>Ga0257117_1000004_pt1 | contig 374969 bp, 332 predicted proteins | sample SI112_135mmetaG_FD_190157 | JGI IMG/M metagenome (GOLD analysis project Ga0257117, IMG submission 190157) | Marine microbial communities from Saanich Inlet, British Columbia, Canada - SI112_135m | ecosystem: Environmental > Aquatic > Marine > Inlet | place: Canada: British Columbia | collected... | reverse complement strand
GTTTAGGTGTCGAATACTTCATTGACGTATATTATAACATGAAGGAATATATTCTCAATTACTCCTGTATAATTTGGAAATATTACTTTATGATTGAGCTTCCTAAGGTGTATTCTCGGACAGCCTGGTCAGGTTTGACCTGAGCCTTTCAATGTGCGTTTTATGAAACAATAAGGAGTTGTGTGCTAATGGAATTTAAAGTTCGTCCTATAGAAATCCCTGATGATGATGATCCGTTTAAAAATGACAAGCTGGAGAGAAAGTCGGAAATCGAGAATCTTTCTAATCTTGTTAGAAATATGAATCCCCCCGATGGTGTTGTCTATAAATTCGAGATGGGGGACAGGAAAGCCCACTTTTATAAAAATGTAGAAGTCTTATCTCGGTGGTAAAAATATCTCTTCATTGTACTTTAATGCATGGGAGACAGACTTTGCCGATGACCCATTATTAGCATTCCTCGGCGAAATAAATTCTTCATTCAAGGATTTTTTAAATAAATCTGGGGGTAAAAATAAGGCTTGGGAAAAGACAAAAAAAGTAGGTACACATTTAGTGAAGAAGGGTATACCGGCTCTAATTAAAGTTGGAACCTCAGGCATTCTAGATGCCGAGGCAGTAAAGTTTTTTGAAGGATTGTCTAAAGATGCAATAAAAGCTTATGAGCATACTAAAAGTTCTATTGCAGAATTCAAAAGTAACTTGAGCAAAGCAGTAGAGGGTGTCTGTACAGAAAAGAAACCACTGATTGTTTTTGTTGACGAATTAGATAGATGTAGGCCGACTTATGCAATTGAGCTACTTGAGAGAATCAAGCACCTATTTGATATAGAAAACATTATTTTTGTTCTTTCTTTGGATAAAGAGCAGCTTTCACACAGCGTAAAGTCTGTTTACGGAAGTGATTTTGAGGCAACAGGATATCTCAGAAGGTTTATAGATATTGAATATTCTCTCAAAACCCCTGATATAAAATCCTACATAATATTTCTTTTTAACACATTTGGTTTTGAATCATTCTTTGAGGAGAGAACAGAATTTCGTGAGCTTCAATATGAAAGGAAACACTTACTTGATACTTTTTATTTGTTAGCAAATGCATATAAACTAACACTAAGAGAGGTAGAACAGCTTCTTGCAAGAGTAAACTTGGTTATAAAATCTACAGAGAGGAATCCATATATTTATCCAAATTTACTAGCTTTTTTAATTATAACAAGAGAAAAAAACCGAGCAATATACGAGCGGTATTTGATTAATGAAAATACACCAAATGAGATGATTGAGCATTTCTACAGCTTATTCAGTAAAACGCAACGTATTCTATCGCATGAATGCGCTTTGATCGAAGGTTTTTTGATCAATGCTAAATTTGGCAGGTATGAGAGCAATATTGGTGATGCTATAAAAATTCACGAAGAAACAATGAAATCAGAAGATGCGACAAATGATGAGCAAAAATATTCTAAAAAAGTCATTTATATAGCAAATCTTTCAGTCCAAGAAGAAAGTGACGTTAGACTTGAGAGCTTGGTTGATCGCATTGAAATGCTGGAACAATTCAATTTTGATAACACATAGGAAAGGCCAACAAGCCAATGTACTTGACTGGTTTTTGCCCTGGAACCTTAGGCTTGCATATCGAACTGTTAATAGTTAAAATACTCCATGCAATTAAATCACGTTGGTATTATTAATAAGAGCCAAGAGCAGGCACTGAAGTTTTATGTCGATTTTCTGGGTCTGGAAAAAACCAGGGAAATTCTCTTAGCACCTGAGCTTTCAGAGCAACTGTTTTCTGTTTCCAAAGAGATCAAGGTCCTGGTTGTTGAAAATGAGGGGATAAAGATCGAGGTGTTCATATCGGATTTTCAACCTGAAAATCCCAATTTCACCCATTTCGCTATAACGGTGGATAGCCTTTCAGAGCTCACAGAAAGGGCGAAACAGTTTAATGCTGAAGTAATCATCGGGAAACATAATGACAAGACCGCCTACTTTCTCAAGGACTTTTCCGGCAACTTGATTGAAGTAAAACAGAAGCCGTAGCATTAATGTTGAATAGCGCTTTCGTGTTTTATTTTAACGCGGAGGCGCAGAGGCCGCAAAGCTTATAAGGAAAAGGCATTTATTATGAATGACAGCACAAAGTATGCAAAAATAGTTGAGTGGTCTGACAAGGACTAGTGTTTTATCGGGAGCTGTTCGGGTTTGGTCTATGGTGGATGTCATGGTAATAATGAGCAAGCAGTTTTTGCTGAGTTGTGTGAAATTGTTGAAGAAACAATAGAGTTGTATAAGCAGGATAACAAACCACTGCCACCACCTGCCTGTGGCAAAGACTATGTAAATAAACCATTGAATTTGCATACTCCCTAATTGGCAAATGTTTCAACCCAACATGTCTGTTTTTTTTACACTCTTCTCCGTTCTCCACGCTCTGTAATAACTTTTCTAAGTGGATTTCCTCTTGATTTTGATATGTAACAGGATAATATGAATTTCGGAGTTTAAACGTTCTGTCCAAGTGGGATTCTTTTTTTCTCTCCAAGATGCTATAAATAGAAAATGAATGATACTTTTGTTGCCATAGATTTTGAAACTGCTGATCGTTATAGGGACAGCGCCTGCGCTCTTGCCATGGTCCGGGTAGAATCAGGAAAAATTGTTCATACGGAACATCGGCTTATTAAGCCTCCAAGGAAATATTTCGAATTTACCTACATACATGGTATCACATGGGACATGGTAGCCTCAGAGCCGGATTTCCAGGAATTATGGCCATCACTGAAAAATGTGCTAAACGGTGCTGATTTTATCGCTGCACATAACGCTTCTTTTGACCGCTCTGTGTTAAACGCTTGTTGTAAAAAATCAGATATTGAACCGCCGTCGATTCCGTTTGAATGCACCGTGTCGCTGGCAAGGAAAGAGTGGGGACTTCATCCAACAAAATTACCGGATGTCTGCCGCTATTTAGATATCCCATTAAATCATCATGAAGCACTATCAGATGCAATGGCATGTGCTAAAATTGTAATTGCGGCATCTGAAAATGTGGCATGAGTACCGGCGGCCAAGCGAGGGCCCCTATGAAATGAAAATTAAGTACCTTTGCACAATGTGGGGTATGGAACAACTAGCACTTGAAGACAATCTCAATCTGATCAAAGATACGGGCTTTGACGGCGTTGAAATTCAGATCCCCTGTAACAGTGCCGAGCGAAACAGGCTGGGTGCTCTTCTTAATGGGATCGGACTGGATTTAGTTGTTCAGGTCAGGGCTGAAGGGTCAACGGTTGATGAGCAGGTAGATTTTCTGGAAAAAAAGCTGAGCAGTGCCCTGGGGTTGAATCTGCTATTGGCTAACGTCCACTGCGGAAAGGACTATTGGCCTCTGGCGGAAAATATAAAAGTGATCTCAATTGCACAGAGACTTGCCAGTGAACTTGGGATAAAGGTTCTGCATGAGACTCATCGTGCCAGGGCCACTTTTTGTACAACATCGACAATGGCCATTATTGATGCTTTGCCAGAGATAAGATTCACTGCTGATTTTTCACACTGGTGCTGTGTCCACAACTCCCTGCTACAGGACCAGCAGGATTCTATGAACCGCGTTATTGAACGGTCAGATTATATTCATGTCAGAGTCGGGAGTGCGACTTCTCCGCAGATTACTGATCCAAGGGTAGATGAATGGAGAGAGGCTGTAGAGGCACACGTAAGGTGGTGGGAAGGGATAGCGGAGCATCGCAAAAATAATAACGCTGAATTCCTGCCTATCTGTTCTGAGTTTGGCCCACCTGAATATATGGTCACCCTGCCTTCCACGGGAAAGCCCATCGCTGATCAGTGGGATATAAACTGCTATATGAAGGATATGCTTAAAGAGCGGTTGGGGTACTTAACAGAAGATTGAGACAAGGTGATAGCGGCAAGAGAATTATGAATTACGATTTTGATTTACGATTTAAAAACAGAGCAGACAGGTTTGTTGTTAATTTTTTCCTTTGCGTTCTTCTTGTCCTCGGCGCCTTTTGTCCGGGGAGCGGCTTGGCGGTGAATGGGAGCCTATGGCAAAACTAAAACTGGATTTACATGAAGTATGTAAAAATGGGAAATTGATTGAAAAAGAGCTCAATCGGATTATAGATGAGGCAACTGACAAAAGGATTGCCCTCGTGGAAATCATTCCCGGAAAAGGGAGTGGTCAGTTAAAGAAGACCGTTCTGCGCTTTCTGGAACGCCCTGGTATAAAAAAGAGATATCACCGTATTAACAAGGACAGTAAGAACTTTGGAAGGATATTTGTACATTTTAAGCATTAGAGACCATACATTGTCTGAAATGAACAATATTGGAACAGCACCATTACACCTTTACATCGTCAAAACATTTAGGTGGCAATTATATCCATTTTGAGGTAGTATGAAGCCTTGAGAAAAGATATTTTGCCGTTTTTGGATGCTGTTAGAGAACCAATGCATGCCCTGTATTCATTCATTACCAACGCCGCTCACGCTATAAATTACCTGCATTTATGATAAAAAAGAGAGAATAATTAGGAATACTTCCCATTTGTTCATATATATCAAGGAAATATTCCCAATTACCGTCTAAAACTTTTTGTAACCTTGTAAAGAAAGATAAAAAATCTATGAAATTTAGTGAACTTAACATCCCTTCAGACATTCTCGGTGCGCTTGAAAAGATGGGATATGAAGAAATGACTCCTGTTCAGGAGGCGGCTTATCCGATCATTGCGGAGGGGCATGATCTTTGTGCTCTTGCTGAGACAGGATCGGGAAAGACAGCGGCCTGTGCAATCCCTCTTATTCAAAAAGTGGATCCTGAACTTAATGCTATTCAGGGGCTCGTAATTGTTCCGACGCGCGAATTGTGTATACAGTATGTTACTGAGATCCAGCATATCGCGAGAAGGACCAGTGTTGTTCCTTTCGCCGTGTATGGGGGGTTTGACAAGGATATAGACATTGCCAAGCTTAAGCATGGCGTTCATATCCTAGTTGCAACACCGGGACGGCTTCTTGATTATCTGTATAGCGGGGTACTCTCCTTTAAGCATGTGAAATGTGCTATCCTCGATGAGGCAGATGAGCTTCTCAAGGTAGGATTCCTTGAAGATATTGAATTCATCTTATCGTGTATCATTCGTGAACACCAGACACTCCTTTTCTCCGCGACGATGCCTGAAGATATCAAAAAACTTGCTCATGATTGCTTGCGTGACCCCCGGCATATTTCGCTTATTACGGAAAGAAAGGCACCGACAAGCATTGATCATTATTTTACCTATCAACACCCAAAAGACAAGCAGGCAGCACTTATCAAGTACCTTAAGGAGGAAGATGTTAAGCAGGCGCTCATTTTTTGCAATGCCCGTCATATGGTTGATAAGATGTTTGCCTCACTTCGGAAGGATTTTGAAGACGTCGGATATATACATGCGGGACTCAGCCAGGATAAACGGACCTCGGTTTTCAGGCAATTTAAGAACATGAAGATCCGCTACCTTTTTGCCAGTGATGTTGCAGGGAGGGGGCTTGACTTTTCGCATGTTTCCCATGTGGTCAACTGGGATTTGCCGCAAGGGAGGGAGTCGTATACACATCGTACGGGGCGCACGGGGCGTATGGGAAAGAAGGGGAAAGCTTTAACATTTGTAACAAGGCATGATCTTTCAGATCTTCGCGAGCTTATTGGCAGAAATGAAATCTCTCCCTTATGGATCGGCAAAGATCCTCTCCTGGCAAACAACACATCCCCAGAACGAAAAGCCAGGAATAGGAAGAGGCCTTTTCGTCCAAACCGTGGCAAGGGAAAACCGGTGGCCAAGCCGTGATGCTGATATGGAGTGCATCATCCGTGACGATGCGTGTATTTAAGCATTGACACGGTCACTGCACTCCATAAATAGTCATTTTCTGTTAGTCAGTTAATTAAGAAATTCACAAATTCCTTAATCTCTCAACTCTTAAACTCCTCAATCATGATTTGTAAATCTCCGAGACTGGAAAAATGAATAATTGGTTTTTGTACTTGATAAGATGTAGGAATGGGAGATTGTATACAGGAATAACCACTGATGTGGAAAGAAGATTCGAAGAGCATGAGAGTGGCGATAAAAAGGGGTCAAAATACCTACGAGGAAAAGCGCCTTTAGAACTGGTCATGAAAAAGAGGGTTGGGGATAGGAGTATGGCGTTGAAGATTGAAGCAAAAGTGAAAAAACTGTCAAAAATCGAAAAAGAGTTGTTAGTAGATGGCAAGATCAAGATACGTGAAATTAAGAAAAAACTAAATAGCGCGGTGAGTAACAAAACAGAGGGCAATTAGTATTCAGTAGCCTTCACGCCAGGTCATGCCAGCAAAATCGCTTAGTTTAGATTTGTATAACATATGAGAGTACTTCTTAAAGAGCGGAAATCCAGCGTTCTGTCTCCGTCGACACTTAAGTGTTTGAACGGTACACCAACGCTTAACCCCACAGCCGGCTGTGCGCATCTCTGTTCGTATTGTTATGCGAGAGGATACTCTAACTATCCTGGAGACGGGACAATTGTGTTATATACTAACCTGGTTGAAAAACTTGAAAATGAATTGGGCCGTAAAAGGAAAGTGCCGGAATTTGTATACTTCAGCCCCTCCTGTGATGCGTTTCAACCGATAAAAGAGGTTTTAGATACTACGTATAGTTTAATGGCCATCTTACTGAAGAAAGGTATCGGAGTAAGTTTTCTTACCAAAGGGCGTATCCCTGACAGGTTTATTGCCTTGTTTAAATTACATAGCAATAGCGTCAATGCGCATATAGGTATAACGACTTTAAACAGGCAAATCCAAAAACAGATCGAATCGCATGCGGCAACACCCGGAGCCAGATTAAAAAACATAAGAGCTTTAACTCAAATAGGGATACTGCCTGAAATAAGGTTCGATCTCTTAATACCCGGACTGACAGATTCCGCTGATAATCTCGATCCGCTTTTAAATATTTTAGGCAAATCAGGTATAAAAAGCGTAGGTCTTAATTATCTGTTTCTCAGGCCAATTATAAACAGAAATATTCGAGAGGGTCTGGGGCACACAGAAGCCATGGCGGAAATCTCACGAGCTTTCTGCGATAATGTTGACATACGGTTGCTGGCGAGTAAGTCCAGGGTTAAGGCCCTCAATCTAGACTTCAGACAGAAGCAGTATAATCGTATATCATTACTGGCAAAGCAGTACGGAATAAAGACATACGTATGTGGGTATAAAAACCCTGATATTGCAGAGGATTTAACATGCAGTAACATATGGCAGAACAATTCTGATAAGAAGGCGTTTCAATATCAGCTTTTCAGTAGTCAGCATTCGGAAATTACCCTTTCTCAGTCCTCAAATCAGGATTAGCAGGAAATCTTTATTGACTGGCCGGGTTTTTGTTTTGTACATTCGTTCCATAAGAATTATGTATGTAGCTACGATTAATTTTAAAAAGGTCATTGTTTTTGCCGTAATTTACAGTTTGTCATTGACAATAAAAACCAATATTGATAGATTTAATCCTTTTGCTAATTTTCGAAATTTTTAGAGAAATCAGGAAGAGTTTTGTAATATGTTAACTACTGAAAAGTCAAAAAAAGCGTTCAGCAAGGCCTTGGATAGCATTCCTGGCAGTGTGAACAGTCCGGTAAGGGCGTTTGGAGCGGTAGGAGGAGATCCTCTCTTTATAGAATCAGGCCACGGTTGTTATCTTAATGACATCGATGGCAATAAATATATAGATTATGTACTTTCCTGGGGTCCGTTAATTTTAGGACACCTCGATAAGTCAGTTGTAAAAGCCTTGAAGGATGTCCTGAAAAAAGGTACAAGTTTCGGAGCTCCGACTGAATTGGAAACACATCTGGCCGAGCTCATTAAGGAGGCGATGCCTTCAATCGAGAAGATCCGTATGGTCAACTCCGGTACCGAAGCGACAATGAGTGCTATACGCTTGGCGAGAGGCTATACCAAGAGAGATATTGTAATAAAATTTGACGGTTGTTATCACGGGCACGTGGACGGACTTCTTGTGCAGGCCGGTTCAGGGGCGACTACGTTAGGTGTCCCAACAAGTCCGGGTGTTCCGGAAGATTATGTAAAAAATACTTTAACTATACCTTATAACGATCTCGATGTCGTAAAGGAAGTGTGTCGTGAAAAGGCTGAAAATGTTGCATGTATAATTATTGAAGCTGTTGCAGGGAACATGGGTGTCATTCCACCTAAAAAAGGATATTTGAAGGGTTTAAGAGAAATCTGCGATAAACATGGGATTGTTTTGATTTTCGATGAAGTAATGACGGGATTCAGGGTTTCCCGCGGGGGCGTCCAGGAACTGCAGAAAGTAACTCCCGATTTGACCACTCTTGGTAAGGTAATCGGTGGTGGTTTGCCGGTAGGGGCCTACGGTGGCAAGGCGGAAATAATGAACTGTATTTCACCGCTCGGCCCGGTATATCAGGCAGGGACATTGTCCGGTAATCCGATGGCGATGGCTTCCGGTATTGCTACACTGGAAAAACTGAAAAAGAGGGGTGTTTATACAAAACTGGAAAGAAACGCAAAAAGACTGGCAGAAGGTTTAAAGAGATCTGCTGAGGAAGCCGGTATCCCCACTTATCATACACGAGTTGGTTCAATGCTTTGCACATTTTTCAGCGAGGAGGAAGTAACTGACTATGAGTCCGCTAAAAGATGCGATACAGAGCGATATGCATCTTACTTCCACGGTATGCTGGAAAAAGGGGTTTATTTTGCGCCTTCTCAGTTTGAGGCTGCTTTTATCTCAACTGTGCATAGCGAAGAGGATATTGATGCTACTATAGCAGCCAGTTGTGAAGTGATGAAATCTTTAAAGAAATAAGCGGAGAATTCACGTTTTGAATCTGGAGGATGATTCAAGAAGTACATTTCGTGCATTGGGGCTTACAAGTGGAATGGGCTTTATAGTGGCCATTTGCCTTGCGGGCGGATATTATGGTGGGCGTTATCTGGATTCAAAATTTGGTACAGAGCCGTGGTTGTTGATTGCAGCTCTTCTGCTGTCCTTAACTGGCGGGGTTATAGAAGTCTGTAATATGCTGAAAAAAGTAATGAAAGAGACGGAAAGAAAAGATGGAGAGGGTAAATAATATTGGATCTGTATAACAAAGCACAAACACTGTTGACGGTGAAAAAGAATTTTGTCAAACAGGTTTTTTATACCACGTTGTTTGTGTCTATATTGATGATTCTGGTCTCTTTTCGTTATAAGTCTTTTGATCTTACTCTGAGTCTGGCAATCGGAATTATTATCAGCTTTTGTACTTCGCTTGCATTGTGGCAGTTTATAAAGTATATGTTCCGGGATCTTAATCCGGACACATTCTCTGATGATGGTTCTCGTTCATCTAAATCAGGCTCTACAATGAAATCTTTATTGTTTACTTTTATGGGTACCGGAAAAATACTGGTGTTGACCCTGGTTTTATTTCTCGTATTTAAATATTTGTCAGTTAATGCATTGGCCCTTTTTATAGGGATTTCAATAGTTCAGTTGGTTGTCCTTTCAATGGTAATAAGCATGGTTTTGGTGAACTTCCTCAACAAGGCTAAAGACGAAGGTGCTGTGTCTCATGACCGTCAATCTTCCGAATGCAATAATATTGTTACTACTAAATCAGGATCTGTATCGAAAATTCATTCTCATCAAATAGCTGAGAATACTTTATAGCTTATTATTTATTTAAGAAGGAGTAGAGGTTTGACAGAAGAGACACATGGTAGTTCGAGTGGTGGGGTGCCTGAGCTTCCCTCATTTCTTGATTTACTGCCTATTGACAAACACGCTGAACTATTCGGGCTGACTCTGCACCAGTGGACGCCGTTAGTAATGTCTATGTTGATTATCGGGTTTCTCGGATTGTTTGCGATAATAGCGACTCGTGATCTGAAGAAGATTCCTGGCGGATTGCAGGCATTTCTGGAAATCATCGTAGAGGCTCTAGATAATTTTGTTAAATCGCTTTTGGGAAAAATGTCTGATAAGTTTCTCCCGTTTATAGGTACGCTTTTTCTATACATACTCATAATGAACCTTTTGGGTCAGATCCCATTGTTTCATTCTCCAACGACGAACTATAATACAACCGTGGCTCTTACTTTACTGGTATTTTTTGCCACTCAGTATTACGGAATCAAACATAACGGACCGGTTAAATTCGTTAAGCACCTGATGGGGGAGCCGCGATGGATGTCTCCAATGCTGTTTCCGTTACATTTGATATCAGAATTCTTAACTCGTCCATTATCTCTTTCCATGCGTCTTTATGGTAATTTAATGGGTGGGCACACGGTATTGTCAATTTTCATAGGACTATCTCCCGTGCTACTGGGTTTTATTCCAATACCTATACATTTTCCGTTTGTTTTATTAGATTTATTGTTAGCTGGGCTCCAGGCCTTCATTTTTGCGTTTTTAGCTTGTTTTTACATAGCAGGGTCAATTGGAGAGAAGCATTTATAATTTTTAGAGAAGGGGGATTTCAAGAATGATTTATTTTGCATGTTTGGCGATTAGTATTGGTATGTTGGCTTTCGCATCGTTTGGTTGTGGGATAGGCCAGGGGATTGCAGTTTCAGGGGCTTCATCTGCAGTGGCAAGACAACCAGAGCTGTTTGGAAAAATCCAGATGCTCATGTTTATTGGTTTGGGATTTATCGAGGCGTTGGCAATTTATTCATTGGTTATATCCTTTATTTTAATGGGAAAATTACCGGATTCAGGGGCTGTTTTAAAGGTGCTTGGACAATAACATATAAATTCAAAAGTCTTTTGCAGTTTTGCTTAACGGTATAAATGCCGGAGTAGCCAAGCTGCCTAAAGGCTTCCTGGATTAGTCCAGTAAGATAAAAGAAGTAACATGGGAGAATAAATGTGGGAAATTTTTTAGACGCATTAGGCGTTGATTTTAAAATGGTATTCATCCAGGTAGTAGGCTTTTTGTTACTGCTGGTATTGATGAAGAAGTTTCTCTTCGGTAAGATTAAGGACGTAATAAAGTCCAGGGCTGATGAGATAAAAGACACATATAAGAAAAGCGAAGATGCTAAGGCTGAAGCTGAAAGACTGAAGGCAGAGTATCAGCAACAAGCAGTAAAAGCTGATGAAGCTGCTGAAGCAAAGATCCAGGTTGCGGTAGATAAGGCCAAAGAGATCAGTGACCAAATGCTCAAGGAGGCACATCAGGCTGTTGCGGATGAAAAATCCAAGGCACAACTGAATATTGAGATGGAGCGAAAGAAAGCTCTGGCAGAAGTAAGAAATCAAGTTGTAGATTTGACAATTCTTTCAACTTCCAGATTGATTAAACAGTCGACACAACGTGAAACGGCTGAAAAATTAGTGGATGATGTTATAGCGGGAGTGGGGAAACTGTCTTGATACAAAAGAGCTTAATAGAAGGTTATTCACTGGCGTTGTATGAAGTGGCCGTTAAACATGGCGATACTGGGGATATAGAAAAAGATCTTGATGGTATTAAGCAACTATTAAGTACAAATAAAGAATTTCGTAGTATTCTGTATCATCCGGCAATTACAAAAACCAATAAGAAGGATATTGTTGACAAAGTCATGGTGTCTCAGTGTTCCAGTAAGTGGGTCAAGAATCTTCTTTCTGTTCTTATAGATAAGCGAAGAGAGAGAATACTGGATTATCTGCCGGATGTTTATAAAGGCGTTGCAGGGAAAATAAGGGGTATTGTACCCGTAATAGTCCAAACGGCAATCCCATTGACTGAAGACAGACTTGTTAACTTGAAGAAAAAGCTCGAAAAGCTGACGAAGAAAAAAGTCGAAATAGAAACAAAAGTTAATAAAGATATCGTTGGTGGGATGGTAATCAGAATAGAAAATAAAATAATTGATGGCAGTATAACTAACCATTTGAAAAATTTAAAAAAGAGTTTGTTAAAGACAGCCTTTGCTTAAGGGTGTCTTTATTTTGTGGGGGTATATGAGGTATGACTGTAAGACCAGATGAAGTTGCTTCGATAATAAAACAGGAAATTGAGAAGTACGAAGACAAGTTAAAGATGGAAAGTGTTGGTACCGTTCTTCAGGTTGGAGATGGTGTTGCCAGGGTTTATGGACTGGATGACTGCATGTCAAACGAGTTGTTAGAGTTTCCGGGAGGGACTTTTGGAATAGCCCTTAACCTGGAAGAAGACAATGTCGGATGTGTTTTGCTGGGATCTGATAAAGATATCAAGGAAGGCGATACCGTAAAGACTACAGGCAGGATTGTGGAAGTTCCTGTTGGAGAAGGATTGCTTGGAAGGGTTGTTAACGCACTCGGCCAGCCAGTCGATGGAAAAGGGCCAATAGTTTCAGATCAAAATCGACCAGTCGAAGGTCCCGCGCCCAACGTGGTTGAAAGACAGCCGGTTGTTCAGCCGTTACAGACAGGTATAAAGGCTATCGATTCCATGATACCGATTGGCAGGGGCCAGAGAGAATTGATAATTGGTGACAGGCAGACCGGTAAGACAGCGATCCTTATTGATACGATCCTGAATCAGAAGGATACGGGAGTCATAAGTATATATGTGGCAATCGGACAGAAGCTTTCTACGGTAGCAGGCGTGATAAAAGTCCTTGAAGACAAAGGCGCAATGGAGAATTCAATCGTTGTTGTTGCTTCTGCAAGTGATCCTGCACCTATGCAGTATCTTGCTCCATATTCGGGCTGCGCGATGGGAGAATACTTCAGAGATAAAGGTGGTCATGCTGTTATTATGTATGACGATCTTTATAAGCATGCTGTTGCGTATAGACAAGTATCTTTGCTGCTCAGAAGGCCGCCAGGTAGAGAGGCATTCCCCGGAGATATTTTTAATATTCACTCTCGTTTGCTGGAAAGGGCCGCTAAATTAAATGATGAACTTGGTGGTGGATCTCTGACTGCTCTTCCGGTAGTAGAAACACAGGCCGGTGATTATGCCGCTTATATTCCTACTAACGTTATATCGATTACAGACGGGCAGATTTATCTTGAGAGTGATCTCTTTAATTCAGGTGTTCGTCCTGCTATCAGTGTCGGTTTGTCCGTTTCAAGGGTTGGTGGAAACGCACAGATTCCTGCAATGAAGAAAGTTGCCGGGGCATTGCGACTTAACCTGGCACAGCACAGAGAGTTGGCTGCATTTGCCCAGTTCGGTTCAGAACTGGATAAGGCAACGCAGGACCAGTTGTCCAGGGGTGATAGGTTGATTGAGATATTGAAACAACCTCAATATTCACCGGCACCAGTAGAAGAGCAGGTCATGATGATCTTTGCCGCGATTAATGGTCATCTGGATGATATACCGGTTGAAAAATTAAAAGACTTCGAAGGCAAGTTTCTGCAGAATATGAGAGATAAGCATTCAGGAATTGCCATGGCGATAAAAGAGAAGAAGAAGATTGAAGAGGATACTGCCAGTAACCTGAACAGGGTAATCACAGAATTTAAGAAAGAATTTAACGCTTAAGATAAATGACCGTTTTACGTCGAATATCAAAGTGTTTTGCCGTTTAATAGAAGATTTTCTATAGTTTTGTTTTCCGTTATGCATAATTCGCAGTCAACGGAATAATCATATAAAGAAAGTGTTATGGAAAGTACCAGAGATATAAAAAATAGAATCAAGAGTATTACAAACATCAAGCAGATTACCCGCGCAATGGAGATGGTTGCCTCTAACCGGCTTAAGAAAGCTGAAGGAAGGGCATTGTCCTCGCGTTCGTATACTCAGAATATTACTTCTATCCTGAGTAATCTGACTGGATCTACCCCTGAAAAGGCACATTTCTGTGAGCCGAAAGAAGAAGTTAAGAAAATCATGGTCTTATTAATTACTTCAGACAAGGGATTATGCGGTGCATATAATACAAATGCTATACAGAATACGGTTAAGTTTCTCAAGGAAAACTCCCAGAAAGAGATAACCCTGTATTTGATGGGTAAGAAGGGAAATATTTTCTTCCGAGGCAGACCATATACGATTGGGCAGTTTTATACAGATACTGTAGAGCAGATAGGGCTCTCTTCACTGAAGGCAGGAGATCATAAAGTATCTGAAATAGCCGCAAAGATGATTGAAGACTTTGAGGTAGGTAACTTTGATGAAATCCACCTATTTTACACAAAATTCAAGACCGTAATGAAATCTGATCCTACCCGGGTAAGACTCCTTCCTTTAGAAAATATAGATGCAGGTTCCGGAGAAAATGAAGGGAAAAAGGCCTTACAGGGGGACAGCATTTTAGAGCCGTCATCAGAAGCAATCTTCTCAAAGCTGTTGCCAAAATATCTTGAATGCCAGTTGCGTCAGGCGATATTTGAATCTTTGACGGCAGAGTATGCGGCGCGAAGAATGGCGATGATTGCCGCATCAGAAAATGCGGAAGAGATAATAGGCGATCTCACTCAGGTGTATAACAAGGCAAGGCAGGAGGCTATTACCAAGGAACTACTGGAAGTTATATCGGGATCAGAGGCAATGGCAGGCTGATTATAGGTGGGCCGTCTCTTCATGCTTATGTGTTTAAATATAAGAAGTCAATTGATAAAGAAATCAAAATTGATTTTATGTGATAGAATAAAAATTAATGATAATAGTATTGTAAGGAAAGAGAGGTAATTACGTTGAAAAAAGGGGAAGTAGTTCAAATAATAGGGCCTGTGGTAGACGTAAGGTTTTCCCCAGGGGAGTTGGCTCCCATTCGAAATGCCTTAAGGATCGAGGATAAAAAAAGAAATATCAGCCTTGTCGCGGAGGTGGCGCAGCATATAGGTAATGATACTGCCAGATGCGTCGCACTTGCTCCGACAGACGGTATGATAAGGGGAATTGAAGTTACCGATACAGGGGAACCGATATCAGTACCGGTAGGCAAGGAAGTACTGGGAAGAATATTCAACCTGCTGGGAGAGCCGCTTGACGGTCTTGGCGATGTTAATGAAAAGAAGCGTCTTCCGATTCACCGTCCACCGCCATCGTTTGAAGAGAGGGAAGCGGTAACAACTATTTTTGAGACAGGACTTAAGGTTGTTGACTTGCTCGCTCCTTTTGCAAAGGGCGGTAAGGTTGGTCTGTTCGGTGGTGCTGGTGTTGGGAAAACCGTTCTTATTATGGAGTTGATCAAAAGTATTGCCAGTGAGCATGGAGGATTCTCCGTTTTCGCCGGTGTGGGTGAAAGAACGAGAGAGGGAAATGATCTTTGGCTTGAAATGAAAGAGTCAGGAGTTTTGGATAAGACTGTTCTTATGTTTGGACAGATGAACGAACCTCCGGGAGCGAGATTGAGGGTTGCCCTGTCAGGACTTACCATGGCAGAGGATTTCAGAGATTCTGAGGGACAGGATGTGCTGCTATTCGTAGATAACATCTTCCGTTTCGTGCAGGCGGGTTCAGAAGTATCCGCGTTGCTGGGACGCATGCCATCTGCTGTTGGCTATCAGCCGACGCTGTCTAATGAGATGGGTGACTTGCAGGAGAGGATTACATCAACCAAGAAGGGTTCTATTACTTCTATGCAGGCTATATACGTTCCTGCGGATGACTTTACCGATCCTGCTCCAGTTGCAACATTTCCTCATTTGGATTCTACAATATGGCTGTCCAGGCAGATAGCAGAGATGGGTATCTATCCTGCGGTTGATCCGTTGAAATCAACTTCGCGTATTCTTGACCCGCTCACTGTCGGAGAGGAACACTATAATGCCGCGAGAGACACGCAGAAAGTTTTGCAACGCTATACCGATCTGCAGGATTTTATTGCCATATTGGGTATGGAAGAGTTGTCGGAAGAGGATAAGCTGATTGTGGGCAGGGCCAGAAGATTACAGAGATTCCTGTCTCAGCCGTTCTTTGTGGCAGAACAGTTTACCGGCATAAAAGGTAAATATGTTAAGATCGAGGATACCGTAAAAAGTATTAAGGAAATTCTTGAAGGCAAACACGATCATCTACCTGAACAGGCATTTTACATGGTGGGTGGTATAGAAGAGGTTATAGAAAAAGCAAAAGAGATGGAAGCTAAGTCGTAAATTTATTGTCCTGAGGACAGGTAGTATTTACGAACTATAGTACCTGTCTGACGATAGCAATATCATTGAATTAAGGTGGAAATATGGAGTGCATCATCCGTGATGATGCGTATTAAAGCAGTAAGACGGTTACTGCACTCCATAGAAAAATTTAAACACTCTATTGACGGAGTTAATGTATAGCTATGGCTGAAACTACTTATCAATTAGATGTAATCACTCCGGAGAAGATAGTATATAGTAAGGAAGTAACCGCTATAGTTGCTCATGGTACCAGTGGGCATCTGGGTGTTATGGCTCATCATACGCCTCTTGTGACATCACTTGAACCAGGTTCGTTTAAAATTACCGAACCCGGTGCGCAAGTAGTTACCATGACTATGGGCGGAGGTTTTATGGAAGTCAGAGGAAATAAGGTTGTTGTATTGGCTGATTCTGTCGAAGATCTTTAAATTAAAGCATGCAGTAGCAGAAGGCTTTAGTTTTCTATTACAACATGACAATCATAGGCCTTCTTTCCAAAGGTTGTCGCAGTAGTGGATAAATTCCACTAGCGACTCTCCATCAGTCGTTCCTCAGCTTCTGATTTTCTCAAGTATAGCGGGATCAGTGAGTTAATTTCACAGCGAATACCCTGTTCATACCTTTCCATGCCTAGTCTGGCAACGTCAGCTGCATCAGCAATACCCAGCTTTTCATCCGATAATATCGTGAGCTCTTTCTGCGCGAAGATCTGTTTATAGGGTGCTATGCCATCTCCAAAGATTAAGGTGGTTTCGGGCAACATGTCAATGAGGTTGTCTGGTGAAATAATTAAATAATCAGTAATCTTTCTGTTTTTGTCTCTGTCATAAATGCACGCATAGACACTCTTTCTCTTCGCGTCAATAACAGGACAAATGGTTTTTGCGTTATTATCCTTTACGTTCTCTACTAATACATCCAGAGTCGGGACGTCAATAACGGGTTTTCCCAATCCGTACGCAAGGGTTTTCGCGCATGTAACAGCTATCCTCAGCCCTGTATAAGATCCCGGGCCAATGCTGACGGCGATCAGGTCGATATCATTCGGCTCCCATCTGATTTCGTCAAAGATTGATTCAATCGAAGAAACAATCTCTTTGCCATGGCTAAAGCCTTTGCCATACGTTTTTTTGCCGACGACGGTATTCCCATCACAAACTGCTATATTCCCGACTAAACCGGACGTTTCAATACCCAATACCTTCATATTAAATGAGTATAAATATAACTTATTTTTATGCAAGACGAATGTCTTATTTTTAGAAAAATTCTTCACTGGATTGAGCAACTTCTGCTCTAAGTTATAGAACTAATGAGATTTAGGAGTATGCTGGTGTATAGATAGAACTTGACACAAATAATGCCTTTGGATATATTTAGAACTCTAAAAAAATAACTTAAAATGGAATAAATGAACTATGGGAACTAAAAAAGCGTGGGGAGGAAGATTCAAAAAAAAGACCGCTTCTTCAGTCGAGTCTTTTACTGAATCGATATCGTTTGATAGCCGTTTGTATAAATACGATATTGAAGGGAGCATAGCGCATGTCACCATGCTTGCAAAATGCAAACTCTTAACTAACAAAGAAAAAGATGCGATTATCAAAGGCTTAAAAGGTATTCTGAAAGATATTGAAGCCGGCAAGTTCAAGTTTAAGGCTGAGCATGAGGACATACACATGAATATTGAGTCTGCCCTGGTAGATCGTATAGGTGATGTCGCAAAGAAACTTCATACGGCCAGGAGCAGAAACGACCAGATATCTCTGGATTTGAGACTTTGGGCCCGCGATCAGATTCAGGAGATAATGAATATTATTCTCTCTCTTCAGCAGGAAATGGTTACTAAAGCAAAACCAATATGGGATGGCATATTACCGGGATTTACGCACCTTCAACATGCGCAACCGATACTGGTTGGGCACTACTTCCTGGCTTACGTAGAAATGCTGGAACGTGACCGTACAAGACTGGCTGACTGCCTGAAACGTATGAATCAATCTCCGATTGGTGCATGTGCTCTGGGAGGCACAACTCTTGATACAAAGCCCGAGATTACGAGTACACTTCTGGGTTTTGATTCGGTTTTTAATAACAGTCTTGATGTTGTGAGTGACAGAGACTTTTGCCTGGAGTATGCATCCGCACTGTCCATCATTTCCATGCATCTCTCAAGGTTTTGTGAAGAGTGGATTATCTGGTCAAGCCAGGAATTTGATTTCCTGGACATCGATGATTCTTATTGCACAGGTTCCAGCATTATGCCGCAGAAGAAAAATCCTGATATACTTGAACTTATCAGGGGTAAATGCGGCCGTGTTTATGGTAATCTGTTTTCTTTGCTTACGATAATGAAAGGTCTGCCGCTTTCCTATAACAGAGATATGCAGGAGGATAAAGAGCCGATATTCGATTCCTCCGATACGGTAAAGAACTGTTTATCCATCCTGAAAGAGTTGATAAACAAGACGACTCTGAAACTTGACAATATGGAGAATAGCTGCAGAAAGGGGTTTCTGGATGCTACGGTTTTAGCGGAATACCTTGTTGGAAAAGGGGTTCCTTTCCGTGAGGCCCATGAGATTGTTGGTAAACTGGTTGGAGTGTGCAGCAAAAGCGGTAAGGAGTTAAGTGATGTAAGCTTGGAGGATTTTAAGAAACATTCGTCTTTGATTGGCAAAGATGTCTATAAAGTTCTGGGTGTGAAGAATTATATTAAACAATTTAAAAGCCACGGCTCGACTTCTCCTCAGTCGGTAAAGAAGCAGATAAGTGCGTGGGAGAAGAAGTTAAAAAAGCAGATGGCTTGATTATAGAGAAGTTGCAATTTAATATTTATTAATTTGAAGGTTGCTGCAAAATTATTGGCGGGTATGGAAACCCGCCCTACAAATAGAATATATTTTTTATGTAGGTCGGGTTTCTTACCCGACATAACAAAACTTGGAGAAAAGAATGACGACTAGTTTTGATTTTTTTAATTATCTGAATAATGAATTATACTGCGAAGACGTAAAGGTAAAAGACATAGTAGAAAAGGTAGGATCACCGGCATATATTTACAGCAAAAATTCTATCCTGGAGCATTTTTTTGAAATCAGGGATGCATTTGCGGATGTAAACCCTCTTATATGTTTCTCTGTTAAGGCCAATTCAAATTTGTCAGTTATTAAAGTGTTGGCCGATGCAGGTTCCGGGTTTGACGTCGTTTCCGGTGGTGAACTTTACCGGGTACTGAAGATAGGTGTAAGTCCCGACAAGATTGTCTTTGCAGGAGTCGGTAAAACTTCTCAGGAGATTAAGTATGCGTTGGAAAATGATATCTTCATGTTCAACGTCGAGTCTCCGGCGGAACTGGCGAATATTGACAGAATAGCAAAGTCTCTTGGCAAAAGGGGGAGGGTGGCTCTGCGAATCAATCCTGACATTGATGCCAAGACTCATGACAAGACAACTACCGGTAAGAAGGAGAATAAATTCGGCATCGACTTCGAAAGCGCCAGCCAGTTAATAAAGAACATTGATGATTATGAAAACATAGATCTGAAAGGTATACATGTGCACCTCGGCTCACCAATCTATTCAACCGGACCTTATGTACAGGGCCTTGAAAAAGTATATAATTTTGTTCAGGAAACACTCGACGAGAAGGGTAAACAGGGTATTGAATTCGTTAATATTGGAGGAGGATACTGTATATCATATACGGGTGAGCAGGTGAAGAGGCCACGTGATTATGCAACTGATATTATACCGTTAATAAAAAAGCTGGGTTGCAAAGTAGTAATGGAGCCCGGAAGATTTATTATCGGGAATGCGGGGATACTGGTAACTAAAACGACCTATATAAAGGTTGCTACCTGGGGGAAAAAATTTGTTATCTGTGACGCGGCGATGAACGACCTTGCTCGTCCATCCCTGTACGATGCCGTCCACAGAGCGTGGCCTGTTAATGCTGCGGTGCCGATGCCGGAAGTAGAGCTTCCCGGTGAAGAGAAGGGTGCGGATGATAGATTGGAACTGGTGGATATCGTAGGCCCGGTATGTGAAAGCAGTGACGTTCTCGCAAAAGAGCGATGGTTTCCCGATGTAAAGGAAGGCGACCTGATCGCATTCTTCAGTGCAGGCGCATACGGCTTTACCATGAGTTCCAGTTACAACACAAGACCACGTACGTGTGAGATATTAGTGGACGGTGATAGCTTCACGACTATCAGGAGAAGAGAGACGTATGAAGACTTGATTACCGGAGAGAAAGAGTTTTTGACTGCATGAATAGAAATAGAACGCGGATTTTCTCAGATAAATACAGGTTTGATTATAAAGATTGCCTATAATCTGCATAATAATAAATGTACGTCGCCGACAAATTGGAAAGCATGGTAAAACATGAAAATCTATTTAGACAACTGTACTTTTAATCGGCCATTTGACGATCAATCTTCCATGCGCGTTAAACTTGAATCAGAAGCAAAACTCTTTATTCAAGAAAAAATAATGCTTGGAAATTACAATTAATTTGGTCATATATTTTGGAATATGAAAACATCCAAAATCCGTTTATTGAAAGAAGAAATGCAATAATAGAATGGAAACAAATAGCGACCAGGAAAATTTCTGAATCTGAAAATGTTGTACCAAAAGCATCAACATACACATTGCTTGGAGTAAAACCCAAAGATGCACTTCACGTTGCATGTGCCATTGAAGGAAAGGCGGAATATTTCCTAACAACAGATGATATGCTTTTAAACAAATTGGTTGGATTCAAAGAACTGGTTGTGATTAATCCTGTTAATTTCATTCCTATATTGGAGGAAGCATAATGATAACAGATACAGAGATTAAGCAAAAAGGTATAAAAGCATTAATTGCCGAGCTTGGCAATGTACAGGCTGAACGCTTCATATCTCTTATAATAAGGGTGCCTTTTGATTATACGAAGTGGCAAAGAGATCTTTGGCCGGAAGAATCCGTAGAATCTCTCAGTAAGAAGGCTATGGAAGCAGTTCGGGAGAAAAACGAAAAACAAGGTGTTTGATTTAATCGCAAAACCTCGGCAATTTTTCAACCATTTGTCACGCGTACAGTATTTATAGTAACGTAGGGTGGGCATTGCCCACCAATAATCTAAATTCTTCAATCACTTAATTAATAAGTGACCAGCATAGACTCTGCAATGTTCTTTGCCATTTGCTCTCCGTAGAGTGCTTCCACCAGTTTCAGGGCAAACTCCATAGCTGTTCCTGGTCCCTGGCTGGTTATACAATTATTATCTACTACTACCCGTGATTCAATAGATTCAGTATTTGGAAGCTGTTCTGCCATGCCCGGGTACGCAGTTGCCTTTCGATCTGCCAGAAGTCCGTGATGATGCAATACTATCGCAGGAGAAGCACATATTGCGGCAAACAATTTTCCATTTTGCTGCTGGCTCTCCAACATTTTCGTCAACTCTTTAGAATCACGTAGACGTTCTGCACCGGGCATGCCGCCAGGCAAAGCAATCAGATCATACGATTCATTAACACATTCTGAAATTAATCGGTCTGCGACCAGTTTCATGCCTCTTGACGCAGTCACCTGCAACTTGCCAACTGATGCTACCGTTACATCAGCGTCCGCACGTCTCAGGACATCAATAATACATGCTGCTTCAATCTCTTCACAACCATCTGATATTGGTACCAGGACACTTTTTGACATAATATATTCCTTTCTAAAAAAGACAACAGGTTAAACTTTCGTCAAAATTATTATGCGTTCATTTTTTCTGATGAGGAATGTCGGGTAAGAAACCCGACCTACTCATAAAATAAATATTTTTGTAGGGCGGGTTTCTTACCCGCTGGCTTTATAAAACCATACATTAAATTCAGGTATTACACAGAACAACATATTGGAGTACCTTGTCGTCCTGGGGGAGAATCCGATCGAAGAATTAAAATTAATTATAAAAGAAAAAAACAAATTGTCCAACCGGGAATTTATTTGCATCTTCAATGCTTTCGTTCTAACATCAAATGAGATAATCTGGAACAAAAAGGGAGGTTGTTAAGCCTCCACATGCAATGGATTTAATACCAATTTAAATTTATGGTCGAAGGGTAATTTTTGTCGTGATAACGACCTGGCTTGTTAGGATAAATCATGGAAGCAATCTATTCTACATTTGAAGATGCTGAAGAAATCCTCCTGAAAGAAGAAGAGAATATTCTTCGCATTATTTTTACCCGGCATGGAAGGACACATCTGAATGCGGAACGGAGATTTCAGCCCTGGACACCTGAAGGAGATCAATTGAATCCGGAAGGTGTGACTTCGGCCAGGGATTTGGGGAAAAAGCTGAAATACGTTCCGATAAGAAAGATTTACTCGAGTGACTGGCACAGGGTTGTACATACGGCCCGATTAATCAATGAAGAGCGGAATCCGCCATTGCAGGAAATACAAATTTCAAGAGGGTTGAGGGATTTTGATTTTGGTGCCTTATGCGGTGTCTCTGTAACCGATGCAGACCGCCTGTATCCTGAACTGTCTGAGCAGAGAAGAAATAGTCTTCATACGTTTGAGGCTCCCGGAGGTGATACTTTTGTCGATTTTCACAACAGGAAAAAAGAAGAGTTGATCAGGATTATCAGTGAAAACAGTATGGGGAACATTCTGGTAGCTTCACATGCCTATGTCACAAAATGCCTGATTATGGCAGCACTTGACTTGACTGTGGAAGGGTACGCCGACAAAATTAATATTAAGAACACCTCCATCTCAATAGTTGAACTTAAGGATAGGGAAATTCCCGGCAGATTACTGGTATTAAACAATAAATAGACGGAAGTTGAATGGTTGAGGAACTTGCGAATGATCAATCATGAGTGACCAATGACTATTGACTACTGACCAAACACCAATTACCAATGGGCGGAGGAGCTTTTTTTTGATCATCAGCGCCAGCAGGAGAACTGACATCCCTGCATTTTATGCTCAGTGGTTTATTAATCGAATACGTGCAGGTCATTGTACCGTCCCGAACCCTTTCAACAGGAAACAAGTCTCTCATGTCTCGCTTCACACTGGAAATGTCGACATCATTGCCTTCTGGACAAGGAGTCCTCAGCCTTTAATCCCCTATTTAAAAGAGCTGGACCAGCTCGGCTACCGGTACTATTTCCAATATACCGTTATGAATAATCCTCGTCTGATAGACTCCAATGTTCCTTCGCTTTCTTCCTCGTTGAAAATGTTCAAAAAACTGTCTGATCTTATCGGGTCTGAAAGGATTATCTGGCGTTATGACCCTGTCATAATCAGCAATATTACCGATATCAAATTTCACACGAATACATATAAACATATAGCAGAAACACTAAGAAATTATACTCAACGGTCCGTAATCAGCATCCTGGATATTTATCCTAAACTGAAAAAACGCCTGAAAGCATTAAAAGATAAAGGTGTAGAGATAGTTGATCTTAATAAAGAATTTGATAAACGTTTTGATGAACTTATGTATACGTTAGCTGGAGTTGCAGAACAGAACAAGATGGAGATTGTCAGTTGTGCTGAAGATCCGGATATGACGAAATATAATATACAACCCGGAAAGTGCATAGATGACAATTATATAGAAAGGGAGTTCGGGATAGATGTTACCCAAAAGAAAGATCCGTATCAAAGAGAGGCATGCGGTTGTGTAGTAAGCAAAGATATCGGCGTGTACGATACATGCGTATTCGGCTGCCAATACTGTTATGCGACAAGCAGCTTTGAAAAGGCAAAAGTTTTGTACGAGAACCATAATCCGGAATCAACATCTATGGTCGATTATGATGATTAGCGGTAATATGGAGTGCATCATCCGTGATGATGCGTATTAAAATAGTGACACGGTCACTGCACTCCAAAAAAACAACATAAGTATTAATACTTTAGTGCTACCAGCATTTTGAAGATTATAGACCGGGGACTGTTTGTACCCTGTTGAAGGGCAAAGGTGTCATATAGGTGTCAAACAGGTATCAATGACACCTATGTTTTTTATAATTGTGCCTAAATCTTTGTTCAGAGGGAATAGCTTATATACGGCATATCTGTTACCGTCAACTACAGCCATGGCCATACTTTAATCAGGATAGTATACCCTGCCGCACCCGTCACAACAGCATTAACAATTGTCCAGTACCCCGTAATCTTTGCTATTTTTATGCGCAGACTTAACAAGAGAAAGAACATGAACCACAGGCTTGCCCACATTAGCCAGAGTACGAGCATACCCATATCCGGTAAGGTAGTGAATGCAGTTGGCACCGCCACCACAGTAACCAGCAGGCAATACCACCCTAATCCGTCATCTTCAAGACTCCATATAGAGTTAATGCCTACCCATAAGTAGGTAAATCCGAACAGGAGAGACTGCATCGCATAAAAATAGGGTGTTATACCTTCCCCATGGAGCAGGACCGTTCTTATTGCTCCGACAACAATGAGCGTGCCGGTAAATAGATTCATGGGAATAACATGGCTGGGCTTAAGCTTTCCAAGAGTCTTCAGGCCATTCATAAACAGTACAAAACCAACATATACCAGTGCGGCACCTAACATTCCCATAAAAACACCTTAGCTTATTTATTCAAAAATTTTATATGGTTTTTTCTACTCTCTGGATAGGTAATTGAAAAAACGGAACGGGATTATAGATGAAAAGAATACAAAAGGCAAGTGCCAACGGAAATGTACAGAGTCAGGCTGGTGAGTGGCACAAGGCTATACCCCATTTAGGGTAAGAACAGAAATTAATAAACAATTCTCTCTAAGATGCCTTTGCTCATAAGATACGTATTGACACAAAGATATTGTCTGGGTAGTTTACATGTAGGTGGATATAAGACTCTGTCTTTCAGTATCTCGGTATCAGGGAAAGAAAAGAGATGATGGTTAATACGGTAATCCTGATAGTGTCTATTCTGTCTGTATCAAAAGCAAATTTTAATAAACTTGAATAAGTTTGGAGTCAACTAAAATGGCAAAGATTGAGTTTTTTACTTCAGAAAGCGTGACAGAAGGCCATCCTGATAAAATCTGTGATCAGATAAGCGATGCAATATTAGACGCTTTGTTGAAACAGGACAAAAACGCAAGGTGTGCCGCAGAGTGTTTGACAACAACAGGGCTCGTAATAGTTGCGGGAGAGATTTCAACAACAGGTTATGTTGAAATCCAGGATATTGTGAGAAACACCCTCAAAGAGATTGGATACACGAACCCTGAATTCGGTATCGATTGTGATGATGCCGGTGTGATGGTGAGTGTTCATGGCCAGAGTCGGGATATTGCGCTGGGAGTTGATGAAGGAGACGGGCGGGAACAGGGCGCCGGTGATCAGGGTATGATGTACGGATTTGCAACCAATGAAACTGATGAGCTTATGCCGTTACCGATAATAATAGCGCATAAGCTGGCAATGCGTCTTGCATATGTAAGAAAAGAGGGGATTTTAAAAGACCTTGGTCCTGATGGAAAGAGTCAGGTCTCCGTGGAATACCATGACGGAAAGCCTGTCAGATTAAGTACTGTTGTCATCGCCCAGCAGCATATTGACGGGACTTCGGAAGAAGAATTAAGAAAGGGGATTATTGAGCAGGTCATCAGGCCCGTTTGCGGTAATTTGCTGGATGATAAGACTAAGATTTACGTAAATGCTACGGGAAAGTTTGTAATAGGTGGCCCCGAGGGCGATACCGGTCTGACTGGCAGGAAAATAATTGTAGATACCTACGGCGGCCTGGGCAGACATGGTGGAGGCGCTTTTTCCGGAAAAGATCCGAGCAAGGTTGACAGGTCCGGCGCGTACGCGGCAAGATGGATTGCAAAGAACATCGTTGCGGCCGGGCTGGCTGATAAGTGTGAAGTGCAGGTAAGCTATGCAATTGGTATTCCCGAACCGACATCCATAAATGTCGATACTTCAGGTACAAACAAGATACCGGAAGAGAAGATTGTGGAGCTTGTCAAAAAGAATTTTAGTCTCAATCCTCGCGAAATTATCAAAAGACTTGACCTGTTAAGGCCTATCTACAAAAAGACTGCAGCTTATGGTCACTTCGGGAGAAACGATCCGGACTTCACATGGGAAAAGACGGATATGGCAGATACGCTCAGGAAAGAAGCTGGGATGTGAGCTGAATTGAGCGGTTTTGTTTCTATTAGTAGCCGCAGGCTTTAGCCTGCGTTTATCACCATCCGATGAGTGTACGTGAATTGCCCGTAAGTTGTGCAACCTGAAGGACGTGACTACCAGCCCGGATGAATCCGTTCGCCAGCCCGACAAGGCTGTTCTGGCGGGGACGGGTCAAACATTGACAAGTTCTTCTCTTTGCTTCTCCTTATGCAGGTATGACCTTTTTTACCTTGATCCGTGATGACCTCTTTTCCGCTTGTGCAAGATCATAGCCCATCTGTAAACCTAACCATACCTCTGGGGTGCTGCCGAAAGCTTTGGACAACCTGATAGCCATTTCCGGTGAAACACCGTTTTTACCATTTACAAGGTTGCTGAGAGTAAGGCGAGTTACACCAAGAATTTCAGCAGCCTTGGTTATGCTCAAATCTAATGGTTCCAGACATTCGCACTTGATGATTCTTCCAGGGTGTGGAGGGTTCTTCATTTTCATATTGTTCTCCTAATGGTAGTCAATTAAATCAACGTCGTATACGTCACCGTTCTTGATCATGAAGACCACTCGCCAGTTTGCCCGTAGGGTGACTGACCAGAAACCTTTCATACTGCCCTTGAGGGGGGTGCAGGAGAAATCCAGGTAGACCCATATCCTCAGGTTTTTTGGCATGGTTAAGAACGGCAAGTATATGTTCAAGCTTCTGTACATCTTGAGCGGAGACCTTACTGCGGTCAGCCTTTTCAAAAAGACGTTGCAGCCCTTTATGTCTGAAGCTCTCTATCATTAAAGGAGTGTATATAGCATATATGCAATAGTCAAGTCAATGAGATAGAAAGGCGGATATGGCAGATACTCTCAGGAAAGAAGCGGGATTGTAGAGAAAAGTTAAAAGTGACTAAAGTTTGAAGTGAGCTAAAGTTGCGGGAAAAAACAAATCTTTTATTTTTTCTAACTTTAGACACTTTAGTTCACTTAAGGCACTTTTAACTTTTTTTCTTTCTGGCCCCTTTAAGGGCAAAGGCTTTTACATCATCTGCGTGCAGCTCTTCATCTTCCTGAAAGAATTCATCCTGAAACATCCACCATCTCTGATTAGCATCCCCTTCTTCCATAACTTTCACCGGGTCACTGCTCTGCAGCTCTAATAACTTGATATATTTGGATTTGGACAGCGCGCTTTTGCTAAAACTTTTTTCGGTAGTGAATTGGTATTTCATGGAAACAATACCGACCTCAAGGAACTCAGCTTTTTTATCTCTTTTTAACATATAGGTAAACTCCGGGTTTTCTTACAGATTAATAATTAAGATACAATTCTGCAAAACATATGATGAGAAACATACCATTTTTATCTCAAGATTTCTAGTCGTAAATTTGATGTGAGTTCATCGGAGAAAAACAGATGTAGGAAATAGAACAACCCTTTCTGTTAAATCCCCTCCATCCAATCTATCTGATAATCCCTGACTTTTCTTGTTTTGGACTAATTCGTGTTGACTGCACTTTTCATCTTGACTTCAATAATTGGTATCTATAATATCATCTTATTCTACCTACATAAAAAGTTATACCATACCTTTGCTATGGATAATCTGTCTTTAATAAAGTGTTTTTTGCATGGACGTAAATTACATGAACTTTCTTACCAAACATAACCGTTTTCAAATCATAATATCTTTTTAAGGAGGCATCTGAAATGGCAAATAGAGAAGAAAGTGGACAGGGAATCCCACAATCATCCGATCAGGTCAAGCAGGAAATGGATTTAGTTCAAAAAAGTATGCAGAATGCAAGGGAACAGTTCAGTGCGATACAGCTATCCGCACAACTACAGATCCAGGAAGAGGTTAAAAAGGCCGCAGCCCAGATAAAGAAATCACAGCAATTTATTTCCGAAAATGTGAAAATTTTGCAGCAAAATTCCAGTTCTATACAAGGAAAAGACTTGCCTGCATATGACAACATGAAAGCGGCAACAGAAAAATCATCTTCTGGAATCTTGAATGAACTGCAAAGCACAGCGGCATCCATAAGAGCCGCCATGGAAGCAGCAAATGCTGCGACCAAGGACATAGAAAATAATGAAGAGGCTATAATGAAAGCAATGATGGAAGCAGAGTCCGTTTTGGCAGATCAGGTACCTAAGGCAGCAGCTCCTGCACCGCCTCAAGTAGCCGGGTTGCCTCCCATACCTGTGCAACAACCTGCAGTACAACCAGATGAAACTCCGCAAACGGAAGGTAAGTCGGCTTGGATGATTGGCATGGAAGAAGCGGATAAGGCTCAAATGGAGATTGATAATCTGTTGAGAGATTGAATAATGACATCATAAATTGATAATTGAAGGAGAATAAATGTCTTTACAATAAACGGTTGTACCTGAGAGGCCGAATCTTTCAAAATGGCAAAATAATTCAGTCCTGTTGACTTTATACTCCGGGTTTTCATGACAGATTAGATAATTAAGATAAAATTTTGCAAAATATTCTGACAAAAAACAGACCACTTGCATCCCAGGATTTCTAGTCGTAAATTTGGTGTGAGTTTGTTGGAGAAAAAAGAAGCAGGAAATAGGAGCAATTGCGGTACGTGATCTCTTCAATTGAATACGCTTGGCATGTGAAACTTGAGGCAATAGGAGGGGTAACTTATTACAGGCCAACAAACTGTCTGAGAATATACATTTTGTGGAATCTAACCCCACATGTTATTATCTTTGCCGAAGAATTAAATTATGTGAGAAGTGACTTGGCATGGATAAAATATATTCCTATCACATGCAGTCAAGGAAAGACTTGACCCCCTGCCAGAGTTTGCTGGGAGAAAAAATAGAAGTAGGGAATAGAAAAAATGAAAACAGTTGTTGTTCCTGGCTTCTTTTAACGATCGTTATGAACTACAAAAACGTTATAGACGTAATAAGGATTCTTGGAAGTAGAATACACAACCATTCCATTTTCTTCGTTTGCTAAGCATACTCCACTTTTTCTACTAAAGTAGATCGGTTTATGGGGTAATTCCCAAATAATACTTGAGTTTTCTTAACTATTTGACTACTCTTACTAAATCTTTAGAAAGCAATTTTCTATCATCAACAAAGGGGAAGCGAAAGAGTTTGAAAGCCAAAATCGGTCAACTGCCGGGACGGGCTGTTTATTTTAAATCGGGGCTGGCGATTTTAACGGTCGCTGTTGTATGTATTCCGGATGGATAGGGATCAGAAATGACAAGCGATAAAACTAAAAACATAGTTGCATATGATTTCTTTTGCGGTTGCGGAGGAACAAGCAGGGGGTTTCAGAACGCCGGTATAGATATTGCTTTTGCGCTGGATATAGATCCGGATGCTAAGAACACCTTTACCCAAAACTTTCCCGAGACCATTTTTTGCAACAAAAGCATCACAAAGCTCACACCTTCTGACTTGCAACCAACGCTAGATAAATATAAAGATAGTTACAAACTATTCTGCGGTTGTGCTCCTTGCCAGCCGTTTACCAAGCAAAATACGGAAAGCCCTAAGCGGGAGACACGTAAAAACTTACTTTCTAAATTTGGACGAGTTATAGAGAGGCACCGACCCGATTTTGTTTTTGTTGAAAATGTTCCAGGGTTACAAAAGGTTCCCACATATAAGCGAGGGCCACTCCCCGAGTTTGAAGCATTACTGGGGAGACTTGATTACCATATTACGTATGGAATTGTTGCTGCCCAAGGTTATGGCGCTCCACAGCTACGCCGTCGTTTTGTTTTATTGGCAAGCAGACATGGTGAAATAAATATTCCCTTGCCCACTCATGGCAAAGATCATGGCGCCCCATACAAAACTGTTCGTGATGCGATTGTTGACCTTCCGGCCATTGCTGCTGGAGAGATATACAAAGAGCCTAAAGTACTAAACCACCGCGCCGCTAAATTATCAGAGTTGAATAGGAGAAGGATTAAATCATCTGATCATGACGGAGGAGGGCGCAACAACTGGCCCAAATATCTCGTACCCGGGTGTTACACACGGACTAATGAACATGGTGAAACTCATTCAGGGCATACTGACTGTTACGGCCGTCTATGGTGGGATAAGCCGGCAACGGGACTAACAACTCGCTGCATCAGTTATTCCAACGGAAGATTCGGACATCCGGAACAAGATAGGGCCATAAGCGTTAGGGAAGCTGCGCGTCTCCAGGGTTTTGATGACGATTTTGAATTCACAGGGAATCTAAACTCCATGGCAAAGCAAATCGGCAACGCCGTTCCGGTCGATTTGGCACACGCAATGGGAAGTCACTTCATAAAACATATCGAGGCAATCAATGGCTAATTTCAAAGTACATGCCAGAGTTCTGGATCTCTTGGGGTCTGAGCAAATTGCCGATATGCCGACCGCAGTAAGCGAACTTTTCAAGAATGCATACGATGCCTATGCCGATAACGTGTCACTTGAGTTGTTTAGGCACAATCAGCATGCGATCCTTTGGGATGACGGCGTTGGGATGTCGCTTGATGACGTAGAGAATCGTTGGTTGGTCGTCGGAACACCAAGCAAGAAGTTGTCGCCGCCGACTGTGCGAGAGGGATATGAGAGTCGGCCGGTAATGGGTGAAAAGGGAATCGGCAGGTTAGCGGTTTCTACACTCGGCGACACACTCCTTTTAATATCGAAGAAGAATTGTAGGCAGCCGGATTGCTTCACCGCTTTGTTTTTTAGCTGGAAGATCGTCCGTAACCACAAACTGATGCTTGGCGAATTTGAGGTTCCGGTGTTGCCATTTAGCTCACTTGATGATTTCACTGCTGACATATTCGGAATGCTGGTAGATGAATTTAGGCGCCAACTTGACGTTACTTTTGAACGCGGGAAATGGGAAGGCTATGAGGATCTTCTGGCTCAGATCAGAAGCGAGGTGGATTCTTTCGATCCAGACCTGACCCTATTCCACCGCACCGGAGCCTTCACTGGGGAGAGTGGCACAGCCTTCTATCTCGGAAACATGACTGATGAGGTGCAATGCCTGACAAAACTGAAAGATAGATTCGACACCACTGATAAGAATGTCTACGACCAGACTGTTCTTTTACTCAGCAACTTTAGTATATCGCGAATAGTTTCTTCGGACGTTGCCCCTACATTAAAGTCAATAGACGCTTTCTTCACGGATGTGCGTATTTGGGACGAAAAGTTGGTTGCTCCTAGTAGCATTTTCGAGGACAAGGTCCTTTTTCAACCAGATGATTTTGAAAAATATGACCATTACTTTGATATTCATTTTGACAAAGATGGTCGCTATTCAGGTGAGGCTTTTCGATATGGTGAGCACCTGGGCCTTCCAAAACCGGAACAACAACCAGTCATTCGTGGATTGAAATGCGGGCCATTTGATTTTCGCTTTTGGTACTGGCAAGGTGAACCCAAGAACACTTTGCTTGATAATGATTCGAGGTTTCGAATCAATGAAAAGCTGATGTATTCGGGTGGAATAATGATCTATCGAGATGGGCTACGAGTACTACCCTATGGGATACCTGAAAACGACTGGTTAAATATTGAGTAAAGGCGCAGTAAAGGCGCAGGCTTCTACCACTTCAGCTATCGCCGGATGTTTGGCTATATTTCCATCGATGTAAAAAATAATCCTACCTTGAAAGACAAGGCTGGGCGAGAAGGGATGATTAAGAACGGAGCATACCGCGACCTCCGATCAACGTTAGAGACATTTCTTAAGCAGATCTCAACTCAATATTTCTATAAAAACCAAGAATTCCGGGCACAACAGGGTCAGATCCAAGTAGCAAGCAAAACATTGAAAGACCACAAGAAGGCTCTCACTGCGAGAAGAAATGATCTTCTTGAAGAACTCAATAAGTCGTTTTCCAATATCGAACCGCAACGATCCCGACTTATCACACTTAGAGATGAAGTTGTGCAAAATCTTAGTAACTCCGACCTTTCGATCGAAGAATTAGAAGAAATAGTAAGTTCGTTTGAAAAGCGGGTGCAGCAACTACTGGGTGAATCAAAGGTTACAATTTCCAAAAACTTATCTCTCGGTCGAGGGCGTGAACTCAATCAGGTCGCTTTTGACTACCAGGGGGCCTACATGGCCTTGCGGGAGGACGCAGAATCAGCTCGCGAAGCGATCATGACAAAAGTGGAAAAGGATTGCCCCTCCATTGAGAAACGCTTGGCGAGAAGAAAGCTATTAGAGAATATGTTGGCATCAGGGAAAATGCGTGTAGGTAAGGAATTTTCGAAATTGAACAGTCTTATTGAGAAGCAAACTTCTTCCATTGCTTCCCAAATTGAGAAAATCAAGACTCATGCTTTGGCTCATGTTGAGTCATCATTGCTCCAGGCCACAAAAACAACCTCCATTGAAGATGCGATTGGCTCTGAGGTAAATATTGAAGATGCCATTAAACTCACAATTGAGGCTGCGGATTCAGGAGAGAGTCAATGCTTGGAATTGCAGGAACGGCTTTCACATGTTTTTGGAAGTGCCCTCTCTGAAGATAATGCTCTGGTCATGTCTGTTCAGGATGACCGCATCGAGGAACTTGAGAAAAAGATTCAAGAGACCATTGAGTTGGCTCAGATTGGTCTATCGGTTGAGATGATCCAGCATGATCTCCACAATATGTATCGAGGGATTTCTGGTTCGATCCGCACCCTGAGACACATGTTCACCAAAATTCCGGAAGCAATGACTCACGTGAATTCCCTACAGACTTTATTTCAGCATCTTGAACTCCGATACCGGCAACTGGAACCCCTCTATCGTGCGAGCTATCGATCCAAGAAGCAGATCTCTGGGAAAAGCATCTTGCATTTCGTGAGACAATTCCTTGCTCATGATCTGGAGGTCGCAGGTGTGTCTTTAGAGGCTTCAGAGAAATTTCTCGAATTTCGTGTTCTGGAGGCTCCTTCGCTGATTCATCCTTCATTTGTTAATCTCGTCGATAATGCAATCTACTGGCTTCGTTCTGTTAATAGACGGGTAATACGATTCGACATTGTCAACGACGTAATTGTTGTGAATGATAGCGGCACAGGAATACATAAAACGATGCTGGAGAGAATTTTTGAAGCCTTTACTACAACTAAGCAAAATGGACGAGGGTTGGGGCTATACATTGCGCGACAGAGTTTGTCGTTAGCAAATCACGAGATCTGGGCCACTAATGATTCTGCCTATAAAGTGGAACCGGGAGCCTGTTTCTGCCTGAAGTTTAGTGAGAAAGCACGCAACCATAGAAATGAGGATGACGATGATACAAAGTAGCTATAGTATGATTGCCGACAAAACGATCAGGAACTTCATTAAGGCCGTTGTACTCATTGATGACCATTGGGCGGAGGCTCAGAATGCACCAGTTTTTGAGGATGTCGACCCCGCCCAACTCAATCTTGATTCGCAGTCGATACCGCCACAAGATGATGTTGATTCGGTCATTACACCCGGAGACGAAGAGAATTCCACCGTCTCGATGAGTTCGGCTGATCCAACCTACTTGCGAGAAATTGGAAAAGAAATCACAAAACAAGGATTTCTTTTTACTGGTCTTGCTTATACAGATGCCCTCAAGGAAATCGCAATCAAGCTTGCATCAAAATCGGATATTTTGATCCTTGATTGGCTATTGGGAACAGAAAGTCCTGAGCCAGCACTAGAACTGTTGACAAAGCTGAAGGATTCAGGCTCCCCACGTTTCGTCTTTATCCTCACAGATCAAACTGAATTGGATCGTGTCCGTGCGCAAATCAGCGAGAGGCTTTGCGAAGAAGCGGAGGGAGCAGCTCTCGTTTTCAGTTGCGGACCTTTTTCTTTTTCGTTGAAGAACAAGCCTCAGGCTGGCGGAAGCAATACTGTTCAGGCAGAAGCAATACTCGAAGAGGCAATTTTTGGCATTCGCGCACGGTTTGGAGGACTTCTCCAATTGGCTGCGCTTGAATTGTTGGGACAATATCGTGACTGTCTGCATGAAGTCCTTGATCACTTTCATGCGGATATGGATTTTCCCTTTATTCTGGAGTGGCTTGAGAAAGAAAGTCCAATCCGAGATAGTCACTCTTTCAATGCTCTCGCAATTGATGAGTGGACAGCAAGGGTCACTCGTCGCTTTCCAGCATCGGTAGCACAAACAATAAAAGATGAGACAGTGTCTGCACTTCTTATAGAGTGGAATGAAACAATGACTTGCCCTGAAAATTTAGAGGAAAAGATGAAGGAGCTGTTCGCCGTTAAAGGCAAAGCATTTCCCAGCGATGAACAAAAAGTCACTGAATTAATGGAGAGTCTCGGAGAATGGTTGGCTTTATCGAATTCTTGTTGGCCAGGCAATTTGGAAGGTTCAAGTAATAGTACTCCATGGGGTAAATATGCGATACGTCTTTTGGCCATGAACTATTTAAGCATAAGGAAAGGCGTATCATCACCTATTGGAACATTGACAGTTTTGGATGCTCTTTTTCAATGCCATGCAAATTTGCCATCAAAGCTTCAGCAAGGAACGGTGCTAATGACCCCCGACGGTAACTATCTGATATGTATAACACCTGCTTGTGACTGCAGTCGTCCTGCTCGAATAAGATATTGTTATGTTTTTCTTGAATCTAAAAAAATAGATATCTCAACGTTAAAGGATCACCTAGAGGGTGCAGTTGTGGCGATCCGGACAAAAGAAGAGGACAGCATATTGCTGGCTGTAACCCCTAAACCAACATTTACCTATAAAATAGCCAATCCATCACTTGAAAGCGACTTGCAAGTTTCTGTTACTTATGGCTCGGAGGATACCTTTGTTATCAAACCCATCGCACAGCTTCGACCTGCTCGCGTTCAGTCTCTGATTTCTTTGGCTGCGGGAAAAGCAATAGAGGTTGGTTTAGACAGATCAGAACTTCTTCGACAGCTCTGCAAACCAAACTGAATCGGGGGGGCTACGCCTTAAAGCAAAGTGAAACAATGCCTAGAAACTGGACAGCTCACGAACTTCTGATTGCGATGAATCTCTACTGCCGGCTCCCGTTTGGGCAGTTTGATCAGTCGAATAGGCATATTCGCGAAGTTGCCGAGAAGATGGATCGTACTCCCAGTTCTCTGTCGATGAAACTCTGTAATCTGGCATCACTCGATTCCTATCACCAAGACCGTGGTGTCGTCGGCCTAAAAGGTGCCAGCAATCTTGATCGAAAAGTTTGGGCCGACTTTCAGCAGGACTGGTCAGTAATGGCGGAGAAGAGTGAAGCTGCATTCGAAGTCTTGATGGGTGGAATAGGTTCGAAAGAACCTGCTTCAGAAGTTGAACAACCGAGCGGGCCCTCGGAGGCTGAGCGGATGGTAAAAACTCGGCGTTTGCAAACATTTTTCCGAAATGCCATTTTGGCAAGTTACGAAAGTCGTTGCGCGCTTACGGGGATGGCAATTCCCCAACTATTAGTCGCTAGCCATATTATCCCGTGGAGCAAAAACGAGGAGCGTCGCGCCGACCCTACCAACGGCCTATGCCTGAATGTTCTCCACGACAAAGCATTTGATCGTCACTTGATTACGTTTGACGAAAATTACAGGTTGGTGGTTTCCAGTATCTTAAAGAAAGGCGACATTTCCGAATTCCAATCGTCAAACTTTGCCAAACTCGAAGGCACGGCGATAGCACTCCCTCACCGTTTCGCACCGGATTCCAAAGCATTAGAAGAACACCGCAATGCCTTTGTTGCTTAACAAGCCTTGCACTTTGCAAATAGAGCGGAAGTTCAAGGAAACAGACAAATAATATTTCTACGGCATTGGGAGAAACGAAAGCAATAATAATCATGACTGACTTTATGACTTCCAAGCAACGCAGCCAAGCAATGTCCAAAGTCCGCGGATATAACACAAAACCGGAAAAGCGTATCCGTTCTCATTTGCATAGTCGGGGCTTCCGATTCAGAATTAATAGTCCAAATCTTCCGGGGAAGCCGGATATTGTGCTAAAAAAACATAATGCCATAATATTTGTTCACGGTTGTTTCTGGCATAATCATAAAGGATGTAAAAAGTCTAAACTACCCGGCACACGAAATGAATTCTGGAAAAATAAAATTGAGGGGACTGTTATGCGGGATCAAAGAAATATATCTGATCTCACTAAACAAGGATGGCGAATAGCGGTAGTCTGGGAATGTGGAACCAAAAAACAGGATGATTTGGGAAATATCATAAAAAAACTATCGAAATGGATAATTGAAGGGAAATCAAAGCGAATTGAACTGTCTGTTCAGAAGGCATTCTAAAAGAGAGGGGTTGTATTGCAAGACAAAAGACACTTAAGCCACAGACTTACACAGACTGACTCTGAAGTTAAAACAAAGGGAAAAAGAAGAAAAACAGGCTCACCGCTCCCCGGACAAAAAACGCCGAGGACTTTCCCCGGGCAAAAAGCGTCGAGGACAAGAAGGCGCAGATGCACGCAGAGGAAAGGTAGAGATCAGTTGGTAATCGCAGCAGAGACTGAACAAGTGTATAAGAAACCTTATTTCAATTTTTATGTCGTAAGTACCGCAAGAAATAGATTCCGGATATGATAAGAATTATTACTATCACAAGGACAATGGAAGCATAGGGGCCATATTCGGCAATCTTATCGTGGATTTTTCGAAGCAGCAGTGCCCAGCAGGCTACTGCCAGGCAAGTGCTTGATAACACTATAGTCAGGTTTTTCCAGGGACTAAGCCCCAAAAGATATCCTACCGCGCAGCCAACCATTGGTCCGGTCATCCAGAAAGGAATCCACACGAACATAAAGAGCCCGATCAGTCCATATTTACGGATGGTATCCTGGTGGGCTTCCGCCGCGATACTTGTGCGTTCCATGATTCTTCTGAGCGGCTTGATTACCAGAATACTGTTCCAGCTGAATGCAAAAAGCGGATAAAAGATAAGTACTAAAATGGTTTCGATAATTATATTTGTGCATATAACCAATACATTGGATAACCCAAAAGAGTAACCGAATGAAATTCCGGCTGCCCTGCCGAACAGGATATTTGTTGCACTCATCCCTATAAAGACATGGGCTTTCTCCTGGTAATAGATATAGCCCAGCCCCAGCACAGTAATAAAGAACAGGGCCATTATCAACCCTATCTCAAGAATGTGGCCTTCCGGTGTCGCGAGTAATTTTTTCCAAATGTGCTTTCCTTCACATGAGGTGATGCTCTCCAGCTCCTTCTTGCCTTTTGCCATAATTAAATACTCTATGATGATGTAAGGGGACTGTTCTCGTGCTTATCATTTGTGCCTTATCAAATTATGTTAATAACATATTGAATCTATGAAAAGCAAATCTTAACGCGAAGAGCGCAGAGGAAAGCAAAATGAAAGATTATTCACCGCAGAGGCGCAGAGAGCGCAAAGAAAAACAATAATTTAGGGAAAAAGATGGAAGATACGAATTTCCTCGGACAAAAGACGCCGAGGACAAGGATAGATACAGAAGTAAAAGCCGAGAAGCAAGATGCCAGAATTATGATTGTGGGATTTAGGTATTGAAGAATTGTTTATACAAGCAGATTTAAAATAATCTTAATCATCATTTCTTTTTCCCTTGGCTTGCTTACTGCAATCATCAACGTCAGTGCAACAAGGGCGTTGTTATCAATACGTTGTGATCTATCCTTCCTGTATAATATGCCGTTTCTATCTAGAAAACATATAAACAAGGCTGCGGCGATTCGTTTATTGCCATCCACAAAACTGTGATTCTTTGTAACAAAATATAACAAATGTGCAGCTTTTTCTTCAACTGTGGGATAAACATCCAGGCCGTCAAACGTTTGATAAATTGCACCCAGTGAACCTTGAAAACTCTTGTCCTTTTCTCTTCCAACAAGTGCGGAGCTCTTGAACTTTTCCCTCAACGCATCAATTATTTTACGGGCCTTTTCATATGTTAACTTGAATTTTGAACGTTTTATACCTTTTGGTACGGAAAGCCGTTCATGGTCATAGTCATCCAGGACATCAAGTGCACGGCTGTACTGCGTGATAACTTCAATCAGGCCCTTTGCTTCGTCTGATACGCCATCAATGTGTACCACATTACTGAGAAGTTTTAAAGACTGCTTAAGCTGTTGATACTTGTGTTCAGAGGCTATTAAGCGCTTTTCATTAATCGTGTAACCGTCCACGAGGTGCTTTTTGAGCACGTTCGTCGCCCAAATCCTGAACTGCGTACCCCGTTTAGAATTAACCCGGTAACCAACAGAAATAATTGCATCCAGATTAAAATATTCTACCTGATATATTTTGCCATCCGCGGCAGTTGTTGCAGTTTTTGCAACAACTGAATTGCGGATTAACTCTTTTCCGTTAAATATGTTACGCAAATGACGCGAAATAGCAGATTTGTCTCTTTCAAAAAGATCGGCCATCTGATTAAGGCTCAACCAGACGGTATCTTTTTCCAAAAGGACTTCTACCCGATTCCTGTAAACAAGCACCTTCCCCTTTGCCGGTGCTTTGTTCTCTTTCTTCTTGCCCGTCATACAGCAATGTCTCCAACTCATTAAAAACAATAATTAAATAATCAGGAACCACTCGCGAAAATAAATGCATGTGAAATCTTACTTGCGTAAACAAGTAAATTCAGTTTTTTGAGGATATTTAAAATGTGTTAAAAATGATTTGTATCTGGTTTTTGCTGATGGTTATTATAAAAGGGAGGGGTTGTTTTACAATATAAAAAATTATTCACCGCAGAGGCGCTCCCCGGACAAAAGGCGCCGAGGACAAGGAGATCGCAGAGGAAAGCAAAATGAAAGATAGAAATTAACCACGGAAAACTACGGATTAACACTGAAGATAGAGGAGAGAAGTAAGATATTAGATGCTGGAAAGAGGATAGTATGTTATTGGTTAGTTAAGGGAAGATTCTATAAATATCTTTACGATGTGCTATTCGCTGGCAGATTAACAATTTTTGAGTCTTATCCATTGTAATGCCTATTCGATATCTTCCGATTCTGATTTTGTATTTGTCCGGATATCCTGTCATATGCTCAAGATATCCGAGTTCGAAGGGATCAGTTGACAATAGCTCATCAAAAACTATTTTTTCGGTGTGAGTTTGAACATCTTTGGGTAGTTTGGAGAGCTCTTTAAGGAATCGTTTGGTATACTCAACTTTCCACATTTTATTTCAAAGATTGATAATATTTCTTTGCATCCTTAACAGAAAGTTGTTCATCATGCGAGACTTCATCTATTAATTTTGATAATCCATAATTTTCTATAATTTCTTCTAATTGCTCAAACTCCTTAATTGGAATTTGAACAGCAATTGGTTTCTGGCTTTCGTCCAATACGATACTTTTATGGATTTTTAACATTTTTAAACTCCTTATTACTGAGTATCTATGTCTTGTATATTCAACTAAATTTAGTTGGTATTATAAAAGAGCGGGGTTGTTTTGCAAGGCAAAAGGCATTAGACGCGAATTTCACAGATTAACACTAAAAGAAAAAACAAGTAGATTATTCACCGCAGAGACACAGAGGGCGCAAAGAAAAACAATAATTTAGGGAAAAAGATGAAAGATACGAATTTCCCCGAACAAAAAGCGTCGAGGACAAGGCGCTAATGGAAAAACAGATAGATTATTCATCGTGCCCTGGGACGGGGCGGGTAAGGAGTCACAAAAATTACAGAGGGAAATGAGGTGATAATAAACAGCCGATAAGAAGCAAATGATCCCGGTGTTCTTAGATAAAACATGAACTTATAGCATTTTGTTTGTAAACGGCGGCAGTGGAATTTAGTGGTCTTTTCGAGGGTCTATACCGCTTCTTCTGTCCAGCTTGCTTCTGCGCTCCTCGCCCTCACCCTGCTCCGTCTCTTCCTGGTTCACCGTTTCTTTCATAATTCCATTTTTTTTGAAACAGTCGACATACTTTTTATCAGTTTCCAAGACATGGTTAATTAGCCACTTACTTAAATAGTTCAGTATTTCGCTTGCAATATGATAATCGGCATTAATTATCCCATTTTCATATGCGCTTATTTTAGTGACAAAATCGAGATGTTGTTCTTTGTGGTATTGATATTCCACATAATTAAACTTTACCATATAAAGCTCTTCTCTTGCGAAATGAGTTTGTACATATTTTTTCATTTCGCTTAGTACTTCCATGAGCTCTTCTATGTCGTCATTGTGTTCCTTTGAAAGAATAGCTTTGTTGATAATACCAATTAATCTCTTATGATCTTCGTCGATTATTGGTATGCCCAGGCTATATTTCTCGTCCCATTCAATCATAAAGTGAATTGTAAAACTATAATGCTATTTACGTCAAGATTAAAAAATAGAGTAAGATAGTGGTAGGGGAAAGTGATTTGTCGCTACTTCTTGTATCCTGTTCTTCATTTAAGCGGTGATAGTTGTGATGATCCAGGCGCTCTTGCGGCTAGAAGCGTGCCTCCAACGACTGCTAATGGCAGTACAAAGCTTGATAAAAACGGAATTGCAAAAAGAAAGATAAATATTGCTCCGAAACCGGTACAGGCATAAATATGATGCCACAGGAATTTGGCCCCCTGCCTGAGGCCTATACTCCTCCTGGTTTGTGGATAACTGATATATTGGAATGTGACAAGCAGAAAAGCGAGTATAAACGCAAATATGTTTACAATCGGTACCCAACAAAATATTATAGCAAAGACAGCAGCAGTGAATGCGATTGCTGTCTTAAACAGATCGATCCCGATAAGTTTAATATGCGCTTTCAGCGTTTTTTTTGTAACCGGTGGCAATGGTATTTCAGTAACCCTTTCGGCCCTCTCTGCCAGTGTATCATTAAATGGGGAAGCTACGATACTGCTGGTAAAGATAAATGTCAAAGCCGCAACCATCCACAATGCCATTTTGCCAGACAACATAAAGAACCTGCCTATCAGGCTGGCAGGTTCGAAACCAAGGCTGGTAATGTACTCCCGAAGATGTGAAATTGCCCAATCCTGTAACTGGCTTATTCCGTAGATAAAAAGTATAAACGTCAAAGCCAGTGGAAGTGCACTCCAGAAAAGAAGAGATTTATTGGTAAATATCAACTTGAGTGCCTGGTATGGAAGAGTAAGCCCGAACCACAGGGATCGGGTCCTGGGAAAAAGTATTCTTGGTGGAATGGTATCCATTTCTATTTTTAATAATAACGGTATTGTGTTGATGATAATGAAGCAATACGGACAGTTTTCCATTTTACAATCTTTGGGTATTCATATCTACTGTTAATAGCCATCATGTCATTGGCAAATCAGGAAAGTTCGTTTTGGCCGTGGAAATAAAGAAAAAATGGATAGTCCGGGGTGGCAATTTTAATGGTTTGCACTTGCTTAGACCTACTCCTTCTGGCTATAATTCTGCCATGATTAAATGTTTAACCCTTACTCTCTGTGTCTGTCTCCTTCTTGCGGGATGTATAACTTCACCGTCTTCATCAAGAAATCATCATGAACGGGTTTCCCGGGAAATAGCTGAAATACTTGCTAAGGCGGAACAGGACGATTCTATTGGGGATAACATCAAGATAACGGTGAATCTGTTGACTACAAGTGTGACAGACTATTTTGCTATCAATGCCCTGACGCAAAGAGTATACGGAGATGTTACTATTACAAACCGCCCTGAAATCTTCACTGAATCTGGCTTGCAGATAGGCGTGGCCGGAGAAAACTTTCGCGCTCAGCTTGATATTGCAAAACGAAAACTCAAGTCGTCTCAAGATTCAGAGATTTTTCTGGTACTGGCTGATGGTGCGTCCGGCTCTATTAACATTGGGAAAGAGATTGCCGTGCCTCGGTTTTTCTACTTTGGCAGGTGGTACAATGGTATAGATTACGAATTTAGAAGGGCGGGCAGGTCTCTGGAAATCACTGCTCGAAAGCTTCCATCCGGTTTGATAGAAATGGAGCTGACTCCCGTCTTCTCCCGGTTTCTAAATGATGGTGGCGATCTTGAAATGACTGAGCTTTCAACGACAGTAACAGCACGTCCGGACCAGACACTTGTAATAGGCGGTGACACGTCTTCAGGCGAGAATGTCGCCAGCGCTATGCTGGGTTACCGTAAGATGGGAGAGATGAGAGAAACTCTGATTACTGTCACACCTCACATAAAGTAATGCTAGAGCTGTTTTTGAATCGACATGCCTGAGAACACGCGGGATAGTATTTCAAAATCGGAGTTTGCTTTAGGCACTTTAGTTCACTTAAGGCACTTCAAACTTGATGTCAATATGCTCCAGTGGATTACAAAGAGTGACAAGGTGGGAATTCCAAATTGTATCCCAATTGAGTTTCTTGCAGGGAAGTGATTTGTGGATCCATGCCATGGTAATATGGATATGCGGGAAGATTTTACTGTTCTCTGATAAGGCAGCAACTTCTGCAATAATATCCCCTTCACGTACTCTCTTTTCCGTATTATCGCAATTCCGTGGAGTGGTATGCCCATATATAGTATGAAGCGTATTCCCGTCTTTGTCGTTGGTGCTATGTTTTACATATATTGATTTTCCCAGAAAATCATCGTGGATGTGAACTATATCTCCGGTATACATTACCGGTATTTTTGTTCCATTATCAATACGTCTGACCTGCCCTCTGTTATCTCTGTAAAAGCAGAGATCTATCCCCTCATGAGGTGTGGGCCGGAGACCTTTATCTGCCCACCATGCCTCCGTATCATGAAATAACATTCCTGGGTAAAAGATCCACTCCTTGAATCCGTGTGTATGAAAATCATTATGCTTTGCAAAAAACGTGTTGAATGTTGATTCAGGTATCGTGCTTTCTTCGTGTTTCATAGAAATTAACTACAAAGGGAGTTTTGCAAAATTCGGTTGGCAATAGGCAACAAAACAAGAATAGCTTGTTTAAAAGAAAGGATTGCTGGTTTTCTCGATTCCCACCGTAGTCATTGGGCCATGGGCAGGGAATACCAGGGTCTCATCCGGCAGGGTAAAGATGTATTTGTGGATATGCTCGATCTGGCATTGTGCAGCTTTTGAAGAGATTGTTCCTCCGATCGAACCGCACATAAGAGCGTCGCCCGTAAACACACAGCCGTGTCCATAAAACGACATTCCGTGTGGGGTATGGCCCTGTATAGAAATAGCCTGGAATTTTAAGTTTCCGACCTCGATCATTTCACCTCCCTGTAACTGGTGTTCTGCATCCTGGACTTCTCCCTGTCCGGCATAGCTCTCGGTTTTATAACGGCTGTTGAAATCAGGCAGGCCTTCAGTATGGTCCCAGTGGCCGTGTGTAAAAAAGAGAGAATTGAGCTGTATCTTTTGCTCTTGAATAAAGTCATCTATCTCGGTACTGAAACCGCCCGGGTCAATAAACGCTCCGATTCGTGTCTCCGGGTCTGCTACCAGGAATCCATTGATTCCATAGCCTCCCACGGTAAAACGCTTGAATATGAAGTTGGTCATCATGATGATAAATTGTTTATATATATAATTTTAAAGTTAATAAAAAATGAGCCTAATCATATCTAACCTCTTCCAGGTTGGCTGCCTGGTGAATATCGGTTTCAATCCATTCTGTATCAATAAACCGGGCTTTGTGAAATACTGAGTCGGTAAGGTCGCAACTTTCAAAAGTACAGCGTATAAAAGTTGCCGCCCTGAAAATAGCCTTTTGCAGGCGGCACTTTGTAAATTGAGTATCAATAAAAACAGAGGAGGGAAAGCGTACAAAGAAGTAGTCTTCATTCTCAAATCGGCAGGCTTGCCACCATGATCCACTAAAGGATATTTCACTGAAACGGGATTCCTTGAACTTGCAGTCGTAGAAGGTAGATAAACCAAAGGAACTTAGTTTTCCTTCCGATTTTTCAAACCTGCATCCGGAGAAATGGCTCTCAGTAATAAAGGAGTCCTGTATCTGTAAGTTCCCCCAATTACAGTCCTGGTAATATCCTTTATCGCACAGGGCCTGATCAATTGATACATTTTGAAAGCGGGTATTCTGCGCCCTCAGAAACCGGCAACGAGCATCCTGTAGCCTTATTGACTGGACAGTGCTGCCGACCAGGCATTTGCCGGACATATCTTTCTGTTTCAAATCCCTGCCGGGAAGGGTCTCGTGAATGAGGACTTTTCTTTTTGGACTTTCCTGCATATTTTTTTTAACCTCTTGCTTTATCCGCTAATAGCTTCTATCAGTTGTATATCGTCGTCTTTGAGTTCAAAGTCCATTGCCTGAAGATCTTCCTTCATGTGCTGCTCGCTTGTTGTTCCCGTAAGAGGGGTCATTCCCACTTGCATGGAAAATCGGAATACAACCTGTTCCGGGGTCCTTCCCAATTCTCCGGCAATTGACTGGACTTCAGGGTTTTGCATAACAAATGGATTTGCGGTTAATAATGAAAACCCTTCATAGACAATCTGGTGTTCCTTGCAAAATTCCCTGACTTCTCTGTCCCATCCCCGATTCGCAAAGCATCTGTTTTGGACAACCATAGGTTTCACTTCCGCTTTTTCTGTCAAGAGTTTCAACTGTATAATGTTCACATTGCTGATGCCAATGAATCTGGCTTTCCCTGTTTTGTAAAACTCTTCAATGGTACGCCATACTTCCCAGTCCTCATTTCCCAGGCCAGGTTGAGAATAGGGGCCATGCAGGAGATAAGAATCCAGATGATCTGTATGCAGATTTTTCAATGTATTCTCAAAAGACTGTCTCACTTGTGTGGTAAGGTCCAAAGAGGGATCATAAGGGATCCTGTGATCATGCCCATTAACCGGAGTAAATTTTGACTGGAGAAACAACTCATCACGGCTTATTCCATTTCTGGCTAATTTCAATAATGCCTCACCCGTCAGGTGTTCCTGATAATGTCTGGGTTGGTTTGCGGTATCGATAGCGGAAAATCCGGCAGAAACTGCCATCTCAACCAGATTTGTTGTCGCATCTTCTTTCCAGGCAGTACCATAGATAAATGAAGGAAATGTATTGTTATTTTCAGTAGCCATCCTTTTTTTCTCCCAAATCTTCCGGTTTTTTATTTCGACAATTACATTTCAAATAGACCAGAACATAATGCTTTATAGTGTCTATTATGTTTTTTTATTTGTTTGCGATCCAGCTACACTATCAGTTATATATAATATACAAAACAATTCAAGTAGGGATTTTAGAAAATGGGTTATACACATGTCAAAGTTTTATCCAATACATTTGGATGTTAAAAGTAAAAAATGCGTAATTGTCGGTGGTGGGAAGGTGGCATACCGTAAAGCATGTAGATTGAAAGAGTCTGGTGCTGACGTTGTAGTGGTCAGCCCCGAAGTCTGTTCTGAGATGGTTAATGAAGAGGGGCTTGTTTTAATAAAGAAAGAGTATGAGGAGCGCTTTTTAGATGATGCTTTGCTGGTAATTGCTGCAACGGATAACGAGGTGGTTAACAAAAAGGTAACGTCGGATGCTGAAAAGAGGAGCATAATGGTAAATGTGGTTGATTATCCTGAACGCTGTTCCTTTATCGTCCCTTCAACAATTAACAGGGGAGATCTTTGTATAAGTGTTTCAACCGGAGGCGCAAGTCCTGCTGTTGCGAAAAGAGTTAGAGAAGAGTTAGAGACTGCCTTTGGTAAAGAGTATGAGGAGTATCTGGATTTGTTGACTAAAATGCGCAGTTTGGCAATGTCCACTGTAGAAGACAGCGTAAAGCGCAGGAAAATACTCCAGCGTCTGGCGGAAAAAGATATTTTTGATACGGTGAAGGATGAAGGAGTTGAGAGCGCTGAGACGAAAATGAGGGTGATTATTTCCGGGTAAATGAGGTTCGGATTGCATGAATATGAGAGCAAGGTGCTGTCGCTTGCCAGATTTATACGAATATATCGTTTCGTTCGGGGTGGTGTTTTGCCAGTTTGAAAAACAAGTTTTGCGGCCAAAATGGTACTGTTTCCTCTCTGTGGACAAGGATTTTTCTGCTTGAAACAAATTTTTTAAGTGATAATATGAAATTTCGCAATATTGCGATTTTTTATAAATTATACTATTTATGAGGTTTAAGGAGCATTTGATGTCTGAGAAAAAGAGTGCAGAAAGAGTTGATTTTAATGAATTGAAAACCGGCGGTTTTATTAAACAGAACCAGAAAGACCTTTTTACGGTTCGTTTAAGAGTCCCGGGAGGCAGACTTGACGTCGATAAGATGTCCAAGATTGCGGCAGTCGCTAAGAAATATAGTAAAATGGGTTATTGCCACCTTAGTTTCAGGCAGTCGGTTGAGATTATTGGTGTACATATAGATGATTTTGATGCAGCGGTAAAAGAGTTGGCAGCATTTGGGCAGCCAATAGCATCCTGCGGTCCCAGAATTCGTGTTCCGACAGCTTGCGGCGGTAATGAATATAATCCTAACGGAGTTATGGATGCACAGAAAAAAGCGCTGGAGGTAGACAAAGTGCTTTTTGGTACAAAATGCCCTCATAAATTTAAGATTTCATTTTCAGCCTGTCCGATCGACTGTGCCAGGACAAGGGGAATGGATTTAGGGTTTCAAGGTGTTGTAGATCCAAATTATGAGGACGATCCGTGTACGGGATGTACTCTATGTGAAAAGGCGTGTCTGGAGGGAGCAATAGTTTCAGATGAAGATGGAAAGCCTGTTTTCGATAGAGAAAAATGTGTATTTTGTGGTGATTGTATAAAGGCGTGTCCTACTGATGCATGGACCCCAAAGCGAAAAGGATGGGCTGTTCGTGCAGGAGGAAAGCATGGAAGACATCCAAGGAAGGCAGATAACATTATGCTGTTCCTGCCGGATGAAAAGGTGTTGGACTACATTAGCAAGACCGTCGAATGGTATAATGCAAATGGTGAGAGAGGGGAGAGGATCGGGACAACTTTTGACCGTGTCGGAGTGGAAAAATACAAAGAAGAGGTTGCGGGTCTTTTTGGTGACAGTTAAATGGAAGAGAAGAAATTTGTATTATTTCTGCATAGCGGTAATTACGAAAAGTTATATCAGGCAGTGATGCTTGCCATAACCGCCGCATCTATGGGGAGCAAGGTTCACATATTTTTGTTCTTCTGGGCTTTGAAGAAATTTGCGACTGATAAGCTGGATGTTATTGAGTTTCCTGCAGGGATGAATGACGAAGACAAGCGGTTGTTAGAAGCCGTACCGCAGGGGCAATCCAATATGCTGAAGGAGTTGTTAAGCGAAGTAGGTCAGATGGGAAATTTGGAAATTTATGCCTGCAGCGGTGCGGTAAAATTAATGGGACTGGACGAAGAGCTGGTAAAAAGTAAAGTCGATGACATTATAGGATTGCCTACAATGTTGAAGATGGCTGAAGGCGCTGAAACTCAGTTGTTTATTTAACATTGGTAGTAAATTAGTTATTAAAGAAAATTGTGATCCACATTAATCGGCATTTAGAAAACCGGATGTTAAAAGAGGCGAAGACTGCCTACCCTCATGAATGTTGCGGTTTGCTTGTAGGTAATAGTAATGATTCTGGGAAAATAATACATGAGGTTTATCCGGTTGAGAATAAAAATAAGGTAAGGGCTGCAGACAGGTACGAAATAGACCCTAAAGAGTTTGACAGAATAGATCGGGAGGCAACTAAAAAAGGATGGAATATAACAGGTATTTATCATTCACATCCGGATCATCCGGCGGAGCCGTCAGCATTTGATAAAGATTGTGCGTCTGTATGGACTGAGTATTCGTATATAATCATATCCGTTAAAGATGGTATTGATGATGAGTTGAGATGTTGGCGTTTTGATGTCGAAAAGCAGGATGTTGAGGAAGAAGAAGTAAAGATAAGTAGGCGAGACTTTTTAATTGGCATGTCGTTTATCGTGTTTAGCTTTGTAGTCTATTTCGGCTTGTTCTCGATTCCGCTTTTCCCATTGACAAAAAAGGAAATGGCCAGTGCTGCTACTATAGGTTATCTGTTTAGCTGGGCTTTGACTGGGATAGGTATATTTTTCACGGGTAAGGAAGGTTATGAGTTTCTGAAGGAAAAATTTTTAAAGGGTTTTTTTAGAAAAATGTTAGGTAGAAAAGAAAAATGAGTGAAAACGTTGCAGATGAAAAAATTGATTTGAGAGGGGTCCTTTGTCCGATTAATTTTGTTAAGACAAAATTAAAGCTCGAAATGATGGAGGATGGGCAGGTTCTGGAAATCGCCCTGGATGATGGTGAGCCAATGAGAAACGTTCCGAGAAGTATAAAAGAGGAAGGGCACAAAGTGGTGGCGGTTGAAAAAGTTGACGACGGATACAAGATATTTGTTAAAAAGAGCTAATAGCTTTTTATGTTCGGCTTCAGTCAGGATCTATTATGCAAAACAGCGAGTTTATTGCGTACTGCTGATTTGCGTTTTTAATTCTCCTTTTTTTTGATAAGCTATTTGTAAATTTAATTAGATGTGCTTCAGAAATAGTAGAATGATTATAGTGTGATTCTGGGCGAAGGGCTTGGGCTCCTTGGGCTGCTGTAGATATCGTAAAACTATCTGTCAAAGGTTCAGATGTGCTGGCAGATTTGTGATAATTTTTTTCAAATTAAATGTTGCGTTAATGGCAGATTATTGCTAGTATGTGCGCGGTTATGTGTCACTCTTTTGTGTTCAAGAGAGTTTTATTATTGTTCCTTGCTATGCCGAAGTATTTGGGTCTAGGCCTTGCTTAGTTAAATAGTTCCGCAAATAAAGCAGAGAAAAGTAAAATCGTTGATACCGTATCATCAATAATGGGGGTCTGAAACATGGCTAGTGATTTAAAAGAAAAAGAAGCTTCCAGTGGTAATATTTGGATAGGCAAGAGAGATTTTTTTAGCTTGGCAGGCTGGGCAGTATTTCTTGTGACTGGCTTGGTCTATACTTTGAAATTGATGGGGCCAAAAAAGATGGGAGGATTTTTCTTCCCTACTGTTCTCTTTGAGCCGTCTCCTGTCTTTTCTGTTGGTTTGCCGGTGGACTTTCTGCCAGGTACCGTAACAACATTAAAGGCCAGGAAGGTCTTTATTGTCCGTGAGGGCAACAGCTTTAAGGCGATATCCGTTATATGTCAACACCTTGGCTGTGCAGTGCATTGGACAAAAGAAAAGAATATATTTGAGTGCCCATGTCATGGAAGTAAATATTATAAGAGCGGAGTAAACTTTGCCGGTCCGGCTCCTAAGCCACTATACCATTACGATGTTAGTATGGCTGATGATGGTAAGCTGGTCGTGGATACAGAGAAGATAGTGCCTATAAATACTGAGTTGGTTGTTTAATTGTCTTTAGTTCATGCTATTGGAAATTTATGTGAAAGGCGTGTAGATGAGTCAATCAGCAGTTTCCGAGCAGGGGAATCGGGTCTCCCTTGAATTGGATTGGTTAGAAAAAAATATTCGTTGTCAGCATCGTTGTCCAGCACATATGGACATACCTGGTTACATACGCCTGATAAGTCAGGGTAAGTATCTGGAATCATACAAACTGATGCTGGAAACAAACCCGTTTCCTACCGTTTGTGGATATGTTTGTCCACGCCCCTGTGAGTCCAAATGTAAACGTGGTGATTTCGACAAACCTGTGTCAATCGACAACCTTAAAAGGTTTGTTACCGATTATATATACAAAAATAAAGTAAAGATTCCTGTCCCTGAGATAAAAAAGAGAGATGAAAAGGTTGCTATAATTGGAGCGGGTCCTGCCGGTTTAACAGCGGCAAACGATCTCGCTGGAATGGGATACCAGGTGACTGTATTTGAGAAGGAATCCAGGGTTGGTGGTATGATGATGTGGGCTATACCGTCTTACCGTCTGCCGCGCGATCAGATAATGTTTGATGTGAGTAATATAGAGGCTCGTGGTGTTGAGATAAAGCTGAATACGCATTTTGGGAGTCCTGATAAAACAATTTCCGGGCTGTTGGAAGAAGGGTATAACGCAGTGTTTCTGGCTGTTGGCGCACAGAGAGGAAGGAAGCTTGAGGTTCCCGGAGAAGAGGGGACAGAGGGCGTCATGGATTGTCTTGACTTTTTAAAGAATGTGAGTGCCGGTGACCTCAAAAGCCCTGGTAAAACAGTGGCGGTGATTGGAGGTGGTAACTCTGCGGTGGATGCTGCCAGAACGGCCAAAAGAATAACACCCGATGTTTATATAGTCTATAGAAGGACGCGAAATGAGATGCCGGCCCTCAAGCATGAGATTGAAGAGGCAGAGCTTGAAGGTGTTAACTTTCACTATCTGGTTGCACCGGTGAAAGTTATTACTGAAAATGGGAAGGCAAAGGGACTTGAATGTGTCAAGATGGCACTGGGCGAGCCTGACAGCAGTGGAAGGCGAAGGCCTGAACCAATTCCTGGCTCAGAATTTGTAATTGATACAGACTGTATTATAACGGCGCTTAGTCAGGAGGCAGATTTGGAATTTCTAGGCGACGACAGTGGAATAGAGGCTACAAAGTGGGGAACACTTGTTGTGGACGATGGATTGCAAACCGCTAAAAAAGGTGTCTTTGCGGGTGGTGATGTGGCGTTGGGACCAAGTACGATTATTGAATGCATCGCTCAGGGGCATCTGGCATCTAAATCGATAGATTGCTACTTGAAAGGGGAAGACTTTAAGGAGTCCAAGGATAAAACATGGGTTACCCTGATAGAAGGAGATTATATCCAGGAGAGAGAAAGCAATTTTGACAGTACTCCTCGTGAGGAAATGGTAACAATACCTAAGTCGCAACGAGGGTCATTTGATCTGGTTGAGCTTGGATTTGCAGAGTCACAGGCGAAGATAGAGGCCGAACGATGTTTGAAATGTGATCTCAGTATCCAGGTTGTGGCTGAAGATTGTATACTCTGTGGCCGTTGCAGTAGTGTGTGTCCGGTTGATGCGCTGGAGCAGGTTGATGCAGATACAGGAGGTGATTATAAGCCTCATGTTAGTAGAGACGGGGTTGTGATAAGGCATACCGATGTGTGTATCAGATGCGGGAATTGCAAAGATTGCCCTGTGGATGCAATTAACATGAAGCGCGTATTTTGGGAGCCTAATGAAGAAATTAATAAATCACCTAAAGCACAAGTAGCTAGTAGTGATTAGGGCGTTGGTTTAATGAAGTGGATTTGTTTAATAAGTGATATTAAAAAGGGGACGCATAAATGAATTTAATCTTATATTTGATCAGGAAGCTTACGGAAACTGAAGTATGGAAATCGGTATTTCGGCATGGCTATACAGATACTCCCAGGAACAGGGCGCTTCAGACTATAAGCAATGTATGGTTGCATTTGCATCCCGTAAAGGTTCCAAAGCACGCGGTTAAAATTCGGTATACATGGTGTCTGGGCGGGCTAACATTCTTCATTTTTCTTTATTTAACAGTAACGGGTGTCCTGCTGATGTTTTATTATGTTCCGGATGTTAATCGGGCATATGCGGATATGATTGATCTGATGTATGTTGTTCCTTTAGGTCGTTTGCTAAGAACATCGCATCGCTGGGCGGGACATGCCATGGTAATAACCGTTTGTTTTCATATGTTGAGGGTGTTTCTTACCGGTTCTTATAAGGCCCCGCGCCAATTTAACTGGGTTTTGGGTGTACTGTTGTTAGTGCTAACATTCCTATTGAGCTTTACCGGATATTTGTTGCCGTGGGATCAGCTTGGATACTGGGCAATAATGGTGGGGACAAACATGGGAGCGGCAACTCCTGTTATGGGTTACCAGGGTCCCTTTGCAGAGATGTTAGGTGTTAAGATTAATAACGATATTCGTTTTGCTCTCTTAGGTGGTACACAAATTGATGCTCCGTCTTTGCTGCGAGCGTACGTGTGGCATTGCATCGGAATACCGATAATTTCGGGAGCGTTGATGATTCTTCATTTTTGGCGTGTTAGAAAAGACGGTGGTATTTCAGGGCCTCTATAAATAGTTGGGAGAATTTTTTATGTCAAATAATGCAGATGCGCAAGTAGCAAAGAATAATAAAACAGAGAAAGTCTTTTCGTGGCCAAACTTGGTGGCGAAGGAGTTTATAGCAGCAATTCTATGTACCGTTATATTGCTTGCTTATTCATACTATGTTGATGCTCCGCTGAGGGAGCTTGCCAATCCGGGAGAGCCTGAGAATCCAGCAAAAGCACCATGGTATTTTTTAGGATTGCAGGAGATTCTCGTCTATTTTGATCCATGGATTGCAGGTGTTGTTGTTCCCAGTATTATACTTATGGGGTTGATGGCAATCCCGTATATAGATACGAATCCTAAGGGGAATGGGGGTTACTGCTTCTGGGATAGAAGATTTGCGATAACGGTTTTCTTGTTTGGATTTATTTTTTGGTATGCTCTTATAGTGGTGGGTACGTACATGAGAGGGCCGTTCTGGTCGTTTTTCTGGCCTTGGGAGACATGGAGTTTTGATTTTCCAACCCCTCCGCCGTCGATAAGCTTACCAAACTGGCTGGGTATTCCTGCTCTTCTTGCCTATTTTGGATTTGGAATGTTGGTGCCTGCAGTCTTATTCTGGAAATTTGCTAAACAGCTCGGCTTTATCAGATATAACATCACGATGAGTCTATTATTGTTGATGATAGGAGTTCTTGTGAAAATTGCTTTAAGGCTTATGTTTAACATTAAGTATATATTACAGACTCCTTGGTTTAACATTTAAATATTCCGAACACGAGGATTGATTTATTTTTTTCTATTTTTTCGAGAGAAGTAAACAAATGAAAAAGAAATTATTTTTGTTATCCAGTATATTACTGCTAGTTATCACTTTCATGTGGGTTAAGAATATGTTGGAACCAGAATGGAAGCAATATCAGGTTGAGTATTATGAACAACAGCGAAAAGCGGTAGAGAAAAAGCTGCAAAGCGCAACTGACGAAGAAGAAATCGCAACATTGGAAAATAAGCTCGCTAAGTTACAAAAACCTAAGTATGAAATTAAGCAGATTCTTCTAAAAGGAGATTATGGTTGGGCTCAACAGAGTAACGGGCAGAAAACCGATAGATGTATGACTTGTCATATTGATGAAGCAAAGTTGACTGCGTCTCATGAAACGGTAGTTAAAAGCTTCCCGTTTGATATTTATGGATGTACAGTATGTCACGGTGGATCAGGTCGATCACTTGAAGAGAAACACGCACATCACGGTATTTTCAAACATAAGAGGGCGATGCGCCAAAGGTTAGATCATGCTGATGTTCTTTTTGATATGTGGGAAGAGATGGCTACTCTTTCGCTCGAAGAGGGTACAGAGTGGGCTAGTTTTAAAGATCGTACCATAACAGGTGAGAAGGCTATATATATGGGTAGTGGCAAATGTATGAGGTGTCATACTGGCCTGACAGCGCCACATGTAGAGCGATGGAAGAGAGTTAAATTCGAAAGCTTTAATGTTATCAAAGAAGCACCGGATTTCATTAAAGGAGATGAAGAGTATAGGAAAAAATGTTATGAGTGCCACACGACAGGCTATAACAAGGAAACGGGTACGTACGAAGAAGAGGGGATAACCTGTGAGGCATGTCACGGTCCTGGTGAGGTGTTTGCGACCTTCATGGACATTGGTAAGGCAACTGAAGGGCAGAAAATAGCTAAAATAACACCCGCCTATAATAAATGTGGAGGAACTGAAGGGTGTCACAGAAGTAGAAGGCATGAGATGAGGGTCAAATTCTTCAGAGACAGTAAAGAGCATGATCCGTATGAGTGGTTTAAGCCAAAGTATAAAAGGATTGTGACTGAGGCATTACAGAAAAAGAAAAGTGGTACCAACAAAAAGAGTGATCCCACATTGCCAAAGCATAATATTCGCTTTGTTAGATAGATCAGTGTGGTTTTATGCTAAAAAAGTGATAGCTTAATAATGTAATTAGTTTGTTGTTCAAATATATACTTTTGAATGTTTATGTTTCGTTGTAATTTTAGATAAAAGAAAGGGAGGATTTTCATAATGGATCTTCTGAAAACGTGTGCGGTTGTAGTTCTCTTTTCAGTTGTTTGTTTGCTGAGTTCAGGAAAAGCAAATGCATCAACTGAACTGGATTATATGGGCTCAGATACGGGCGAATTAGACTATGTGGGTGCTGAAGCTGGCAAAGGAGCCTCCGCAGACGGTGTTGGAGGTCCTGGTTTAGAACCTATCACCAAGAAACAGCATGAAAGAGCTAAGAATTTTTATAACAGCGTTTATACTTCTGCTGCGGCGAGGGCTCTGTATAGTGATAATGTTGGATTAGAAAAAGGTGCGGGTCCTTGGCAGGATTTTTATAAGCCAAAACCGATGCATATGTACTGGTTTCCATCACGTCACTATGTAAGACCGGAAGGAACATATTATGATCAGCTCCTGGAGAAGTATAAGAAAGATCAGTGTATTGAGTGTCACGAAGAGGTTACTCCCGGTATCGTTCATGACTGGAGAGACTCAACGCATGCAGATCCGAAAAAGAATAATTTCTTCGCTGTAAGGACAAGACAGATTGAGGAGCTTATTGAAAGAGATCTGGATAAAGTTGGCTGTAATGAGTGTCACGGTGAAGACCATGACGAACTTCATATGCCAACTCCGGATATATGTGGTAATTGCCATCCTAAACAGGTAAATGAATACTTAGATGAAATGGAGTATGGGCGACCTAACCATGTGGACACATTTACAGCTAATGTTGTTCCTCCATGGTATCCTGAAGCTGCAAGACAGGGCTATTTAACATCAATGTTTGGATGTGACTACTGTCACGGGACTACTGAGAAGTGTGATATCTGTCACACAAGGCATAAGTTCACAGCGAAAGAGGGCAGAAGGCCTGAGGCGTGCATGAGTTGTCACATGGGATTTGACCATCCGGATGCTGAGTCATATGGCGAGTCCAAGATGGGAATGATTTATCATATGGAAGGAGAAGAGTGGGACTGGGGCAAACCTCTTGGTGAGATAGTACCAGGTAAGGATTATAGAACCCCGACCTGTCAATACTGCCATATGTATCAGGCAGAGGGAAAATTCACACATACACTTGCCGCTAAGGGTATATGGAGAATGGGTACAGTTCCACCAAAAAGCTACGAGTTTGAATCTTCATTAAAAGCTTATCCTTATGGTGTGAAATTACCACCATTAGATAAAAAACTGGATATATATTCAGAAGCAAACAGAAAGAAAAGGGAGCAATGGATAGAGATGTGCTCAAATTGCCATAGCCCAAGATGGGGAAGGCTTTATCTGGAGAATCTGGATGACATGATGTTTGAGATGTGGAAAATACAGGACAGAGCACATTTGATTATGGATAATTTGGCGGCGGCAGATGCTTTTGACCCTCCGGTATCAGAACGAGATCCTTTCCCAATGGGTGAAGTATTAGCGGACGCACTAGGCCCTGGATTGCTGGGAGAAGGTATTTACAATGCATTTAAGGCCACTGGAGGTAAGTTGCCGGTGTATGGGCCAATACTAGGTGTATACACTGTCTTTATGGCGGGAAGGAATAATCCTTCTGTAATTGAGAATATATATACCAACATGTGGTTTGGTGATAAGGCGCATGCCTATAAAGGTACAGCACATGTGCAGCAGGATATATCTTGGTGGTACGGAGCATCAAAGGCATTCCAGGCTGTAAATGCAATGGAAAGTGAGGCTCAGAAGCTTTATCGTGCTAAAGAGATTGACAACCTTTTGGGTAAGAAAGATAGAAAAAGATCAGCGGGAATGGTAGGCGGTATTATTGTATTCGCCGGTCTTTTACTCGTGGGAGTTGTAGTAGCAGTCAGGATGAGAAGAAAAGATTAATAAAATAGAGTAATTATGAAAAATTACTTACTATTCAGTATATAAAGAGAGGCGCTCGATATCGAGCGCCTTTTTTTTTGCAATAATTTGGATTTTGACAAATGGTCAGATTCAAAGAAAAGAACTAATTCGTACCATGTAATATTGCAAATATTAACAGGATGAAAAGGTATATTAAAAATACTGGTATTAATATACACGAGAGAGTTTGTGACGGTATAAGCATTTGCACATAGATTTATTAGACTTGATTTTTATAATAAATGCTAATATAGTCCAAAATATAGAATTATAGGATTATTAATAAACGATTAACAAATGAATAATAGCAATTTATTACTTAAGAATGGTTCTAAAATTGCAATAATAGGAGGTGGACCCGGGGGTAGTTTTTTTGCCCATTTTGCGTCTCGTTATGCGAAAGAGGCTGGTATTGATATATCTATAAAGATATACGACAGAAAGAGCTTTTGTCAAAGAGGCCCACGTGGCTGTAATATGTGCGCCGGAGTTATTTCTGAGAATCTTTTTAATAACCTGGAAAAAGAGGGAATTCATATTGCAGATTTTTGCGTACAAAGAAAAATAGAAGGATATTGCCTACAGACACAAGATGAGAGTGTCTCTCTTCACCATCCGGTTCCGGGACATACACCAAAGATTGTTACTGTATTTCGAGGAAATGGTCCATTGCAGTCGTCACACGAGGGTAATGTCAGTTTTGATGACTATCTATTAAATCATGTTAAGGGGCAGGGAGCGGAGATAGTTTTTGAAGTAGTTAAAGATTTTAAAATGCCAGCAAGAAAAGAAGAACCGGTAATAGTAATTAGTGGTGAGGGGGATTTTAAAACTGAATTTGAAGCAGACCTTGTAGTAGGAGCTTTTGGTGTAAATACCGGGATGATGGAAAGGGTTGGTAATATGGGATTTGGATATAAGCCACCGAAGACTGTTCGGACATGTCAGTGTGAAATAATGCTCAGTCAGGAACATATAGAACAAACGTTTGGCAACAATGTTATTGTTTTTGCTTTAGGTAAAAGTGAGCTTAAATTTGCTTCCATTACACCAAAAGCAAATTACGTTACTGTTAATCTGGTAGGCAGAAAGGATTTAACAAGAAACAACTTGATTAACTTCCTTGACCATCCAACAGTAAGGCAATGGATGCCAGAAAAATGGAGAATTCCTAATAGTTTTTGTATGTGTATTTCTAAAATTCCTATCACTTATGCAAAACATCCTTTTGCAGACAGATTAGTTATATTAGGTGATGCAAGTATTTCAAGATCCTATAAAAGCGGAATAGAGTCTGCATTCAATATGGCAAAAATGTCCGCTTATACAGCTTTTAAGAATGGAGTGTCGGCAAAATCATTTATGAATGGTTACTTTAAGCCGGCAAAAAGGCTTCTGGCCAGGGACAACCTCTATGGGCTTATGATGCTCAAGATCAATGATTATATTTTCTCTAACAGGAAATTAGCGAACAGACAAGTAAGATTTATAAAATCCAACGATGATCAGAAAACTACAAGTCTAATTAATGAGATACTATGGAACATGCTTACCGGAAATGTGTCATACAAAGAAATATTTGTTAAAGCGATTAACTTACGTCTTATATCAAAAACGTTGCCGCTTAATCCTCTTTTCTGGATAAGAAGAAAGAGTGATGTTATAAAAAACGTATAGTAGTATATTGAGAGTCCAATGAAAGATAGAGATTATTATATAAAAGATGGATCAAAGATTGCGATAATTGGCGGTGGACCTGCCGGGAGCTTTTTTGCATATTTTGCGTTAAAAAATGCTAAGCAAAAAGGTATAAAAATTGACATAACTATTTTCGAGGGGAAAAACTTTTGTCAAAAAGGGCCTAGGGGTTGCAATATGTGTCCAGGGGTTATATCAGAAAAACTTTATGTAGAATTAAGGGAAAACAATCTGCTTCCACCAGAAAGGTGTGTGCAGAAAGAGGTCAAAGGTTACTATTTTCATACTCATGATGGCTGCGTAGAAGTTCAGAATCCTAACCCATCTGCAGACAAAAAAATATTAACTGTTTTTAGAGGCGATGGACCCATGTTTTCAGAAGAATCTGAAAGTAAGAGTTTTGACAACTTTCTTCTACGGCAAGTACAAAGCATGGGGGCCAGCATTAGTACTGACATTGTAAGTAATGTAATTTTACCGTCAAATAAGAAAGAACAGGTAAAAATATATTTCGGAAAGCAGGGTTCTTGGAGAATTATGAATGCAGACTTGGTGGTGGGTGCATTCGGCTTGAATACAGGTATGTTGGAAAAAACAAAGAGGCTGGGGTTTGGTTATGTTCCTCCTCGTACGGTCAGGGCATGTCAGGCGGAGATTTATGTCGGTGGAAGGAATGGAAATAAATACCAGGATAACAGGATACACGTTTTTTCATTAGGCATAAAGCCGATAACGTATGCTTCTTTTACACCAAGAGGAGACTATATAACGGTCACTCTGGTTGGCAAAAATGATTTGAATAAGGATCACTTGATAGAATTCCTTAATCACCCCGTTGTACGTCGTACTTTTCCTGAAGAAGGTTGGACTCTTCCAAAGAATTATTGTATCTGTTTCCCCAAGATAAACATTACCCAGGCCAAACGCCTATTTGCTGATAGATTTGTTGTTATAGGCAGTGCAGGTATTTCGAGATATTATAAGCATGGTATTGAGTCTGCTTTTGTTTCCTCCAGAATAGCAGCAAACAGTGCGTTTGAATCGGGTGTCTCTGAAAGTGCATTTAGAAATGGTTATTATAAACCTGTGATGAAGCTTTTTGGGTCTGACAATTTGTATGGAAGATTGGTTTTTGGGCTTAACGATTATATTACTTCCAGAAGGCGTATTTCAGCCGGCTACTTTTCATTCCTAAAATCAGACAAGAAATTGCCGGTGGCAAAAATGCAGTTAGAATTCATATGGAATATGTTTACAGGGAGTATACCCTTTAAGAAGTTATTTGTTAAGGTGTTTGATCCAATTTTGCAGATCAGATTACTTCCTGTTACTGTGATAGTCTGGAATAAACAGGCGTTTGAGTCTCTTGTTGGTGGTGGGAAATTTAGACACAAAAAGATATTAAAGAGTTTGGCGAATAAAGGGCTTGGTCCTCTTGAAGATGGCCAGACAGTGGTTGTCATTGGTGGAGGCCCAGGTGGGACAAGTTGTGCAATTACCCTCAGCAGATTGGCAAAAAGGCGTAATATAAATTTGAACATAGTATTGTATGAAGGTAAAGATTTTGGAAAAGATGAACAGTTTAATCCGTGTGTAGGAGTGCTGTCTCCACCTATAGAAGAAATATTAGAAAAAAAATTAGGAATTCCCTTTCCACATGAACTTATATTGGAAAAAATACCTGCATATTATCTGCATTCTGATAACGAAGACATTAAGTTAGAAGGCGATGGTCAAGTCTCATGTGCGGTACATCGAATGTTATTTGATAATTACCTTTTGCATTGCGCGAAAGATGCAGGAGTAAAAGTAATACATGGTAGAGTGACAAATATTGATATCGAGCGAAGTGGCGCAATGGTTTACAGTGAAAAGGATAATAGGCGGGCGGATGTAGTCGTCGGAGCATTTGGCCTGGATGAAGGGGCTTGCAAAGTTTTCGAAACGGCAACTCATTATCGAACTGGCCGTTATATGAGTACCATTTTAACCAAGTTTTATCCGGAAAAAGAGGAAATGGAAAAGTTTGGTAACTGTATACACGCATTTCTTCCCTCGGTGAAAGGGATAGAGTTTGGTGCCATAACCCCCAAGGTCGATCATCTTGATATTAATATTGCCGGTTCAAAGATTAATTGGCGTTGGATGGATAACTTTCTTTTAATGCCTCAGGTTACCAGGGTTTTGCCATCTAATTTTGCTATGCAGAGGCACGAATTATTTTATAGCCGGTGGCAGTTTCCGACTTCTCCGGCAAAAAATCTCTTTGGGGATAGATATGTCACTGTAGGCGATGCTGCCGGTATTATTCGTGCATTCAAGGGTAAGGGCGTGAATACTGCCTGTACAACAGGGATAAGGGCGGCAGAGGTCATGATGGATGTGGGTATCTCAAAAGAAGCATTTAAGGATTATTATGATAGCTTTTCTGATATAACCAGCGATCTTCCTTATGGAAAAATCATTAGAATGCTTGCGGGTTTTAGTGCGCGTTGTGGGCTGTTTACCCCCATGCTTCAATTGGCAAAGGAAGATAAGAAATTTAGAGCAGCTTTTTTCGATTCAGTTGCAGGCAGCAGGATGTTTAAAGAAATAATTTTTGAAACTATTAGCTTGCAATTGTCCTGGAAAGTTGTGAAAATTCTTATAATGTGGTTCTTTAAGCAGTTCTCTTTTATGTCATGGGTAATAAAACCCATTAGCAAGGCTATAACTAATAAGCGAACATGAGGGTAAAAAATGGATAAAAAAGGAATTTATATTTTAGAAATATTTAAGAAAAAAGGGCCTTTATCTATAATCCTTGGACAGTTAAACTCTTCGTTGAAGGCTTTCGAAATCAAATCAATAAAAAAGAAAATGATACTTGTGTTTTTAATACTGGCACTTATTCCGTTATTGGCAATGAGGTTAGTTGTTTATCCTAAAGCACAGGATGCATTACAAACATCTTTAATACAAAATCTGCAAAGTGTCGGACACAAGCAAGCGGAACTCATTAAAGGTTGGACAGAAGAAAGAAAGGGTGACGTAAGGGTTATTGCTGAAAATCCTTTTACGCTTCTTGCTTCCAGAGTAAACATGAACGATAAACGGTTCTGGCGTCTTTTAAGGTATACTCACTACATAAGATACGAGTATGACTATAAGGAGGTTCTTATAAGTGATGCGGAAGGTATTATTCATGTCTCTACCCAAAAGGGTAGAATCGGTGCAGATATCTCTGAATTGGAATATTTTAAAAAGGCGATGGACGGAGAAACATTTGCATCACAGATATATCCTTCAATAGAGCTTGTTGAAAATAAATACGGCAGAATGGAAACAGGTGTTCCAACCATGGTTGTTGCGTCTCCAATTACTGATCGAAATAAAATAATGGGTGTTGCGTGTCTCAGGGTTGACGTCGAGAAAATAAGCGAATTTATGAAAAGTATAAAGTTAGGCGCAAGCGGTGAAACGTATCTTGTTAATAAACAGGGTTATATGATAACGGAGTCCCGGTTTGCAACTGATTTAAGGAATGAGGGACTGATAGAAGGTGGAACTACTCTTGAGATTAAACTAGTCAATCCAGAGGCAGGGAAATTGACAAAATCTGTTTCGGAATGTTTGAAAGGACACACAGGTTCTGATGGAGAGGGTTATTTAGATTATCGTGGTGTAAAGGTAATTGGCTTCTGGCAATGGATCCCGGAGCTGGATTGGGGTGTAATTGCTGAGATTGATTATGACGAAGGATATATAGAAGTAAACAGACTACGTAAAAACGTTAATACAATTATGATTATCGTTTCTTTAGGAGTGGTGGTGCTTGCCGTTTTTATGGGTCAAAGGATGGTAGCTCCAATTCTTTATCTTACAGATGCAACAAGGAAAATGAATGCAGGTGATCTTACTCAAGAAGTTAATATTCGCACCAGGGATGAAATTGGTGAACTTGCAGTCTCTTTTAACATGATGACCAGGACCTTAAAAAACAGAAATGAGGAACTTCAATCGTCAAACCTTTTTATGGAATCAATGTTTGATGCCATAAGAGATCCGATGACAGTCCTGGACAAAGATGGGACTATTAAGCAGGTCAATAGGGTTGCAATGGATACTTACGGAGAGAATATTGTCGGGGAAAAATGCTATTGCGTATATAAAGGTCGGGAATCTATTTGTGATCACTGTCCCACAATGAAGTCAATTGAAACATTATTGCCTGAGACGGCAGAGCACTATGTGGAAAGAGATAAAAAATATGTATTCATCGCCTCTTATCCTATCTTAAATAAAGAAGGAAAACTAGAATCAATAATAAAACTGGTGAGAGACATCACTGAACAGAAAAAGCTTGAAAAAGAACTCCAGGATTATACTGCAAATCTGGAAAAGACCGTTGAGGAGAGGACAATAGATCTGAAATCAACAAATGAAGAACTGAAGCAACGAAGCGTCGAGATAGAAAGAGCCAATGAGGAATTGCGTAGCCTTGATAAGATGAAAGACGTAATGATCCGAGATGTGACCCATGAATTAAAATCACCGGTAGCGCAGGTCCAAATGGCAATTGGTCTTTGGACTAGTGAGGCCGCTAAGGAAAAAGTAGATAAAGAGAAGGGGAAAAAATTAAGCAAAATAATTGATGATAACATACAAAGGCTAAAGAAAACTATTCAAAGTATATTGGATTTATCAGTATTAGAGTCTGGCCGTGTTGCATATCAAAAGGAGAATTTGAATCTGGAGGAAATAGTACACCAAACGGAAGAGGGATTAAAATTAATAGCGGAGAAGAAAGGGTTGACATTAACTATAAGAATTCCTGACAGACTTCCGGAAGTATTTGGAGATAGAACAGAGATTACAAGGGTCGTTTCCAACCTAATAGACAATGCCATCAAATACTCTGAAACCGGAGAAATTATAGTGTCCGCTCTGAGGAGGCCTAAGGATATAGAAATATCAGTTAAGGATCAAGGGATTGGCTTGATTACGCCTAAGGGAAGTTTTGACAAACTCTTTAGTCGGTTCTACCAGGAAAGGGCAAGTGCTGATGGTTCCGGGGTTGGTCTCGCTATCTGTAAGAAGATTATAAATGCCCATGGTGGGAAAATTTGGGTTGAAAGTGACGGAAAGGGAAAAGGCACAACATTCAAGTTTACATTACCAGTAATCTCTGATGGGGGAAAAGATCCTGATACCCTATCTTCAAATCCGGAAGAGGTAGCGTGATTTTAAAGATGGAAATTTCTATTATGAATTGTATAGTATAGTGTTGTATTTGAAGATAAGGAGGTGTTGTGTTGAGATACCTTGCCAGTAATAAAGATAGAAGAGTTAAATGGACGCAAATTTGTGAACTGATGAAAGGAGAATAGGGAATATGGGTAAGACGATAATGATAGTTGAGGATGAACAGGCATTTCATGATCTTTATACTATGATGCTGGAAGACACGGATTATGATATCGTGCGTGCATACGACGGAGATGAAGCACTGGCTAAATTAGAGGAAAAGAAGCCGGATTTGATTATCCTTGATATACTCTTGGATCTGGTAACCGGAGATACATTTTTTCTTTATATAAAGGGTATGCCAGAATATTCTGATATTCCGGTTATTATATGTAGCAGTTTCTCACAAAAGGCATATAAAAATTTGAAGGACATGGATCCGGATCTTGTATTTCTTGAAAAGCCATTTACAAAAGAAAAAATGATTGAAGAAATCACGGCTAAGATAGGCTAAGGACGTTTGGAGTGCCTGTCGTTTTAGTAAGCAAAGGCTTTCTTGTTTCAGATAATCTAGTTTACTTTACACTTGAGACTATTTGGTATTGGCTTTGCCGTACAATAGTATTAAGCCTTATTAGAGAGCTGTTTGAGATAGCTGATAAGCTTGAAGCAAAAGCTTATCAGTCTTGCGTAAAAAGCACAGCTGGGATTTTCAGCCGTTATTTTGTCGCCAACATGTAGCGCTCCGCCTTTAATGATCCTGCAGCGGATGCCGCCTCTGTCATCCATTGCGTTCTTAGCCCCAGGACCTATATTATTTTCCATTTTCTTGCACGGATTACATTTGGTTTCAACACGAACAAGTATTTTGCCAATGCGTAAATTTCTGCCAATCAACTCATTCAGTTTCACATCTTTAACCACAACTTGACGTCTGCTTGAACCGGCAGGTACACCATAGCCAAGTTTCTGGGATATTGCGTCAATTGTTTCAGCTTCTATCAAAGTGATTTGTCCAATCTGAAATTTTTCAGAACGATAATCACCTACAATTCCAAAATTAGAACGCACTATGACGTGGTTACAAGATTCCGCAGCAGTATTTCGCTTTCGAACAATATGAATTGAAGTAATTTCAGCCATATTTGTTTTCGCCTCTTTTCGGTTTTATAATGGACCAACCTGCAAAGCAACCGATAATATAATGAGGGAAGTCCCACCACGCAAAGGTGCTTCCAATTAAGGTATTGCCTATAAAGGTAGAACGGATAGATTCAAGAAATAAAGGATTCCATAATTGCAGGCATTCAAGAAAACAGGTAATTCCCAGCACTAAGCATGCTATCCAAAAGGCACTAGCATATGGAAAGACAAGGGTTACTACAAAACACCAGAACATTTCGTAAAGGATACCACCGGCATAATTATTAAGCCACCATGCACCTGGCCCAGTGTAAAATTTACTGGTAAAGCCAAGTGGAGTTACTATGAGAAGTAATATGAAACTGCGTAAGCGCAGTGTACTAAGCACTTCTGGTGTCCTCCATAGACTTTACTTTACGATTGGTGCTCGAAGAAATAGAGATTAAAATTGGCAGCTTCTTTTGACCTACGTCTCTCTTTTATTAAGAAATGCAGATATGCTTTCTCTCTCATCTCCGGTAACCCCCTTCTTGCATTGATTGTTCAGCCATAATATAGTAAGCCGTTGCAAGTACTAACCCTAAAATAAAAGTAACATCTACTATTACTCGGAACTCAGTCATTTCTCCATCAACAATTTTTGCTTTTTGGCTTACTATTTCCAAGCCTGTTAAGTCTCTAATCGTTTTGTTTGCCCTATTTGTTGCCTCTTAAACAGCGTCTTTCCAACTGGTTGGTGATTGACTTGTACTACCATGAGAAATCACCTCCTCTCTTGCATTTTTGAAGTTATCAAAAAGCACAATGCGAGAGGTTCCATTATATCGTGTGAGGCGTAATTCCGGAAAATCATTTTTTAATTATATTTAAATAATTTTAATGAAATGTTAATACATGTTTCTCTGCTTGATAAGTCTCTTAAGATGATTGTACAAGGTAAAATTTAACATGAAATATGTCTGCCGGTATAGTGGAATGCTGCAAAACCATATAGGTTCATTGTTCTACTCGTTTGGTGCGAGGTAATTAATTTTTCTTGTTGATTCATAGATAAGGTTTATTTAGAATCAGGATATAAGTATTGATTAAAAACTTTTTAATATAGATTAATGGGAAAAATCGTAATTCAGGAAGGTCGATGCAAAGGATGCGAACTTTGTATCGATGCATGTCCTTACGGACTTTTGAAAATGTCTGCTGAGGTAAATCATTTTGGTTATCATACTGCGCAATTTGTAAACGGTAATGGTAAAAAATGTACCGCGTGTAAATTTTGCGGGATGATGTGCCCAGACTACGCTATTGATGTTTACGAATAACGTTGCTTCTTATAATTTTTCAATTACGGGAGTACCATTTCGATTAAGTAAAACAGCCCATCCCTAATTTCCCATATTATGTGCCTCGTCGAAATCTGTTCTTTTTAGTAAAAGTTTCTTGCCTTGCTAATATTTGCTGATATGATTGCTTATAAATATTACTTTTTAGGTACTTTAAATGTTTAAAGCGACAACCATATTATCGGTAAAACATAACGGCTCTATCGCCATAGGTGGTGATGGGCAGGTTACTATGGGTTCTTTTGTAGTTAAAAAAGAAGCTTGCAAGATACGTAAATTGTATCATGAGAAGGTTTTTGTCGGGTTTGCCGGGTCAGCGGCAGATGCCTTTGCTCTAATGGAAAGATTTGAAACGAAACTGGAAAAATATCAGGGTAATATTCTCAGGAGCGCGCATGAACTTGCGAAGGACTGGCGTACAGATAAAATATTGAGACGGTTAGAGTCATTGTTAATAGCGGTAGACAAGAGTTGTACCCTCCTCGTTTCTGGTAACGGAGAGATAATTGAACCTGATGATGGGATATTAGGTATAGGTTCTGGTGGGCAGTATGCTACTGCCGCTGCAAGGGCTCTTGTAAAACATTCGGAACTTAGTGCCAAACAGATAGTAGAGGAGGCATTGAAGATAACGGCTGATATATGTGTATATACAAATGCAAATATACGTGTGGAGGAAATTAAGTGAGGGAGTTGACACCAAGAAAGATAGTAGAGGCATTAGATAAATATATCGTCGGTCAAAATGAGGCAAAGAGGGCGGTTGCTATAGCAATAAGGAACCGATGGAGAAGGTTGCAGCTTTCTGACGAATTGCGTGAGGAGGTTATGCCTAAAAATATTATAATGATAGGTCCTACTGGTGTCGGAAAGACTGAGATTGCACGGAGAATAGCAAATTTAGTAAAGGCCCCTTTCTTGAAGGTAGAGGCATCTAAGTATACGGAGGTTGGTTATCACGGACGTGATGTGGAGTCTATGATAAGAGATATCGTAGAGATAGCCGTTAATATGGTGCGAACAGAGCAGATGGAAAAAGTCAGTGAAAAGGCAGAGATAAATACTGAGGAACGGTTGCTGGATTTACTGCTTCCATTACCTGAAACAAAAGAAGAGGCAGAAGTTGTTAGAGGGGAAGGTGTAGATGGGGATGGAGATAAGATAGTCGTAGTCGCCGAAAAGCAGGAAACAACTCGTGAGAAATTCAAGAATAAGTTGCGGCAAGGCAAACTTGAAGATCGCATGGTAGAAATTAAAACACAGGAAAAACCTGTCGTTATGCAGGGAATTATTGCCGGAATAGAGGAAATAGGAGTAGATTTTCAAAATGTAATTGAAAAGATGATACCGGCGAAAACGCAGGTAAAAAAATCTCCAATAAGTGAGGCGCGGAAAATTATTAAGCAGGAAGAAGCTGAGAAGCTGATTGATAAAGAGGAGCTTATGAAGGACGCGTTATATCGTGCTGAGAATATGGGGATAATATTTATAGATGAGTTGGACAAAGTTGCAAGTCGTGAATCAGGTCACGGGCCTGATATATCTCGTGAAGGAGTGCAGAGGGATATATTGCCCATTGTGGAGGGTTCTACCGTTGTGACTAGATATGGCATGGTTAAGACGGACAGGATCCTGTTTATAGCTGCTGGAGCATTTCATGTCTCAAAGCCTTCAGATTTAATACCTGAACTTCAAGGCAGATTCCCAATAAGGGTTGAGTTGAAAGATTTAGGCAAAGAAGAGTTTATAAGAATACTTACGGAGCCTAAAAATGCACTGATAAAACAATATACTGAACTGCTGAAAACGGAGAAAGTAAACCTCCAATTTAAAAAAGACGCAATTGAAGAAATAACCGATATGGCGGTCAAAATAAACAAAAGAAGTCAAAGTATCGGTGCAAGAAGACTGCATACGGTTATGGAAAAATTATTAGAAGATGCTTCTTTTGATGCCCCAGACTTAGATGATAAGGATATTGTAGTTGATGCTGAATACGTGCGGGATAAGATGAAAGATATTGTTAAAGATGAAGATTTAACAAAATATATTCTATGATTTCCAGGTGTCTCATATTTCCGCATTATAGTGTCCATTAAGCATTTGCCGGTTCTACAAATTCCTTAAACCACAAATTTACCATAATACACGCCCATGTCTATTCTGCTGAAACAATCGGACGAATATGTGCGTTTCCTACCGGAGTTCCTGAAGTAATCTATCACCTCATAGTGCTTATTAATACGATTATAGGTTATCATTTCATTGAATTGTCCTTGTTACTGAAAGAGGAATCGGAGTCATAGAGATAGTAAGTTGGTTTTCTAGCCAGGCTAAAAGTTTAATGCCAAATTAATGATTGTTAAGAAATACGCCGTTCCTGTGTTCTGCTAAGGGAAAGTAAAAGGTAAGAATATTGAAAAGAATTATCAAGATACTTTTAATATTTGCGGTATCATTCTATTCGTTATCAGGCATTTCTATAATTTACCTCCATTCTGAAATAAATGATTATGCTAAAGATAAGGAATATATTACGGCAAACGATGATAATATCTGTATTATTGCCGCACATCAGGATGACGGCGTAATAATGGCTAGCGGTTATGCAATGCAGACAATAAAAAATGGTGGAAGTGTGGATGTTTTTCTTATGTTCGATGGTGAAGCAGGAAATGGGAGAAAAAGAAATAAAATAAGGGCGAGTGAATCGATCAGGGCATGGGAACTGATCGGGGTAGAGAGAAAGAGGATTCATTTTCTTGACTAAGATGATTTTTATGGACTTATTGATGAAGAAGAAATAAAGGAATGTATCGGAGAGGTGACAGATCTGTTAAGAAAGTGCAATTACGATATAATTTTCGTACCGTTATATGAGGGTGGGCATTATCAACATGACATGACAAATTTTATAGTATCCAGGGCATGCATAAAGAGCGGGACTAAAAGTTTGCTTTACGAATGTCCTGAATATAACGCCTTTTATTCTTTAAAAAATACTCCAGGAAAAATCCTTTCACTGATTTCAAAGCTAATACCTTTTTTCGAATTTAATTCACCACCTTCATTTATAAGAAACGGAAACAGATTGTACCTGGATATGAGTGATGAGGAGCTCGCTTTAAAGAGACATATGCTTCAGTTATTTGTATCGCAGGATGTTAAAGGATTATTAGATTTATATGGACATAAGGATAGTTACCAGATATACACCGATTATGATTATTCTAAGCCACCATTTGGCTACGATGGGTCAATTGCAGAGCATGTCAATAGTCTTAAAACGATTCCGGTATTGAGATCTTTCCTCTGGTGGATTTTTGGCAAGACAAAGACGCGGCACCCTGATCCTGATTATATGATAACAAAGATAAAAATAGATACAGAAGGTTGAAATCAGCGTTTCCCAATTGCCTTCAACATTTCTTCTATTCTATGTACCCATGTATGTTTTGCTAAAACCTCTTTACGTCCATTATTTGCAATTTCCTCACGCTTCTGATGATTCCCCAGATACTCTTTTACCAGATCTTTTACCTCGCAGATTTTCTTGAAACAAACAAGATGTTCGCCGGAATTGAAAAGTGAGACTACGTCCTTCTTTGAGTCAACTATTTGAAAACTGCCACAGGAAAGAGTTTCAAAAACCCTCGGACTCGCCTGAGTAATTTTGACCTCATCAACATCCGTACTATAGCGTCCCATGTAATTAATGACGATCTTTGACGCATTGTATATCTTCACCCATGTATCCGGAGTAGTGGGACCTCCCCTGATATGCTTTTTCAAAGGTGAGTTATTATCGAGCTTATCCCATCCCGGACCCCAAATGCCTAAATCAAAGTCAGTAAGTGTTTCAAATAGATCAACTCTTTCTGGATACATAGAGCCTACAAAACATATATCAGATCCGTATTTCACCTTTTCTTCTGAAGATAAATTTAGCGGTTTGTGTATGTCAGGATCACATGCTGCGTTTAACTGCATTCCTCCCTTGTTTCCATGTTGTTCATGGGCTTTGAGGGCATCTGTACTCTGTGCAAAAAAGAAGTCATATGCGGGTACAACCTTAAGTGCTGTTTCCAGTACACCAGCCCCTCCGGGAAAATCTGAAAGCCAGTTTATCGTGATGGTGTTAAATCGTTCGTGTATCTCAGTGATTGTTTCCGAAAATAATGTACCACCACAATTTACCAGGAATATATCCGGCTTGAACTGATTGACCAGCTTTATTAGTCCATTATTCAGTCTCTTCATATCCCATTGGTAGAGGAAGGGTAATTTACTGCTTATTCGATAAGGAATAATATGCTGTCTATAATCATGCGTTTCGAGTTCATGCCCTAATTGCAAAATAGCTCTTTCCACATATTCTGTTTGGGCCATGTTACTAGGGTTGTGGTAACCGGAGAATAAAATTTTCATTATTAAAGCACTGTTCTCTGTTAAAATTCCCTAAGATAAAGTTTTATACATCCTGCTTCTCTCCCTCAATCGTTTAATAGTATTGTCCTTTGTCGTATATCTTTGGCGGTAAAGCATCCGAAATATAAACAACTCTTGCAATTCATGCGATAATAGATATTCTTTATCATTTATAGTTGCACTTTTCAACAAAAATGAAGTTTCTCCAATTATATAGGAATAACTATATTGTCTGAATCCACTTCGAAAAAAATTATCAGAAATACTGTTTTCAGTTCAGCAGGTTTCTTTTGGAGCTATCTCCTAAGCTTCCTTCTTACACCGTTTATTATTCACAGAATTGGCATCGAAGCATTTGGGATTTGGGCAATCGCGAACACTGCCATCAATTTCTTTACATTTCTTGATCCTGGCTTTGGCTCGTCTTATGTTAAATATATTGCTGAATATAATACTAAGAAAGACTATAAAACGGTTAATAACGTTATTAATACGGGACTCATATTTTCGTTGCTATTTTGTGTGGGTGTGGTTGGTATCTACCTGCTTTTAAAGAATTTTATTATTGGTTTTCTTAAGTTTTCACCTGAACATTACGAAGATATTTTGTTTACATTCTTTGGTATATTGATGGTGTTTATTATAAATTACGCTTTTACTGTTTTTAAATCAACTCTGACTGGATTACAAAGGATGGATATAACAAATACTATTTTTGTTATCGTGTCTATTCCGGGTTCCATAGGCATAATTATATTTCTAAGCCTTGGATATGGGCTGAAGGGCCTGGTATGCAACAGTATATTGGTTGCATTGGTTACTGTCATTTCCTATGCGATTTGTGCTTATAGAATATTTCCGCAAATGTCTATTCATCCGAAATTTTTTTGTTCGAAAATATTAAAAAAATTATGGAGATTCGGATATAAAGTACAAATAGCAGGATTATCAGAGTTTATAAACAGACAACTTGATAAAATATTGTTGGGCTATTTGCTGAATGTAAGATTAGTGGGTTTTTATGAGCTTGGTTCTAAGATGGCGCTTACGGTTGGTAATCTGCCGGCAGTTTTTCTGCAGGCAATTGAGCCTGCGTCATCTGAGTTGGATGCGGCGAAGGACACGAGGGCATTAAATGCTCTCTACACAAGAGGTACAAAGTATCTTGTATTCCTTACTTTCCCTCTTTCAATATTTGTTATTACCAATGCGTCTCCCATCATGCATTTCTGGATGAGTGGGCCGGGGTATGAAAAATCGGTCCTTACAATTCAAATTTTAACAATTGGTTATTCCTTTTTTCTAATAAACAGCGTGGGGCGACTAATGGCAAGGGGTATGGGCATGCCACAATATGAAATGGTTTCTGCCTTAATAATTCTGGGTTTGAATATTTTACTCAGTGTCAGCCTCATTATTTTATTAGGTTACATTGGCGCTCTTATAGGAACAAGTGCATCCGCTATTATAGGGTCATCAATTTTTATGATCAGGTTTCATAAGTTTATAAAAAGGACAATAATATCTTTTTTAAAAGATGTATGCCTTAAACCATTCTTAGCCTGTTTTGTTGCTGTTCCGGTATCATTTGTGATAGATTTATTATTTTATTTAATCAATTTTTTTCCATCAGAGAGAATAGGCTGTTTTGTGTACCTTTGCCTTAAAGGTGTTGTTTTTTCAGTAACGTACCTGCTGTGTATTCTTACCACCAGATACCTTGACGAATATGATAAGAAGGTTTTTTTCTCGACAGTACAGAGGCCACTGCAAAAATTAGGGTTTGTTAGAAAATTATGCGAACAAAATAACTGATAAAAATAGTAAATAAATAATAGAAATTATAACTTAAAAACAGGTGCGATATAGCAGGTCTATAAGGCATAACTTTGCAAGTCGATTCATGGGGTTAAAATGAAAACCAATGTTGTTCATCTTGTTGAAAAACTGGGGATTGGTGGCCTTGAACGCGTCTTGACGACGATAGCATTAAATTTGAACAAAGAAAAATACCATGTCTCTGTATGGTGCCTGAGTAAAGGAGGTTTCTTTGCTGATAAGCTGATCGAAGAGGGGGTTGATGTTAAAATACTCAATATTTCTACTTCCCGAAATCCTGTTGGCATTTATAAATTGTACAAACTACTTAAATACCACAGAATTGATTTAATCCATACCCATGCGTACTCTGCCGGAACAATAGGAAGGATAAGCGCATTCCTTGCCGGAGTTTCAGTAATTATATCGCACAATCATAGTGTTCATGATTATTATAATAAGTATTATCACTTTGTTGAGTGGCTCCTGAGTCTCATCACTGATAGAATAATTTGTGTTTCCGACACGGTAAAAAGATTTACCAGTGAAACTCAGGGAATAAGTGCTAAAAGGTTGGTAACCATTCACAATGGTATAAACGATGTTTGTTCTGTTTCGGGAAAGGCAATCGTTGATCTTAAAGAAGAGCTGGGTATTCTTCCTGAATATACGGTCATAGGAACAGTAACTCACATGGAAGAACACAAAGGAATTCTCTATTTAATACAAGCAGCTTCCCATTTGTTAAGATCCAGAAAAGATTTAATCTTTTTATTAGTTGGAGATGGGGCACAAGAGGAAGAGCTAAAAAAACTTTGTGTTAATCTTAAGATTGAAAAAAATGTAATTTTTACCGGAGAACGTAGTGATATACCTGAGATGCTGTCATTAATAGATATTTTTGTTCTACCATCTGTAAGAGAAGGATTGGGCTTAAGTATTCTTGAGGCAATGGCATGTGGCAAGCCCGTCATCGCAACAAATGTAGGGGGTATTCCTGAAGTGGTAGAGGATGGGGTAAGTGGAATACTTGTTCCACCAAAAGAACCTGATACGCTTCATGGCGCAATAGTTGAACTCCTGGATGATAAAGGGAAACGAGACGTAATGGGATTAAATGGTAAGCGAATATGTGACGAAAGTTTTAATGTTAGAACTATGGTAGATAAAATAGAAGAATTGTACGATTTGTTTATAAGAGGAAGTGATAAAAAAGCATGAAAATAGATATCAATTCTATTCCGGTCGTCATTTTAAAATCACACTTTGGCAGTCTGGGCATTGCCCGTAGCTTGGGGCGATTGGGTGTGCCGGTTTACGCTGTCCACTCGGATGCGAATGACCCAACTCTTGCCTCTAAATATTACAGGAAGGCCATGATTTGGGATATCGACAAACAGCCGGTAGCTGAGTCATTGAAACTTTTAGATGATCTTGGTTGTCAATTGGACCGATCAGCCATTTTAATATCAACTTCTGATGCTACAACCGCCTTTGTATCCTATAATGCTGAGAAACTAAAAAAGCATTATATGTTTCCCAGTCAACCGCCAGAGTTAGTAACATCCCTTATTGACAAAAAGAAAATGTGTTCTCTCGCGAAGGAACATAATATTCCGATTCCTTTGACAATGTTTCCTCAATCAAAAGATGAGTTAATGGATAATCTTAAAGAATTTCAATTTCCTTTGTTATTTAAGTGTATTAATGGAACCCGTTTGACAGCTAATAAAGAACCTAAAATGATTAAAGTTAATAATGAAACGGAATTGATAGAAGCGCATGATCAGTGGGAAGTTTCAGATAAGCCAAACTTCATGCTTCAAGAGTATATCCCCGGAGGAGAAGATTCATCCTGGATATTTAATGGTTTTTTTGACGGGAACTCTCATTGTGTTATAGGCTTTACCGGCAAAAAAATTCGTCAACACCCGGCCTATATGGGTGCCGCTTCTTTAGGGGTTTGCCTGCAAAACGATGAGCTTAATCACATAACCTGTCGTTTTATGAAAGCCATCGGTTATCAAGGTGTCCTGGATATTGATTACTGTTATGACTACCGCGACGGTAAGTATAAGGTATTGGACGTCAATCCACGCATTGGTTCTTCTTTCCGCTTGTTTGTTGATAGAAACGGGATGGATGTTGCAAGGGCTCTTTACCTGTCTTTAACAAACCAACCGGTATTGCCATTGACCATTCATGAAGGTCGCAAGTGGGTGGTTGAGAACCAGGATATATCTTCTTGTTTAGTGTATCGAAAAGACGGGAATTTAACCCTAAAGGAGTTCCTTGCTTCGTTCAAGGGTTTAAAGGAAACAGCATGGATTGCTTCTGATGATATGCAACCATTCCTGAAATTGTGTAAGTCTTACTTTAAAAAGTTATTTGTCTGAAAAAAATAGTTTACATTTTGCGTTGACATATTTAACAAGAGGGGCTTGCTCTTATGACGTCTTACACATCAAGGTATCTGGCCAGAGATGAGTACAGGAGATGAGTACCGTTAGTGTTGCAATCACCTAACTATAACATATTTGACACTACACTCTGGCTTGATACTTTATCTTCCGTCTTAAAGAGTGGCATTAAGATTTTAGGGGTATTCAAGAAGGAAGAACTCATTGGCGGTGTGGTATTCAACGTAATTAAAAGGCTGGGAATTAAGATTGCCAACACTCCACCAATGAATTTTTACAATTCTCTGCATTATATTCCAAGAGACACGCAACATAAAGATAGGCTGGGGAGATATATAAATGATATTCTAGTCGCCATAGCTGAGAGGCTGCAAAATGATTTCCATTATGTTGTAATAACAAATCACCATGAATGTAAAGATATCAGAGGTTTAAAGAATAGGAATTGGCGGCAAAATATACATTATTATTATCGGGTAGACCTTGATAGTGTCGATTTGTCATTAATATCAGCATCGAAGAGAAGGCAGGTAAAAAAGGCACAGAAAAAGCTGATTGCCTTCGAAGACGTTAAAGAAGTATCACATATTTATAATATTATAAAAAATACGTATCTTAGAGAGGGGTTAAAATGTCCATTAACTTTAGATGAAATGTCAGGGATATGCGAAAGAATGGGAGACAATATTATGATTAGAGCTGTTAGAGAACAAGGTAGTGTTGGTTACAAAGCCGTTATTGTTTGTTTTGTCGACTATAGAACAAGATGTGTTTACAATTTGTTTAATGGATATATGCCTGCCATTCCCGATTCCGGCATTAATACCCTTTTAATATGGAAAGTGATAAAGTTTTTTAAGGATAAAGGTTTCGAATGCCTTGATTTGGGAATGGCAGGAAGTCAGTCAAAAGCCAATTTTAAGAGTGAGTTTAATACTGACGTAGTACCACATTATCAGTTATCAAAATCTAAGTTCCGCTTTAAGTTTCTTTGGCATTTGACTAAAGGAAGAATTATTCAGACTCAGTGATAATAGAATTAAGTTTATTGCACTATTCACGTCAGGGAGTGTCGCCTATAATTCAAATCTATTTTTGAAATATTTACTCACAAGACGGATTGAAGGAAGTGTGCAAAATTGATAATAATCTAGTTGAGGAATTTTGTTTACATATTAATTCAGTCTGATAGCATGCTGTGTAGAATGCGTAGCATATCGGTTAAAGTCTGTCTATTGGGATTCAGCAATATGGCCATGTAGTTTGAAGCGGACACTATTTATCATTTGGTAGATTATCTCGTAAACTAGTTTCTTTAGGGGTTTTACTTAAATGGATATCATATTTAAACCAAAACAGGTAACCAAAATTTTCGCTTATACTGTTATATGCCTCACCTTAGCTCATATTGTAGGACAATGCATTGCCTTTTACCTTGGATATACAAGCAAATTTAAACCTATTGTTTCCTGGCTTGATTTAGATGTGGAGCAAAGTATTCCAACATTTTACTCTTCGATAGCATTGCTATTTTGTTCATCACTCCTTGCCATTATCACCATTGCCAAAAAAAAGAATGGTGAGCGGTATATATATTGGATGGGGCTAGCAATCATTTTCCTTTTTTTGTCAGTAGATGAATCACTCACGATTCATGAAAGTTTGACTGACAAGGTACGGACTGCACTGAATACATCTGGATTACTTTATTGTTTTGCTTGGATTATCCCCTATAGTATTGCATTAATTATTTCTTTATTGGTGTATGTAAAATTTGTACTCAATCTTCCATCCAAAATACGTATTCTATTTATTACTGCGGGATTAATTTATGTCTCAGGTGCTATAGGTGTTGAGCTGGTAGGGGGGAAATATTCAGAATTGCACAGTTATAATGTAACTTTTTTAGTTATCACTACGGTTGAAGAATTACTAGAGATGACGGGTGTAGTAATTTTTATTTTTGCCCTCACCTCATATATAGATATAGAGTTTAAAGGTCTGCGACTAGGTATAAAATCATCAAATTAATAACTTCTTATAAGCTCGTTCTATGTACACGGAGAATATACAACTACTTATACCTTTTCATTTTATGGTAAAGTTTTCTAATTAGAAGATATATTTTAGCTTTAAAGGAGTTTGATATAAAGATATCCATATCTTCTCTTTTCTTATCAGTCAGCCGGCTTTTATAATCTTCAGTTCCGCGTAAGAAATCATACTCTGAATATCCGTTATTTATTGCATCTTCTATTACAAGATTTGTCAGTATATTCCCCACGCGTTCCCTGGCCCACTCCGGGCCCCACCCTCCTTGATAGTAAAAGAGTTTGTTATTATATTTGAATGTATACAATGCGGCCGCATCCTTCCCCTGTATCCTGAGAAAGTATAGTCTTAACATGTCGGATTTCAAAAATATTCTGGCAATATTCTTATGAAATCTCCTGACATTACTTTTGATAAAATTGCCTTTGTATTTCACAGCCATCCATCGTTTTTCGTGTAGTTCGAACAGCCGTTCCATTGCACTGTCCATTCCATCAGATTCCTCACATGTTATTACCTCAAAGCCATCATATTTTTTTTGTAAATTGCGCCTCATTCTCTTTATCGTGTTTCTTGTATTTCCACTTAAGGAAGAATAATAGTCTTCGACTCTGGTTGGTAAAGGTATATAGGGGCAAACCTGAGATATCTCTGCGTGAAATGGTCTGTTTCCCATAATTCCTCTAAACAATTTGGCAGTTAAGGAAGAGATGGGTATATTGCTTAAAAGGCATAAGTCCCACTTAATTTTCTGAAACAGATAATCGACTATTGCCTTAAGAGTTTCCCCTTCTCTCCCTTTATTTATGATGAAATCAAGATGGTCGGAAGAGATAGGCATCGTTCCCAGGAATCGCATATATTTTAAGACGGTAATGCCGGCTGTCTTCTTCTTATCCATGCACAATGGTGCAATACCAATCAAAATTTCTTTTCCATCATATACGGTCAGGAGGAAGAGTTGCTTGTTATCTTTAAAACATTCCCACCAAGTGTACATCCATTCCCAGGTAAGGAAGATCGTGTCACTTCTGCTCTTTTTCAAGAGAGACGTCCAATCTTCTTTTAGTTTTGAAAATTCATTTTGGGTATTAACTTTTTTAATTGATAGCATTGATAGCTGGTCGATATTTTAATAAAAGATAAGATTCCAATTCTTTAAACTTATGAAAAAATGCTATTTGTCTCGTAATTTCAGGTAGTACGGATGTATAAAATTTGTGGAAACTGAGACGATCAAAAATGCGCATCCTATGATAAACGAGAACCCGAAAAGAATTGTCAGTTTAGTAAATAGATTCCAGGGGTATTCGATAAAGGTAGAAGAAGCCCATATTGTTAAGCTTATACCGATCCCAAACACTATCGGAAAAATGGTAATAGAAAACATTGATAACAGCGACATACGCGGAGCTGTCTGCTTCACCATCCAGATAAGAATGGTTGTCGGAATGATATACCTGCTGGCAATTACCAAGGCTGTCAATTCTATCTGTTTGGTTACAGCAGAACCAAGAATAAATTTATCTCGCAGTTCCAGTATCTTCAGGTCAAATTCGTTTCCGGGTAAAAGGAATAGTGTCCAGATTGCTAAAGATATCATACTTCCTTGCGTTAATGCAGATGCCTTTTTAGAAAGAGACCATACCGCCAACAATAGAGGTAAGGCAACTATATGGGATAGATGATTGATATTACTGGATGTTCCAAGGTAGAAAAAGACAATCCACAAGGCCAGCAATACATCGGATATTTTTGGTATCCGCCGACTCACAAAAATCAATGGAATCAGGCTTAAGAGTAGTAGTATGACTTTCACCCCCGCACTGGACGGCCATGCGATTACCACGATACACGGAAGTACTCCGATTATCCCATATCCCACAATGGGCACTCTGTTTTTGTCATGTCGTAATCTCCACAGGAGAAATGCAATTCCGATAAATAGGACCATTAACGAGAAAGCCCATCTGTCCGGCATAGTTATGTGATGGTAAACGTTATAAAATGTTAACCGTCTGATAGACATACCGGCTAATATTGCAAAGAAAATTACCAACCATGCCGGATGACGTGTTACTCCCCATGAGAATAAAGGTATACATACAATTGTCCAGTTTAGAGGATGATAAGGGTTAGTTACTATTAAAGCTATTGAAAATATGAGTGTTAAAAAAAACGGTAGAGCAACATTTCCTGAATGGGTCTCTACCGTTTTGGTAATTTTCCCGTAATATATCGGAAGGATTACCATGAGAATAAAGGCCAGGACGATCTTTATGGGATTATCAAGAATATTGTTAGCGCTGAATGGGAAGTTATCGGATATGTAGTCTAATATTCCGAAATATAATTCCATACCTGTCAATGCGCAGAGGCCGAAGATCCCGAGCATAATATATTTCATCTTAGGGCTTATTATTCCAGAATAGTCGTTACTGGAAAGAGCGACAAAAGCGAAGAGTATTAGAGAGCAAAGAGTCGCCAGTACAATAAGTATACATAAGGCAGGTGAACTCTTTCTTTCCATCTTAGTGAGACGTATTTTACGAAGTTCATCCAGGCTTGATATATTAGAGTTGCCGGTAATTCTTTTAGAGAACGTTCTTATTAAACCAGAGCTATATTCAGGAGGTAGCGAAAGTAAATCAATGGCTGGTAAAGCCGGAGACGCGTAAAACGGAGAAACACCGGCTAATAGAGAAAGAGTAGGTGCCCAATCGATTTGGAGGACTTCTTTCGGTCCACCTTTATTGATCCCGGGACCAGTAAGGATAAATGGAGTTTCTATTACAAATTCAGTGCGGTCAACATGGAAACCGTTGTCATCCATACCATGCTCAGAGGTAATTAAAACTATATCCTCATCAGTAGTTAATTCCACAAGCTGACGCACATAATTATCAAGCAGTTTAAGCTCTGGTATATAATCAGGAGAATGTGGCGTTTCAAGGTGGCCGATAAAATCCATTGTTATAAATTGGACCGCTGCAAGATCCCATTCTTTTTGCTTAAGGAAATCGTATGTCTGGTCAAAAAGATATTTTGCGTCTTCCCGATACTGACTGAAAAGGAAGTTTTTAGGCACAAATGCAGAAAAATCTGTATATTTACCATAAGCACCACGAAGACAATGAGAACTAAAAATTATTGCACGCTTGTTTTGCAGGGTTACACGTTTGAAAAGGTTGTCGTAAGCAGAAGGCTTTCCTGAAAAATCATCAAGAAAAGAGAAAGGGCCTGATACGACACCTGAGAATATTGCGTTATCTCCTGCAACTGATAAGGGGGTAGAAATTACCCGGGAAATGCCCCAGGCGCCTTTTTCTCTGAGGTTGGAAATATAGGGCATGTTTTCACTAAACATGGAATCCTTACGTGTGGAGTCTAGGAGAAATATGAGTACGCGACCATTAAACGGAGACAACAATGGAGGACTGTTTATTTCCTGATAATCTTCTTTTCCTTTAACCGATAGCAATTGTATGCTGGTATAAATTGCTGTGGAAAAAAAGATTAACAGCGCCAGTACAAAAAAAACGATTTTTGAATAGTTAACCTGTGAAAAATTGTTTATGAGTGGAGATTTCAATTTTAATCTTTAAAAGATTATTTGGTAAAGAATGGTTTGCTGCACTTTGTTAGTAGGCTATAGGGGTAATGATAGTATTACAACCAGGAAAAAACAATATCTTTTTCTCGTCTTGGGTTTCAATTGATTTTAACCTTTTTAATTGACGGATGTTCTCCTCCCACCTAAAATAACCTTTGTTCATGATCCTGCTTCCAATACCGCCCAAGGCGAAACATCATATGTAAGTGGATCGAACAGGGATAATAACTTTTGTCCTGAAGTTTCTATAAATAGATTTCTTACCAGAAAGTTTCTAAAGATTCAAAGTACCTTCAAGAACGTGGCATCTACACAAATCTCAATAAGAATAATTATTCTAAATTATGAAAAAAGATAGAATTATATTCTCGGGTACGATTCTGCTTGGTATGGTCTTGGCTTTAGCTGGATTTATTATTCCACCGGATAAAATGGTACCGATTATAGGTAAGTACTATGCGCACACAGAACTGGATGCCGCTATAAGAGAGGCATATATTCAGAAAATAAGAGTGTTGGAAATAGATATTATTATCATTGGTATTATCATTTCAGGCGCTGCATTCAAGCTCTCTTACCTGATGGAGAAATTGTCAAAATTAATAGATTATATAAAAACAGAGAATAAACGAACAGCAAAGGCCTTGATTATTCTTGTTTGTATCTATTTTCTGTTTTCCAGTCTGGTTACGTTCGTGCCGGAGATACTGAGTATGCAATACAATATCTTGTATAAAAGCGGCCTGACAGATGAAGAAAAAAGAGGGATGGTTGAGGGGGAGTTTTATGAATTTATCAGGAGGTGCAGGCAGTTAATTCCTGAGGATGCGCATGTGCTTTTACTTGACAACACGAAACACAAACACGGTGTCACCAGCTACTATCTTTACCCGCGCAAACTTTACTTCAACCAATCAGACGTTACCACTCTTGATGGGATTAGCCATGATTGGATCAAGGAAAATAATATTACCTGGTACATTAATTATGCTCCTGTCAACTTTGACCTTAATCATGCAGAGATAGGAAAAGTGGAATAAAGTATTAGTCTACTCAAATTGGGGGGGGTGGTATGAAGAATAGACTTCAGGTTGAGTATAATAAGATAACTGGGCATTTTTCCATTCATCAAATCTTTCTTTCAGTTCCGAAACGACGTCCTTATTCTCTAATGCATGATTGACTTTTTCCAGTGGATCGGTTTCTAAATTATAGAGTTCCAACTCTTCCCCCGGATAACTTCGCAGCAATTTCCATGGCCAGCGGATTATTCCATCATATCTTCCCATCGCGTCCGCATAAAGATAGATGTCCTTCCGCTTCTGCTTGAATGGTGAAATTCCCTGAAAACTGTATGGTTGGGGAACGTTCAACACATCCAGGATTCCACTTATCAGGTCAATGTGACTTACCGGAAATGGGATAGTTGCTTTTTTAATATCAACTGTCTCGGGAGGTTTCATGAAAGCAAATGTCCGCGAGACCTCATCATGCATAGCTCCGGCGTGATTAGGGTAGCCGTGTTCATAAAATGCTTCGCCATTATCCCCGACAACCAGAAACAAACAATCATCCCAAATTTCTTCTTCCTTTAGAAATAGGACAAAATTTTCTATTAATTTATCCAGATTATAGAATGAGTTCAAGTATCGATTACGGACAATTTCCAGGTTTGCTCTGGGCCAGGTGCCAAACAAACCTTGAAATTCTTTCATCGGTTGGAAAGGCGTTTCGGCGTCTTCCGGTAAATAGTAGCTATAATGAGGGTCTTGAAGGTTTATTCCCAGAACAAACTGTTGCTTGTCGTGTAAATTTGTGATCCATTGGCGAGCGACTTCAAGTGTTTCAACATCCGGGATTGCCCCAACCGTTTTGACTTTCTTTGCGAAGCCCGCAAGGCCAGAGTCCTTTTCGTCTATGTACGTTTTTCCCTGATGGTCTGGTGCGTGGTAAAAGAAATCAACTCCAGGGTTTTTCATCCAATTAATCATTTTGCCCCATGATTCGTTCTGTGAAGAGATATAGGCGGTTTTGTAGTTCAACGCCTTAAATACTTCAAAGAGAGAGGTCCCCCGATGCAGAGAATCCTTGCGGTAAAAATAGAACTTTGGAGACCTTAGGGGGAATTGTGAATACCAGAAGCTTACATCAGCGTAATTGGAATGTGATGAAACTGCGTAAGCTCTCTCAAAGAATATACTCTGAGGTATCAGTGACTTCAGGTAGGGAATCGGTGACGGTTCATATCCGGCTAAATCATAACGCATTGATTCAACGTATAAAACAATAACCGGGGTTTCAATCGAAAGGTTTGTATAACTCACTCTCCTCTCTCTGGGAATTAACGAATAGTCTCCCACCACATCGATTTTCTTGTATTTAGTCATCGAAGAACTCACCATGGCAATGATGCCGGATTTTCGATATTGCCATGGTTGTTTCAGCCAGACATTAAACACAATAATATATACAATAGTTGCGATACTCAGCATCTTAACTATTTTAGGGGAAAAGAAGAGGTTTCTTCTGTGAAAGGTTTTCACAAGCCCCCATTGTATTAAAGACAATATTCCTATAGCAGCTATTACGAAAAACAAAAGTGAAGAGGGAGAGGATTGCTCAAGAAACCATGATACATAACCTAACTGTTGAAGTCCGAATATTATCAGCTCTCGGTTAAGAAATTTCTCATTATACCACATATAATACAAATTCGTAATTTGTAGCCATCCTGCGATACCGAAGCATGTCCATAAACAGGTTTTTAGCGCTCGCCTGAATAAAGCATGTTCACTTCTGTCTACGACAAGAGCGACGAAATTGTAAAAAACCAATATGCAGAACCAGATAACAGTTCCTTGCAGAAAAAGACTAAGAAGTTCTGTGACATCCAGAGAGCTGCTTTTTTCTAAATGTCTAAACTTGAGAGTGATGAAAACTCTCAACTCATCACGGCTGCAATTAAATACCTTGAAAAGCACTCCTGTCTCTATGGAGCTCAGAATGAAAGCGATGGCGGCATCGCCCTGCCAATTGATTTGCAGAGCTACTGCCTTGAGCATGGAGATGATATTTTTTGTTTTTGTCATGTTATACGCTAATATTGGTTATGTGCTACAGAAAGGACCGATCCTGTCAGCGTTCTTGATTGTGAGTTTTTGTGGGTTGTTCAGGTAGGTGATAGGACTTTACTTTTAAACTAACGGGAAGACTAAAACAAATGTGACAAAATGTCAACTTTTTTCATTCTCGGTATCCAAGTCTTCAATTGGCAATTAAGTAATCTCTGAAATGTTTTGTCTGCTATAAACATTTGGTTATATATGTACAAAAGCTTAAGTACTAATGATAAGATTGGAGAATGAGAAAGTGGTAAACAATACTGGAATATGGTTGACCTTTGAATTAAAATGAACGCTCTTGTCAGGGCAACGTACAGTCTGTGTCAGAAACTTACATAACGAATTCTTGTCATCCTGAATTTATTTCAGGATCTATAATAAAATGATAAGAGACCCTGAAACAAGTTCAGGGCGACAGTACAGTGCTCTTTCAATAGATATCAGGTTATATTTAAAAACTCACACAAAATGCAATGCTAACAGTTAAACTGGTTCTTTCAATCCTGGCTATTTACCTTATAGGGTTTGCTACCCTCAAGTATGTTTTACCGGATGTAAGGCGGCATGTCCTGGAAAAACTGGCATTGTCTTTTGGCCTGGGTACCAGCGTAATCTCTCTGGTTATGGTCTTAATGTTTCACGCGGGAATTGAGGTTGACCGGACTAATTTGTTTTTATTCTTTGCTCCTGTTTTGATTGGTTTTTTCTGCGCGGAGAGTAAACTGAGATTCAGACGAAACATGTCGCAAGCAGATATTCACTCCTCCACTCCTTTTCTTCCAAAAGATCTTAATCCTTTAGAGATATTTATAATCGTAGTAATTGTGGCGAGTGTTGGGCTGGTCTCCTTTCAGGCCCTGTTCAAGCCGATGTTTACCTATGATGCTATGTCGATATGGGCATTAAAGGCCAAAATCTTTTTTAAGGAACAGACGATTTTTACCGATGATTTTTACAATTCAGATCGTCTGCATTATCATCCAAAATATCCGTTACTGATACCATTAGTAGAAAACTGGATTTATCACTATCTGGGGTGTGTTAATGACAAATTGGTAAAGATAATCTTTCCTCTCTTTTATATTTCCCTGATATCGATGTTTTATACTACACAGAGAAGATTTTTCTCACGACAGTACTCTTTGGTTTTCACCGCATTATTGGCAACGATTCCGGCCTTTGTCCGTTCAGATAAAGGTGGTGCCGTTTTTTCAGGCAACGCGGACATACCACTGGCATTTTTTTATACAACCGGTGTAATTTATCTATTCTGTTGGATGAAAGAGAGAAAGAGAGAAGATTTACTCATTAGCGCCGTTTTCTCAGGTCTGGCAATATTTACAAAAAATGAAGGGTTAGGTCTTTTTGCCGTTACTGTTTTTTGCTTATCTATTTTTATTTTTTTCAATTCAAAGAAGGGTATTGTCAGACAAAATATTACATCTCTTTCGGCATACATAATAATACCAATGTTAATCATATTGCCATGGTTAATTCTTTCAATGGGAATGCCCACATTTATAGAGGAAGAGAACTATCCCGGACATCTCACTTTGGGCACTATTATTGGTAATGTTTCCAGGATGCCAGTAATCTTATCATCGTTCTGTCTTGAGCTTATGGATATCAGACGCTGGAATATTTTCTGGGTATTGTTTGGTGTAGCGGTGATTGGCGGTTTTAAATATATCTTAAAGTCGGCAATAAAATACATACTTTTAATACTAATACTTGATTTTTGCCTGTTTGTGCTGGTTTATACCATTACCCCCTGGGATGTCAAAGAGCTTATCTCGTGCAGTATGACACGGCTCGTTATTCAGATAACTCCAATTGCAGTTTTCATTGCTTCTCTGCAAATAGATATGGTCCTGGATTACAGAAATGGCAGATCTTAATATATTAAAATCTGGCTGTGGTTTTACTGAATTGTAGGATTGTAAATTGCTTTTTATTGTGTATTATTTAATGTTAACATAGCATATTAGAGAATACTTTGAAATTAGCCGGATATGCTGAAAGTCGGAAAGAAGATTATCGTAGTCGCTTTAGGAGGTAACGCACTTGTACAGGAGGGTGAAAAAGGTACAATACAGGAGCAGTTTGCAAATACTCGGAAAAGTATTACCGGAATAGTCCAATGCATAAAAAAAGGGTTTGATGTCGTAATTACCCATGGGAATGGTCCCCAGGTAGGTAATATGCTATTAAGGACAGAGTTGAGCCGTGATAAGGTGCCGGAGCTTCCTCTGGGAATATGTGTCGCGGATACGGAAGGCGCGATTGGGTATATGATTCAGCAGACAATGGTCAATAGCCTGCAGAAAGAACAAATAGATAAATGTGTTGTTACTATTTTGACTCAAGTAGTAGTTGATAAGGATGATAATGCATTCAGGAATCCGACCAAACCGATAGGCCCATTTTTTGCCGCTGAGGAAGCGGGTAAAATTGCGAAAGATCAAGGTTGGGAGATGGTTGAAAATAGACATAGAGGTTACAGGAGGGTTGTCGCTTCTCCCAGGCCTCTCAAGATTGTAGAAAGGGAGTCGGTTAAAAGGCTTTTGGAATCTGGTGAAGTTGTTATTGCGGCAGGCGGTGGTGGAATACCGGTGATTGTAGAGGAAGATGGATCTCTGGAGGGTGCAGATTGCGTAGTAGATAAGGACCTTGCTTCGAGTGTGTTGGCATTGGATATAAAGGCTGATTGCCTGGTAATGCTTACCGGTGTTGAACATGTTTGCCTGAATTATGGAGAGTCAGATCAAAAGCCACTAGCAACTATTACTATTAAAGAGGCGGAAAGCTACATGGCTGAAGGGCACTTTCCTTCTGGTAGTATGGGGCCAAAGATTCAGGCGGCTGTAAACTTCTTAAAAGGTGGTGGCGAATGCGTTTTTATTACTGCTATAGACAAAGTCTGGGAAGCAATTGCCGGTAAAACAGGCACAAGGATAGTCCCGTAGTATTACAGAGAGGGGAAGCATTAGGAAATAAACGATTGGCAGCATAGGCTGGCAATACATAAATTGAAAAAGCTAAGTAGTTTGCGGGGAATAATTATATGACAGTTGAAACAGATGAACATTACAAATCCGGATTTGTAACGATATGGGGACGGCCAAATGTAGGCAAGTCAACACTTCTTAACCGGCTTGTTGGTGAAAAGGTTGCTATTGTTACGCCAAGGCCACAGACGACACGTAACAGAATTTCGGGGATTTGCGAGACGGAAGAGGGGCAGCTTGTGTTTCTTGATACGCCGGGAATATTGAAGCCAAAGCAGAAACTGGATGAGTATCTGGTAAAGTCAGCACGCTCCTGCCTTAGAGATGCTGATGTCGTCTTGTTTGTTGTAGATGGCACCACGCCTCCGCACAGCGATGATAAACGTGCTGCCAAACTGATACGCAACATTGATAAGGATATCCTGCTGGTTGTTAATAAAGTTGATATTGCTGATATTCCAAATCTCGATGCTATTATTGCGGAATATAAGAAGCTTGGCAATTTTAAAGGTGGTGTTGCCGTTTCTGCCATAACAGAAATTAATATCCCGGTACTGATCAAAAAAATATTTGAACTAATGCCGGAGAACCCTGCTTACTATCCGGAAGGCACCGTAACCGACCAGCAGGAGAAGCTGGCAATTGCTGAGCTAATCCGGGAACAGGTACTGCTGTCTGTTAGGCAGGAAATACCGCATGGGGTGGCGGTGGTGGTAAAGGAGCTTGTGTCAAGAAGCGATGAACTTGATTATATATCTGCAAATGTATATGTGGAAAAGCAACGCCACAAATTGATTGTTGTCGGTGGGAACGGGCGAATGTTGAAAGAGGTAGGAAGGAAGTCACGGGAAGGTATCCAGGAACTTTTAGGTAAAAAGGTTTATCTGGATCTCTGGGTCAAAGTAAGCGAAAACTGGCGAAAAGATGAAGCAGCATTAAGCCGCTTTGGATACAAGTAAAGAATTGGGAAAATCAGGATAAAGGAGACAAATTGTGAATCGTTACATCAATGTTTTATCTATTACATTTATAACCTTATTTATTGTACCTGGCGTATTTGCTGACAATATAAGTATAACAATGGAGGATCAATCATTTATAAGACAGGTTAGTTCACCACTAATAAATCTACCAAATCTTCAGGTACCGTTTGACAGTATTCTAACAGGTGGCCAACCGACTTTTGACCAGATAAAACAGGCCGCAGAAACAGGGTTTAAGGCTGTCGTTGATCTCCGGACGGGCAATGAATTACCTGACCCTGAGCAGGAAAAGGCTTGGGTTGAAGGGTCCGGGATGAGATATATTCACATTTCTATCTCTGTCGCAGAAGGGTTTACACCACAGAATGCCAAAGTGTTTGCGGAAGCTCTCTCAGGATCTGAAAACTATCCATTAATAGTCCACTGCAAAAGTGGGGAACGTGTTGGTGCAATGTTTGCGCTTAAGGCGTTTCACATTGATGAAAAGGAGATAGAAGAAGCACTCTTAATTGGTGAGAGGGCGGGGTTGATTAAACTTGCTCCTACGGTCAAAAAGATTCTCGAACGTTATAATTAAAACGAGGCTTCTCCCCTCTCGTTGTCGCAAATCCCCCTTAACAAGCTGTCGGCTTGTAGCTGGTAAAGCTTAGTGCCTTCTCTGGACAGATACCAATACAGCGGCCACATGCAAAGCAGTCAGGACGAGATCTTTTCCCTTCGAGAATAGATCTTACAGCTGGACAGTGGCTCTTTTTTATACAGAGATTACACTCATTGCAATTGTGTTTGTTAGCCTTTACTTTAACCAGTGAGAAATGTTCAAGGACCCACGTAAACAGGCCAATGGGACAAACCAGATAACAAAACGGTCTGAAAATAAACAGAGACGCTGTCAGTACAATCAGTAGGACCATAATTGCATACGGTTCAAATCTCCAGTGTAGAAAATGAAACGGGTTAAAGTAACCATAAATACCAATCCCTGCGGTAAATACAAGTGTTATAAATGTCAGAAATAGCGTAATTCTTACAAGATTGGTTACCCTAAATGGTAGCATAATCTTGAATCTCTTAGACAGAGGTATCTGATTAAAGAGTTCCTGAATAGCTCCAATAGGACATGCCCAACCACAGAAAAGCTTGTTCCCGATTATACTGAACACTGCAATAAAGGCCAGGATTGTAATGAATATTATGGGTACTCCCCTGCCTGCGCTCAGAAACAAAAATGGCTTTGTGATTGCACAAACAGGGCTCGGATGCATACCCATTCCCCAAGCGAATCTTCCCAATGGTAATACTGGAAGTATCCCAAACAAGAAGAACACTGCTCCAAGTATAATTAACCTCAGGTTTCTGTGTACCCATGATTTCATCAAAAGCCACATTCCGGTAAGACAAAATATAGCACTTACCCAGACACGTGGCAAAAGCATAACATCAAAGAATTCCATTCCTCTCCTACCTCCACCTGAAGCCCAGATCGCAGTCGTTATACTCAACAGTACGAAAAATGAATAAAGTGTGATTTTGGTTATTTTACTAATCCAGTTTGAAGTATACTTCATGGTTTTCCACCGCCTTTCGAAGGACAGCGAAGCTGCCACTATCCTTGTTTACTTTTTCTTTTTTAGCACAAAACCTACATCTGTTGTCTTTCCTGCTTCTACCCTTACATCCTGTATAACCGTTTTAAATTTCTCGTGCCATACTTTCAATATTATTCTAAGTAAACCGGCTTAAGAACAACAGAGTGATTATAACGCTCAAATGCTCTTGCCGGTTTAAATGGTCTAACGAGCCCTTCGGCCTCTCCAAAATGGAAGACCGTTTTCATCTCTGAGTTTGAGGACTTTATCGCCTTTTTTTATCTCAGCAGCGATAATGGCCTCTTCTCCTCTGTCAGATATTCTATGGCCTTTGATTTCTACCTTATCATCAGTAGTGATCGTAAATCCTTGGTCTTGCATATACCATTCAGGGCCAAGACGTACAGAGAGAGTTTCCTCATCACTCTTTACAATCAAGTGTACACCGTAAGACATCCTTCTTCCCCGAGCTGTCTTTTCTATGCTGACCACATCACCATAAACAGTTTCCATCTTATTTGGAGAGTATATGCTGCAATATCGAGCACAAGGCCCACAGCCACAGGTTGCAATCCAGCACATTCCACGCTGGTTAAAAGGCCGTACATCAGATCTTTTTCTCCAACCGCTCCAATATGGGATACCGTTTTTGTCCCTGAGCTTTAGTATTTCGTCGCCTTTTTTTACCTCTGTGGCGATAATTGCCTCTTCTCCATCAAAGGTGACTTTGGAACCGGTAATTTCCACTTTATCCTTTGGCTCAAACATAATTCCTTGATCTTCTATGTACCACCCAGGTCCCAGATGTACAGAAACCGTCTCTTCACCTGTTTTTACTATTAAATGTACTCCATAAAACATTTCGTTTTTTGGGGCAACTTTTTCGACACTTAGCACTTCGCCACTGATAGTTTCTGCTGTATCCGGCTTATACATAAGGCAATACTGATTTCCAGGTCCCCAGCCGCGAGGGCCTCTTCCTCTTCCCATACCTCTCTGGGCAAGGGATTCATTTGCCGAAGCAAATACCGCAGCCATTAACATTATTAATATCAGAACTTTCATTTTTTGTTCCTCCTTCCTGAACAAACATCCTTAGAATGCAAATCTTTCGAAAAAGAAGCTTTTTCTTCTCCTTCTACTGTGATTATACAACTAAGAGGGGAATAAAGAAATTGGACAAAGGTTGCATTAAGCAATGTCTTTGGATTCTTTTTGAATGCAACTTTAGTTGCATTTTAGGAAGAAGAACAAGGCACTACCGTTTACGGTAATGAGTGATATTATGAAAAGGGAAGACTGGATGCAGAGAAATGGAATGGAAAGGCGGCATAGAAACTTAAAACATTAAATACATTTAGGATTGAGGGCCTGTTATCTATTTTGACCTCAAATCCCTTCTGCATCTTTGGTCCATTACAAAGACGCTAGAGTTTATTGCATAGAGGGCAAGTTGAAGTCTGTCGGAAACACCTGTCTTCTTGTATATCCTGCTTAAATGAGATTTGACCGCCTGTTCACTGATGTTCAAGGTCTTCTTTATCTCCTTGTTTGAAGACCCATTGCAAATCAACTTAACAACTTCTATTTCCCTGTTGGTCAGAGAGGGCCCTTTGCTGCAGCTTTTACCCTTTATGCCAGGAATAATCTCAAGCAATTGCTTATTTTCAAACCACAATTCACCTGAGAGAATACACTCTATGGCTTTTTTTAAAAGAGGTAGATCGGTTTCAGGTGACAGGATACCTGCAAGACCGCGTGAGATAAAACTTATCAAGCATTCATTCTCTATTTTTGGAAGACATCCGGTTCCAAGAAGAAGAATCCGTACCTTATGTTTCTCGGAAATATCATCAAATATAATACCGGCAAGTGTGTTAAAATCAGTGATCAATAAATCATTCTTTTCCTTAGTTATTTCTCTGGGATTTGTACTGACAGTAATGATACTATCAGCTCTCAGATTACACTCTTCCCGTAATAACTTTTTAAGGCCTTCTCCGAACAGATGGTTACAGCAACTGATAGTTATTCTTAATGGTTTTTTGTTGTTGTTCATACAGAGACCTTTTCAAAGCCTATTTCTTTGTCCTTAATTATTGCTTTGACTTTGTCGCCTGATTGGAATTGCCGGTTTACTATACATAAAGATAGTTTGTTTTCTATTTCACGTTCAATGGCTCTCTTAAGTGGACGGGCGCCATACTTTGGTTCATATCCATCGGTTACCAGTTTTTCCTTGATTTCAGCTCCTATTTCAAGAGATATTTCTTCTTCCTTCAATCTCTTTATAAGTCTATTAAGAAGGATGTCCAGTATACGGGAGATATGTTCCTTTGTTAAAGAGTGAAAGACAATCATATCATCTAATCTATTCAGAAATTCCGGTTTAAAATATTTTTTGACTTCGGATAGAATCATATCCTTTGCTTCGTCATGGCTGATAATGCCTGGGCCCGACTTAAATCCTATCTCATGTTTTTCTGCAAGCTTTTCGCTTCCTATATTTGAAGTTCCTATGATAATAGTATTGCGGAAGCTTACGACATGACCTTGTGCATCGGTTAACCTCCCTTCATCAAGTACCTGGAGGAGCATATTGAATACGTCTGGGTGGGCCTTTTCTACCTCGTCAAGCAGTACTACCGCATAAGGTACTCTCCTTATCCTTTCGGTAAGCTGTCCCCCTTCTCCATAGCCTATATAACCTGGAGGTGCTCCAATAAGTTTTGCAACTTCATGACGTTCCATATACTCTGACATGTCCAGCCTGACAATATGGGTTTCGTCATCAAAGAGGAATTCTGCAAGGGTCTTTGCCAGTTCCGTCTTCCCGACTCCCGTCGGGCCAAGAAACAGGAAGGTGCCTATCGGCCTTGAGCCTTCCCTCAGTCCCGCCCTGTTCCTCCTTATCGCATCGGCAATTGCCCCTACAGCAGCTTCCTGAGCGACGATGCGTTCATGTATTTTCTCCTCCATGTGTGCCAGCTTGCTTGCCTCACCTTCCATCATTCTTGAAGCCGGAATGCCCGTCCAATTCGAGACGATACCAGCTATATCTTCAGAAGTTACAGAGGTGTCTTTCTCTTTCAGTTCGTTCTGCCACTTCTCTTTCTTGGTGACAAGCTGCTCTTCTATAATCTGTAATTCTGCATGGTGCTTTGTCGCCTCCTCAAAATCCTGTCTTTCGAAAGCATCCATTTTAAGTGCCGCATGCGTCCTCTTTTCATTTTCCAACTTTTTAATATCAGGTGGTGTGTAGTGCATTTCAAGATGTTTCTTTGCACCTGCTTCGTCCAGAAGGTCTATTGCTTTGTCAGGTTGCGCCCTGTCTGAAATGTAACGGTCTGAAAGACGTGCGGCAGCATCCAATGATTCCGGAGTGTAATCGATATTATGATGTTTTTCATAATAGGGTTTGAGCCCCTCAAGAATTTTTTTTGTGTCTTCTATTCCTGGTGCGTCCACTTGTACCGTTTGAAATCGTCGCGCAAGTGCTCTGTCTGATTCTATATGCTTCCGATAATCATCATACGTAGTAGCACCAATCAACTGTAGTTGGCCTCTTGCCAAGGCCGGTTTTAAGATGTCTGGCGCACCCATTCCCCCACTGCCGCCGCCTACACCAACCACAGTATGTAATTCATCTATAAAAAGTATAATACGGCCCCCGGCATCTATTATCGCATCCCTGATTGATTTAAGTCTACCCTCAAATTCGCCTCTGACACCAGCCCCTGCAATAAGGGCTGCCATATCAAGTGAAAGTATCTTTTTCGACAGTAACGATTGTGGTACCTCTGCGGCAACAATTTGCTGAGCAAGGCCCTCTACAATAACAGTTTTACCCACTCCTGCTTCCCCTATTATTACAGGATTATTTTTTTTACGTCTCGATAGAATCTGGATTACCCTTTCTATCTCTTTTTCTCTTCCTATGACGGGATCCAGTTCTCCCTGCCTTGCAAGTTCTAACAGATCCAGTGTATATTCTTTTAATACATCGAGTTTACTTTCGTCATCCTGATTTACAACCTTTCTTCCACCCCTGATTTCTTTAATAGCAGTTCTAACGTTTTCCTGTTCAAGACCGACTCCCTTGAGAATCTCAGCAGTTATTCCGGATTGTGGATCAAAGAGTGCAAGAAACAGCGCTTCGGTACTAATAAGTTTGTCTCCCATCATTTTTGATTCCTGCAAAGCAACCTCAAATACTTTGTCAACCTCACCGGATATTACTAATTGAACATTGCCAGCTTTTGGAGTATTGGTTGTTTGATTATCTAAAGATGCAAAGGTGTCATCCATAAGTCGTTTTTTTAATCCTTCTGTATCCAGTTTAAGTTGTTCCATAATTGTGATAAGAGAAGAATCATTCTGGACCAGTAACCCTAAAAGCACAAACTCCGTAGTAAATACGGTGTGCCCCATATTTACCAGTTCCATAGTTCCAATATTTATGGCATCTAATACCTTCTTTGTGCAATATCTTATATATTTTTGCAGCATTTAAATACCTCCTTATCGCATTATGTTAAATATGAAGACTTTTTTATACAAAATGATTGAAAGGAATGTAAGTGAAAAAATAATAATTTAAAGGGTGTGTTCTACTATTAAATAAACTAAACAATAAAGGATTCTAGGGATTCTTATTTAAACTTACTCGCTAAATAACCGATAAGGATAGTAGTGTCCTGAAATATGATGCATACAAAAATACTTGTATAATTTACTCTTGAGTTTATAATAATTTGTAGGATTGATACTCGAAGTGATTTTTACTTGGTTGTCATTATTGATAGATAATCGTAGAAGCAGTTTTGTGGGATAATTTTGGGAGCCGTATTCCGTGAATAAAGAAAGGGTATTAATGAATAAGGTAATTAAGGTACTGGTAATATTAATCGCTTTTGTTTTAATACTTCCAAATCTGCAAGCCGAAGAGCATTCAAAAACAACTGATACGCAACATGGACGTGATTTTCAAACTCTGGATGATATGCTTGCGGCGATAAAGGATAAGGAGCTTCAGGAAAAACGTCTTGAAGAATTAAGGCGAGGAAAAGAGGCAGGGGAGCAAAATAGGTTATCAGAAATAGAGAGGCTAAGGAAGGAACAAGCAGCAATTGAGGAGGATGTCCGCAAATATGAGGAGATAGTTTCTTCAGAGTACGGTAGCGAGATGAGGGAAGCGGCATGGAAAAATCTGGTTAGCCGTTATCCGGAAGCCAGAAACTTAGCGGTAGGTGATATTAACGGGCTTAAGCGCAAGTTATATCCAAAACCAATTTTGCGTTCATCGTTCAAGAAATTGTCCGTGTCTCAGGCGCAATCAATTCCACATATAACAATACATGAAAATACTGATTGGGGATTTTATGGCTATAGTACAATCCAGAATAACTATGAATCGAAGACTATAAATAATGACAAGGTGGTCATCGACCACGCCACTGGATTAATGTGGTTCCAGTCTGGTACCGTTAAGTATTTAAATTACGGAAAATCAATACAATTGCTGGAGAAGATAAACGATAAAGGTTACGCGGGGTACAACGACTGGCGTTTGCCTACATTGGAAGAAGCTGTTTCATTGCTGGCAGCAGACAAAAAGAATGGTTTATTTATAGATCCGGTTTTTGATAAAGGGCAAAGCTCTATATGGACTGGTGACAGCTACAATCCGGTGATTGCCTGGCGTGTTGCATTTGATGGTGGCAGTGTGAGCTGGGGTAACTACGGTAATTATGGTAGCAGTTATATCCGGCCGCTCCGCCCAGCAAAGTGATACGGTGTGATCAGGGAAGCGTATAGTAGTGTTCCTTCTTCTGAGTATTAACAGGGATTTTCTCAACCTGCCAGTTTAACATTTCAAATTACGAAAAGCTGAGTACGGCCTTAATCTGCTAAAAACTCTTTTTGTGTGCCAAGGCCCCTTAGAATCGCCTTTAGCATAAACAGGCCGTTAGTATTCAATTTTTTAATCAACTCATTAATTTCATCCAATTGAAGTGCGTAGATAGGTTCTGATTCTTTTATATAAGATTGGTCTAGTTTCTTATATCCGATATCTACACCATATTTCTCTTCCATTAAAACTTTAATAATATTTTCAAGTGGTTCTTCATAAATAATAGAAAATGTTTTTAATAATGAGAATGAAGGGTCGCCGGTTTTCCCCGCTTCATAACGGGATAGATTACTGCTGGAAATTCTGGATCCATTCTTTATCTTATTGCTTTTGTAAATTACCTGAGACTGCTTCAAGTTCTTACTCTTCCTTAGATACTCAAGGTATTTGCCAAATTTTGGTAAAATTATTTTGTCTGTCCTTTTTGTCATAGTTGTCATTATTATATAGAACAAAACATCTTTACAATGTGGAAATTATTGATAACAAAAAAACAAGTTGACATTGCGGGAAAATTCATATATTGTCCTGCGATGCGGGATTGCTTGTATCGGTATTGACTGATGTTGTTTTATTAATTTTCTGCGTAAACTTTGGAAGGGGGCAATATTATGGATAGTTCCTTGCAAAATGATCAGGATGATTTAAAAAAAGCGGTAAATGAGAAGAGGATATTAGTTGTTGATGATGATGAGCCGGTTAGAGTGATAATAAAATCTCTGCTAGAAGATGCAGGGCTTTATTCCGTTCAAACAGCACAGGATGGCGAGGCGGCAATCAATTTGTTAAAACAACAAACCTTTGATCTACTGATAACAGATTATGATATGCCCAAAATGAATGGATATGAATTATTCAAAAGATGCAGGGTCATAAGTTCAGAACTTCCTGTTTTATTTATTACTGGAAATAATTTTAATGAGGGAGTGATTGAGACAATTAACTCACAAGATAATGTTGATTGTATTTACAAACCCTTTAATGCTGAAGACCTGTTCAAAATAGTTGAAAAATTGATCAGAATGGATGCAACATAATAGATTAGGCCCAAAATCCTGGTAAATGATTCATAAATATTGAAAGTAGCCTTTATGTTATGTCCTCTTACTTATTTTGCGCAGACTTAAGCCTGCGGCTACTATTGTGTTAAAATGTAAATATCAATCAGCGCATTGTCTTGCCGCCATCAACTGATAGACAATTTCCGGTTACAAAATCAGACATATCAGTAGCATAGAACAGAACGGCCTTGGCAATGTCTATGGGTAGTGCAAGCCTCTGAAGTGGTGTCTGTTCGGCCATCGCCTTCTGTATACGAGGTGGTGCATGAGGTGTTTTCTTCGCTAGAGTAAACCCCGCATTTACCAAATTAGCAGTTATTCCGAAGCGGCCCAGCTCAACTGCAAGGCTTCTCGTCAATCCAACCAATGCTGATTGGGCTGTTATATGACAGGTATATCCTTTTACGGGTTCATTAACTATATTGTCCATTATGTTAATGATCCTTCCCCATTTTTTCTTCTGCATCTCACTAATTACCGCCAGGCAACAGTTGTGCGCGCCCTTTATCGCACCGTTCAAGTTTTCTGTGAATTCATTCCATACAGTTGCTTCAAGGGCTTTTCGTCTTATGGTACCATGTGCATTGTTCACAAGTATGTCTATGCTGCCAAATTTTCTGACAGTCTCCTTAACCATTTTATTCACACTTGCTTTTACGGTTACGTCAGCTTGCTTTACCATCGCCTTGCCGCCACGGTTTTCTATTCTCTTTAAGACAGATTCAGCACTCTTCCTGTTTTTGAAGTAATTAATTGTTACAGACGCACCTTCGGATGCAAGGAGTTCTGCAATAGCGCTCCCTCTGTCACTGCTTGCTGCTGTTACGATCGCAACTTTCCCTTTAAGCTTCAAAGTAACCTCTCTTTTTTAACGTGATTTACAGGTTTCTAATGTTAAAAATGTCCTGCTTGTACTGTCAGAAAAATCTATAAAGATATTGTTTCCTTTATCGTATACTCTTTCTTTATTTTTTCTACTTTGACGGCTTCCGTTACAGGATCATGTTCGAAGAAAAGTACCCAGTCTCCATTACATGCTCTTGTTAGTAATTTCTCTTTGTCTTCAATTGACGTTATTGGGCTAATATCATAACTTGCTATATACGGTAGATTGATATGAGAGGTAAAAGGTATTACATCACCGCAGTAAACGAGCGTGTTTATTCCGTCTGATATTTTTATGAGCTGCTGTCCTATAGTGTGGCCGTCATAGATTATTACGTCAATATTTGGTAATATCATGGCGTACCCATCTAAAAGCCTTAGTTTTCCCTCTCCTTCGATTGTCTTGAAATCTTCTCTGATAAAACTCCCTTTATCCCTTTCACTTGGCTTTATTGCCCATTCGTGATGTGTTTTCTGGACGTAATGTGCTGCGTTTGGAAACGTAAGCTTATGCTTCTTGCCTTCTAAATAAGTGGCTCCTCCAACATGGTCCAGATGTAGATGCGTTAGAATCACGTCAGTTATATCCTTCGTTTCCAGACCATATTTTTCCAGGGATGCTTCAAGATTGTGCTTGGTTTGGTCAATTTTATAGATTTTCTGGTTTTTTTTTGAAAGTTTTGTACCGATGCCGGTGTCAACAAGGATTTTGCGTTTATCATCCATGATGAGTAGGGACCTGAGGGCCATCTCTATCCTGTTCTGACCATCTGAAGGATGGAGCTTACCCCATAACTCCTTTGGTACAATTCCAAACATTGCACCGCCGTCAAGGGCAAACCTCCCGGTCTCAATTGAATGTAGCTCATATTTTCCAATCTTCATAAATCAGTTCCTTTCGTCTATTTTTTTGACTAAGCGGAGCTTAGTTATCTTTACAGTTTTACGGAATAAACAAATATACGTTTTATGAATTAACGAATTTTCCAGATCTGAAAAACCTATATTCCTTGGTCTGCGTTCCGTTAGGCAGGCTTGCACTTATACCATATTATGGTATCATGTTGTTGTACAAATTCTTTGCAAAGCTGACTATGCTGAGTGCTTTAAAACCTCTTTTTCAGGAAGCGTTTTCACGCTTAATGAAAAAGGGAATAATGGTTTTTATTACAACTTTAGATCACGTTAAACTTCAGGCGCATCAAGCTCGCTTGCCGCTATAATATATAGATAAGAAATGGGCATTACAAGGGGGAAAATATGACAATTGAGACATGCAAAAAATTATATAAGGATATAGAAAAAAAACACCAGAGAGCACGAGATATTCTGGGAAGGGGCTTGACCCTAACGGAAAAAACCCTCTATTCTCATATGAAGCTGGAGGACATAAAACCATATACGCGAAAGGAATCAAATGTAGATCTGTATCCTGATAGGGTTGCGATGCAGGACGCAACCGCCCAAATGGCGATATTGCAATTTATGTCGTCAGGTGTACCATCTGTGCAAGTACAGACGACTGTCCATTGTGACCACTTGATACTGGCACAACAGGGTGTGGAAGATGATCTACCTGCCGCAAAGATGACAAATAAGGAGGTTTATGACTTTCTGTCATCTTCCGCAAAAAAATACGGTATGGGTTTCTGGGACCCTGGGGCAGGGATTATTCATCAGGTAGTTTTAGAGAATTATGCTTTTCCGGGTGCCCTGCTTATTGGTACCGACTCACACACTCCAAATGGAGGGGGGCTGGGTATGCTGGCAATTGGCGTGGGTGGTGCGGATGCAGTAGACGTTATGGTAGGATTGCCTTTTGGTATAAAGTGGCCTGGTGTTATCGGTATAAAATTAACCGGTAAATTATCCGGCTGGGCATCTGCCAAGGACGTCATTCTGAGAGTAATGAAAGAGCTTACCGTTAAAGGAGGAACCGGTTCTGTCGTCGAATATTTTGGGGATGGAGCAGCTTCTATTTCATGCACTGGTAAGGCAACTATATGTAACATGGGAGCGGAACACGGCGCCACGACATCTACATTTCCTTTCGATTTAAGAATGTCGGATTATCTGAGGACAACCGATAGGTCTGACATTGCCGCTTTAGCGGAGGAATATTCAGCGAGTTTCAGGGCCGATGATGAGGTATATGCGGATCCTGATAAATACTATGATAAGATTGTTGAAATAAACCTATCAGAACTTGAGCCGCTGGTCTGTGGTCCTCATACACCTGATAAAGTGCGTTCTGTATCAGAGTTCAAAGAAGAAATAGTTAAGGAAGATTATCCTGATAATATTAAATATGCTCTTATCGGTTCCTGTACAAACTCATCTTATGAGGACATGGGGCGCGCGGCTGCTGTGGCAAAGGATGCTGTTGGAAAAGGCCTGAAATTGTCCATTCCGCTATTGGTGACGCCGGGGTCAAACCTGATAGAAGATACCATTAAACGTGATGGACAGATGAAAACCCTTACTGATGCCGGTGCGACGGTCTTGGCCAATGCCTGTGGTCCATGTATAGGACAGTGGAAACGGACCGATATCAAAGAAGGTGAGAGAAACACTATTGTTAATTCTTATAATAGAAATTTTCGTGCCCGTAATGATGGTAATACAGAGACGCTTTCATTTATCAGCTCTCCTGAAATTGTTACGGCATATGCCTTTTCAGGTTCTCTCTCCTTTAATCCGTTAAAAGATAAATTGAAAACTATTTCCGGAGAGGAGGTAATGTTGGAAGCTCCTTCTGCGGAAGAGTTGCCATCTGCCGGATTTACCGGCCTCGGCAAAGGTTATGTTCCGCCTGTGGAAGATGGTTCAAAAGTAGAGATTACCATCAATCCCGAATCAGAACGTCTTCAGATATTGGCCCCTTTCTTGCCATGGGATGGTAATGATTTTATTGATGTTCCTTTGTTGTTAAAAGCTTCCGGGAAGTGTACAACCGATCATATTTCTCCTGCGGGACCGTGGCTGAAGTTCAGAGGGCATCTGGATCGTATATCTGATAATGCCTTTTTTGGGGCCGTGAACGCGTTTGGTGGTCCAGCCGGTACAGGAAAAAATCTCTTCACCGGTGAGAGTGGCATAAGGTTTTCAGATATTGCCCGTGATTACAAGAAACGTGGAACCTCATGGGTTGTTGTGGGTGATGAAAACTATGGAGAGGGATCTTCACGTGAGCATGCTGCCATGTCACCTAGATTTCTTGGTGCCGTCGTGGTAATCGTCCGTTCATTCGCCCGAATCCACGAGACCAATTTAAAGAAGCAGGGCATCATTCCTCTGACATTCGTTAATCCAGCAGACTATGAAAAGTTCTGCGAGGATAATAAGGTGTCGATTACGGGTTTGGACAGTTTAGCTCCGGGCAATAATGTTTCCGTAAATATCAAGCACAGCGATGGAACCGAAGAGGACATAGAAACCAAACATACTATGTCAGAACAACAGATAGAATGGTTCCGTGCAGGTTCCGCATTAAATAAAATCGCTAAAGATTTAAATGGTTAATGTCAGGGGGATCCTTGATTTCTGATCCGGATTCTAGCAGTTTTTGAGCGAATAAACCAAAATGACAGCAACTGCCTGCGGTATTTTTTGATACAAAATCTAATTTCATAATTTTCCGTACTTAATGCAAAACAGTGAAATCACATTTAGAAAAAAGTTAATTCTTTCCCTGGTCCTTTTCATTGTTGTTTTATCGTCAGGTACTGCAGGTTACTCTATTATTGAGGGATGGAATATATTTGATTCCCTCTATATGACTGTTATCACCTTCTCGACGGTAGGGTTCCATGAAATAGAACCACTCTCAAAAGCGGGAAAGGCCTTTACCATCGGCCTGATATTTTTTAGTCTGGGTGTTGTGGCTTATGCATTAAATTATGGGCTTAAGGCTATATTTGAAGGTGAAATTCAGGATGTTTTTGGGAGGAGAAAATTGAAAAAGGTGTTAGAGTCGTTGGAAAATCACTATATTGTCTGCGGTTACGGCCGTATGGGCAAGGTAATCTGCAATGAATTAAAACAGAAGGGAATACCTTTTGTTATCGTGGAAAAAGAACCCCTGGAACTCGATATAGATGACGATGTCATAATCACCTATGGAGACGCGACAAGAGACGATCTCCTTAAGAGCGTAGGTATAGAAAAAGCAAAGGGGCTTATATCAGTCCTTGATTCAGATGCCCAGAACCTTTACGTTGTGCTCAGCGCAAGGGGACTTAATAAGGACCTCTTTATAGTAACAAGGGCAAATGAAGAGGGTGCGGATTACAAGCTGACAAGAGCGGGTGCGGACAAGGTCGTCTCTCCCTATCATATTGGAGGCATCAGGATAGCCCATACCATACTTAAACCAACGGTAGTTGACTTTCTGGAGCTAACGGCAAAAGCCGGTAATATGGAAATTCAAATAGAAGAGGTTGTTGTAGAAGAGGCGTCAGCATTGGCAGGCAAAACCATTAAAGAAGCAGACATTAGAGCAAAAAACTGGGTAGTAATTGTGGCCCTGAAAAAAAAGGATGGAAAAATAATATTTAACCCTCGTGCTCACACCCTGATAGAGGTGGGAGACAAAGTGGCAGTGATCGGAGAACCGGAACATTTTAATCAGTTTGAAAAAATGGCCATGGGGAACAGAAAATCAAACCTCTCCGAGGAATCATCTACACCTCTTCCGGAGTTTTAGATACCTGCTCTTATCCCGATTACACGCTCCTGCATGGGAGCCTGGTTTAACTATACAACATTACAGCCTTTCAATTTGAACATACGTGGAGTTATATGTTGCGTTACCTCCAAAATCCTGAACGACATCAGGGATCAGGGTGTTGACGCCTTTACCTTCACACAGTTTCGACCACAGCCCACCATAGGCCAGGGTAACTCCCTGTTTTATGTCCTTCGTAGGACGTGCTTTCATGTTCAAAGTGTCTTGGTCATTTTTTAATCTTACCCAATCACCTTCCTTTATACCTTTCTTTTGAGCGTCTTCATCATTAATCAGGACGATTGGTTCTATCTCCTTTTGCCAGATATTATGAAATTGAGAACGTGTTATACGTTTATGATTTACCGTTAGAAACTGGAAAGGGTACGCACTCTTTTCCTCTTCATAATAACCGGGCAGTGGCGGAATATTGGCTTTTTCAGCCAGTTGAGAATACATTTCAATTTTTCCGGATGGAGTGAGATATTCATCCTGTGGTCTGGGTTTCATCTTGCAGAAACCGCTCTGTTCCAAGTCTCTCAGGGCGAAATCAACGGCCTTGCTTCTTTTCAGAAACTCTTCGGCCACTTCACGTTCCGGAGGGAACAGCTCTTTTGTGTTCAGGCCAAGAGCTTCAGAGAGTTCTTTAAAGACCTGGTAGTTTGGTTTTGACTCGCCAAGAGGTTCAATTGCCTTCTGGTTTATGGAGAGATAATTGTGGTAATAACATATGTGGATATCAAATGACTCCAGGAAACTCGGTGCGGGCAGCACAATGTCCGCATAACTACAGGTATCATTTAAAAAGATATCGTGTACAACCGTAAAGAGATCTTCACTCTCCATACCTTTCTTTACCAGTGCCTGGTTTGGAAGATTTACCAGAGGATTGGTATTAAAGACGAAAAGAAATTTAATCTCTTCCGCCTCAAGTAGTTTTCCCAGTTGTGCCATGTTACGCATCTTCTGAGTTTTCGGTTTTTCCGGGCTGATAAGGTGTTTGCCCTGAAGAAAACCAAGGTCTATTTCTCTGTCAGTATTGCTATAATGCACCCTGAATCCGCCTACCAGAGGAGGGAGGAGGGCAATAGTCCTGGCGGCTTCACCGCCGTAAAGATGTTTCTGGATACCGAATCCCAGGTGAATGAAGCTGGGCCTTATCCGATACAGATCTTCTGCCAACTCTCTAATATCTTCTACCGATAAGTCTGTTATCCTTGAAACCCTTTCAAGGTCAAAATCCTTTGCTACTTCCCTGAACTGTTCAAAACCGTGTGTATATTTTTCTACATGCTCCTTGTCATACATATTGCTTGTTATCAAATAATTTGCAATTCCCAGTGCAAGAGCGCCGTCAGTATTTGGTTTTATAGCGAGATGTTTGCCGAGTTGACCCGTTTTCAAAGGATCGATGACATAGAACTTTGCACCGTTACGGACGGCTTTCTTTACCATATTGTAACCGTGCAGATTGCTCCATGGCCCGTTCAATCCCCAGTAGATAATAAGTTTGGAAGAGCTGATCTCTTCCGGATCAAGACCCCAAAATCCGCCATAGACATACTGCATGGCTGTTCTTCCTGCATTTGAACATACGGTGGGTGAGCAATTGCTGGTGCCCAGTGTGGTGAAAATCCTCTGGGGCAATTGCTTATTAAGCAGTCCCATATGACCATAATAGTGAAAAGGCAATATTGCTTCTGCTCCATGTTTAGTTTGAACGTCTTCCATCTGGTGCGCAATTTCTCGGTAGGCCTCTTCCCATGTAATCTCTTTGAAGTTGTCAGTCCCTTTCTTTCCTACTCTTTTGAGAGGGCGTTTCAGGCGTTCAGGTGAATACACAAACTTTAAGGCGTTCTGTATCTTCCAGCAGAGGAACCCTTGTGTTATAGGATGTTTTGGGTCGCCCTGGAGTTTCGTCGCCTTGCCATCCTCAACCGTCGTAATCATGGCACAAGTATCGTAACAATCTCTTGGGCATGTATTAAAGTATTTTTCCATAGTTTTATATATGTTGAGCGATAGTAATGTCTGGTAGCCGCAGGCTTCAGCCTGCGTATCTCTCCATCTGATGGATATGAAAATTACATTTAAGTTACGCAACCTGAAGGTTGCGGCTACTGTAAATTGCTCAATTTGATTTTAGTTAAAAAATAAAATAAAGATGCGCTTATTCTATCATATCCAGGCCATTAATAAAGATGTTTTGACCTATCTATCGTTTGCAGGCTTACTCATGCTGATTGGATCAGTACTGATAGCAACGTTTTTTTTAGTATAATTCGTGGACGGTATTTTCTATACTGAGGTTGGATACCGGTTTGTACTCATCAAGGCGGTTATTAAAACTTATCAGGTTTTCCGGGAGAAAAATATGTCTATTGCAGTGGTAGTTAAGAAAGACAATAAAATAGTTATTGGTGCAGACACATTACAGTGCTTTGATTCTAATATGACAGGTGTCGATAATCTGAATGAGTCTAAGTTGAGGCGTATAGGTAACGCGATGGTTGCTGGTGCCGGCTGGGGTCTGTATGACAATATCCTGGATGATTATTTGAAAGGTAAAAAACCGGTCAGGTTATCAACGAAACAGAACATTTTTCTGTTTTTCAAAAGACTGTGGCCCGTCTTACATGAGAAGTACTCATTTGTTAAAAATCAATGTGATGACGCTGACTCTCCGTTTGGTGAACTGGATTCGTCATTTCTGATGGCCACAAAAAAACGTATTTTTTTTGTTTCGTCTAATATGTGTGTAACAGAGTTTCAGAAATTCTACGCTATCGGGGCTGGCCGCGATTACGCGATTGGCGCGATGCACGTACTGTATGATCAGAAGAAGAGTGCGGAGGAGATAGCCCGATTGGCGATAGAGGCCGCAATTTCGAATAATGTATACTGCGGTGGAAACATTGAAATAAAGAAACCGTGAAACCGGAACTATGGAGTGCATCATCCGTGATGATGCATATTAAAGCAGTGACACGGTCACTGCACTCCAAAAAAACCAAAAATAGCGACAGCAGGTTCAATCATGTTGATTGAACCTAAAAGTTTAGATTCAGGCTGCCCGCCAGAAAGACGCGTTGGGCTGGCAAGCCTGAACCAGCCAAATATGATGTCACACTGAGCGGAGTCGAAGTGTTATCAACATTAAATTCCTCATATACATTAAATTAAAAGATAAAAGATTAAAAAATAAAGAGTAAAAGGGTAAAAAGCCTAAAGGGTAAGAGTTCTGGCACAACGGAAACCAATGCCGACACTCATGCCATCCGGTACACCACCGTAACGATGCACACAACGACACTGGATACTAAAGCTGTCCCACGAGCCGCCGCGCAATACAAATCTTTCCTTGTCTTTTTTACTGCTGGTCCATTCCCCTACATTTCCTGTCATATTGTGGCAGCCATACGGGCTTGTTCCATCCGGGAATCTGCCAACTTCAATTGTAAAAACGTCTTTTTTATTCAATTCATAAAATCCGTATTTAAACTCTCTTCCCCATTCATCATAATCCCTTAGTTCTTTCTTTACATGATAATCGGCACAATTAAGCTTATTAACGTCAAATTCATCTCCCCAGGGATATTCTCGTCCATCTCTGCCTCTCGCGGCTTTCTCCCACTCCTCTTCTGTGGGTAGTCTCACCTCTATTCCCTCTATTTCTGATCTCCACTTACAAAAAGCGGTAGCGTCGTTAAGGGATACAAGTACTACCGGATGGCCTTCCATTCCGTCAGGAAATGTTCGTTTTTCTTTATCCCAGATATATGGTTTTGAATCTTCGCCTTCACTATATGGCACTTCATGGTCTGTTTTATCCACAAATTCTTTGTACTGTTTATTGGTAACCGGATACACATCAATTTTGTAGTCGTAGTCAATATTTTTTTCTTCCCTATCCTTACCATAAAGGAATATGCCTTTGGGGATCAATACCGTTTCACCAAGTTTGAAACTTTGGGTGTAACCTACAGTTCCTGATTTGTCTTTATCTCTGATAACCGTTGATTCTGTCAAATGAATAAATCACTCTATCAACCAGTCGTCGTCGGGAAACTCTGTTCCCTTTGCAAGCACCTTTTTCATACTTCCAAGGATTAAACCAGACCGGAATAATACGTGGTTCGGTATTATCCTTTAAAAGCCTGTTTTCAAGAAGATGCATAAAGCTTGTCTTTCCACTTCCCCACTTTCCGAAAATACCAATGCAGAAAGGTGTTGTAAAATCCTTATCCGTAAACATTGTATTAAGGGTGTCGATATATATGTCAAATCCTAACTGATCTTCATCACAGTAAATATCGGATTTGATGTTTAAGCGGTATTTTTTCATTTGAGTAACCAGGAGTAGAGTGCAAATATCAAAGATGTGCGTCCGGTTGCAATTCCTGGCAAAGTTAAGAAGGGTTTTTGTCTATTGTAGCTTTAAGAGCAGTCTCTAATGTTTTAAGGAGCAAGGGGTTTTGGCTGATCTGTGTTATGCCGTGCAGCCACATTTCCCTTTCAGGTGACTGAAGTTCGGATTTGCCGATCGCCTGTTCAAAGTTTTTCAGAAAATTCATTGTAATATTAACCGGTGCCGTGTCTTCCCGGGTAACGGTGCTATCGTCGGACTTACTGGCAACTTCCATTTGACGAATCCCCTTTTTCGTTAACCATGCACTGTACGAATCAGAATCAACAAGTCCTGCCGAGATAAGGGCCTTCATCGGTTTTCTGATATTTTTTTCTTTATAATCGTATTCTTCTATGAGTGCGTCTAAGGTCTTTACTTTACTGGTGCCGTACTCTTCCCAGAGATTATAAAGATTTACCAGTATGAATTTTTGAAAGGGAGTTATTTCCATAGTTATGATTCTCGGATCGAATGAGTTAGTGGATATTTATTTCCTGTCGTGTGTAGGTATCATAAGAACAGGATGGGAAGTGTTTCGTAACACTCCTTCACTGATGCTGCCAGATATCATGTGATGGGCACTACCATGTCCGTGAGTACCAACAAAAGTAATGCCAATTTTAAAACTTATAAAGATTTCTGCTAAATACTAGTGATGTTGTTTAGCAAAATCAACAGGAAAAATATCGGTCGACATCAAGTATCAAATCGTAATTAGCAAATCATATAAAAACCGGTCATTTTAATGATTTTATTTATTTTATTTTCTCTTGCTTTTATAAATAATGTTTGATACCTTTGTGTCTATTACGAAATTGCTGGTAGTATTGGTTGTACTGTAGCGTCAGATTATATGTTATACACATAAGTAAGGCGGCAAGGTTTTCCAATCTTGCCGCCTTTTTTTTTAGTTTTTTTATTGAAGGGAGTGGTTTTTATTATGGCAACAGGAACAGTTAAGTGGTTTAACGATTCAAAAGGTTTTGGCTTTATTACACCGGAAAATGGAGACGATGTCTTTGTTCACCATACCGCAATTCAGTCTGAAGGTTTTAAAAGCCTTTCAGAAGGTGACAAGGTAGAGTTTGATATTGAAGAAGGCGAAAAGGGTAGCAAAGCGGCAAATGTTGTCAAATTATAAGTATATATTATAAAAAGTACTCATACTTATTACGGTATAATCTACAGTAGAGAGATGTGTGTAAAAGTATAGAGTCGTTATAAGAAAATCATTTATAGTTGTGATAGTAAGGTCCTCAATATCCATAAAAGGATATTGGGGACTTTTTTTATGCGTGTTCATGCGTGTTCAGGACTGAGAACGCTTTGTGGTTGGCTGGGGCGGTCTGACCGCTAACCGGCCCGTACCGTACAATACATACGGGCAAGTTAGCTGATTCAGACGGATATAACTTGTAAAACCGCTCTGTAGGGAAATGTGATATTCGGTTTTGCCTCTTGTGCATTTTATTTCGTAAAATAACACTTCGAAAAAATAGATTGGTTACTAACATGCGTAAACTCAATTTTACTACTTACCAGTTCCACTAAATATTTCCCTTATATTCTTTTCAAGTGCGGTTCTTTTTACTTTGCTTTCCGTTGAAGATTTGCATTCTTCAAGCATAGCATCAACTAGAAGATCAGCAATCTTATCCATTTTCGCTCCCATTTTTTTCTCCAGATTTGCCTTGATCTTCTCTTTCAATAGCTCCTTTTTCGCACAACGAGCAAGATTCATCATTTTATCAACCTTGCTACCACCACCCTTGTCACATTTCGCCTTCTTGCTGCAGCCGCTATCGCTGGAGCATTTTTCACTTTTACCTAAAGGACACTCCTTTGGCTTGGCTGTTGCAGCATCCTGTGCGTAAACCTTTGTGTCCACTCCTGCGAAATTAAGTACTATACAAGCAACACCTACTACTGCAACAAACATGAGCAATATCTTATATTTACCTACCATTTTTCATTTTCCTCTCTAAATTAATAAAAAAATAATGTGCTTACCTCTATAACATAGTTTTCCTTAAAAAGGTTCATATCTATTAAAGATTTTTGATAGTAAAAACAGGAAATACGATTAAGCAGGGAAAGGCTTGATAAATAAGCTTCTTCCAGTCCATCTGGTGGTCTCTTTTGTTTGGTTGGCGTCTCTTAAGTGCTTCATTCTTGCGCAGGGGCACGGGGATGAGTTATCGCCGTTTGAGAGCATGGCAATTAAGTATCTAACTTAACATGCCCTTTAAAATCCTTAATCTCTTTTTTGCATAGGTCCAGGGTGTTAGGATGGCAGGTGAACATTATGATCTGGTTCTCTTTTGACACTTCATTTAATAGCCGGATTGTTGTCTTTGCCCTTTGAGGGTCAAAGTTTACAAGGATATCGTCTACTATCAGTGGCAGCGTACCCACTCTTTTTGCATACTCTTTGATAAATGCCAATCTCATTGAGAGGTAAAGTTGCTCAGCCGTTCCTCTGCTGAGTGCGGACACATTTTTTTGTAATCCTTCCGGTGTTTCAACTACCAGCCTATTGCCATCGGCTTTCCTGATTATGCGAACATATTTTTGTCCTGTAATCTTATCAAGATACCGACCCGCATGTTTCAGGACAAAGGGCTGCCTTTCTCTCTCATATATTGTCATCGCCTTATTTAATAATGTATGGCACAAGGCATTAACCGACCATTCTGAAAGGACTTCCCGTAATATCGCTTTGAGGTTTTCTTCTTCAAGTCTTAGTCCACCCAGCTTTTTGCTCTTTTCCAGTTCGGATATTTGGTTTGTCCTTGCTCCTATCTCCTGCGTGATGCCGGAACGTTTACGTTCCAGTTGTACTATCTCATTCTCATGTTCCTCAATAGATTTGTCAGTCATCACAGGATCAGATTCAGAGGCAACTTCTTTCTTAAACTCTTCAATTTTCGTTGTGCTGCCAATCATCCTTGCAAGCTGTATTCCAAGAGTATTTTTCCGTTCCTGCAAACTCTCTCTTTTTTGTGCAATATTTGAGTTCTTTCTGAATTCCTCGGCGTTTCCGGCGCCACCTTCAACTATCAGCTTCTGAATACTGTTTTCTATGCCTGCAATGAGATCCTGAATCGTCATTTTCCTGGATTCGTGATCTCTTATCTTATCTTCGAGCTGTTCTCTCTTTTCCTTAAGTGCTTTCTGCTTTTTTAATGAATCATCCAATCTATGGATTGACTGAGAAATATTGTCTAATGATGTTACTTTCAGGTTACATAGTTTTAAAACATTATTTATGCGGTCAAGGTATGTATCAGCTCTCTCTCTGGAGTGTTGCAGCTCTTTGTCCGCATCTTTTTTCTTTCTTATCAGTTCCTTAACTTTTCTGACAGATTCAATCAGGGCAAAAATACCATTTCTGTCCAGTCCAGTACTAAACCCATTATTACCAAGCCAGATTTGCCATTTCTTGCATACTCGCTGGTACTCATCATTTGCATCTGATAGCATTTTCTCTGCTTTCATGATAGACAGTTTCTTAGATTCCATGATGTTTAACAGTTGCTCTTTTGATTCATCTAAACTACTGCTTGCTGATTTATAATAAATGTAATAGAGAGCGGCAATGGATATAACCCCTATAACTGCGGCCATGATCCCGGAGACCGGTTTAAAGGTAATCCAGCAGAAAGCCCCCAGTCCTATTGCTATTGGTACTCCAAAGATCAGTAAGAATCTGAATTGAATTGTCGGTCTGGTTTTCTCCAGTTTGCGGGAGAACGCTTGAAACTCTTTGGTAGATTCCTCCTTGTTTTTTTTCTCCTGTGTAAGGTTGTTTTCCGCTTTCTCAACATTGACCTGAGCATTTGAAAGACCTTCAGTCAGGACCCTTATATTCTGTAAAGCTTCTTTTCCCACATCTATTGCAGTCGCTCGATCTTCACTCCAATCTGTACCGATGTCGGTGATTGTATTTGCTACTGCCGTTTTGAGTGAGGTTGTATTTGATTTGATTTCATCTTTTCTCTTTATGTTTTCTGCTTCCGCAGAGCGCTCTTCAGTCAAAGAGATAATAAGGGCTTCAGACTCTAAAATTTTATTGTCAATACGTATTGAGTCTGTTTGTGTACTAAAGTTTTTAATTTGATTTCTATTTTCCTGCAGTTCATCTTTTCTTTCTGTTAATTTCTCTTCAAACTTCTCAAGCCTTTCTATGCCATTCAAAGGGAATTTTTCAATTACAGATGGTAAAGAAGAAGTCTGTTTTTCTATCTCGTTTAGTTCGTTCACATTGTCTCTGCCAGCCTTTAATCTTGAGGCTTTTTCTTTTTCTCTCCTTTTATTGTCAATGACATGGGATAGCCTTGTTTGTTCCTGCCTCAGGGCATCTATTTCAGAGATTGTTGTTTTATATCTTTCCTGGTCTTTTTTCAAATCGGATATTTCTGCCCTTACTCTTTCAAGCTCTTTTGTGATTTTGGGTACTCTTTGAGCTGCTCCACCATGCTTATATATCTTGTTTTTCTCTGCTTCGACAGTCTTTAATATATCCGGCAGGGTAACATCCCCAACTCCTGTACCTGCTGAATAGATATGTGCATTTATTTCGTCATTTTCTAATGTGTCTAACCGTTGCAATTCTGTCAGGCTGAAGGCAAATACCGTTTTGTATATATTTTCACTGATACCATGAAGGGCTATTTGCAAACTTTTTCTTGCGCTTTCTCCGGACAATTCAGTTCCGTCACTATTAAGGATAGTTATTTCACCGGCAAGTGTCCGTCCGGGTTTTATAGATACAGAGAATCTTTTTTTATCTGTTGTTTCCAGCTCCAGTCTTCCACCATGGATACCTCCTGCCAGAGGTTCATAACGGTCAACAGCATCTCTCCTTCCTGGAAAGCCAAAGAATACTGTCCTGAGAAATGACATCATTGTTGTCTTTCCTGCCTCATTAGGGCCAATGAAGAGGTTGAATCCCGGTTCGAAGACAAGGTCCTGGTTGTGGAATTTTCCGTATCCGTCTATGTATGCTTTTATGAATTTCATTTATGTACCTATGAGAAATAAGATAATATGTTACGCTTAAAGCCCAAAGGGCTGATTTATTATAGCCCAGGGTGAAAACCCTGGTGGGATAAAATGTTACGAAAATTAGCCCTGAAAGGGCGATTTAATTATTTACTCCCATAGATAACGTTCGTCATATTCAATTCCATAACGATTTAATATTTCAAGAAATTCTTCTTTAAATGATTTCTTGCGGTGATGATCTTCCTGTTTTTGTATATATTCTTTTAGCGTGTTGGCCTGGGATTTTCCAATAGAAAAAACTCCATATCCGTTTTGCCAGTAAAACTCCTTGTATTTTACACCTTTGCTCTTAATCCATTTCGAAGATTTTTTCTTAACGTCTTCAATAACGGAACTGATACTTCTGGTTTTAGACAACTTGCACAAAACATGCACATGGTCATCAACCCCTCCAATAATAATCGGAGAGCAGTCACAATCTTTAAGAATTGAAGCCATGTAGCTGTAAGGCTCCTTTTTAATTGTCTGTGCAATTAAAGGTCTAGTTAACTTTGTGCTAAAAACTATGTGAACAAGTATGTTCGAAAGGGATTGAGGCATTTTTAAATCGCCCTTTCAGGGCTTATATTTTTTTGTCTTTTGACCCAGGGCGATGCCCTGGGCTTTAATAAATCAGCCCTTTGGGCTTATATACAAATCATTGATTCGCTGGATTTGGTCGACAACTTGACCTAGTAAAAAATAAATTTCTCATATGGCAATATATTTTTCTGAACCCTTGGTGCTACGGATTCTTTTCAAGATGCTACTGTTTCCGTTTAAAGTGATCACATTACCAATGGCAGGTGGGAATCCACCTTAAAACTTCTACTTATCTCCCGATAACAGATCTATCCCCAAATTCACAGAATCTTCCAGAATAGTTAATAACTCTTTTTCACTTACCTCTTCAATGTATTTCCTTATTGTCCTGTTTGATAGCGGTTGATTCAGCATCTCCAGTAATTCGCTCTTCATGTGATCGTCGTTTTTTGCTTTTCCGGCAAGTTTGAGGAAATCACCAATGAAGTTTTCCTGGTTAAGATAGTCTTCCTTTTTTCTCTCAGGCTTGATTGATAATCGTATTGATTCGGGAAAGATAAATGGTGTCTGGTTGAAAAAATGTTCTACCAGTATCTCTTTTGTTTCTTCTATTTTATCCGTCATAGTTAACTCATGATAAAGCGGAGACGATCCTGTAAGGTTCCACCTTATGACAATCCCCTTTTCATCATTAATGAGTTTTGAAAGTTCTTCTTCACATTTGTCTGAAAGTAAATCTGCCAACTCAATCGCTGTCATAATATTTTTTATGTTTATCTCTTCCTGTTTCCACAATATATTTTGAACGGCCTTAAATTCATATGATATTTTGCGGTTCGAATCTGTCTTTATGATATAACAGCCTCTTGGTCCGTCTTCATTTATATGTCTGCCCTGGATATTTCCTGGATAAAGAATCAGTGGGTCGTCACAGAGTACTTCCGGGGTGTGTATGTGACCGAGGAGCCATATATCAATGTTTGCTGCCTTCAGATCGTTTATTGTACAAGGTGCATAGGGGGCGTGTTCCTTTCTTGAACCCACGTTCGCATGCAGCAGGCCGATAGAAACAGGACCATTTTCTTTAGCATGAAATTTTAAAGAGAGGTTTTCAGTTACCTCTCTTTCCTTGTGACTTATTCCATGGATAGTGGCAACCGTCTTGCCGTTTTTTTCAATGGGGACTTTTTCTACCTTATCGCTTCCAATTAAGTGTACGTTCTCCGGATATTTTATTTCTGTCAGCCAGTCTGATAAAGGATCGTGATTTCCTGCTACGATGATAACGTGAATGTTTGCCTTATGCAGTCTCTCGAATTGATCTCTCAGCAGGATTTGCGCGCACAGGCTTCTGTCTGCACCATCGAATGTGTCTCCGCCAATCGTCAGGAAATCAACTTTTTCAGCCAGGCACAGGTCCATTATCTTAACGAATGTGTCATTCGTGGCATGCTTGAATCTGTCAGCCAGTGAAGGTTCTTTCGTGGTCAGGCCCTGAAAAGGGCTGTCCAGATGTAGGTCGGCGCAGTGTATGAATTTGATTCTTGCTGTCAACCTTTATTGCTCCCTGTTTATTTACGTTCATCACAGTGCCGGAGAACGCAAAGTAAAAAATTGTTGGTAAGAAACGAAAGATTATGTTTTGTCCAGGATTATCAAATTATTACTGGTCATTTCTACAGGTTTTTCTATGTCTAAGAGATGTAAGATCGTCGGCGCAATGTCTGAGAGGGTGCCTCTTTCCAGTAATTTTATGTTTTCGTGGTCTTTGGCAATATAGATAAATTCTACCGGGTTTTTCGTGTGTGATGTCTTTGGTATGCCTGTTTTGTAGTCTATCATTTCATCCGCATTTCCGTGGTCGGCTGTAATCAGAGCTATCTTGCCTTTTAACAGGATTGCTTCTGTAAGGATGCCTACGCATTCGTCAACAACCTCTACTGCTTTCATTGCTGCTTCGTAGTTACCTGTGTGACCTACCATGTCGCAATTTGCAAGGTTTATGATCATAAGGCTGAATTCGTTTGAATTTATTCTTTTAACGGCCTCATCTGTAACCTCATACGCGTTCATTTCAGGGTGGTCTGCAAATGTGGCAGGGTCAAAAGTCCCTTTGATCTCTATTTGTTCTTCACCGGGAAATGGTTCAGTGCGTTTGCCGTTAACAAAAGATGTTACATGACTGTATTTCTGGGTCTCAGAAATACGGATCTGCTTCAACCCTTTTTGGCTCAGAATTTGACTGAGCAGGTTGTTCATTCCTCCGCTGTCATCCATCGGTTCCAGAATGTTATAGGGAAATGTATCGTAATACCTGGTGAGACCACAGTAAACTATATCTAATTTTTTCCATCTTTCTCCCGGATAATTATCCTCAACAAATGCCTTTGTCAATTGAATAGCCCTGTCCTGTCTGTAGTTGAAGTGAATAACCGAGTCTCCATCCTTTACTCCCTCGTAATCACCAATTATCATAGGCGGTATATATTCATCAAACATCTCTTTATCATTTGGCGTTTTTGTTTTATACACTTCCTGTATTGCATCCTCCAGGTTTTCTTCGCTTTCTATCTTTTTTCCTTCTCCCTTAGTAATGGCATCGTATGCCGTTGTTGTAAGCCGCCACTCCTTGCCTCGATCCATTGCGTAGTATCGACCCATAAATGTGGCAATTTCTCCTATGCCATACTCATCTATTTTTTCTTTCAGGGTACGGATATAGTTTAAGGCACTTTTTGGTGCAGAATCTCTTCCGTCCGCGAAGAAATGGATGTATAGCCTTGCAACACCCTTCTCCTTCGCGTATTTCATAATGGAGAAAAGATGGTCCTGGTGTGCGTGCACACCTTCATCCTGTACGAGGCCCATCAGATGGAGCGATGAACTGTTTTCCAGGACGTTGTTAATTGCTTTTTGAAAGATAGAGCTCTTAAAAAAGGAGCCGTCCCGGATGTTATTTGTTATTTTGGTAATTTCCTGTTCTACAATCCTACCAGCGCCAATATTAAGGTGTCCTACTTCGGAAGAGCCTTGATAGCCATCCGGAAGGCCTACTGCCGTGCCTGACGCTTCCAGTATGGTATTTGGATAACTTTCCAGAAGAGCGTCGGTAATTGGTGTATGAGCATTTTTTATGGCATTATGGTCCGGGTTCGGATTTATGCCCCAGCCGTCTCTGATTATAAGGACAATGGATTTTTGCATAGAAAGATATCTAAAGTTAAAAGTGAGCTAAAGTTTTTCTTATTTCTTAATCCTGGTATGTATAGCCAAATTTTACTGCACGTGTATTTTCTTCAAGGAACCGTGATTGGAATTCCGCTTCAAAATCTACTTTCTCGATTTTTATACCAATGATGCTGAGCAATCTCCCCAGAGCTATCATGTTCACAAATACATGGCTATGGAATTGGTCCATAGCGATTTTGGAGAATGGCATTACATCCGGTATAGGATGGATGAGGTCGCTGTCATACGCGGTTGCTTCGACTATTAGTTCTTTTGCATTAATCATCCCCTTCTTGCTTTTTGATAAGCAGACACCCAGGTCTGCTTTTTCGAAAAACGGGGTTTCTATCTTCTCATCAGAATAGATTAATTCGGCAGTTATTTCTCCTCCGCGCACTGCTGCTCCATATACAATATTAAGTGATACCTCTTTCCCCATTTTGGCGAGTATATTGCCCAGGGTATGTGCCATGAGTTTTATGCCCTGTCCTGCCTCACCGGTAAGTATTATTTTCTTTGCTACTTTTGTTAATGGTACCGGTGCCAGCCTTTTTTCCATTAAAATGATTCCGACACCAAAGAACTGTTCATCGATAAATGATTTTTCTTCAAAATCAAAACTTTTAAACAGTTTGCACGCACCTTTTGCTTCCGGATAAATAAAAACTCTCGCTTCATGACATGACTTTCTTATGAATACTTTAATCGTTTTGTCTAAAAGCAGTTTTGCATATCCTTCTTTTCTATGTCCCGTTTTGACACCTGACCAATGGATATTGCCAACACCATCAGCCACAAGGGCAAACATGAAGCTGATAATTTCATCTCCCAGCTTTCCTACCAGATAGACGTTATCTTTATCGTGCAGTTGTTTCCTGACTTTGCTAACAGGGTGGGTCGCTTTATAGTGTGAACGTTCAACCTTAGAGCTGTCCACGTGCAACTCGTCAATAATTGATCTGAAGAGTTTAATCGTGTCCTTGACTTCATGCTCTTCAAGTTTTTTTATTGTGTATTTCATCTTATCATTCCAATTTCATTGTGATCTAATTTGGTCGTATTGTTATTGATTTTGTAGTTTTCTTTGTATGACATCATCATTTCATATGAGTTTTTAAAACCACGCCTGCGGCCGTCATTTGTAATGCATTGACTCTTTATCTCGACAAAAGAAAACCCTTTGTGTTGTAACGCCTCAAAAACACACTTCACCGCATGGTTAAAATGGAATGTTGTAGAACGGGCGTAAAAGCAGTTGTGTGCGGTAACAAGTGCCTGTACATTAATAGGTGAGTCTTCATTTCCTCGTGGTGTTGTCAGCGTTTTAGAGGTTATTTCAGTCGTGGGAGAACATTGTCCGCCTGTCATGCCGTATATTGCATTTGAAATGCATATTACCGTGATGTCCGTGTTTCTCCTGGATGCATGCAATAGATGATTTCCTCCTATTCCAAAAAGATCTCCATCACCACTGATAACCATTACGTTTAATTTTTCATTGGCCAGTTTGATCCCTTCAGCAACCGGAAGCGCTCTGCCGTGGACCGTGTGTACTGAGTCGAGATCAAAGAAACCGGCACTCCTTCCAGAGCAGCCAATACCGGATACCATTACGGTGCCTTTTTGCTGGAAATTCAATTTTTCCATAGCCAGGCAGGCCACCTTGAGAACAATTCCGTTACCACATCCTGGGCACCACTGTGTGGGCAACCGTTCCTGTTTCAGATAATTTAGATACGTTAATTCTTTGGTCATTTTTTCTTTTTGATTCTTCTTAGTTTCGACGCAATCTCTTTTAAATCAATTTTGCCTCCCAGTATTGGGATAAGCTTGACTTCTCGATGCAGCAATCTTTCAACCTCATTAGCATATTGTCCGGTGTTCATTTCCATTATGACAATTTGTTTGTATTTTTTTGCTATATCTTTAATTTTCTCTACTATCGGAAAAATTCTTACCGGTCTATAAATCGCGAAATCCTCTTTGAATTCATACGCAACCCTTGACATCGCGCCGTATGCTATCAAGAGGGTGTCGGAATTCTTATTTTCAATATATTCATAATCATTATACTTTCTGGATACTTTTTTTTGCTTTGCCTCTAAACGTTTTATTAATTTCTTATGTACCTCTGGATCAGATGTTACCGGTTTTGAATCGGCATGAGTAAGGCCGGTGAAGTGCCTATTGGAAGTTCCTAATGGGGCCAAAGTTCTTTTCGATATTGGATAATCAATTTCCTCAATTGTTTCGTAGAGGTGCCCCACATAGCTATCACTTAAAAGGATTACCGGACTAAGCGATTCTTCAGCGGCATTAAAGGCGTTAAAGGTGAATTCATAAAGTTCCGCGACGGAATTTGGATAAAAGACTATAGGGAAGTAATCACCATGACTGCCATATTTGCATTGCAGTATGTCTCCTTGCGCGGGAAATGTCGGCATTCCAGTGCTGGGCCCAACACGTTGAACATTTACTATCACTAATGGGATTTCCATCATATGGGCAAGACCTATACTTTCCTGCATAAGAGAGAATCCCGGGCCTGATGTTGCTGTCATTGATTTCGCTCCTGCCAGAGACGAGCCAATAATCGCGTTAATAGAGGCGATTTCATCTTCCATCTGCAACACTCTTACTGTTTTCTTATTAACCAGTTCATGCAAAACTTCCGATGCCGGTGTAATGGGGTATCCAGCATAAAAACTTAAGCCAGCTTTTACAGCGGCAAGTGCTATTGCCTGGTTACCCTGTATGAGTCTTTTTGTCATTTTTCAGTATCTATAATTAGCGCCATGTCAGGACAATATCTTTCGCATTGTAGACATGCAATGCATTTACCGAACTCTTTGAGTCTCTTATGTTCTATTTTGTAATTTTGTACAGGGCATACATTAACGCATATACCGCATACTTTACACCTATTATGATTTATGTTAACAATTCCCTGTTTCTTAGCCATTGGTCAAGAATATAAATACATCATACGGCTTTGCCGTTAAGTTAGTTTTTATCCATTATTGGATGATTCGGCCTTCGGTTTTATTCTACGCTGCATAAATAATATTTGAGAACTGTATATTTACTTAGCTGAGTATCTTCTGTACCGCTTCTCCTATATCTGCCGGGCTATCTACAACAGTGACACCGGCACTTCGTAAACAGGATACTTTTTCCGCAACAGTACCTTTGCCTCCGGCAATAATAGCACCGGCATGACCCATTCTTCTGCCCTTCGGAGCAGTTAGTCCAGCGATGAAGCTTATTACAGGTTTGGTTACTTCCTGTTTAATAAATTCAGCAGCTTCCTCCTCAGCGCTACCTCCGATTTCACCAATCATGACTATTGCGTCTGTGTTTTTATCTTCCTGGAATAATTTCAGGGCGTCTATAAATGTTGTTCCAATGACAGGGTCACCGCCTATTCCAATACACGTTGACTGGCCGATATTTTTTTGAGTTAGTTGCCACACCGCTTCGTAGGTCAGCGTTCCACTCCTTGACACAACACCTACCGGTCCAGGTGTATGAATATAACCCGGCATAATTCCGATCTTCGATTCTCCCGGAGTGATAATTCCGGGGCAGTTGGGTCCAATGAGACGAGATGTCTGAGTGCTGAGATACGCTTTGACTTTCAGCATGTCAATAGTAGGAATTCCTTCCGTTATGCAGATAATTAATTTAATGTCTGTTTCTACTGCCTCGATTATCGCGTCAGCGGCGAAAGGGGCAGGTACATAGATAATCGATGTATCACATTCTGTTTTCTCTACAGCTTCCTTCATAGAATCAAAAACCGGGATATCGAAAACCTGAGTTCCTCCTTTTCCGGGAGTAACTCCAGCGAGAATCTTTGTACCGTATTCCAGCATATGTTCCGTATGAAATTTTCCTGAACTTCCAGTAATTCCCTGGCAGATTACCTTAGTGTCTTTATTAATTAAGATACTCATTTTTTCCTATTTACTGCGTTGATTATTTTTTCAGACGCATCTTTCATGCTATCCGCAAATATTATGTTAAGTTTAGAATCATCTAATATTTTTCTGGCGATTTCAACATTAGTACCTTCCAATCTGACTACGAGTGGCACTTTAATATCAACTTTCTCAATGGCATGGATAACCCCCTCGGCGACAATATCGCACTTCATGATACCACCAAAAATATTTACTAATACGCCTGAAACATGAGGGTCGGTAAAGATTATTTCAAATGCGGTTGTGACCTTTTCAACCGAGGCATCACCTCCAACGTCCAGGAAATTTGCGGGTTCTCCACCATAGAGTTTGATAATGTCCATTGTGGCCATTGCCAGGCCAGCGCCATTCACCAGGCAGCCGATATTGCCATCCAGTCCAATGTAGCTAAGTCCTGCATCTGATGCCATATTCTCAGCGCTACTGACGTCTGAAAGTTCCTTTATTTCTAAAAGCTCTTTGTGTTGGAAGAGGGCGTTATCGTCAATCTCCATTTTTATATCCAGGGCCACTATCTCATCATCCGGTGTTAAAACCAGTGGGTTTATTTCAAGAAGAGAGCAATCATTTTCAATGAATACCTTGAACAGGGTTTTGAGCAGGCTGGATGCTTTCGTTAACAGAGGGCCTGTCAAGCCCAGGTTAATTGCTATTTGGCGTGCCTGGAAATTACGAATACCCAATAAAGGATTGATTTGCTCTTTAAAAATTTTATGAGGTGTTTTAGCGGAGACTTCCTCTATTTCAGTCCCTCCCTCTGTACTGCTTATAATGGTGATTTTGGAAGTACTCCTGTCTATTGAGATGGCCAGGTATAATTCTTTTTTTATATTAATGGCTTCTGCTACAAGAACCTTGTTTACCAGTATCCCCTTCTCACCTGTCTGGGCAGTTATTAAGCGAGAACCGATTGTTTTAGAAGTAAATGTCTTTACTTCTTCCGGAGTTTCAATTATTTTTACGCCACCACCTTTCCCTCTGCCACCTGCAAGGACTTGCGATTTTATAACGCATTTTCCTGCCCCCAATTGGTTGTATATTATTAATGCATCTTCTGCATTGGTGACCACTTCTCCTTTAGGGACATTTATATTATATTTGTGAAGGATATTTTTTGCCTGATATTCGTATAGTTTCAACGGTAGTCCTAATCTTTTGAGTTATAAAAATTGGATTACTATATTTATATGCCAGCCCAAATGTGTCTTTCTCCCCAGAAAGATTTATCTGGCAGACAGGGATGGATAAAAAATTGTAAGGACCATCTTATCCTTTTAAAGCTTTCTTTAGTTTGTGAAAAATTTCTATGTCATGATGGAGCTTTTTTGTTTGCTCTCTTTTCTCATTCTCATCACTTTAATATTCTACAGCACATTAGAACTAACGCCCCTTGGTGTACTCACATTGGTTTTGCGACATAAAAAGTTAATGAAGCATAAATTCTACTTTTCGCACAGAAATATGTCAAGGTGAAAGGCATAAGCACTATTGGCAACAATCATGATTAAATTGTCGACGCAATTTTTTTAAATGATGCTTGACAATATATTGATTTGCAATAGACTAAAGCAAGCTATGCGTTGGGTATTCGCTGAAAAAAAATATTTTTCTACTTATCAAATGAGGTTAGAAATTCCAGAATACAGGTTTGATTTAAAAACACCAGAATTCCAAAAAACTGATGATGAGTTTACCATTTGGTTTATGGAGGGTGTTCTTGAAAAATACCCTACTTATGTAGAGTGCCTGATGTATCTTGGTAATGCATATACCGCTACCGGGATGTATGAGAAAGGATTGGAGGCAGATTTCAAATTGTCGAGATTAAGACCCGAAGATCCTCTCGTGTACTACAATCTTGCATGTAGTTTGTCATTGTTGGGAAGGCTTAATAAATCATTGGAATCTCTAGAGAAGGCGTTAGATTTTGGTTACGATGATTTGATGTATTTGGAAAATGACAGTGACTTGGATAACTTGAGAGATGAAGAGCTCTATAAAGTACTGATTACTAAGTTAAAAAAATCATTAGAGAAATTAGTTTAGCAAAATTCTATGATTTAAGATTTTCTTTAAAAGCCAACCTTATTCCTTCCAGTGTTAAACATGGAACAAATTTGTCAATTTCCGGAATATCTTTTTTAAATAATTTTGAGTCTCCCCCAGTTGCAATTGTATACTTCAAATCTCCATAAATCCTGCGCACCTCTTTTATTATGTGGATTACTGAACCAGCAGTTCCGAAATAGATTCCTGCTTTAATGGCATCTTCCGCATTTTTTCCGATAATCCTTGCAGGTCTTTTTATATCTACTTCTGGTAAAAGTGCTGTTTGTTTATTCAGGGCATAAGCGCTTGTCCTTATTCCAGGGAGTATTAGACCACCCGTGAACTCACCGTTTTTGGACACTATGTCAATTGTTATTGCAGTGCCAAAATCAATAACTATGGTAGAGGTTTTGGTTCGTTTATATGCGGCAAGTGCATTTAGTAACCGGTCAATACCAACTGTTTGCGGATTTTCAACAAGTATCGGTAATCTTAGCTGTATTTCTCTGCCTATCTTTAGTATTTTCTTTTTATGCTTTTTGCCTATGGATTTGTAAAAAGTTGGTTCTATGTCGGGGTTTACTGAGGCTACTAATATATTTTCACTTTCATTTAGTAGGGATGCTTTAATGGGGTTTGCTGTTTTTTGATTAATTAAACTCTGAGTGTCTACACAAAAATGTGAAATAAGCTTATTGCCTACAAAGCTACCGATGGTAATGTTTGTGTTTCCAATGTCAACTGCCAGGATCATAGGGATTTGGAATTCTGATAAGATAAGAATATTAAAATGTTAATCCCTTTTTGCCGACTGTTTCATGATCGACAGGGAATGACAGGTTTAAAAGTTCTTCTTCATTTTCCTTATCAATTAAATTTGAAGCTGTTCTAATCAGGTTTTTCACATTATTACCTGATACCGCTGAGACTAAGTGTACGGGTTTGGATATTTTCTTGCTAAGGTCTTCTGCTATTTTAAGACTGGTTTCCATGTCTAAAATATCTGATTTATTTATGGCTACTATTTCTTTTTTTTCACTTAATTTTGAGCTGAAAAGCGTCAGCTCATTCCTGATCAGATTGTATGTATTCAGTAGATCAGTTGCAGAGATATCTATTAAATGAACAATGACCCTGGTCCTTTCTATGTGTCGTAGAAATGTGTTGCCCAAGCCTGAGCCGCTATGTGCTCCTTCTATAAGCCCGGGAATATCCGCAAAAACTAATCTCTTGTAATCTTCTAATTCTACAATTCCCAATTGCGGTTGCAAAGTAGTGAACGGATAATCCGCAATTTTAGGATGTGCAGATGAGATTCTTGAAAGGAATGTAGACTTTCCGGCATTGGGCAATCCAATTATACCTACATCCGCAATGAGTTTTAATTCAAGTCTAAGCCAGCGGTCCATGCCATTTCTTCCTTCTTCGGCAATACGTGGAGTCTGGTTAGTTGAAGATTTGAAATAGGCATTCCCCCTTCCCATTCTCCCTCCTCTTGCAATTTTTATAGACTCTTCATTTTCTTTTAAATCTTTTATCGTCCGTCCTGATTTCAGGTCCTTTATCAGCGTTCCTTTAGGAACGTTAATGATTAAGTCTTTTCCGTTCTTGCCATTTTTGTTGCGGTTCCCTCCTTTCCCTCCGTCCTCTGCAATACATTTAACTTTTGAAGTTATGTCCAGTAATGTATCGATTTCTTTACAGGCTCGTATTATGACATCGCCACCTTTGCCTCCATCGCCTCCATTAGGCCCACCGCGAGGAATAAACCTTTCACGGCGAAAGCTTACGCAGCCATCACCACCATCGCCACCTTTTACATAAATCCTTACTTCATCTATAAACATAATTACTATTATATGAAAAAAGGGAGCTTCTCGCTCCCTTAATTTTGATGTACTGCGGTTAACAACACGTTTTGTTATATAGGATGTACGCTAACACGACGGCCAGTTTCAAATTTGACTCTTCCGTCTACCTTGGTAAATAATGTATAGTCGTTTCCGCATCCGACATTTGTACCAGGCTTGAATTTTGTTCCGCATTGTCTGATAAGAATCGAACCGGATTTAACCAGTTCTCCACCGTAATGTTTAATACCCCGGTGTTGTGCATTACTATCTCTTCCGTTTCTAGTCGAGCTTTGTCCTTTTTTATGAGCCATTTTTTACTCCTTGTGTAACAAAAAAATTTTAAGTATAACTTGAAGATCAGGAAATAATTTCTTTTATTTTTATTTTTGTATATTTTTGTCTATGCCCGTTTTTTGTTCTGGAGTCTTTACGGCGACGGAATTTCATTATTACCAGTTTCTTTCCTTTTGTATGTCCCTGGACTTCAGATATAACTTTTGCATTTTCAACAGTTGGTGCTCCTATTTGCGTTGCCCCATCTTTCGATACCATTAATACGTCTGTGAGTTCAAGTGTATCACCTTTTTTGGTATCCTCTTTTAAATCAATTTCTATACTTTGACCCGGCTCAACCTTATATTGCTTTCCGCGTTCTTTTATTACAGCATACATTACTCATTTCTCCTTTCAATATTCTCTCTTTAGTGAGTATTTAAGTTAATTTATTTTATACCGTTCTATAATGTTATTCAGGTGAATAGTTGAACGGTTTGCAAAATTTATCTTGTTGCAATATGTTTTCCTTCACTATCGGTACCATAAGTTGTTGCTTCGCCGGTTCTATGTCCGGTTATACCGTTAATGATAATGCTTTTTGAGAATTTCTCTTCAAGTTCTGTAAGTTTTTTCCTTTTCTTGTTTAGTAAATATCCTGCGACTACATGACTTGTAGTAATTTCTATTTTTTGAATTTGAGAATTATTTACCATTGATTTTATCTGCCTCATTAGGCTCAGACAGGTACTTTCGAGTGTCTCTGTTTCTCCTGTACCTCCACAATTTTTGCAACTTTCGTAAATTACCGACTTAAGACTGGGCCTTATACGCTGCCGCGTCATTTCGATAATACCAAATCTAGATATTTTTAGCATCTTTTTTCTGGCACGGTCTCTTTTTAGCGCAGCTTCCAACGTTTTTTCAACAGCCCTCATGTTTTTTTCTTCTTTCATATCAATGAAGTCAACTATTATGACTCCACCAATATCCCTTAGCCGGACTTGTCGTGCAATTTCTTTTGCTGCTTTCAGGTTTGTTTTGAATGCGGTTTTTTCCGGATCACTTTCCTCTCTATATTTTCCACTATTTACATCTATTGCGACCAATGCTTCGGTTTGTTCAATTACAATGGAACCACCTCTTGAGAGGCGGACTTCCCTTTTGTTTATTTTTTCTATTTCACGTTCAATATCATACTTATGAAATAACGGTTCGTGATCACTATAGAGTTTCAGCTTCTTCACGCAGCTGGGCATAATTAAACGCAGAAAATATCTTATTTTTTTGAAGACAGCTTCTGAATCAATGATTATTTCATTAATGTCCGTTGAAAAGATGTCCCGAATCGTACGAATTACCAAGTCGCTTTCCTGGTATATTACGGATGGTATTTCAGCGTTCTTTTCTTTATTCTCTATAACCTTCCACAATCTTCGAAGATAATTAAAATCTCTTAAAAGTTCTCGTTTTGTTTGATGCTCTCCTGCAGTTCTTACGATCAGGCCTAAATTTGGAGGAGGTTTTAATTCTTCAATAATCTGCTTTAGTCTTGCTCTTTCGCCTTCATCTATAATTTTTCGTGAAACACCTATACGAGTCGATTCAGGTGTAAGTACCAGAAATCTTCCAGGAATACTGACATTAGTTGTTAAACTTGGCCCTTTGCTACCGATTCCCTCTTTGACAACCTGTACAAGTACTTCCTGTTCGGTACTTATTAGAGACTTGATCCTTGATCTTTTCTCTTTTGTTTCAGTATTGTCAGCATTCTCTGATTGTTCTCCATTATTACTATTACGACTGTTCTTAACGTCTGAAACATGGAGGAACCCGTTTCTTGATATTCCGATGTTTACAAATGCAGCTTCTATGCTTGGTTCTATATTGACAATACGGCCTTTATATATATTTCCCGCAATTTGTTCGCGCGAGAACCTCTCTATATATAATTCTTCAAGGATCCCATCTTCTAGAATGGCGATTCTACTTTCCTCAGGCTCTACAACATTTATTAACATTCTCTTCTTCATTACATTCCTTTTGCTAACAGGGTGCTTTAGGAGAAGAGATTTACTCTTTTTCTAACTATTTCTGAAATTTCGTAGTCTTTGCCAGCTTTTAATCCTAGGTGTAATAATACTTCTTCGGGTCGAGCCATTCCTTCAGGTGTCATCTTCAGATCCAAATCAATAGATTGTGAGTTCGTTTCAATGCGCTCTATTGATGTACGGATGTTAAAGGCTCGCTTTTTCCCTTTTCTTTGTATTATTACTTCATTTTTGGATAAAAGTTCGTCTGTTTTCCCTGCCTCTGGCATTTTGCCATCTTTCGGTTTTACCACATAAGTTACATCCTTTACCGTAGATTTTACATGGCTGGAAACCGGCTCGACGGAAGCAACTTGTATGTTTTCTGGAAGTTGTTTTTTCAACCTTGTTTCTATTTCAGAAACTTCCATCCACTCACAAAGTTCCATTTCCAATTTTTCGTCGATACCTTTAATTCCAACTGGCAGAGCTAAAGGGTAGGCAATTTTAGGTCTTGGATTAAACCCTTCAGACATTTTGACAGAAATACTTGCTCTACGAATTGCCCTTTCGAAGAGCTTCATTAAGTTATGATGAGAGATAAATCTCAGACTTCCTTGTTTTAAAAATTTAACTTGAATTTTCAAGATATTGCAAAAAATTTACTTATCAAATATTTATCAACCTATTTATTTTATTAGACTTAGACAGATTCTAGTGCCAAACATCTAATCTGTCAACAGTATTTTCAAGTTCGGTAGACTTACAAAAAGACGAAAAAAAGCAAGATTACAGAAACTGAGTTCCACTGCAAGGCAAATCATCTTTTTACCTTAATATATTAATTCTGGTATGATTTCCCGAACAATATTCCGGAGGTACTCTATAGTTTTTGCAGGATCGTTGTAGGAACAAACCGTTTCTGCGGCTTCCTTTGCTCTTTCATATGTAACGGACCTGATAATCTTCTTTACTTCCGGTATTATCATTGCCGGTGCAACGCTAAATTCTCTTAACCCTAACCCTAACAATAATATAGTGTATTCAATTTCACCGCCCATTTCTCCGCAAATCCCAATCTTTATATTATTTTCCTCGGCAGCATTTATGGTCATCTTCAGTAATTTTAAGATTGCCGGGTGAGCTGGAGAATAGAGGTGGGCAACTTTTTCATTGCTTCTGTCTACGGCCATAGTGTATTGAATGAGGTCATTCGTTCCTATACTGAAGAAATCAACCTCTTTTGCCAAGTCATCAGCCACCAAAACGGCAGAAGGCACTTCAATCATAATTCCGATTTCTATTTTTTCGTCAAATTCTATTCCTTTTTGACTCAGCTCTTCCATTACCTCCTTAACAATAACCTTTGCCTTCCGTAGCTCCTGTAAAGAAGAGACTAATGGGAACATGATTTTTGTATTACCTAGCGCAGAGGCTCTTAAGATAGCCCTGAGCTGTGACTTAAAAACGTTTGGGTGTTCCAGACAGTAACGAATAGATCTGCAGCCTAAAAAAGGATTAAGTTCAGTATTGCTATTTGCAGGGAAGAATTTGTCTCCACCTAAATCAACGGTCCTGATAATTAACGGTTTGTCTCCCAGCTCTTGCACTGCTTGCGCATAGGCTTTAAAATGTTCCTCTTCTGTTGGTGATTCATTGCTGCCGAGAAACAGGAATTCTGTTCTATACAAGCCTATACCGGTAGCACCCTGATTTAAGTTTGGGATAATATCACGAGGGAATTCGATATTACCTAATATCGAAATTTCTCTACCATCTAAGGTTACGGCTGGTAAATCTTTGAGCTCAGAGGTAATTCTCTCTTCGAAGACATGGAAGTCTTTTTCTATTAATTGGTATTCTTTTATGGTTTTTTCGTCTGGCCTTATAATCACATTCCCTCGGTTGCCATCTATAATAACACGGTCTCCGCCAAACACATCAGCTGTTGCTGTTTCCAAACCAACTACGGCAGGGATTCCCAAAGCCCTGGCAACTATTGCCGCATGAGAGTTTCTACTGCCAAGGTCGGTTACAAATCCCCGTACTTTTGTGGTATCCAAAGATGCTATTTGAGAAGGACTGAGATCATGTGCAACAACGACAACTTCTTCTGTAAGGTTCTTGAGCTCTTCCCTTTTTTCTCCCAATAAATTCCTTAAGAGTCTTTTTTCTATATCATATATATCCGCAACTCTTGCAGAGAGATAAGGGTCATCAACATTTTCAAACTTCTTAATATATACACGTAAGACTAAAGAGACTGCATATTCAGCGGTGAACTTATGTTGTTTTACTTTTTCGCTAAATTCACTCAGTAATAGCGTATCTTGAAGCATTAATTTGTGGGTTGCAAAGATAGAACTGATTTGTGTGCCTAAATTATTTGCAACAGCTTCTTCCAGTTTCTCAATTTCTTTCCATGCTGCTGTAGTCGCTTCCTCCAGCCTGGATATTTCTTTAGGGATTTCATCTTCTTCGATAAGGTGGCGTGGAATTCGATAGCCTTCGCTTTCCAAAACGAATGCGTCTTTTATTACTACTCCCGGAGACACGGCAATACCTTTTCGCGTCTCCATATTGTCTTCGTTAAACCTGTCGTTGATAAGGCCTTCTAATGCGTCTAATGCGAGTTCCTTATCTTCTCCGTCTGCAGTTATTAATAACTCTGTTCCTCTCTTTGCGCCCAGTGTTAGAAGGTCAATAATGCTTTTACCGTTTACTTCTTCTTTATTTTTTGTTTTGACAAAAATCTCTGAGTTGAATTTATTAGCTATTTCTGCAAAACGTGTTGCAGGCCTTGCGTGTAGTCCATTTGTATTTTTTATCTTTGTCCTGCGTTCTATAAGCATTGGTTCGTTTGGTTAAAAGATGAATTGTATTATTCAGACTTTGCCTCATCGACTTCCTTTAAAATATCAACCATTTCCGGTTTATCAGATGCATTTCTTACGAAATTACGAAAATCAGAGTTTCTAATTACAGATGAAATTTTTTCCAAGGCGGCGAGATGTACATCTGTTGAATCATTCGGTGATAGTAGCAAAAAAAACAGGTAAACAGGTTCGCCGTCAAGTGCATCAAATTCTACTCCCTTCAGCGAACGTGCAAATGCGCCTGTTATCTTTGTAATACTTTTGTGTTTTGTATGAGGTACCGCAACTCCTTTGCCTATTCCAGTGCTTCCCACTTTTTCCCTCTTTATGAGTGCAGTCATTATATCATCTAATTCACCTTCGTTAATCTTGTTCTGGTCTTTCAATACATTAACCATTTCCCGTATGACAGATTCTTTATCGGTGGATTGCAAATCGTCTATTACGGCGTCTTCCTCAATAAAATCGATTATTTTCATTAGCTATCTTTATAAAAAAATTAATTGAAAAAATAAAACCGGAATGCAATAAATAGTGGTAATTACTTCCGCAAGGTACATAAACTGTAGAATAAAACAACTTACTCCTCTTCTTCCTCGGGTGCCGCTTCTTCTTTTTTGCTTCTTCTGGGTTGCTTCAGCTTTTCTTTTTGCTTGATAATTTGTTTTTCCAGCTTGTCCATTACAAGGTCTATAGCGGCATACATATCAGCATTTGTCGTTTCTGCAACAAGTGTTGCCTTTGCAGTAGAACATATTGCCTCTACTATGTTATTTACACCTTCTATTTTCAGAGTAAATTGTATCTTGGTTATTTTGGTTGAATATTTAGTAAGTTTTGAAGCTTTCTTTGTTATGTAATTCTTGATCGCTTCTGTAGCGTCCAGATGCCGTGAGTGTATGATTATCTCCAAATCTTGTTTCCTTTCTTACTAACTAAATATTGTCTAATAATTTTTTGCTCTTATCTTAATTAAGCAAAAAGCCAAGAGTTAATGATACTTTCTTTATTTAATGTAGTCAAGCGATTAATAGTATCTTATGTGGGTAGTTAAAAGAGGTTGTATGACGGTTTAAAGGTATGTTGCTACATCTTTGATCTTGCAAGTGCTATGAGAAATACTTTGTTTGTTCCAACATTTTCCAGGCTTTTTGCACATTCTGAGGCCGTCATTCCCGTTGTTAAAACATCATCTACCAGGAGAATATTTTTTCGAAAAAACTTCTCAGGGTTTTTAACGTTAAAGGCGCCTTTCACATTTTTCTGCCTTTGTAAGCGCGAGAGTTGTGTTTGTGACAATGTATTTTTAATTCGATGCAGGTTGTTTGTAGAAATTGGTATAGACAACTTTTTGCATATCTTTTTTGCCATCAACTCAGACTGGTTAAAACCTCTTTCTTGTTTCTTTTTCCAATGCAGGGGAACTGGTACAACAAGGTCTATTTTACAAATAGTTTCTTGATGTAAGAGATTTGTTAGTAGAGATCCTAACGGTGTTGCCAGGCATATCTGCTTTTTATATTTGAACTGATGGATAAGGGTCCTTATTGGTTCTGTGTTATCAGACACAAAAAAGCTCTTTTCAAATCTCAAGCTAGCGTTTTTGCACTCAGGGCACCCTTTATTAGAAGAAGTTATACCTGATCCTAATTTTAAACCACATTTACTGCAGCGTTTTACTTCAGTTTTCCTTAATATTTCCAGGCAGCTTCCACATATGTAGGTATTCTTTTCTTCATGAAGACTCTTATCACAGGCAAAACAGTGACGTGGGTAAAAAATATCCAAAAGCCCAAAGGATATATTGCGTATTGCTGAGATCAATAATGCTTTATTTTCTTGATGCAAATCTGGCATGGTCTTATAATACTTCAGGTTTTGGTTTTATAAACAAAATTTCGTTACAAATTTAAATTAATGTATTAGCCTCAACATGTGGAATTTCAACAATTTTTCAAAGAAAACCCTTCTTCTTGTGATGGTTTTTTGTCTGTTTCTCGGCTGTTCACGCAAGGACGATGATCACTACAACAGATTGGGGATTAACTACCTTAATAATGGACAGCATAATTATGCAATTGATGCTTTTAAAAAGGCAGTTAAACTTAATCCTTCCAGTGTAGAGGCCCATTTTAATCTGGGACGGGCTTTTAAAAAGAAGGGTATGGAGGTACAGGCGAAGTCTGAATTTTCCATTTCTCACCGGCTCAATCCGAACAAATTTAATGAATATGTAAAAAAATACAAGGAAAAGATAGGCGAGGATCTTACTGGAACACAAAATTATAGCGAATTAGGAAGTGCTTACGCTGAGAAAGGTATGATCGATGATGCGATTAATGCCTATAAAAAATCAATTGAGATAGAACCGGATAATGCACGCGCACATTACAGCCTCGGAACATTGTATTCGATGAAAGGAAAGTATGACGATGCTGCAGATGAATTCTGGGTAGCGGTGGAAATTGATCCGGATATGTCAGAGGCCCATTATAATCTTGGTTTGTCCTATTACCGGCAGGGGATGTTTGATAAGGCTATAACGGAATATCAGGCGACGTTAAAGCTCCTTCCTGAGACGCAGAAGAAAAAGAGGGCCGGTGTTCATTACAAACTTGGAATGGCTTATGAGGGTAGTAAAGTATTTGATGACGCAATACACGAATTAAAAAAAGCTATTAAATTAATGCCTAAAGACGCCAGGATTCACCATCAGCTCAGCGTGGTCTACAAAAAAGCCGGTTTATTCAAAAAGGCGGAGAAGGAAACAAAAATATATGAGAAATTGAAAAAAGGTAAGAGTCATCATTAATAAATCAGGTGAAGATTAATATTATTTCTGCACCATCACAAAATCAACTTCTCTTTTTAACAGGTCAATTTTAGTGATCTTTACGTTGACAACATCTCCAAAACTATAAACTTTTCCTTTCCTCGTGCCGATCAAGGAAAGCTTTTTCTTGTTAAGTTCGTAGAAATCATCGGTGAGTGTACGGATATGGACAAGACCGTCCAGTTGGAATTCGTCAATTTGTACAAAGAGTCCGTATTCCTGGATACCCGTAATAATACCCTCCATTATCTTGTCTGCATGTTCTTCCATGTGTCTGAGCAGCTTGAGCTTTATTATTTCACGTTCAGCCTCTTGTGCCCTTTTTTCGGTAGCAGAACAGTGTTTTGCCCAGCCGGTAATTTTCTCGTTCCAGGAGGCTTTAACACTCTTAGATTTTAGTTGACCTTGAAAGAACAGGTCTAAAAGCCGGTGTACAATTAGATCAGGATAACGACGTATGGGGGATGTAAAATGTGCGTAGTGTTCCAACCCAAGCGCAAAATGGGATGTCTGGGTAGTAGAGTACTCGGCCTTCTTCATTGATCTAAGCAACATCAGGTTGATTATGTAGCTTTCAGGATGGTCAGATATTTCATCAAGAAAAGCCTGCAGCCTTTTTTTGTTGTAAGGGTCTACCCTCTTATTCTTGCAGTTGAAAATAAATTCGGCAAAATCATGCATTTCGTCTTCATCAGGTTCAGGGTGGCTTCTGCATACTGACGGGAGGCTTTTCTGGTGCATGAACGTTGCTGCGGCCTGATTTGCCGCAATCATAAACTCTTCAATAATTATGTGTGAAATGTCTCTTGTGGTCTTCTCTATGGTGTCGATCTTACCGTCTTTGCCAACCCTTATATTAATCTCAGGCAGGTTCAGTTCAAGCGCGCCCTCTTCCATTCGGTTTTTATAGAGTAGCTTTGCAAGTTTGCTTGCTTCAAACAGCAGGTTTGTTACGGGGTCTGTGTCATCCTCATCGCTTTCCATTAATATCTTCGTTGCAATATGGTAGGTTAATCTTTTTTTCACATTTATTACAGAATGCCTGATCTCAGAACTTACTAGCCTGCCATCATCTGAATAGGTAAAAAATATACTTTTTGTCAGCCTCTCTTCTCCCTCTTTAAGACTGCAAATACCATTTGATAGCACTTCGGGAAGCATCGGTATAACAGTGCCGGGAAGATATACGCTGGTGCCTCTCTTTCGCGCTTCTTTATCGATGGAAGAGTCTTCATTTATATAATAAGAGACATCAGCTATGTGAACACCAAGGAACCAGTTCCCTTTTTTATCTTTCTTCAGAGAGATTGCGTCATCAAAGTCCTTTGCGTCATCAGGGTCTATTGTTATGATCAATTCGTCGCGAAGATCCAGTCTCGCGCCAATTTCGGCAGGGCTGACAGGTTGTTGTAGATCCTGCGTTTCGGCAATGGTGTCTTCGTTGAATTCAAAGGGGAGCTTAAACTGGTGTATGATAGACTTAATATCAACGGCAGGTTCACCGTCTTTCCCCAGAATTTCGACTATTGTTCCTTCCGAGTGGAGGTGTCTGGTTGGCCATTGGTCAATCTTGACGATAACTTTATCACCATGTTCTGCGCCTTTTGGGTCGTCCATTGAGACATAAATGTCTCTGGGTAATTTTGAGTTATCAGGCGCTACATAGTTGAAATGCCTGCTTTTCTTGAGTGTACCAACGACCGTTTCATTTTCACGGTGTAAAACACGTATTATTTTTCCAACATTTTTTTCCTTCTTCCTTTGCCTTCTTCCTTTTTTCCTCTTTTTCTCTGATGGTAACCTGACAACAACTATGTCTCCGTGCATGGCACTTCCCAGACCTTCTGAATCTACATAAATATCGTCCGGAATGCCTTCCTTTGCGGGAACAACGAATCCAAAGCCTTTCTGATTGGCGTCGAGGACACCTATTAAAAGGTTGGCTTTTTTCGGGTTTGCGTATTGTTCCTTTTTAATCCGGACAATCTCTCCTTTTAGTTCGAGTTCTTTTAAGAGGGTACAAAATTGTTGAAATCCTGAATCATCTATTTCAAAGTGTTCGGCAAGGTCTGATGCGTTCATAGGGCTATACTTTCTGCCGCATGTGAATTGTATAATATTTTTTGTATCAACCATTCTTTAACTAATCCTTGATAAAAAAAGATTTAGGAATATAATTCTTAAGTTCTCAATAATCTGAGAAATACATATAAATGCTTGACCACCCCTTAACTTATTGAGAACTTACTATAATTTTTAAGAAAAAACAATTTTTTGAAAAGGGAGTATATGGAAGAAATTTTAGAGATAGCGTCAAAATTAGGTGCAGCCATAGTAAGCCATAATAGATATAAAATGTTCAAGGAAGCCGAAGGACAGTTAATGAAAGACGATGAGGCAAAGGAAATTTCAGAGGAGTTGGAAAAACAGAGTAGAAAGATCCATGAGTTAGAAAAGGATTTAAAACCCGTTGAGGTTGAGGACAAAAAGAAACTCCGGCAATTAAAGGAAAAAGTAGCATCTAATCAATCCATACAAAAATTTTTAAAAGTTCAAACCGATTATATTGAATTAATGACAAAGGTCAATAAGCGTATAGAAGCTGAATTAGCACCTGCAAAAGAGTAGGGTTTTGTTAAGCATAATCTTGAGATTTTTTGAATAATTTCCTTTCGAACATCCTATTGTACTTTGTCCAATTGTCACTGGGATCCTTGTCACCGGAGATTTCCTTGTTAAAAGCGTGTATTTTTGCATCTATATTATCCAGATAATGGAGCGTAAGGGCCTCTAACGTCATGGGGAGTTTTGGTGAGCCCCACTCATACTCTCCATGGTGGCTCAGAATCAAGTGCCTTATTAGATCTAACAATGTTTTGGGAAAGCCTTCTATCTGTTTAGCTTTTTCTTCAACCATGAGCACACCAGATATCAGATGCCCTATAAGCTGGCCTTCATCTGAGTAATGAAAATTTTTTTCATAACAAAGCTCACTTATCTTGCCTATATCGTGAAGCATTATTCCGCAGATTAACAAATCTCTGTTTAGTTCAGGATAGAGAGGTGCAATTGTATCACCCAACTTTGCCACTGACAGGGTATGTTCTAATAATCCGCCCAGGAAAGCATGGTGGTATTGTACTGCCGCTGGTGCCGAGCAGAAACCCTTGCAAAAATCCTTGTCGCTGAAAAAAAGATTAAGAAGGTCACTTAAATGAGGCTGTTTGATTGAACCAACAATTTGTTTTAACTCAGAAAACATTTTGTTTACATCTTGTTCTGTACTTGGCAGGTAATCATCAAGCTTAATATCTTCCTGATTTGTCTTTGAGATATGTTTTATGATTAACTGTATTTTATTCTGATAAATCTCGGTTCTTCCCTTGATCCTTAAGAATGAATCATCACCGAGCGATTCAAAAAATGGATTACTTGCATCCCACATCCTTGCATCAATCATTCCCGTGCGATCAGATAGCTGCGCCTGGATATATAAGCTCCCATTCTTTGTGGTTCTTAAATCTTTATTTTGAATTAAGAAAATTTCGTCAATTGTAGTTCCACCATTAAGTTGTGATATAAACGTTCTTGGCATTTTGCACCTCCAGCATATTCATTGTGATGAGGGTAACAGGTGTTATTTTACTAAAACTTACCTGAAGATTTGTTGTGTAGAGAGAGTTGGATAGTTTTTATGAAATATCCACTTTTTGTGATTTTACGTGCCTTTTTATTAAAGTCAAGACAATATGGTGTATGTTTTTATATGAGATGTTACCATATTGACAATCTGGGTGTTGGCGTATTATATTAGTAGCAAGTAGGGAGTAATTTTTTTATTAAAAATGAAGACTGAAAAGATAATCAATGTTTGTATCACGTATTAATATGGGTGTGAAGACTAAAGAATCGACACAAAAAGGTGGTATTTATAAACTGGTTCTTGAGCTTTCTAAAGATAAGGAAATCAAGATTGGTAAACTTGGTACATTTATCTTTCCTAAGGGTTTTTATATTTACACAGGAAGTGCTCAAAATGGTCTTGAGAACAGGATAAATAGGCACCTTTCAAGTGATAAGAAGTTTCACTGGCACATTGATTATCTTTTGTCTTATGCGAAAGTCATAAAGGTACTCAGATATGTTGGTAGTAAGGATGAGTGTAAATTAAATAACGTGACAGGGCAAAGCATCGGTGCCGCTCAAATTGTGAAAAAGTTTGGTTCTTCTGACTGTAACTGTGTAACACACCTTTATTACTTTAAAAATGTCCCAGCACATTTTCATGAGCCCTGTTGAAAATGTATCTGTTCTAATCAAATAGTCTAAACCTTGCTATACAATATAAAGCAACAATACCATCTTTCCATCCTATCTTCTTGCCTTCATCGTAAGCCCTTCCGCTGTATGATATTGGTAACTCGTATATTATGCATTTTTTTTTCGCCAGTTTTGCCGTTATTTCAGGCTCAAAACCAAAACGATTTGACCTGATATTAATATCCTTTAGCATTTCTGTTTTAAAAACTTTATAGCATGTTTCCATATCCGTTAGGATCAGGTTTGTCATCATATTTGACAGTGTCGTTAGTATTTTATTGCCAACATAGTGCCAGAAGAACGACACTCTATGCGGTCCTCCCAGAAAACGAGAGCCATATACAACGTCGGCCCTTCCGTCCAGGATAGGCTCAATCAGATTTGAATACTCGTTAGGGTTATATTCCAGATCAGCATCTTGAATTATAACAATATCTCCGGAGACGTGTTGGAATCCTGTCCTTAGTGCAGCTCCCTTACCTTTATTCTTATCATGAAACAGCTTCTTAATATTACTACCGCTTATTTTGTGTATTTTGTCTCTTGTTCCGTCATTTGAATAATCGTCAACTATGATTATTTCCTTCTCAAATTCCACATTTTGTACTCTTCGTACGATTTCATCAATAGTGTCCTTTTCATTATATGCAGGTATGACTATTGATAGCTTAGGTTTATTTTGCATTATGATATCCATGTATATATTTTGAATTGGGCTAAGATTAAATCAAAATGGAGAATATTGTCAATGAAATAAATCCGGGAGATGGTATTGTTGGTTCCTTACAAAAGCCTTGAATATAAAAGGTGTTTTTGATACCATTTTCCATCATTATGGTTAAGGAATTGGTTGAGTAGCCTTCAGAAGGATAATAAATGATGCTGATTAAGGTGTTTTATACGGTGTATGCGTGGATTGTAAATGTTGCACTGTGGTCAACCGGATATGTTGTCTCTATAGTCTCAACAATCGGTATTAAAGACAAAGAGAACAAATATAACTCTATAGAAAGAAAATTTACTCAGATTTCCTTCAGGCTTTTGGGAATTAACTTTGATGTCAAAGGTCTTGAAAATATTCCTGAAAAGGAGCCTGTAATATTTGTCTCGAACCATCAGAGTCTTATAGATGTAAAGCTTTCAATAGCCGCTATTCCCAGAAATTTCAGCTTTATTTCTAAGGATATTCTTTTCAAAATACCATTACTTGGGAAATACATGAAAACTTCAGGCCATATTGGTATTCGCAGAACTGACGAGAGGAACGCTTACGGAACCTTGAGTGAAGTCATTAAGAAGCTTGACGGCGGTAAATCAATAATCTTCTTTCCTGAAGGCACAAGAAGTGAAAATGGAGAGCTTGGTAAGTTTAAGAGAGGTATTTCAATGGTTATTCTGAAGTCAGGTAGAAAGGTAATTCCAACGGCTATTATGGGGAGTAGAGGGTTTTTGCCGAAAAGCAGTATTCTCAGTAATCCCGGACACAGGGATATCTGTTTTAGGTTTGGCAAACCGATTGAATTCCCGAAGGTAGAGAACGAAAACAGGGAGCTGTCAATGGATGTTGTGGCAAAAGTAAGGTCTGAAGTCTCAAAACTTCTTTATAATTGAAAAGGAACAAAATGAGTGTTCAACAAATAGCATTATTTATTGCAGCGGGAGTATCTATATGGGTGTATATGGATGCGAAAAAAAATAACTACAGCACGCAAATGTCTATAGGATGGATGTTAGGTGTTTTTATGCTTATGATAGTATTTTTACCTTTTTATCTAATTGTTAAAGCAAAGCGTGCAAAACGTCCTGTAATTTCTACAACCTGTGAGTATTGCAGTAAGGACTATTTCGGCAACCCAAACTATTGCCCGCATTGTGGGCATTTGGTGCGCAAAGTATAGTACGCAAGGTGGTTATGATGAAAGAGAGAATAACAAAAGAAATAAAGGATGCAATGAGGTCCGGAGAAAAGCTGAGAGTGTCCGTATTGAGGATGGTACTGGCCGATATCATAAACATTGAAAAGTCTGGTAAAGATTTTAAACATATTGATATTATAAGAGGATACGCAAAGAAGCTAAAGAAAACCATTGAAGAATACGAACGTTTACATCTTCAAGATAAGGTAATGTCTTATGATGAAGAGCTGAAGATAGTTGAAGAATTTCTACCAAAGCAGATGTCAGACGAAGAGCTTAAGAAGGTAGTAACAGAACTACTAGATTCAGAAAAGCTTGGAGATATGGGGTCGGCAATGAAGCTTGTTATGGGTAAATATAAAGACATTGCTGATGGTAAAAAGGTTCAGGCATTGGTAAAGGAAATATTTTTAAAAGCATAATATTAAATTCCGCCAAAAAGATTATCAGATAAACCCGTCCAGTAGCATGGAGGGCCATAATCATTGTTGTAAAATTTCTACGTATCCATATCGTTTTTTGTAGTATCCAGGGAAAAGGTTATTATTTTTGATACTGCATTGTTTTTGCCTTTTTATAAAATAATTTTTTTTAATAAAGCCTTGCTTTGTTACTTCGGAAACTCCCTTGCTTTTTTTATATTTCTTTTTCCCCTTTCCTCTATGATTTTTTTTGGGAATTGTATGGCCGCCTTTGTTGTTTAAATAATTTTTTCCGCTTGTTTTATGGTCACCACCACCCTCCGTCAATATTTGATAATGGTGGCTTAAGCTGATCATTTCGATGCATGTCACACATGATTCCCGCCAATGCTACGTGTATGGATTTATCAGTAATAACTGCTGAGATGTTGAACATAAATAAATTTAATTCTTGTTTTCTGTGCTGATGGAGCCAGAGGGGTCTTGGAGGTCTGTTCTTGGCGAGCTTGTATGTTTTCAGTTTCTAAGGCCTCCCAGGTTAGTAGTTGTAACAGATTGCTGGAAATTTGTAACCGTATTTCCGTGTTAAAAAATATAGGATGGATCTTAAGCTTGGTGTAGCTTCTTGGAGTTTGTTTTCTAGGTTATTGGAGGTCATGGTGCTGCAAGGTTCAGTATCAACAGATATGGTGTTTGAGTAGAATTTCATTATTCGTTTTTTTAGAATTATTTCTTTTGCTGCCAATTTTTATTTAGAGAGATTTCTTAAAATGGACTTTCTGTATTTTTTTTACATTTAGTGGGCATCAATAAAGTGTAGTTTTGTTACACAAGATGTGTGGTCGTTTTGTGTGTAATATACAAAATATAGCATTTTTTTGCTTGACATTATATTGTGATTTGTTAGATTACGCGCGCAGGTAACAAATTAGTAGTCGTGATTTGATATTTTTTGTTTTACTGACAGGTTAAATGGACAGGGAGAACGTAGTAGTTTTTGTTGCGTAATTATTTTTTAAATTTATATTTTAAGATTCGAGGGGGGGTGGAAAATGGCAGTAAAAAAAGCAGTGGCCAAGAAGAAACCGGTAGCAAAGAAAAAGGTAGTAGCAAAGAAAAAAGTAGTAGCAAAGAAACCGGCAGCTAAGAAAAAAGTAGTAGCAAAGAAACCGGCAGCTAAGAAAAAAGTAGTAGCAAAGAAACCGGCAGCTAAGAAAAAAGTAGTAGCAAAGAAACCGGCAGCTAAGAAAAAGGTAGCGGCAAAGAAACCGGCAGCCAAGAAAAAGGTAGTAGCAAAGAAACCGGCAGCTAAGAAAAAAGTAGTAGCAAAGAAACCGGCAGCTAAGAAAAAGGTAGCAGCAAAGAAACCGGCAGCTAAGAAAAAGGTAGCGGCAAAGAAACCAGCAGCAAAGAAAAGGTAGGCATTGAAAGGATATTTCAAATTATAGGAGGTATTGTGAAGTATATTTATACGTCGCCAGATTGTCCGAAGTGTGAAGCATTAAAGGAACGTTGTAAAGCGCAAAGTATTGAATATGTCGAGAGAGACGCGGACAGGCTTAAAAATCCGACGCACGATCGAGACGATATTGATGTAGAGGCGTTTGTACAGCTTTCAATGCAAAACATGGTTCTGCCTGTAGAAGTAGATAAATAGAAACAAATACCCGCCTCCCGTTCAGAAATTCTACCGGATTTGTTTTTGGGAATAAATAAACTGTTGGGTGGCTACAGAATTAGCATGCAGTCTCCATAGCTATAGAATCTATAGTTAAGGCTTATGGCTTCTTCGTAAGAAGTCATGATATTTTCCCGTCCCGCAAAGGCAGATGCAAGTAGAATTAACGTTGACCTCTGCAAGTGGAAGTTCGTTATTAATGAGTCAGTGAGTTTGAACTTGTATGGTGGATAAATAAACAAATTGGTCCACCCTGAATTTTTTCCTGTTGTATGATTTCTCGCTATTGTTTCCAGGACTCTACATGTTGATGTTCCAGTAGCAAAAATTTTCTTCCCAAGTGATTTTGCTTTATTTATCGTATCGATAGCTTCTTCAGGAATATTATAAAACTCTTTGTGTATAGTATGTTGTCTGAAATCTTCTTTATGTATGGGTTTGAATGTTCCTAAACCAACATGTAAAGTTATGTAAACTATCTTTATTCCTTTACAAGATATTTCCTTCAGCAGGTTTGTTGTGAAGTGAAGGCCAGCGGTGGGAGCAGCAATTGCTCCCATTTTTTTTGCATAAATTGTTTGATAGCGTTCATCATCGTATATTCCTTGTGATTTGTCATTTGGACTTCTCTTTATATACGGTGGCAGTGGCATACGTCCAGAGTGTTCAAGCATTTCTGTAAACTTACTTTTATCTTCGAATCTAATTATCCATCCCCCCGTGTCATTTCGACATAAAACCTTTCCTTTTACGCTGTTATCAAAAGTAAGTAATTCATTTTCCTTTAGTCTGTGATTCGATTGTAACAGTACTTCCCATGTATTTTCTTTAATCTCCTTTATAATAAGACCTTCCACTCTACCACCAGTTGTTCTGGAGCCTCGTATTCTCGCAGGGGATACTTTTGTGTCGTTCAGGACTAAAACATCTCCACAATTTAAATATTCAATGATTTCATAAAATTTTCTGTGCTCAATTTTAGAGCTTTCCTTATGAAGTACAAGTAGACGTGATTCATCTCTTTTTGCCGTTGGGTATTGAGCAATAAGATGCTTTGGTAGATCATAATCATAGTTGCTAGTGTTATAGGGCGTCGTATTCATATTTTTTACTTAAAAACAGTTCTCAAAACAAAAAAAAATCTTTATTTCTTGTTATACAATATGTTGTCATTTTTTTCAAACAAACATTAAATATAGCAAGGTTGGGAGTTTTCAAAAATAAATGTAAAATAGAATACCAAAAAAAAACTTGACAAAGGCGAGAAATGGTGTATTTTCCACCTAAATGGTAGAAGGTGGGTAAGAGTGGGGAATTAAAAAATGGCCATATTTACAGGGAAACATCTACATACTATTGACGAAAAAAATCGATTAGCCATACCTTCATCGATACGGAAATGTATGGATGAAGATACAGAGGGCAATGGGTTTTTTGTAACACCGGGTTTGGATAAATGCCTTGCGCTCTATACGCCCCTTCATTTCAAAGAAATTTCGGAAAAATACAACGAACAAGCATCTACAAATAGAAAAGCGCGGAATTTCCAGCGTCATTTCTTTTCAAATTCAAAAAAAGTTGACTGCGACAAACAGGGAAGAATTAGCATAGACCCACAGCACATAAGCTATGCCGATCTTAAGAAGGATGTCGTTATTGTTGGAGTAATGGACAGGATAGAAATATGGGACTTACAATCCTGGAACGAAGTTGAAGCAGGCAACAGTGAAAATTATGAAAATGACGCGGAAGATCTCTTTCGTCTGGGATATGTCCCAGGTTCGTAACAAGGTAAGACCGTTTTGCAGAATTTAGGCAATGAAAAAAACTTTAATCAATGATTACTCATGATGATGATCTCTCACCGCATAGACCAGTTATGCCTGATGAGGTTATAAGTTTCCTTAGGCCGAGCAAGGGTGACATTATAGTTGATGCAACAATTGGTGCTGGAGGGCACAGTTGTGAAATATTAAAGAAGATAGGGCCTGATGGGCTTCTTATTGGAATAGATAAGGATGCTGAGATACTGAAGATAGCAGGTAGGTTTCTGTCAAAGATAAGTGATAGTTACAAATTGTATCAAGCTGACTTTGTAAATTTAGATTGTGTACTTGAAAAGTTAAAAATTAGTAAGGTCAATGGTATTTTACTTGACCTCGGAGTTTCTTCGTTGCAATTGGACTCCTTGGATCGTGGATTTAGTTTTAGCAAAGAAGGGCCTTTAGATATGAGAATGGACAGGACACAGGGTATAACCGCTGAAGATTTGCTAAAAAGACTTTCTGAAAGAGAAATGGCGGATGTCTTCTGGAAATACGGTGAGGAGAGAAAATCCAGGCGTGTTGCCAGGGCAATTATGTATGAGCGGAAAAGGGGGACATCTATAAAAACAACTACACAATTGGCCAAAATCGTTGAGAAGGCGCTATATGTGCCAAGAGGGTATTCAAAGAAAAAAGCAATCCACCCTGCAACTCGCGTATTTCAGGCATTACGAATAGTTGTAAATGATGAGTTAAAAAGTCTGGAACAATTTTTAAATGATGCATGCGTATTTCTGGCCGGTGGTTCAAGGATTGTAGTAATGTCCTTTCATTCTCTTGAGGATCGTTTGGTCAAGAGAGCTTTCCGTGAGGGGAAAAGTACATCTCTCTTGGAGATCTTGACAAAAAGACCTCTTATTGCTAGTGACTCGGAAATTAGAGAAAATGTTAGATCCAGGAGTGCTAAACTTCGAGCAGCAGAGAGGACATACTTATGAAAGTTTGCAGGTACGGTTGTGTACTCGTAGTTATTTTAATTATGGCAATCTTTACGATGGCGGAAGGTTCAAGAAAAATACAGATCGGATACGATATTACGAGAATGGAAAACGAACTGGTGCGGCTGTCAGAGGAGAGCAAAAGATTAAAATCTAAATCAGATAAATTGAGAAAGCCGGACAAGATATCTATGAAGGTAAAAAATATGAAACTTGACCTGAGTATTGAGGATGATGAGAATATTGCTGTTGTAAAGAAATATCCTAAGCATTTGGATAAGAAGCCGGGAAATAAAATAGAAGCTTAGGTTTTCCAATTTTCTAACGAACCAGTTGTAAAATAAAATAATGCTAAATCAAAAAATAATTTCAAGGGGTTGTAAAATCAGGGTAAACATCTTGTGTGTCTGTATTCTTATAATATTTTCAGCCCTTCTATATCAACTGGTTCGTATACAGATTATTGATCACAAAAAATATAGTTCTTTAGCATTCTCGCAACAATGCAAAAAACAGACTATTCCAACAAGAAGAGGGCTTATTTTTGATAGAGGAGGGGCGAAACTGGCAGAATCAATTCAGGTAGGTTCGGTCTATGCAGATCCTTTCTTCATAACGGAAAAAAAGAAGACGTCTAAAATCCTATCTGATTTGCTGGGTTTAGATAAAGCAGAAGTTGTAAAGCTGTTAAGCAAGAAAAAGAGGTTTGTCTGGATAAAAAGAAGAATATCAGATGAACAGGAAGAGGCGTTAAGGCCATTGCATCTTAAAGGTATTAGTATAAAACACGAGTACAAAAGGGTTTACCCTTACGAAAAATTGTGCTCTCAGGTTCTGGGTTTTACTGATATCGATGAAAACGGTTTGGGAGGTATTGAAAGATCGCTTAATCAAGTTATTTCGGGAAGCAATGGTTCCAAGGTAGTAGAAAAAGATGGTCTTCAACATCAATTTTCTACTTTAAAAGGAGAAACTGTCTCCGCGAGATACGGTGATAGTGTATTTTTGACTATTGATTGTAACGTCCAGTCTATAGTGGAGGAAGAGCTTGAAAAAGCATGTCTGAAGTGGGACCCGAATTCGGCGATTGCAATAGCAATGGATCCTTCTACAGGAGAGGTATTAGCAATGGCTAATTATCCTACATTTGACCCAAATTTCGTTCGAGATTCAAATCCGGCAGAAAGGCGTAACAGGGCAATTACGGATTGCTTTGAACCAGGCTCATTGATTAAACCCTTAATTGTAAGCGGTGCACTGGATAGTGGATTGGTAAAAGAGGATGAAACTATTTTCTGTTATAACGGAGCTTATAAGGTAAATGGTGGAAGGAGAGTAGTTAGGGATTCTCATTCATATGGTGATTTAAGTGTATCTGATATTGTCGTTCATTCAAGCAATATAGGAATGGCACAAATAGGGCAGAGGATAAAGAAGCAAAGATTGCATAGATATTTGAAGGATTTTGCTTTTGGCGAAAAAACAGGAATACAATTACCCGGTGAAGTCAGAGGCATTGTAAGGCCTCTTAATCTCTGGTCAGTTGATTCAGAAATTTCTGTTTCCTTCGGTTATGAAACAGCGGTAACGCCAATACAGATGGTTGCCGCCTTCTGTTCAATTGCTAATGGAGGGACATTGCTGCAGCCACAAATTGTCAGCAAAATAACTGATTATTCAGGTAAGAGAGTGAAAAAAAATTATGATCCTGCGCGCATCAGGAGGGTCGTTTCTCCAAAGATTGCGAGGGAAGTAATGGCCCCTATTCTCGAAAATGTTGTTAAAGAAGGTACTGGTAAACGGGCGATGCTTTTTACGCACAGGGTTGCTGGTAAAACAGGTACGGCCAAAAAATTAGAGAAGGTTGGTAATAAAATGAAATATTCTAATAAATATATTGGTTCATTCGTAGGGTTTGCACCGGCGGATGAACCTAAGATCTGTGTTTTGGTCTCTTTAAATGAACCAAAAAATGGTGCTTATTACGGAGGTACCGTAGCCGCACCCGCAGTAGGAAATATTTTAGAAAGAACTCTTGGTTATATGGAATTTGGTCCACAATATGTACAGATAGCTCAAAGATAATTTAGTGGGGAGAAACTTTATTACTTTATTACGAGGGGAGGTGGTAAATGGTCAAAAATGCTGGAAGGTAGGTACATCAGTGGGTGATGTATTGATACCCTATACTGCCCCAAATTTTTTGGGGACAGTGTAGGGTATCGTATTTAATTTCTAAATTATTTTAAGAGGAGAATCCCATGACTAAAAAAGAATTAGAAAAACATAATTTCCTTACTTGGTGTCGATATGCTGATGCAAACGAGCTTGAAAATGCTAAAGGGAAAAACCATGAAGTATGGGAAAGATTGTATGGTGAATATGCAAATGAAATAGAAGTGATAAATAGAACAAAGCAAGTATACGAATCCATTTCCCAACATGAAATAGGGATACAGAAATTTGATCTTTCTTTGAAAATTTCAATATAATGATTATGGTTTTTTAATGAAATTAAGTACGTTAGTTCACCATTTAGACTTAATGGGAACATACAACCTTTGTGATGTTGAGATTACGGGCATTACCAATGATTCGAGAAAGGTAAGGCCTGGTTCTCTTTATGTTGCAATTAAGGGATATAAGACGGACGGACATAATTTCATTAAAAAATCTCTTGAATGTGGTGCTCAAGCAATCGTTAGCGAGGAAAGGTTTTCTCTTAATACAAAGATTCCTCAAATAACTGTACGTAACACGAGAAAAGCACTTTCCTCTTTGAGTTGTTGCTTTTATAACAACCCATCTCAAAAAATTAATGTTGTTGGTGTAACGGGAACAAATGGTAAGACTACTACTACATTTCTAACTAAGTCCATAATTGAAAAAGCAGGATATGAGGCAGGGTTAATCGGTACGATTAATTATCAAATAGGGGAAAAAATTATACCTGCACAGGAAACAACTCCTGAATCAGTTGAGCTTCAAAGGCTCATCGCAGAAATGGTAGCGGCAAAGATGAAATTTGCAGTTATGGAAGTGTCTTCTCACTCAGCTATACAGTATAGAATTGAGAATATTAAGTTTAAAACCGCTGTTTTTACCAATATAACCGCCGAACACATGGATTATCATAAAACAATTTCAAATTATATGAATGCGAAGGTAGAGCTGTTTAAGAATTTAACAAAAGACTCTTTTGCGGTATTAAATGCAGATGACGAGCATAGTAAATATTTTTCCGATAGAACAAGTGCTAAAATCTTGTGGTATGGAATAAAGAATAATGCTGATATAAAAGCTGAGATATGTAGAGAATCTACAAGTAATACAATGATTAGGTTAAAATATTTGCAAAGAGAAATAGATATAAAAGTACCTTTTGTGGGGCTGCACAATGTTTACAATGCACTTGCATCCGTTGCCAGTGCAATTTCGCTTGGATTTAAACTTGATGTAATAAAATCCGGCATCGAAACTGCGCCTGTTGTACCGGGGAGATTAGAAAATGTACCTTGCGACCGTGGTTTTAATGTTGTTGTTGACTATGCCCATACGCCTCATGCACTAGAAACAGTACTGCATGCACTAAAGAATCTGGTAAAAGGCAGGATACTGCTTGTTTTTGGTTGTGGAGGTGATAGAGATAAAGAGAAACGTTCAATTATGGGAAAAATTGCTGATGAAAAATCTGATATTTTTTGGCTGACAAATGATAACCCACGTTCAGAGGCTCCTTTAAGCATTATAGATGACATCAAAGCTGGAATAAAGTCAGGGCGATCGTTTCATATTCAAACGAATAGGCATAAAGCAATAGCGGAAGCGCTTTCCGAGGCAAAAGGTGATGATCTTGTTCTTATTGCCGGAAAGGGACATGAAAAATATCAAATAATTAAAGATACTATAATTCCCCTTGATGACAGAGAGGTGGTTAAAAAGATACTTTCTGAATAATCTGAAAAAGTTATATAAATAAAAATTAAGTATAAATGTTGTATTTTGATCTTTGTGCCTTTTTAAATATTCTTATTTGAAAGATAAGTAAATGATGACAAAAGGGCTGAAAATATTTACTAGTCTGAATTGCATCTACATAATGTTAAGCTTGTTTGATCTATCATTTACGTTTGGTAATGACCAGCCAGATCTATCTCCACCTGTAACAACTCGTTCCAAAGTGATATGTTCTGAAGGGACAGGATTTGCCGCAAGGCGGCTCTTGCCAGAAAGGGTTGGCCAGACCAACAAAGAGGCTCTGGCGGGAATAACCTATACAACCGAATATTTTCGTACAGATGATTTTTCAAAACCAGTTTACAAACCAGTGCAAGATGTGTGTCCATACCTTGATAATAAAGGAATACTATTTGACAACTTCATGTATAAAGATTGGTGCGAAGAAACGTTCGACAATGGAAAATATATATATGAAGCATACAAGGATATAGCTTTTAATATAAAATATACTCCGGAACAACCTGAAACTGATATCTGGCAGACTCCATTTGAAACCAACAAGTCTAAAAAAGGTGATTGTGAGGATGCCGTATTTCTCTTTACATCACATCTTTCCTCAATGCAGAAAAACACTAAGATTATATGGGGATGGGTAATTGACAAAGGCAGTAAAATTGCCAGGGCGCATGTGTGGTCTCAACTGACAGATAAGGCGGGGCAGCAATATATCGTAGAAGGTTTCTCTGAAGATTGGGATGGAATAATACCATTGGAAATTGCTGAAAAAACTGAATTGAGGAAACCAATATTCACAATTACACACTCAGAACTTTGTAGATTGTCCAACCTGGTCTCCGAGCCTGATGGTTGGCAGACATACCAATCGTTAATGAATTTATGTACATCAGCAAACTTTATAGAATTTTACTCCAGGAATTTAAACATTTCTCAAGGTATGGATTCACGCTTCAATCCAGATTACGGATTCATCGGATATCTTCTTGATACGCAAACTGAGTCATATAGAGAGACGAGGTCTCATAGGTATCCAACCAGACCCAACATGTCTCCTGTCATGGATAAACAAATATCTAACATTTTCAAAAAACTTCATGAGCTTTTTATCAGGAGTGGAATACAAAGGGAAGATTCTGGCTCAAACATGCAAATTGCTCATAGAAGTTTGGTTAATACCAACTCTAAAAGAAACCTGAATTGTAGAAGATAAAGAAAATTGAATACTATAGAAATCTCTAATGTCTTAAAGGCAATTAATGGGGAGTTATTACTTGGTAACTCGGAATCACGTATTACGGGAATATCTACAGACTCAAGATCTATAAAAGAAGGAGAACTGTTTTTTGCCCTGGAGGGTGGAAATTATGATGGCCATAAATTTGTCGATCAAGCGATTTCTAACGGAGCTGCCGGGGCGGTAATATCAAGTAACAAAGAAGCCGTTTATTCATTACTTTCTGAATTTAAGGAATGTATCTTAGTAGAAGTTGCTGATACATTAAGAGGATTAGGTGACCTTGCAAAGTTTTATCGTAATAGTTTGAGAACTCGTTTTATTGCAGTAACAGGCAGCAATGGCAAAACAACGACGAAAGACATGATTTATCATGTTCTCAGGAATTTTAACAGCGTAACTAGATCCAGAAAAAGTTTTAATAATTTTATCGGTGTGCCGTTAACAATCTTCGATACGGATTTCACTCAGGATTTTTGTGTTGTTGAAATGGGTACTAATGCCCCCGGAGAGATTAGAAGGTTATCTGAAATTATATTTCCTGATTTTACCATTCTAACCAATATATCATACACACATCTTGAAGGTCTTGGCAGTATTGAAGGTGTTGCAAATGCGAAAGCAGAACTCATCGAAAATATGGCAGGAAATGGTATTTTAATTACGAATGCTGATGACGACTGGTGTAATCGGATTGCAAGCAGTTTCGGCGGAAGGGTCATAAGTTTTGGTTTTAATAAAAATGCTGATATAAAAGCATCAAACGTTAAACGTGATAATACAGGTTTTGTCTTTACGGTAAACGATTCTTTTACGGTAAAATTGTCGTTATTAGGTAAACACAATGTCTATAACGCCATGGCAGCTATAGCTATATGTAATGCAGTTGGTATTAGTATGGAAAATATATGTGACAAATTGATTGACTTTAAGCTTCCACCTATGCGGATGGAGAAACAGATTTGCGGTGATATAGTAGTAATAAATGACGGATATAATTCAAATCCTTCGTCAATGTCTGCTGCATTAGAAGAGTTATCTCAATTAACTGCACCGGGCAGGAAGATACTTGTATGCGGGGATATGCTGGAGTTGGGAAAGTATGCGGAAAGTATGCATAGAGAAATTGGTGTGAAGGTTGCCAATTCTGATATTGACGTCCTGTGGACAGTTGGACCCTTTTCCCGATTTGTCGCAGAAGAAGCTATTGCTAACGGTATGCCGGAAGATAGAATTCGAAGTTGCGAAACCTCGGAAGAGGTATCTCGTTTCGTTGCTTCACAATTAAAAAAAGATGATATCGTCCTAATAAAAGGTTCAAGAGGAATGATGCTTGAGAATGTTGTGCGACAGGTCGAGAGTTGCTTTTCAAGGAGAAAAGAAAACAATTCTGCACTGCTGAGTCTGGTCTGAAATTGTGGAATTGTTAAGTAAGTTTTTTCAGTGTTATCGGTTGCTATGGAGAAAAAATATTGTTTTATAAATTGATTTACCCCCTTCATGATTATTTTCAGGGGTTTGAGTTGATAAGATATATATCATTTAGAGCAGGCCTGGCTGCCATAACGGCTTTTTTAATAAGCTTGCTTGTCGGATCACAAGTAATAAAGATACTTAAAAAAAATAAGGTTTCTGAGGATACTTCTAAAACAGATTCTGAAACACTAAAAGATCTTCACAGTGAAAAGAAAAACGTACCTACCATGGGCGGTATTATCATTTTGATTGCAATTATTATTTCAACCGTGCTCTGGTGTGACATTTTTAACATATATATTTTATTAGTTTTGTTTACGGCCGTTTGGCTTGGCGTTTTGGGTTTTTTTGATGATTATATAAAACTGACGCAAAAGCATGCATCAGGTTTAACTAGTACATCAAAACTTTTCTTTCAATGTGGATTGGGGCTGATAATTGGTTTAATATTGTACTTTCATTTCAAGAATGTTGACGAAGGTACAAAGTTAGTAATACCATTCTTCAAAGAAGTTAGGCCTGATCTTGGGGCATTTTATGTGTTGATGGTAATGTTTTTCGTAGTAGGAATGTCAAATGCCGTCAATATTGCAGACGGTCTTGACGGGTTGGCAATTGGATGTACGGTAATCGCAGCTTTAGCATTTACTTTAATAGCTTACATTGTAGGGAGGATTGACTTTAGCAGCTATTTACAAGTACCTTACATCGCAGGTACCGGTGAATTAAGTATTTTCTGCTCTGCATTGGTAGGTGCCGGGTTGGGTTTTATGTGGTTTAATTGCTATCCAGCACAGACGTTTATGGGAGATGTGGGTTCATTACCGCTGGGAGGAATACTTGGAATTGTAGCAATTATTGTGAAACAGGAACTTCTTATTTTTTTTATAGGAAGTATATTTATTGTAGAAGCCTTTTCAGTCTTACTGCAGGTTGGTATATACAAGATCTCAGGCAAGAGATTGTTTCTGTGTGCACCCTTACATCACCACTTTCAATTTAAAGGTTGGCCGGAAACCAAAATCACCATGAGGTTTTTTATAATTGCTGCAATAATGGCACTCTTTAGCTTAATAACGCTGAAATTATGAATGTTTTAAGAAACCAACATGTATACGGCAAAGATATACACTCTGATCAGGCTTCAGGTTATCGCTTTACCGATATACGTAGATTAGAGCCAGCAAATGTCATAATGTATCTTGTTGCGACATTACTTGTAATAGGGATAATTATGATTTACAGTACAAGCTCGGCAAAAGTTGCCGATAGTGCTCTTACAATGAACACTACTTTTATAAGGCATGTTATGTGGGTAGCTATTGCAATAATAGGCATGTTGATCATGATGAGAGTTGATTATCATTATCTACAAAAATATCGTACGGTAATCTTTATCATTGCACTTGCCGGTCTGGTTGTTGTGCTTATTCCAGCAATAGGAACGGTTACTTATGGCGCTCGCAGGTGGATAAGGGTAGGGACTCTTGGATACCAACCATCAGAATTTGCTAAACTTGCAATGGTTATTTTCATATCAGGATATATTACAAAAAACCGGGAAAAAATGTCTACTTTTGCCAGGGGTTTTGTGGTTCCGATTATACTGATAGGTATTGTTTCCTTACTTATTCTCAAGGAACCGGATTTTGGTACAGCCATGTTTATATCAATGATCTCGTTTATATTGATAATGACAGGAGGAACCAGGATCGTTTATGTGATCTTTACCCTGATAGCTTCAATTCCTCATATATATCAAATTATGCACAATATTCCAACGTATCGACACAACAGGCTGCTAGCGTTTCTTGATCCCTGGAAAGATCCTTCGGGAATTGGTTATCAAATTATACAATCATGGATTGCGCTCGGTTCAGGGGGTGTCGCTGGTTTGGGTATGGGAGAGAGTCGGCAGAAGTTGTTTTTTTTGCCGATGAGCGGTAATGATTTTGTCTTTTCAATAATAGGTGAGGAGTTCGGATTTATAGGAACTACAAGTGTTGTAGTTATGTTTGCATTGTTAACATGGCAGGGTATAAGGGTTTGTAAAGCCACATCGGACCCCTTTGGCTTTTTCCTTTCGTTAGGTATAACTATCTCGCTTGCCTTACAGGCGGCTATAAATATAGCGGTTGTTACCGGCTCTATACCGACAAAGGGACTTCCATTACCATTTATCAGTACGGGAGGTTCATCAATATTATTGTCTATGTTGGGAATAGGGATACTATTAAATATTGCGAAACAATCAGGAGGAACTGATGCTTCAGCAAGTAGTATTGAAAAAGATAGGAGTTTTGCCACTTGAAAGTTGTCTTTGCGGGTGGAGGAACAGGCGGACATTTAATGGCAGGTCTAAGTATAGCACAGGAAATATCATCCAGGTTTTCTGACACGCGCATAATTTTCTTTGGTACAAATAAGAAAAATGAGTCAGGATACATAGGGAGGAGCGGCTATGAGTTTAAACAAATTATGGCATGTAAGTTGACATCATTTATTCGCTTACCTCTCTTTCTCTTTGTCTCTCTAATCGGAATAGTACATTCTTTAATCAGTCTTGTAAGAATTAAACCGGATGTGATCATTGGTTTGGGTGGTTATGGTTCTGTGTTACCGGTGGTTGCAGCATATATCACTGGTATCCCAATTGTCTTGATAGAACAAAATGTTATACCGGGAAGGGCGAATCTAGTTATGTCAAGGTGGTCAGATATCGTTCTTTGCCATTGGGAAAGTTCAAAGAAACGGTTTAAAAAGGGACATGTAAGTGCTACTGGTGTGCCAATACGGAACAGTATTATAGCAAACGAGACAAAGGCTGACGACAATCCGTTTGGACTTGATTTTCAAAGAAAGACACTACTAATTATGGGTGGTAGCCAGGGCGCCCAGGCTATAAACAAAGTAATTTTGCAATGTATTCCGGAACTTCAGACATTGGTTCCGGATTTGCAGATAATACATTTGACGGGAAAACATGGATATCAGGAAGCAAAAGAGTTTTATAGCGGTATGGGGATAAGCTCTTTTGTTTCCGAATTTTATAATGATATAGGTGCTGCCTATAGATTGTCAGACCTGGTTATTAGCCGTTCCGGTGCAAATACGATTGCAGAGATTACGGCAGTAGGTATTCCGGCAGTCCTTATTCCTTATCCATATGCGACAGACAATCATCAATACTGGAATGCTTATGAACTGTCGAGTGTAGGTGGTGCCGTGATTATTAAACAAGAAGAATTGAAGCCTGAAACGGTTGTAAAGATTGTGTCTGATTTGCTCATGAATAATGAAAGACGGGATGATATGAAGAAAATAAATAAAAATTTAAGAAAACCTTTTGCTGCCGTAAGGGTTGTTGACAAAATTAGTCAGACGCTCAAAGAGAAGAAGGCGAAAAAGCATTTATTTAGTTTTTCTTGCCCTGTTTAGCGAGAAATTCCGTGAAATTTAAAACAAGGGGCTTTGTAGGAATTAATGAAACGTATTTCAAAAGAACATCATCAAGGAAGAGATAGTCAAAACGGTTTTAACATTATTGATTATGTTAAAGATTATGGAAAATATGTTTACTTCATTGGTATTGGTGGTGCGGGAATGAGTGCCATTGCTAAGATTTTAATAAATGAAGGCTACATTGTATCCGGATCAGACATGGAGTGCTCTCCGGCAACATATGAGCTTGGTGAGTTAGGTGTCAGGGTTGATACAAAACAGGATGGAGAATGTCTTCATCCAGATACTAATCTGGTGATAACTTCTGCAGCTATCAATGAGAATAATCCTGATCTTAAAAAGGCAAGATCATTGGGATTAAGGGTTGTTAAATATTCTGAGTTTTTAGGCTCTTTAATGAAAACAAAATATGGTATTGCTATTAGCGGTACACATGGTAAGACAACAACAACCGCAATGATTTCTACAATATTAAAAAAGACGGGACTCGAACCTACCTTTGTAATCGGAGGTAATGTAACAGAGATCGGAGGTAATTCCTGCACTGGCAAAGGAAGTTATTTTATTGCAGAGGCATGTGAATATGACAGGACTTTCCTGAATCTGGCACCACAGATAGGTGTAATCACTAATATTGAAGAAGATCACTTGGATTATTATAAAGATCTTGATGGAATAACAGACGCTTTTACAGAGTTTGTCTCCTTAATTCCGGAAGACGGATTACTTGTTATAAATAATGATGATGCAAATGTAAGGAAGGTTGTTAAGGGAGCGAAATGTAAGGTTGAAAGTTACTCAATTGCTACATCATCTAACTTCCTCAATAAGGTCATTCCTGCCGGAAGAGCTGGTTTTCAAGCTTATTCTAGCGGATTGCCAAATACTGATGTGTCTAATGAAAGAGTAAATTGTAAATCAGACGCAAAATGGCTTGCCGTAGTTAATTATTCAGACAAAGAAGTAAATCATTTCAGCGTATTTAAAAAAGGGGAATATTTTGGTGACTTCTGTCTTAAAACACCGGGATTACATAATGTGTCAAATGCACTTGCTGCAATATCTGTCTGTAATTATATAGGTTTAAATGGAGAAACCATAAAGAAAGTGTTGGCATCATTTAATGGTGTAAGTCGACGTTTTCAAACTATCAGTAGTAAAAACGGGATTACGATTATTGATGATTTTGCTCATCACCCGACAGCAATCAAAACAACTTTGGAAACGGCAAGGGCGATCTATCCTTCACAACGTATTTGGTGCGTGTTTCAGCCACATCAGCACAATCGTACAAAACTTCTTCTAAGAGAATTTGCTATGGCTCTCACGCTTGCCGACAAAGTAATCATTGCGAACATTTATGCATCAAGAGATTCGGATATAGAAAGGGCATCAGTTAGTTCGCTGGATCTTAAACGCGAATTGCAGGCAATGGGTGGTGATGCAGAATGTATTAAAAACATCTCTGAGATTATAGATAATTTACGTTTAAGTGTGAAAAGAGATGATATTGTTATGATTCTGGGCGCGGGTGATATTTGGAAAGCCGCTCACGGTTTAAAAAGCAACCTCGAAAATGCATATGATTAGCAGCCCGGAAATTATTAATGAAATATTCAGGCATGATGTTCTCCTTCAAAAATATACTTCTTTCAGGACAGGGGGGGCTGCGGAGATATTTGTGGAACCTGTGGATACTTCAGAGCTAAAGAAGGTGTTACTGTTCTGTAAAGATGAGCAGAAAAAGGTATTTATTTTTGGAAAAGGCACCAACATTCTTGTTAATGATAATGGCGTTAAGGGTGTGGTGATACATTTGGGAGGAGTAAATTTTCAAAAGATAGAAAGGCGTGATAGAAATGTGCTATCCGGCGCTGGAGTCACTCTTTCCAATCTTGTCCGTACGGTTGCCTCATATGGATTGGGGGGATTGGAGGTGTTAGCAGGGATTCCTGGTACTGTCGGAGGTGCGGTAATGATGAATGCAGGAGGAAAATACGGTGAAATAAGCGACAGTATTAGTTCAGTTACTACAATGACTTTTGACGGGAGGATCATTAAATACACGCGCGGAAATATAGAGTTTGCATATCGTGGGTGTAATCTTAGTAACCAAATAGTTATTGAAGTAGAATTCAAGCTTAAGGAATCCAAAACAGAAGTAGTTCTTGAGAAGATGGATGCAATTTATAAAGAAAAGAAGGAGATGCAACCTTTAGGTACGTTTAATGCCGGTAGTATATTTAAAAATACACCTCAACATAAGGCGGCAGAGCTAATTGACAAGGCAAATCTCAAAGGTTTTAAGGTGGGAGGTGCTATTATTTCAAAAAAACATGCGAATTTTATTGTTAACACCGGGAATTCTACCAGTGCTGATATACTAGAGTTGATAAAGATAGTTAAAGAAACTATCAAGAAGAAATATAATGTCTCTCTGGAAGAAGAAATACATATTTGGTAATCACCTATATATACTCTTGATGTTAGGGATGTCCGGTAAATTAAAATATGATTACTGAGAGCACACGTAGTATCATACTGAAGCATTTGGATTTTTTCTGACAAATATAAAAAATGCACAGAGAATACAGAAAAATAATAAAACCCGAAAAACTATTAGGGTATTGTCTGTCATTCTCTGTGCATAAAATAAAAGGAGGATTTTATACTTATGTTTGAGGCTGAACATATATTGGGCATTGTTGTGGCTGACAAAGATGGAATTATAAAGTCTGTTAGCCGTAGTAATGGTAGCCTACCTTCCAGTTTAATTGGTACCAAGTGGCACGACGTTTTTTCGATACCGGCAGAAGAAATAGATATTGTAGAAGAAAGAAGTCCTGAGATTTTCAGATTACGTGAATCTGGGGAAAAACTATCTGTATTTCCTTCTTATGATAAGGAAGGATCTGTTTTTGGATTTCATATTTTGGTAGAAAAAAATTATGAAGAAAAACGCCACACACAATTTCTGAATAAAATATCATGTTTGGGGAAGATTGTTCCCGGGATTGCACATGAAATTAATAATCCGCTGGCGTATGTGTCGGGATGGTTACAGATGTTCCATGTAGAAACAAAAGACAATGATCCCAAAAAGAAGACCTATGAGACTCTTATCAGAGAGTTTGAACGTATAGCCAGTTTAGCTCACAGCTTACTTGATTTTACAAGGCAGGCGCCAAGATCAAAGAAGGTTTTTGATGTAAATAAAGTAGTCGATGACGTAGTAACTATGATTGGGTATACAATGAAGAATGAGAATATTGAGATTGTAGAGAATTTAACATTATCTGATATTGAGATGTATGGAGATAGTGACGGACTGAAACAGGTATTTATAAATTTAATGCAAAATGCAAGGGAAGTCATGCCAAATGGGGGAACTTTGTATATAAGTACAAATATTTTTCAGGATAATTCAGTATTGATCCAATTTCGTGATACTGGGTGTGGTATCAGCAAAGAGCAATTAAACAAGGTATTTGGTCCGTCTTATACGACTAAAGCTGATGACAAGGGTTCCGGCCTGGGCCTGTCAGTATGTAAGACTATTATTGAAGAATTTGGTGGGACTATAGATTTAGATAGTAAGGTAGATAAGGGAACAGTTGCTTCTATTCTATTGCCAAAATGTTCCGCCAGTTGGACTGAACATGTCTGAAATGTCAACCAATCATAAAGTTTTAGCTATATTTAGAGATGATGAGAATATGAGGGCTGCTGTCAAGCTCTTAGAAAAGAGGGGATACGATGTTTTTTCTGAAACAAGTGTCTTTCAAGCAATCGCGACGGTTACTGAAAGAAAGGTAGACGTCATTATTCTTGATGTAGATGATTTGGATTTAAAAGAAATGGAGTTTCTTGATGTGGCAAGAAAGATTAATCCGAATCTGTTTATTTTGATTTCTTTTTGTAATGTGCATAGAGAGAAAGCTATTAAATATCTTGAAAGAGGAGCCGATTGTTATATTTTAAAGCCTTTCTATCTAAGTGAATTATTTGCCATTATTCACAAATTTTCAGACAGGATTAGTCAAAACGGAAACATCTTAAAGGAATCATCAGAAACGAACAAATCAATAGAACATCTTGCATTAAGAATTGCACATGAAATCAATAACCCATTAACCACAATTAGCGGCCAGTTACAATTGAGATTATCCGGAATGGATAGTAGTCACCCTGATTATCATGTTTATGAAACCCTTGAGGAAGAAACCCAGAGAATTGCTGAAACAGTAAGATCTTTAGTAACCTTTGCTCAAGCAAGAGAACCTGCTAAGGAAATTGTAAATTTGAACAATATCCTGACAGATGTAATTTATTCCTTTAAAGATACGGAGCGGGAAAGAGAGATACAGGTAGTTGAGTCTCTTGACAATGATTTGCCAATGATTATGGCAGATAAAGAACAAATTGCTTTGGTTTGCAGGAATATCATTGATAATTCAAGAATGGCCATTAATGGGAGAGGCGGCTTGAAAATTGCCACAAAAAAGGGAATGAATAACTCTGTAAATATTGCTTTTTATGATTCGGGCAAGGGAATTCCCCCGGATGTAATTGAACGGATTTTTGACCCTTTTTTTGTAGTAAACGATGAAGAGAGAGGAATGGGTTTAGGGCTTTGTATTTCTCGTGACATTATCAAAAGACACGGAGGTTCATTAACGGTAAAAAGCCAAAAGGGCAAGGGTACAATCTTTCAGCTTTCTTTGCCAGTAGAGGCTGTTTAATTATAGGAATATGTCTAGGAGGGGAAATGAACGAACAAATAAGAATATTAGTTGTAGATGATGAACCCAAGATATGTCATTTAATTGAAGAGTTACTCAAGCTGGAAGGTTATCAGGTTGATGTAAGCTTTTCAGGTATTGAGGCGCTGCAGATGCTTAAGATGTATAATTACCAGATGTTGTTAACAGATCTGAAGATGCCAGGTATCGACGGGTTGGAGTTAATTAGTAAGGCGAAAAAGAGCTGTCCTGAAATCAGAACCATAATGGTTACCGGTTATGCGACTGTTGATACTGCGGTGCAGTCATTGAGGCATGGAATAGATGACTACATAACAAAGCCATTTAACATTTTTGAGTTGAAAAAAGCGGTAAAACAAACATTACACACACGTCAGGTTGCAATGGAAAATGTACGACTATTAAAAGATTTAAGGAAGGCAAATCATGAGCTGGGTCTTCATAAACAGGGATTAGCGGAAAAAGTTGAGATAGCGGGAGAGCAACTTACAAAGGCCAATAAAGAGCTTGTTAAAAGAGTTAGCGAATTGGCTATGGTAAATGAGATTAGTAAGGCAATAACATCAGTGTTAGACTTAGATGAGGTTCTCAATTTATGTTTGAATGAAATCAACGAAAAGTTAAAGGTAAAACACAGCTCGATCATGTTGGTTGATGAAGAGAGAGATCTGCTGGTAGTTAAGGCGAGTCATGGTTACAGGAGCAGTCGGATTTTAGGTGCGACACAAGAAATAGGCAAGGGAGTCGCTGGACGTGTTGTGATGGAGAAGAAACCTATCCTGGTTAAGGATATTATGCATGATAACAGGTTTAACGGAAACAAAAGACCGGATTATAAAACAAAATCATTTGTTTCTGTTCCTCTCATAACGGAAGGGAGAGTTCTTGGAGTAATAAATATTATAGATAAGGAGTCAGGTGAAAGTTTCTGTGAGGCAGATGTTAACCTGCTCGGTACCATTGCAGGCCAGGTAAGTGTTGCATTAGAGAATGCGAAGCTTTATGAGGAACTTGAAGCAAATTGCTTTAACATGGTTAAGTCTCTGGCTGCCGGCCTTGACGCGAAGGATCGCTATACAAGTGGCCATTCTGAGAGGGTATCGGAATACTCATCTTCAATCGCTGGGATAATGGAGGTTTCCGATAAAGAGAAGAGTACATTGAGTCATGCCGCATTGCTACATGACATTGGCAAGATAGGTATTTCGGATTTCATACTCAACAAAAACGGTAAATTGGATGATTCGGAATATGATACAATAAAATCCCATCCTTCCACTGGTGAAAAAATCATAAAACCATTAACTTTCCTTGACGATGCATTACACCATATAAGAGGTCACCATGAGAGTTTTGATGGTAGTGGGTATCCGGATAAATTAGGAGGAGAAGATTTGCCGCTTCTAACGAGAATAATGACGGTCGCTGATGCCTTCGATGCAATGACATCGACTAGAACATACCGGCCATCAATGAAGACTGCCAAGGCGTTAGCTGAGCTGGAAAGGGTGTCAGGGGAGCAGTTCGACCCTGATGTTGTAGATGCCTTTGCATCCAGTGAAATAATCAGGATGAAATCAGAGCTGGAGGTTTGTTCTTAGGTCAGGATAATCAGTTGCCCTGGCGTATTAAAATATAAATCTGAGGAGAAATAATATGTACAGAGAATACAGGAAAATAATAAGCCCGATAAAATTATTAGGGTACAGTCTGTAATTCTCTGTGCATCTAAAATATTAATAGAACTAAGATCAGTGAGAGTAGAGAGTAGTTAAGCATTGGAATATGTTTGGTGTGTGTGTATGAACAAAAAAGAATATTAGTTGTAGGCGATGAATCCAAAATATGCCATTTAATTGAAGAGTTACTCAAGCGGGAAGGTTATCAGGTTGATATAAGTTTTTCAGGTATTGAGGCGCTGTAAATGCTTAAGATGCACGATTACCATATGCTGTTAACAGATTTGAAGATGCCCGGTATAGACGGGCTGGAGTTAATAAGTAAGGCTAAAAAGAGCTGCCCTGAAATCAGGACCATAATGGTTGCCGGTTATGCAACTGTTGATACTGTGGCTTAGTCATTGAGGCATGGAATAGATGACGACATAACAAAGTCATTTAATGTTTTTGAGTTGAAAAAAGCGGTAAAACAAACATTGCATACCCGTCTGGTCGCAATGGAAAATGTATAATTATTAAAAGATTTTAAGAAAGTAAATTCTGCATCAGTTTTTCACAAGCCAGGATTTTAAATAAAACCGGTTACTTATTATTTTTCTTATTGAATTAAAGATGTCTGATGAAAAATATATTGTAGTGTTAATGGGTGGTATATCTTCTGAAAGAGAAATATCGCTTCAATCAGGTAAGGCCGTTGCAAATGCCTTGTCGAAAGATAACAACAATGTTATCAAGATAATTGTTAATGACGACATGGTTAATGAGCTTGATAATTATAAAATTGATATAGCTTTTATTGCCCTTCACGGACATTTCGGAGAAGATGGGGGTATCCAGGAAGTTCTGGAATCCAAAAATATTCCATATACCGGCTCCGGTATTTCCGCAAGTAGACTTGCAATGGACAAAGTAGAGTCTAAAGATGTTTTCAGAAGAAACAATATACCAACTCCGAATTATTTGGCGGTGTCTGCAGAACAAAGTATATCAGAAATTACAAAAGGTATTAAAAATTTGAAATTGCCTGTGATAACTAAACCTGCAAGTAATGGTTCAAGTATTGGTATATCTATAATTCGAGAATATATCGGAATAAAAGATGCGCTTGAATATACAGGTAGTTATAGTAAAGAAATTCTTGTTGAAGAGTACATTGAAGGTAGAGAATTGACTGTTAGTGTTCTAAGTGGTAAAGCGCTTCCTGTGATAGAAATAAAGGCCGCAACCGGGTTTTATGATTATGATGCAAAGTACAAAAGTGATACAACCCAATACATAGTCCTTACCTCTGCTGATGAATCGTCAGGGACTACATTGTCTCATACGGTTTATAACAGGGTGCAGGAACTGGCAGTTCGTGCGCATAACAGCCTTGGTTGCAGCACCTTCTCAAGGGTAGATATGATTTTGGATAAGGATGATGAGGTATACATTCTTGAAGTTAATACAATTCCCGGATTTACTGAAAGAAGCCTTTTGCCAAAGGCGGCAGCTGCGGCAAATATTAGTTTTACTGAACTATGCAATTCAATTGTTAATGCTGCGAGTCAACACACTTTCTCATCAGAACAGGTTACTCAAGCATATATTCATGACAAAAATATAGCGAGAATATAGGGCAGGACAGATATATTTACGTTTGTCGCAAACACTGGTAGAAGTATACAGGAAGTGGTGGTTTTATTTCTTGGTTTAATATTCAGTAACAATGAAAAAATTATTCAAGATCCAATACGATAAAGTAATAGATAAGCTCAGGGCAAATATTGCTACAGTTAAACCATATTTTGAGAATATGCAGAAGGCATCAATATCGCTTTTACTCAAATTAACCCTGATTGTTGTCATTGTTTTTTCTGTTATATGGTTGGGTAAGTTCGCATGGAAACATTTGGCAGATCAAGATATTTTTTTGGTAAGTCCAACAACATTTTCATTCGACACCCCTGACTGGGCAACAGATGAATTTATTCATGAGATAAATAATATCCACGGGTTGAAAAATAAATATAATATCTTTGAAAAAGATTTAACAAAAAGGATTGTGGTTGCGTATGAAAGTAGTCCTCTTATTTCCAAGGTTAACTATGTTGAACGAGAATTGCCTAACAAGCTTAAAATGAAATTTGAATTGCGTAGGCCTGTAGCAATTATTAAACGGAAACGAAAAAAACATTTGGTAGATAAAGATTGTGTAAGAATTCCGGGAGACTTTTACAAATATCCAGAAGAAGGTGATGAGCCGATTTACATAATCAGTAGAAAATCAGTAAAGGTACCTGAATATGGAGAAAAATGGAAGGACAAATCAATCGAGGATGGTATAAACCTTCTGAACTATCTGAAGCATAACAAAATAGATAAACTTTTAAAGATTGTGTCTATCGATGTATCGAAGATAGAAGGTAGACGCAAAGACAATAAAATTGGTGTAGAACTATGGACAAAAAACGGGGCAAAAATAAAATGGGGTTTTTCGCCATCGAGTGGGCAGGTAAGCGAACTTTCAAATTATGAAAAACTTCAGAATTTACTGAGCGTTGCAATGGAAGAAGGAGCAGACTTGGGAAATATGGAATATGTAGACGTAAGATGGAAAACACCTTTGGCTAAACGCACAAGAGTTCGATAGGTAACCGCACTCTGTTTCCCCGTAAAGCACTTCACACGTTAACGAATATGTATACTGGCCGCAATAACCATTTATCTTTTCCTGCCTCAAATGTCTCAGATTACGCTCCTGTTGTGCATTTACTTTTAAGGCCCATTCATAACAGTTGTAATTTCCTGATATTATAATCTCTGCCTTTTATCGTCAAATCCACATTTCAATTACTTAAAGAAGCTATCCCCTCTACTCACTTCAATAACAATTGGGTAATAATTGGGGATTACCACCAATCTCCAGCCATATTTCACCCAATTATATTTCTGCAACATAATTAACATCAAGTTGTATCATACTGAATGATAAGCATTTAAAGATGATTCAAAAACATAGTCTCACGGTAAATCTCTTTGGCATAAAGTGTGCGATATACAAGGTCAACAAAGGTGGTTTTTTAGGTTTCACATAAGGAGATTACGGTGGGTTTCTTGGATAAAAATGTAGGTGGTATGAGTAGAAAGCAAGGTAAAAGTACTGAAAGGATAGTTGAAGATTACATCCAGCCTTTTGAAAGCTTCTACACAACAGCAAATAAGGCTGAGAGAGGAGGCCGTAGATGATTGACGAACAAGATGTTCTCGAACTTCTTATTCAATCTATTGAGCAGCAAATAGATTCTCTGGAGGATACGGATCATGATAAGGTTGTCCATAGTGAACTTAAACTACTTCTATCAGATAATGTAACAGAGGACGGCAAGATTCATATAAGGTCTTCTTTGATGAATAAGCACTTTCATCTCTCATTTTCAAGCTTTAAAGACTATATGCATAGATTTGTAAAAGGGCATCTGTATAATTAATATTTCCTCTTTTGTCGACTAATTTTTGCCCGCGACGCATCGTATCCACTTGCCCGATCGTCATTCACACATGGGTGTTCGGGTAGGTAGGAAAGCTTGCCAGGTGAGTTTGGGATATTTTTGTGGATCGCTGTTGCATGTTTGCTAGAGTAATATACCCCGCCCGAGACATTTCAATTTGAATCAAAGCTTGAGTGAACTTAAAAACATATACAAATTTAAAGGCTGAATGCTTGTTTCTTAGTATTTTTAGATTTGAACAGGCTAACGTGTGGATTACACCTACTTCTATTGATTCAAATAGTTAGTCTGATAGTATTTATTTAAATGAATTAAAGTAATAAGGAACTATCCCCAGAATTTCTTGAAAAGAAATTTAATTATTGCTAGTAGGTACAGGAGCTGTGAAATTTATAATAAGTGCTAAAATTGGATTTCGTTCAGGATTGGGGTTTGCGGTATTGATTCTGCTAGCATCCTGGAATAGGAGGGATGGAAATGACTGAGCATTCTTCATTTTCTTCTAATAACTCTTCAATCTCCAGAGGTAAATCGGTTCGCATTCTATTAGTTGAAGACAATGCCGGTGATTTACGCCTGACACAGGAAGCTTTTAAAGACGGAAAGTTGTGTAACAATTTGATGGCAGTAAAAGATGGAGTAGAGGCTATGTCGTATCTACGCAGGGAAGGACGATACTCAGATGCAGTACGACCTGATATTATCCTACTGGATCTTAACCTGCCGAAGAAAAGCGGTCAAGAGGTGCTTGAAGAGATAAAGACGGATAAGGAATTAGAACGAATTCCTGTAATAATTTTAACTACTTCCAAATCAGAAGAAGACATACGTGCAATGTATGATCTCCATGCAGATGCTTACATTAATAAGCCTGTTGATATTGACCATTTCATAAAAGTAGTAAAGTGTATCGAGGCTTTTTGGATCGAGATTGTGGCACTTCCAGGTAGCGAAACATAGGAGCACTTATTGCAACATAACAAAGTTTTGGTCTTATTATATTGGATGTGTGGAGAAACAGACATTCTGCGCGGATCAAGGATGAATACAAACACAAACAGGAACTTAAAAAATTAAGCAAAAGCAGGATAGAATTGATGATCTAATGATACAGGGAACTTTTGATGAAGAGACCGATAAAAGATAGCCTGATTGGATAAAAAGTGAAATGTTAACCTCTCAAATGGACTTAGGTGATGCAAAGACAAAAATCAATGACATCGAAGGATGTATCATGCTGTAAATACTTCCTCTCCAATGTGGCAGAATTATTGACCGCTTCCGGTCATAACCTAAAGCAATAGTTCGAAACACCTATATTTCCGGAAAAATTATATTACGGAAATTAAATGTTTCGAACCACTACAACTTCACCAATTCTCAACTACTTACGTTAAAAAAACGCCTGGAATCTTATATGGTACCCCCAACAGATTCTAGTTGGAACCAGATAGTGCAGGAATTAGAGAATATATTCAAATTTAAAGACTTAGTGCGTGTTGCATAAAATAATTAGATATTGAATTAGTTTACAAGTATTTGTTTATGTACTTTGTTTATAATATGTTATACAATTCAGTAATTTTAGCATATAACACTATAACTGCTTGTTTATTATGCGGTTATGATCATGCAATGATAGCCAAAGATTTCCCTTAGAAAATCCAACAGTAGGCTTATTGATACTCCCTAATGTGATTAGAATACAATAACATAATGTATTCTAATTTTTGTCGTATTAATTACTCTTTAAGAATTACTCCTGCTATGAAAGCGAAAGTAACAAGAAGGCTATGGGAAATTGAAGACATGCTTAAGTTGCTGGACGGACTTTAGCCAAGGACTTTTTCCTTTAAATCTCCATAAGACATTGGTAGACTTAAGCTCATGAAAGATACAGCGGAAGCTTCAAAGACAAACTCAGCACGCGCAATCGCAAACGCATATATCGATATTGCGAAAAAGGATGAGGGTAAAAAACTAACAAATATGCAATTACAAAAACTTGTGTTTATAGCTCATGGTTATTGCTTGGCATGTCTTGACGGTAAACCGCTTTATTCTGAGGACACGCGGGCTTGGCAATGGGGGCCTGTTGTTCCGCAGCTTTATAAATCATTACAAGAATATGGTTCTGATTTTGTAGACAAGCCTGTTGAGACTATAGACTCTTTGAATGAAGAAGATATTAAATTCGCAATAGTTTCAGCAGTATATAAAAACTATGGTCACTACTCTGGTTCTAAGCTTTCTGCATTAACACATCAGCAAGGTACGCCATGGAGCATTACATGGGAACGTGATAAATTTGGGATTATTCCAAATGACATTATTTCTGAGCATTATAAGAAACTTATTAAGGCCAGTTGAAACTAGCACAAGAAGTTTTAAATTTAATTACCGAAGCTGCTTCTAAAGACACTCCATTATCTGAAGAACCGACAGATCCCAATCTACACCTACCACTCGAAGAACATAAACTTTATTATGAAGAAGAATCACTAAAACAAGAACTTCTCGAATCAAAAGACACTCATAATCTCCGCCTCAGCTACACTACACGCATATTTATCCTAGTGTGTACTTGGCTTGCGTTTGTTGTCATCAGCGTTTATCTTACAGGTTTTAAAAGTTTAAATTTTTCTTTGTCTGATAAAGTATTAATAGCATTTATTACATCGACAACAATAAGTGTTCTTGGATTATTTATTGTTGTTGCCAAATGGATGTTTCCAATAAACAATCCTAAGAATGACAAAAAAGAATAATCACTCCAAACTGACCCACTACCCACAAATAGAAATACTTGTTGATCCGCTATCATCTCAAATTGCAACAAAAAGAATGTTAAGATCGTATATTGGACTTTCTTAAAAAAACAAGAAAACATTCTAACTCTATTGGTATTCTTTATGTCTGACCAAGTAATTAGGTACTTTCTTTTTTGAAACGGCGCAATTTTTTTAAAACCAGTTCTTCCGTAATATTCTCATCATATCGGAACTCAATTAATTGATACCCCATCTGTTTACAGAGCCGCTTCTTCTTTTTATCATTTGCAATTCGCTGTTTGAGACCTTCCTCCCCTCCCCAATGTTTAATCACTTGATAATGTTGCTCTCCTTGATACTCAATAGCAATCTTCAGTTTCGGTACCCATATATCAATTTCAAGCCCTTGAAGTTCAGTGCCACGATAGTGATGAATTACCGGTATTCCTTCAAACAGCATTTGCACAATTTTCAACAAAATAGTTTCTGTTATCCATTTCTCTCCTATCTTTGGATAACCAAATAATTGTCTTAATTCATTCTCAAGTTGACGACCATCTACATCATTAGGAGCTTGATATAATAGTTTTTTTCTAACTAACAATTCATGATATGGATTATAGCTCTGCAAAAATGACGAATAATACATGCTACTACCATATTTTAGTTTTGGGACTCCACCCGTGCATAAGTGGCATATTCCGTCAAGAAACTCAATTGATCGTACAGCATCTAGAAGGATCTGTTCAGAACCCCCATATGGAAGGCACCTGACAAGGTCATCCTCTATATTAAGATTTTTAGAAAAACAAGTGCATGTGTATAACTTACCCGTGACTCTGTCGATGAAAATTATTGGAAAACGCATTACACCAATATGGCATTCGTCAAGGTTGGAAAGATTAAGGCTAAAATCTATTCCTAATTTATCAACTATGGTTTCTATTAAGTTTTTAGAAAACCAAATACCAAAAACACTAATAAATGATTTTTTATTTCTAGTAGTATTGCAAGCATAACCTACTGCATGTACTCCAGTTTCAAACTCAAGCCGAATATGATGTCCTCCGCTATCTATTTGCAAAATGATATTTCCAATCGAGAATTGTTCGATAGTTCTGAAAGGCATTAAAGATGGTAGTTCGCAATATCCCCTATCGATATAATTGATAGCGTTAAGGCTGTATTCACCGTATCCGTATCCTCTACAGAAACCAACATCAAGCATTTGTTTGAATTCATTGTTCCACCCTGTGTACTTTATAATCGGGTTTAAAGGCAATACATTGCTTGCGTAATGTTTAGTGCGTCCGTAGTAGTCATCGTCGTAATTGAGCGGGTAATCTGTAATTATACCTAGTGATGACAAGGAAGAAGTAATTTCGCGTATTAGAGCTTTTCGGATATCGTGGAAAAAGTTTCCTCTGCCAAGCTTATTTTGGTGAAGTGCTGTTTTAAAAGCAGCCGTAACTATTTCTAATCCTAAATGAATTGTAGTTACAGAATGGATCATTATGAATTAATCTGAAGTATATCCACCAAATGTTAGTTTTATGTCTGCCTGATATGATAATTCGGCAGATTGAATCAATTCTGATGTTCATAATACTCAAGTAATTACCAAAATCAAGAGAGAAAATGATAACCAATCCCAACTGGCAGAAACCAAACAAATCCATATTATTTCCATTTGATAAGTATTTTTTTAATTATACTTGAAGGTATAAATCAATTATGATATAAACTCTACCGAAAGGTATAATTTATGAATATTAAATCAAAAGCAAAATCACATAAACTGTCACACTATGATAATCTGACGCGCTATGTAAAAAATCCAGAAACCTATTATTCAACAAAAAAAGATATCAACACTCTTAGAGAACCAAAATTCTTACTTAAAAAATCTAAGCAATTTATAGAAAATTTGACATACAAGAAAATTAACGATTGGGAAGAAAAAGGGTTAATTTCAGGCTCTAGAAATAATAAAGAAGCAGGATGGCGCAAATTTTCTATAAACGACATTACAAAGCTTTATGTAATTACTGATTTAAGACGCCTAGGAGTTAGCCTAGATAAAATTAAAAATATTATTGAGCATATGTCTAAAGAAGTTTTTGATAGTTATGACGTACATAACGGAAAAGGAAATAAATTAATCGTTATGCCCGTTAAAAAGGAATTTCTTTGCTTGGAATATTTTGTTTTTGTTTGTTTAGAAGGGAGTAAAATGCTTCTTTTGGTTGACGAAAATCAGAACGTGTTTTTTCTTGACGAAGCGGACACCATTGACTTCCATTTTAGGCATGATGCTGCATCATCCCCACTCATAATATTGCCCTTTTTTTCCTACATTGAAAAAATATCTACTATTTTGAAAACCGATATAAAGGTTAATCCCGATACGACAATAGCAAGTTTACTTGGATCTAATTTAAATGAACAAGAGAAAAAAATTCTTAAAATTATAAGTAATAAGAGATACAGGGAAATCACCATATTAAAATCTAACAATGAAGAAGTTACCATAAAAGCAAAATCCAGAAAAAGTGGGAATTATTCTGACGACGATATTATAGATTCAATAAATGGAGGAGACTACCAGTCAGTAACAATTATTACTGAGAAAGGCAAAAGAGTTGCTTTAATACAAGAGGAAAGATTTAGAGGTTAGAATGTCGGGAACAACTCGGATTCTAAGCTGAATAACTAACTGTCAGCAGAGAGTATCAGTAACAACCTGGACTCAACGCATTAGAGAAAAGGAGTCAAGTATGCTCTCAACTGAACAGTGCAAAAAATATTTAAAGGGTGCTGACTATACAATCGAACAAATTGAAAGAATAAAAGATTCTCTATATCAAGCCGCAGAAATATTAGTCACGCAATACATTAACGATCGGAATAATGACAAGCAAAAAACAAATTAATGCTAACAAGAAGAACGCTTCGCTAGGCGGTGTCAAGACAGAAGAGGGTAAAGAAAAGAGTCGAATGAACGCAGTCAGGCATGGCTTTTTTAGCCAAATTGTATTGGAGTATGATAAGATTGAATACAAAGATTTCTGTAACGAGATTTATGATTATTTCTCCCCCGATAGCATCTACGAAAAACAGCTAGTTGAAATAATATTGTCGAATTTACTTACTTACCGCAGAATTTGCCTGAAAGAAAGCGACTCATGTAATACTGCATTGACTGAAAAAGCACCTGATTGGTTTTCACTCGATACGTCCTATGAGACAAAATTCCAAAAGGACATGATGGAAGAATTGTTAAAATTTCAAAGATACAAAATTTCAGCATTTAATTTGATGACGAAAGCACAACACGAATTAGAAAGGCTTCAAGGGGAGCAGAGGGAAGGCTCATAGTTCAATTACAATATAATCTTTGGGTTCGTTTCGTAAAATAACATTAAGGAAGAACAAGATGAAAGCAATCATTTATTGCAGGGTTTCTACAAAAGAACAATCCGAACAGGGCTTTAGTCTAAAGAGTCAGGAAAAAGAATGTTGTAAGTTTGCTGAAAACAACAATTATGAAGTTGATAATGTTTTTATTGAAAAAGGTGAAAGTGCAAAAACACAAGATAGAACAGAGTTACAGAAACTTATCAAGTATGCGGTAGAAAACAGGAAATCCCTTTCTGCTTTAATTATATGGAAATACGATCGATTAGCGAGAAATCTTGGTGATCAAACTGAGCTTTTTAAACATTTCAGTTCATTGAAAATTAGAGTTTTATCTGCTACAGAAAACAATGAAGAAAATGCTTCTGGGAAATTGATGCGGAATATTTTTGGTTCTTTTGCTCAATATGAGAATGATATTAAAAGCGAAAGAACAATAGGCGGTATGAAAAGGGCTGTGGAGGAAGGTCGTTGGGCATGGCGCGCACCTGTTGGGTACAAAAATACGCGAGACAATTTAAATAAACCGTTTCTTGTTCCCACTGATGAAAGCAAATTTATTGTTGAAGCATTTAAATTGGCAGAAAAAGGTCTGTACAAACAAACTGAAATTGTTAGTAAGTTAAGGGCGAAAGGTTTTAAGGGAGTTAATAAAAACAATTTAAACAGAATTTTGAGAAATGAAGTGTATGCGGGCTTAATAAAAGTCTCTTGGTTTCCAGACGTTAAAGACGCAATTCATAAACCACTTGTTTCAAAAGGCACATACTTTAAAGTACAACTGATTTTAGATGGTAAAAAACCAACTATCACATCAAGAGAACGAAATCATCCAGACTTTCCTCTCCGCAACTTCATTAGATGCCCTAAATGCGAACAGAAGCTTACAGGCGGCTGGTCTACGGGAAAAATGGGCGTTAGGTATGCTTACTACCATTGCCGAACCAAAGGATGCTCTCTGAACATTCGGAAGCAAGATTTAGAGACAAGTTTCTATGAATACCTAAAAGGAGTTCAACCAAGACAAGATGTTTTGGATTTGTTTGGACAGATTGTATTGGATGTGTGGAAGAGCAGACAATCAGTTCAAATAAAGGAAAGACAACGATTAGATGAAGAGCTTAAAAAGTTAAGAGAAAAACAGGATAGAAATGATGAATTGATGATACAAGGTATTTTTGATGAAGAAACCTATAAAAGAAAGTCCAATGAGATAAAAAGCGAAATGTTAACTACTCAAATGGATTTAAGTGATGCAAAAGCAGAAATAAATGATATTGAAGGATGTATACAATATTGCAAGTATTTTATTTCTAATATTGCAGAACTATGGTTAGCTTCTGACCACAACCTCAAACAAAGGTTCCAAATTCTTGTTTTTCCTGAAAAAATCTATTACGAAAACAAATCATTTGGAACCCCTGTAACTGCCTTAATTTTCAAGTACTTACACTCAGGAAACCGCTTACAGTCCTATTTGGTACCCCCAAGGGGATTTGAACCCCTGTCTCATGGCTGAGAACCATGTGTCCTGGGCCTGGCTAGACGATGGGGGCGTAAGTTACTTTGGTCTATCTGGAATTTATAGAATAGGAATTTAACAGAATTAAATTAAATTTTCAATCTAAAAGTATTTTATGCCATGATGGTAGTATAAACTTGGTCTTCTACTCTTTATTCTTCAGACATAAATGGATATCTATAGTCTGTTGGAGGTACAAATGTTTCCTTAATTGTCCGTGGTGATACCCAGCGGAGCATATTCAGATAACTTCCGGCTTTGTCGTTGGTCCCGCTTGCACGGCTACCACCAAAAGGCTGCTGGCCGACAACTGCTCCTGCCGGTTTGTCGTTGATATAAAAATTGCCTGCCGCGTTAACAAGGATTTTTTCTGCTATCCTGATCGCATCCCTGTTTCGGGAGAAAATGGATCCTGTTAAAGCATAGGGAGACGTCTCATCGCATAAGTGAAGTGTTTCTTCAAATTTGTCATCATCATAAATATATACTGTTAGAACAGGTCCAAAAATCTCCTCTTCCATCGTGCGAAAGTGGGGGTTGGTAGTAACGGCAATCGTTGGTTCAATAAAATATCCTTTGCTGTTGTCATAGCTTCCACCGCATACGATCTCAGCCTCATTACTCTCTTTAATGAATTCAATGTACTTAGTGATTTTTGTATAGGCTGTTTCATCAATCACCGCGTTAATAAAATTACTGAAATTCTCCACATCGCCCATTTGCACTGTTTTTATCTCTTCAAGTATGAAACCCTTTAAATCGGCCCATAAGCTACGGGGGATATAAGCGCGGGATGCTGCAGAACATTTCTGCCCTTGGTATTCAAACGTGCCTCGTATCAGGGCAGTGCCTAACTCCTCTACACCTGTATCGTTATGTACAAAAACAAAGTCCTTGCCACCTGTCTCGCCTACAATGCGCGGATAGCTTTTGTAATCCTTAATATTATTGCCTACAGTCTGCCACATATTCCGGAAAGTATCTGTACTTCCTGTAAAATGAATACCGGCAAGATCCGGAGAATTCATAATAACCGGGCCGATCTTACTGCCGGCTCCGGGAATAAAATTAATTACTCCATCAGGAACACCTGCCTCCTGGAAAAGCTTCATTACATAATAAGCTGAATATATTGCATTTGAAGCAGGCTTCCATAATGCTACATTTCCCATTATGGCCGGTGCTGATGGGAGATTTCCAGCAATTGAGGTGAAATTAAAAGGAGTTACAGCAAAAATAAAACCTTCAAGTGGTCGGTATTCCAGCCTATTCCAGCTACCAGTGGACGAGATCGGTGGTTGTTGCTCATAAATAGTCTTTGCATAAAAAGCGTTAAATCGAAGAAAGTCAATAAATTCACACGCGGCGTCAACCTCTGCCTGAAAGACGTTCTTGCTCTGGCACAACATACTGGCCGCATTTAGTAAAGAACGCCGGGGTCCAGCAAGGATATCAGCTGCTCTCAGAAAGATTGAAGCACGATCCTGCCAATCCATTTCTGCCCACTGTCTGCGTGCCCTAAGTGAGGCTTCAATAGCCATTTGAACCTCCTTCTCTCCTGCCTTGTGGTATGTGCCCACAACAGTCCCATGGTCATGAGGAAGCACACATTGTCCCATGTTTCCTGTTTTTATCTCTTTACCACCAATAATAACGGGTATCTCTATCTGCCGGTTTTTTAATTCTTGCAATTTAGCCTTGATATCATCGCGTTCTGGTGTAGAGGGGGCGTAACTCTTGATTGGTTCGTTTGAGGGTAAGCTCAGGTTAAATTCTGCATTTGTCATATCAACCTCCTTAAGAAAAGTTCATATATTGATAGGGAGAATCATCTCTTCATCCAGAGAAATAGAGTCGGTATCTCAAATGATGACAGTTTTAGAAAAAACACAGTTGCCTTATATTATAACAAAATGGTTTGATCGACTAAGTACAATTTTAGAAATTGTCTGAGCCATAGGTCTCAAACATATCAGATTTTGCTTCTGAACTAATAACACGATACATAAATTTTGACTAAAGCTTTAACGATATCAGCCGATTATTTAATTAATCAGATCTTCTTTTCTAAAGTATACGATCAGAAGATAATGTAGTTTCCCATAACAAAACTATTTACCAAATTTACCTACTCCTGTCATTTGGGTAAATAGTCTCTAGTGGAATCCCTAATCGATTTATACACAATATCTTAATCTTAAATATCAAACAGTTAAAAAGAGGAAGAGAAATGGTTGCAATAGGTTTTGGACAGTACCTTGTAGATCAAGGGTTAATAAAAAGAGAAGACCATAAAAAGGTGATCGAAATCCAGAATAAAGACAGATTGCTAGGTAATCTTGGTATAGAATTACACTGGTTGACAGAAGACTGTATTTCTTCAATCCTGACCTATCAAGAAGAACATACGGGAGTAAGATTTGGCGAGGCGGCAGTATCATTGAGCCTTCTAAATTCCAGTCAATTGAAATATCTCCTTGATCTCAGGACTAGACGAAAAATTCCTATCGGTGATATTTTGGTAAAACATGGCTTTATTACTCAAGAGAATTTGAATAAAGCCTTAATGGGCTTTAATAAGAAACGCGAAAAATTTGAGAATCTTCTCGTTGTTGATCCCAGTACAACGATAGCAATGATCATTAAAGCCATGCTTTCCAAATATGGATATTCGACTTTCCATGCAAAGAGTGGGGCAGAAGCACTGAAACTTTCCATAGAAGTAAAACCGGATGTAATTATTACAAGTGAAGTATTGAAAGATATGGATGGGTTTGAATTGTGTTCCAGATTATTAGAATCTAAAAACCCCGTAAATATGCACATGGTAATGCATTCCAGTAGTGACAGCATGGAAAAACTGGAAAAAGCCTTTGAAGCAGGAATCGGACATTTTCTAAGAAAGCCCGTGAAAGAAAATGAACTTATAAATATGATTTATCAAATCGAGAAAGAAAGTACGGAAGCAAGAGAAGAGAAGGTCCTGGTCGTGGACGATAGTAAAGGCGCTCGAATGATAATTAGTAAGGAACTATTGAGCAATAGATTTAAAGTCCTTATGGCAGAAAACGGCCAAAAAGCTCTGGAAATGGCAAAAGTGTTGAAACCTGACATCATTACTATGGATGTAGAAATGCCGGTGATGAATGGATTCGATGCATGTAAAAAATTGAAAGAAGACCCTGCTACGAGAGACATACCCGTCGTAATGATTTCTTCCAGTAATTCCTCTCAAACGAAAGAACGCGGGTTTGAGGTTGGAGCAGTAGAGTTTTTTGTCAAACCATTCAAACTCGGAAGACTTGCAGACCGCATACATATGTTACTGGAAACACGAAAAATTTCCAGAAGAGAAAAAATTCTTATAGCTGAAGATTCTGTAACTACCAGGCATATAATCAAATACATTTTTACAAAGAATGGTTATAATGTTATAGAAGCAAAAGACGGAAGAGAAGCCCTACACTTAATACAAAAAAACAAACCGGACTTAATATTAACTGACTGCCATATGCCTGAAATGAACGGATTCGAACTTACAAAAGAGATTAAACGCATAAAAGATATCAGGCATATTCCCATTATTATTCTTACTGCAATTACCAGCCAAGAAGATATGCTTAAAGGCATGGAGGCGGGAGCAAATGATTATCTGCCGAAACCGTTTGATGAAGATGAACTCCTTGCAAGGGTTAAAGTACATCTTCTTAACAAAACGTTGTACGATCAAATTGAGTTAGAACGAAATAAATATGTACAGATGTATAAGGAACAAAGCATAATATTGCGAAATATTACAATTTTAAATACCATGAGTAATAAGCTACAAGCTTTGTGCAGTGTTGAGGATTCTTATTCTGTCATTAACGATTCACTACAAACAATTTTCTCAGGTGGTAGAGGTATGCTTACTCTTTACAATGACGATCGAGATTCATGCGAGGTGGCGACTGCATGGGGAAAGGGGAGTGATGAGTTATTTTGGAACTTGCCGTCCGCTGGTTGTCAGGTATTGCAGAAGCCAGATAAATCCACTTGTGAAAAAAGAAGTAGCGGTGGACTTTGTCTTGGAGAGAGTGATATTGATTTGGGAAACCATTATTGCTTTCCGTTAACTGATGAGGGAGACGCTTTAGGTACAATTCACTTCTACAATAAAAAAGAGGAGATTCTGTCGACAGATAAAGTACAAATAGATAGTCAATTTTACTTAATGAATACAGCTGCCGAGTATGTAGCACTTTCTCTTACAAATACCAGGCTCAGGGACAAATTGTTGGAGTACTCTATAAAAGATCCTCTCACCGGCCTTTTCAACAGAAGGTATATGGAAGAATCACTGAATCGAGAAATTATCAGGGCTCGTCGTAAGAATACAGAAATGGCGACTTTACTGCTGGATGTTGACCATTTCAAACAATTCAACGATGAGTTTGGGCACCTGGCGGGAGACTGCTTACTCAAGGGTTTGGGAGATTTGCTCATGCGGACCGTTCGTGCAGATGATGTAGTCTGCCGTTTTGGAGGAGAAGAGTTTATTCTTGTTTTGCCTGAAATGAAACAGAGGTTAGCAGAAGAAAGGGCTGAACGTATTCGAAACGAAGTTGCAAATAACCTTGAGCTTAAATTAAATAATAAAACACTTAAGGTTACCGTTTCAATTGGTGTTTCAATGTTCCCTTTAAATGGTCAAGATCATACCGGATTGATCGATGCAGCAGATAAAGCATTGTATCAGGCGAAAGCCAATGGGCGTAATCAATCAGTAGTGGCTGGGCAATACAATTAAAGATCGGGGGTTTACAAAAAAACAGTTGAAATTTTACTATATTTTGTTTAAATCACCTTTTCGATTCAAAAAATAATCTTTGCATAACAATCGACATCCTGCTGTCTGTAAGTTGTGCTTGGGTATGGATGTAATTCCTCGGAAAAAAACTTCAATCTCTTGTCACTGAGACCGTAGACTTCAGTTCAACTTTATAGCGCATCCACAGATTTAAACTATGCAAAAGGAAGAACCTTACACAATCGCGCTGATACAGATGAAGTGTCAGCGCACCAGGGAAGAAAATCTGCAACGTGCCAGTCAGCGAATTGTTGAGGCTGGAAGGAAGGGCGCCCGCTTGATTTGTCTTCCGGAACTTTTTTGCTCAATATATTTTTGCCAGCAGGAGGATCCACATTTTTTTGAATTGGCAGAATCGATTCCAGGTTATACAACAGATTATTTCTCACAATTGTCAAAAGCTGTAGATAGCGTTCTGGTGATTCCCATTTTTGAAAAAAGTAATATAGGTATATATTACAACAGCCTGGTTGTGATCAACCCGGATGGCGCTATAGCAGGGATGTATAGAAAAATGCATATTCCTAACGATCCTCAATTTCAGGAAAAATATTATTTTACTCCCGGTGATCTTGGATTTAAGACGGTTCAAACTGCTGTTGGAAAAATCGGGCCTATGATCTGCTGGGACCAGTGGTACCCGGAAGCGGCCCGCTTGTGCGCACTCGGTGGAGCCGGAGTATTGATATATCCAACGGCAATCGGCTGGCTTCCGGGAGAAAAGGAGGGGGTGGGTGCAATGTATCTTGATTCGTGGAAGACAGTTCAGCGTGGCCACGCGATTGCCAATGGGATTTATACGTCATCGGTAAATCGAGTTGGCAGAGAACCTAACCAGGCCGGAGATTCCGAGATTGAATTCTGGGGACATTCTTTTATAGCTGACCCCCGAGGTCACATCATCGCCGAAGCATCCGGAAAAGACGAGGAAATAATCTACGGAAAGATAGAACCGCAACTTATATCTGAAACACGCCAGACATGGCCTTTCTTCAGGGATCGACGTATCGATGCATATGATAGGATTACTGAGTGATTTATAAAAAAGACTCAATTCGTTATCGGATGCCTGCTGAGTGGGAACCACATAAGGCGACATGGTTGAACTGGCCTCATAACCCAACCGATTGGCCCGGTAAAATGTCCGCCGTGCAGAAGATATATGCAGAACTGACTCAGAAACTTGCTGCTGTTGAAGAGGTTTGTATCCTGGTGAATTCTGAGGTACACGAAATGAGGGCAAGGAAATACCTCAAACGTGCCCAGGCAGACCTTGCAAATATTCACTTCCATCATGTATTAACAAACCGGAGTTGGATTCGTGATTATGGGCCGACGTTCGTAATGGACAGCCAGACTAAAAGGAGACTAAAAAGGATTATCCGCTTTAGGTTCAATGGTTGGGCCCGGTATCCCGCTCATAAACAGGATGACAATGTGCCATTGAACCTGGCCCATCGTTTAAACCTTAAAATGATCCCTGCAAAGTGTAAAAATATGCCACTCATTTTGGAAGGAGGGAGCATCGATGTGAACGGGTCAGGTACATTAATCACTACGGAGGAATGTTTGCTGGACCAGAAGATACAGCCGCGTAATCCCGGTATTACCAAAAGTGAGTTGGAAAAGTTGTTCAGAAAGTATCTCGGCATTACCAATGTCATATGGTTGGACCGGGGTATTGAGGGTGATGATACTCATGGGCATGTGGATGACATCTGTCGCTTTGTTGACAGGCGAACGATGGTGTTGGCCATGGAGGCCAACTCATCGGATGCTAATGCCCTGGTTCTGGCTGAAAACCTGGAACGCTTGAAACAGGTACGATTAGAAAATGGGTCAAGGCCCGCAGTAATAACGCTTCCTATGCCGAGACCGATCTATTTCAAAAAATGGAGGTTGCCGGCAAGCTATGCAAATTTCTATATTGCGAACAAGATAGTCTTGGTCCCCATATTCAATGATCCCGCCGATAAAAAAGCACTTGGAATTCTCGCTGATCTCTTTCCCTGCCGGGAAGTAATCGGTATTCACGCGGTGGATCTTCTATTGGGACTGGGAGGGATTCACTGCATAACGCTCCAGGAGCCGGTTTAATAAACAACATTGCTAAATGAATTATTCTGAATGAATGATATCTATATTTCTAGAGTGATTTATTAAAATAAATAATCTATTACGGAAGGAGTTTGTTCCGCTCTGCCTGAGATAACGACTATCAGCGAAAATCCTGTTTTGTATCTCATATCATATTTTATTAATTAAAAAACCCATTTATCGTTGAGGTATTTATGGGGGGCTAAAAAGTCTTATTTTTCCTATAATTCAAAACTCAAATACGGGGTTATACTGTTTTTTCTGATGATATGAAAAAAAGGGCGTGTTAACTTCTATCTTATTATGTTCCTAACAGGCTTTATTCCTTTTTGATAAATCCAATCGTAAGGAGTTTCTCAAACTCTTCCGGTGGCACTGGGCGGGAATAGTAAAAGCCTTGTACGGTATTACAGCCATTTTGACGTAAGAAATCAATATGCTCAGCACTCTCGGCACCTTCCGCAATTACCTCTAAATTGAGCCCCTGCGACAGGCCAATGATAGCACGGGCAACTTCTATAGAATTCTGACTGGTCTCAATATCCTGTATAAAAGCTCTATCAATCTTGAGAGATGAAATTGGAAAGCGTGTCAGATAACTCAGGCTGGAATAGCCAGTACCGAAATCATCAATGGAGAGATAACACCCAAGATTTCGAATCTGGTGTAATTTATTGATGATATCTTCCGTATTACCTACGAGCAAACTCTCAGTGATTTCTAGCTCCAGGTATTGCGGAAGCAAACCAGAATCCTCAAGTACTGTTTTTACTTTATCCACGAAATCCGGTACCCTAAATTGACGTCCTGAAACGTTCACTGATACACATATTGGTTGTAGTCCCATATCCTGCCATTGTTTATTCTGTTTACATGCCTCCTTTAGTACCCATAAACCAATAGGTTCGATGAGTCCTGTTTCCTCCGCCAAAGGGATAAATATTCCCGGTGAAATTAAACCTTTTTCAGGGTCCTGCCAACGAATCAATGCTTCCATACCGACAATTTTATTTGATCCAGCATCAACCTTAGGTTGATAGTAGAGAAGGAAATGTTCATGCTCAATGGCTCGACGAAGACTCCTTTCCATTTCAATCCGAGTCTTTGCCTTTATATTCATTTCGCTAGAAAAAAACTGATATTGATCGCCACCACTCTTTTTGGTGTGATGCATGGCGCTTTCAGCATACTTAATCAGTTTGTCAACATTCTCTTCATCGGTAGGGAAAAGGCTGGTGCCTATACTTGCCGTTACCGTAATTTCCTGCTCTTCAATAACAAACGGTTTCCTTATGGATTTAAGTATCTTTTCCGCAACAGTAACACCATCATTAGGGGCCGCTATTTGCAACACTATTCCAAAGCGGTCACCTTCGATGTGTGCAACGGTATCGCTTCCGCGAAAGCAACTTTTCAAACGTAGTGCTACTGCTTTGAGCAATAAGTCACCAAAAGCATGGCCAAGACCGTCATTTATAATGGCGAAACGATCTAAACCAAAAATAAGTATGGCTACCGATTTTTTAACCCTTTTAGCAGCAATTAAAGCTTGCTCCAGGCGATCTCTATATAAATATTGGTCGGGTAAACCGGTTAGTGTGTTGCACTTCCCTTTAGACTCGTCGTTTTTATCCAGGCCATTACCTTTAGTTAAGCCTTGCATGGTCATGACGTAAAAACAAGTTCCTCCTGCTTGCTCGACTGAAACACGAATAGATGAATGAAATAGGCATATATCACCGTTTCTGTGACGGATCTCTATTTCACCTTGCCAGGAACCTTCAGCATTTAAGGACTCTCTCATGGTGGAGATGATGGCCGTATTATCATCTCCGGATACTAGTATTTCAGGGTCTTTTCCAAGCACCTCGTTTGCTGCATGCCCTGTCATTTTTTCAAATGCAGGATTTACATGCTGAATAATATTATTAACATCGGAGACGATCACACCGTGGTCAATATTGGAGAGGATGATATTAAATAACGTTTGGGTTTGACGTGGCATATTACTATTTGACGTGCAATCTATATTCATACTAGTAAAAACATAAAAAAAAATTCACGAAATCTGCAAATCTATTTTTAACTTAACAAGCTCTGTTGGTGACAGGGTTTGCTCCAAACGGATCTTTTTCTGATGTATAGATGAACTGTTGATAACTCTTTTGTAACCGAGTTATACTAACCCATTCCCATCTAATATTCAAATTAAAACAGGTTATTATATTCGTTTATATTTTGTAGCTGCTCCACCCTGCTCGTCAGTCAATATAATCTCATTCTCAATACTAATTTTAAGTTTTGTCCCGCCTGGCTATTCGACTATTCGGGCGGGGAAAAGCTAAAACTAAATCGGTTAACCAGGGATTTATACTTGATTTTGATAATTAACTATTTAGTATAAACCTCAGAGTTCTCAAATCTACTAAGTTATAATACCTCACAGATATACTCCATCAGATGGCGGATTCGCTTTTTATAGATAAGTTTGTTTTCACCGGGATGTAAATATTTTGGATTTTTCCGTACTACTCCATAAACATGAATAATGGGATTGATCATAAACTAGGTGTTATCTGGCAAGATATCCAACATCGGAGGATTGTTAAGATGATAAAAGAGCTTAACAGTAGTCCGCATGTGGACTACGTTTCCATAATTAATCAGCTGCGCTATTATATTAAAGATCACTTTGATACCGAGGAAGAGTATATGCGTGAGTATGGTTATGGCAAAATAGAATCACATATTAAGGAACACAATGATTTTGAAAATAAATTTAAGGAAATTATGGAAACGAGTTTTATCGATGACGCTTTTATTACAACGTTGTTATCACTTTTAAACGAATGGTTTCTCAAGCACATATTAGAAGTTGATAAAGAACTTGCTGTTTTCTTACTCAAGCACGAGCATAACGATGCCTGACAATTCAGTAGGATATTCTATAGATACACTGCCATATTGTTTATAACAATTAAACATAACTTGATTTTTTTATTAATTCATTTAGTTAAATCTGGAAAATATTCTTTAAGATATGGAATGCTTTGTTGACGACAAACAATTGTGTTTCATAATGAGGCACTATATTAAATATTGTTATATTCTGGTACAGTAAATGTTTAAATGAAATATACATAAATTTTACTATTGGTTTAGATAACATGGCTCCATGAAACCAGTTACCTTAAGGATTGTTCTTGCCGGTACACTTGGTATGTTACATCCTAAGTAAACGGTATATGTTTTGCGAATTATATTTTGCAAATAGTACAAATTGTTTATTCAACATTTTAACCGTGTTGGTTGAGCATGCAGGTGATGGCAGGAAACAACTAAAAATCATTAGAATATTTATAGTATTTGCAGGGAGTCTTTATCGTGTGGAAGCTGAAATACAAAGGTAAAAATAGAGGATTTACTCTTACGGAGTTAATCGTTACGATTAGCATAATCGCTGTATTAGGTGGTATAGGAAGCGTAGTTATCGGTAAAATGATGGCTACAAATCGGCAGACAACCTGTATAGCAAACCTGAGAAGTATATCCCAAGCCATGCAGTTGCACTATAATGATCTGAAGGTATTTCCCAATGATGGCTACCCTGATGACGCCAACGATCCCCTGCCACTATCTACAGAACTTGCTGGCTACATAAAAGATAAATCCACCTTTGTCTGCCCTGAAGATAAAGACAATACAAGTATAAGTGACTTCGCAAGTTATGACCCTTATTATGTTTCGCGACAGCAAACATACGGTGAACATGAACTGGCCATTGGCTGCCCAAGGCACAGAGGAGCGGTCAGCTCCACCGGCTTGTTTTCTACTGGCTCCACTGAGATCATGAAAATAAGCTCAGTTCTCGCTAAGGGGCAGGAAATATCCCCGGACGGTACTACAGCCCAGAGGACCATCAGTAGCGTAGATGATATAATGCTATTTGATGATGGAAGCTCAGTTACCATAAAGGAAAATACTGGAGGAACCTACGGCTGCTTTCTCGTACAATCAGCCAGGCTCGCTGACGGTGCTCTATATAGCATCATAAAAGTGCAGAATAACGGGAAAATAGATGTTTCTGTTTCTCCTGGTTCTAAATTCGAGATTGTTACACCAAGCGCGATTGTTGGTGTAAGAGGTACAGTGTTTACTGTTACGACCACCGATTCTGGCTTTACAACGAGTGTGGTGCTTACTGAAGGAACGGTTGTCTTGATGGACCGTCCAACGGGTGGAACAACTACATTGACAGAGGGTGGTACAACTGAAGGAACCGTAGAGGTACTCACGCATGACCACATGCATTACCATGTTGATGGTACTTACCATGGTCACGAACATCCGTCTCTAAATAATGCACATCATGGTGATCCTTTAGCTGCTAAAAAAGCTGCTGCGGCAAGCACGACAGCCAATGAGGACAATGATGGAGATGGATACTCAGAGAATCAGGGCGACTGTGACGATGCCAATGCTGCTGTTTATCCGGGAGCTACAGATATTCCGGAGAATGGCATAGATGAGGATTGCGATGGTCAGGATGCGGTAGATCCTGATAGTACAGACGATGATGGTGATGGATACACTGAAAATGAGGGTGACTGTGACGATGCAAATTCTGCTGTCTATCCGGGTGCTACGGATACACCAGGAAACGGCATAGATGAGGATTGTGACGGTCAGGATGCGGTAGACCCTGATGATGTAGACGATGATGATGATGGATACTCTGAAAATGAGGGTGATTGTGATGATACTGTTTTTGCTATTAATCCGGATGCCACGGAGGTATTTAATAATGGAATAGACGATGACTGCGATCCGTACACCTTTGATAGTTCTTTTGAGGAGATGCTGATTTATATGATAGCTGACCCTGAAGTGTCTTCAAGTGATCTGAGGTCTTCTATACTTGGATACTCACCAACAACAGACAATGTTCTCAATGCGGCGATTACAAGAGATCCTCAAATGCAAGGTGATCACCTTTTTGCTGTGCTTGATGCTCAAGACCCCTTATCAGATAGTGTTCTCATTACCGTAATAAATACAGATAGCCTATTAAATTCAAATAAGTATAAACTTATCCATGAACATAATTCGCCATTGTCAGAAAGTGTTCTTAATGCTTCGATAAATAACACTTCAATTATGACATCAACTGACTTTAAAAGCATTCTTGTTCTTAACTCTCCATTGCCTTCAAGCATTATAAACCAGGTAACTGAGGGAATCCCTCCGTTAGATTCGGGCGACTATGATGATGTTATCGAGGCACAGTAAATGCCATCTATAATATTATCCCAACCACAAGGGGAGGCTTATGTATTGCCTCCCCTTTATGTATAGATTACTTCTATCCACTCAAAACCAGATCTCACCAGTTATATCCCCGTGTAATCTGATGTCTTAATTTCATATATCAAATGTAATCAGATGGCAATTCTGATATGCCTTGGCTTCTGATTTATATCCATCTCATATTGTACTATCGAGCTGATTTGAATATTAATATATTGTCAACAATATAAATCTAGGGTAGAATTGTTTGCGTGGAAAACAGTTGCTTTATGTCATTTTATATAGTTGTGTAAATCAACAAAAAAGAGATGCAAATTAACATTAATAAACTAACACTGGCCAAAGTATGTGAGCTGTCACCGTTCATCAAAGAAAAGTGTAAAGGTACGTTGACTCTGGAAGAAACTGCCCAGGAATTGATGAAAACTCTTTATCAAACCTTTATTTCAGATAATGGTGAAAGTGCCATTGTATTAACCAGGTTTTTTAAATCCTGTTCTTATTGCGACTTGCCTGGTGATATACAGGATGATATTAAACAAAAAGAGGGCAGAACAATAATTCCTCCGCAAGACAAATACCTGACCTTATTGGGAACATGGGGGGATTTAGAAGAGTGGAGACAGCGAGAAAAATCTGAAAATTACAAGGCCTTTTCTTTAAATGATTCTCAAGTGCTTTATAAGTTTCCTATGCTTTCCGCTGTTTTCAGCCAAATAGGATTTAAAATACCCACAGCAAGAGAACCGGATAAAAGTATCATAGTCGATAAACAGGATGTTGATTATGGGCTTTTCTATGTCGAAGACACGAAAGACAACAAACTCGTTCCAAAACAGGCAGAGTTTGTCGTGCCATTTGGAGTGAAGTCAGCAATCGGGTTTGGAGGTCATTACGTAAGTACAGATGTTTATGCCACTATTATATTCTTCAGAGAAAACGTTAGTCTCAGAATCGCAAAATTATTTCTCAGCCTTGATCCCGCGATAAAACTGCTGACACTGGGTCATGATATTACAAAAAACAGTTTTCAGATAGACAGCAGTGAGAGCAAGCCTTCAGAGGTTTTGCCAGGCCTGGAGAATATACTTAACTCTCAAAAAGTTGAATGTTTACTCAAGAGTGAAGAAGCCAAGGCAATAGCCGATGAATTAATGAAAACAAATGAAGCCTTAAAAGAGGAGATTAAGGAGCACAAGAGTGCTCGGGATTCGATTCAAGAAAGTGAAATGAGATTTCGAAGTTTATTGTCTTCACTGTACGAAGCCGCTATCGTCGTTTACAACAGAGATGGTAATATTACCGCTCTTTGGGGTACAAAGGAGATGGATAAACGATATGGCTTACGTGCGGTTGATACTATTGGTAAGTCAATCAGAGAACTATTGCCACCAGCACAGGCAGAACAGAGGCTTTCTGAACTTCGCCATGTATTTGCGACAGGTGAGAAAACGGTCGTGGAGTATGTTAATAGCTTTCCGGGTGGTAATTTCTGGCACGAAACATCACTTAGCCCCATGCGGGATACCGAGGGTAATATTAAGGCCGTAGTTGGCTTTGTCCGTGATATTACAGAGCGCAAAAAAATGGAAGAGGAACTCTTGCATTCAGAAAAATTGAAATCACTGGGGACAATTACCGCAGGGATTGCACACGAGTTTAATAATATTCTGACCGTTATCTCCGGTCATGTACAGTTAATGGAGAAAAAATATAAAAGCTTTGAAGCATTGAGTAATACACTTCTCACGGTTAAGGGGGCGGCAGATGATGGAGCTAAAATAACAAAAAGGATGCTTCAATTCACCAAAACGGCAGAAGATACTTCTGGATTTAATCCCGTTAATATAAATGAGGAAATAAAATATGCGATAGATTTCACAATGCCCAGATGGAGAAATATGTCTCAGACAAAAGCTATAAATTATCGTATCGAAGAAGATGGCATTAAGGAGGTACCAGAGGTATTGTGTAGCTATGTTGAGTTGAGAGGTGTGTTTGTAAATATAATAAATAATGCCCTGGATGCCATGCCTGAAGGTGGTACGGTTTCATTCCGCACATGGAATAACGATGAGACCGTGTTTGTAAGTGTAAGCGATACCGGCAGTGGCATGAGCAGAGAGGTAATGAAAAAAGTATTTGATCCTTTTTTTACTACAAGAAGCCCGAAAGGGACTGGATTGGGAATGAGCATTGTATACGGCATAATGATAAGGCATGGCGGAAAGATAGAGGTGGACAGTGAGATAGGGAAAGGTAGCACTTTTACTCTGCAATTACCATTTACCATAAAAACAGCCAGTCCAGTTACATCTCTTAAACCAGAACAAAATATAAGAAATAAGAGTCTCAGTATTCTGGTGGTAGATGATGAGAAGAATACATGTGCATTGCTGGATGATTTCCTTTCCGATGAGGGGCATAAGATCAAGTCGGTCTTTAACGGCGCTGATGCGATACGATTATTAAAAAGTGAAGAATACGATCTTGTTTTAAGTGATCTGGTCATGCCGGATGTTACGGGATATGATATAGTAAGGTTCGTGAATAAGTTGAAGAAAAGGCCAAAGATAGGCATACTCACCGGCTTGCAAGAGACACTAGCGTTTCAGGAAGAGAAAGGGTTGGAAGTTGATTTTATTCTAAGAAAACCATTTCATTTTTCAGAACTGGAAAGACATATAAATGATGTAATAAATGTTGACTAGCAGAAAAGTAGTAAGCCATATATAGAAACTGTAGTGTGGTCAAAAAATCTTCTAATTTTCCGGGGGCAATATATACCACACTCCATTAAGTAAGAATGTGTAATTTATTGTATATTCCAGTGATGTTCGGTTAGGTTCTTGTGTATGCGGCTTTTGTAGTACCCGAACGCCTTTGTCAGGTATCTAAGGGACCATTCATCCTAGACTCCCGCTAAAAGAATGCGGGAATGACAGATTTCTGACAATAAATGGAACACGCGCAAAAACCTAATCTGATGCTACTGAGTATATTCGGCAAATAGATGTCGGCTATTTCGAAAGAGTATTTGACTATACCGTCTACTTTTTTATAACCGCAAATGATTTGAGGAACCCTACAAATTTATTAAATATTTTTGGGTCAAACACTCCATTCATATTTTCTTTCATAGTCTCACATGCTTCATAAGTGGTCATTGCATTAGCATATGGTCTGTCAGTTGTTAGCGCATTAAAGACATCAACGATACGTGATATTCTGCCATAGTAGTTAATATCCTTTTCATTCAACCCATAAGGATAACCACTGCCATTATAGTTTTCATGATGAAGCAGGGCAAGTAGACAAGACTCCGCAGAGACCTTCCCTGACGCCTGTAATATATGAAATCCAATCTCTGAATGTTTTTTAATTACATCCAATTCATCATTATTCAATTTCGTAGGCTTGTTGAATATTAAAGGGTCAACTTTTTGCATACCAATATCCTGAAGAAACAGACCCAGGCCAAACTCATTAAGCTCCTCTATGTTCATGCCCAGATGATTGGCAAAGGCCAAGCCGGAAAGTGTTATATCTATGGAATGCCCACATAAATATTGATCATGTTTCTTCGCATAAATCAAGTCTGAATAATTATTACCGGCACTATTGATAAGTTCCATTACACTATCTATCCATTGTTTAGATCTTTCTATGTTGCTGGTTTCAGCAGGCGTAGCGTTGATATCGCTGAAAATGTTTATGGCAACGTGTTTGATTACCTCAAGCTTTTCTTCTAGACAGGTGTGCTCGTCATCTACAACTCTTTCCAGGTTTGTTTCCATAAAACGTAAATATTGTTTTCTGCCATTCTTCGGGACATAGAGTTTATTAATATTCTTTCTTATAAACTCATCTCTCTTCTCATTAACAAATAATCTGTTTTCACCATTCCAATACAATACATAATTATCTTTGCCGTTGTTACTATTCTTAAGATATATTTCGCTTTTGTTAAAAGGGCCTATCCTGAGGCTTTTTAGAGTAACCGGCAGATATTTAACAGCTTTATCATAATAATCTCTATTGAGTTGTTTAACGAGTGTAAGCTTCTTAGTCTTATTAATTAAAGTGAGATTTCTGATTGCTATGGCTGAATATTTTGAAATAACCTTAAGCATGTTGAGATCGCTTTCATTAAACAACTCATCATTATGCTTATCACTAACATTAATAACACCTACAACTCTTTCATTAATGATTAAGGGTGTAGATATAAATGAGTTGCTTGAATACCTTTTATTATTTTTCTTTATATATCTTGTGCTACTCTCTATATCCTTAACAAGGAGTGAGGCCTTTTTTGAGGCGACCAGACCTGATATTCCGGTTCCCACTTTAACTGCGCATTGCTCCATTATTTCGGAAGGAAGATGATTTGAATACTTTAAACGAAGGGAGTCCTCCTCAATAACCATGAGAGATACATTTTTCGCCTTCGCTAAATGCGTTGTTAAAGAAATTATCATCTTATAAAGCTTCTCATGTTCAAAAATAGAGGTTAATGCGACACCGATTGCTTCCCTTCTTCCTATGTTTCTTAAGTATGTATTGTCAATTTCAATCTCACTAGATTTCAAACAATCCTTGTCCTCTTTTGATATTTTTTTGTCATCTGTTATAGTCAACATTTTGAATACTCCTTTCTATAGAACTATCTTCATATCTTCAGTGTTTCTTTTTATGTACTCTTGAAGCGATTTTACCGCAATTATTTTTGCAATTTGACTGTTTTTGCAAATTTTATAAGCCTCTTCAGTAAAAATTGTAACCAGATCTTCCAATACTATGTATTTCTTATCACATACTCCAGCAGTGCTTATACTCTCATGGCAGAACCGTTTTCTCCTTTTTAATTTTCCCATTTTTATCCAAAGAATAATGTCTCTGTGAAAATAATAAAATAGTACGAAAAAAAACTGCTGATAGATATTTTTCAATACTATGTGCAACCTTAAGCAGTTGTAATAATAAGATAGCTTCGTTGTTTTTTAAGAAGCCTTAATTACATAGTACGTATTAAGCAACCACTGTGCCCAATGCCATGACATCTGGCTTTATTATTTTTTGGTTATGTATTGCCTTGAATCCACACGCCTTACAACTTATAAAAAAACCGGGTTATACAAAACAAATAGTATCACTCAGGAATATGCTTATTTAATAGACACGTCTTTTTCCCACTTACTGTTAAAATTTTCCTTCTCAGGTAATTACAACTCTCTCGTAATTTTATTATGCCAGTGAGAGTTAAGTTCTCGGTGCCTTTTGTCCGGGGAAAGTCCTCGGTGTTTTTTACCCGTGTTCCGTTTATTGTCCAAAAGCTGTCATTCCCGCATTCTTTTAGCGGGAATCTAGGATGGCGGTCCTTTAGATACCCGATAAAGGCATTCGGGTATGACAAAAGCCGCACAGGCAATAACCTGACCGTACACAACTGAAATAATATATAATTAACACTCCGCTTCTACAGTAGGAATTAACAGGACGATTCCTTAAATGAAATGAATAAAACCTATTTGAAATGAGAATATGTTAGTATTCCTGCCGTGGTTACTTTATTTTGTGAGGTTGCCGGATTACGGAGTGTCCTTAAGTCTTGCTGTATGGTTTTATCAGGATTTGATACTTACTTTCTTTTGCTCGTGCTTTAATGCATCGGCGTGTGTCAATAATTCTTCAAAAGTAACAGGATCATCAGGGTCAAAGTACGCTACCCTCACTCTCACCGACAAGTCAAAATTATTTTTATTTCCTGAGTTGTAAGTCTGCACATTTTTCAACAAACGATTGTGCAAAGTCCCAACACTGTTCTTATGGGCTTCTATAGGTATCACCACAAACTCATTACTATCAATACGGCCAACGATGTCAGGTTCACGAATAGTCTTCCTGAGTATGTTTGCCGTTTCTAGTAAGCTTAGATCGCCCTCTGTATCATTTATCAACTTCGTATTATTAATGTCAACTAAAAGAACAAAAAATTTTCTTTTCTCCCGTTTGGATAAAATTATTTGCTGTTCTGCATGAATTAATAATCCTCTCCTGTTATGCAAGCCCGTAACCCTGTCGATAAGCAACATAGATTGTAGACCATTCATCGCCTTTTGTCTTTCGACAGCATAGTGCATGGAGCGGACCAATACTTCTATATCCAACTGACCCTTGACCAGGAAATCCTGTGCACCAGCTCGAATCATTTTGACTGCCAGCGATTTATCACTATTTCCGGACAGTACTATAATAGGTAATTGGGGAGCAAATGCACGTGTTCTTATAAACGTATTATAGCCTTTACTGTCTGGCAAAGAGAGATCCAGCAAGACTATATCAATGTTTCCACTCGCAATACATTTAAGCCCACTTAAAAGTTTTACTTCTACCACCAGCTCCATCGTGTTACCACATGCATCATTCAACTCTTCATGTATCAGCGTGGCATTGTCTGGATTGTCTTCAATCAATAAAACCTTTAAAATTTTACATTTCATCATAATATTCCGTGATCCTAACAATTAATAACGTTCTTTTACCGGTTACACTATATGGTAGGGGCAGCTCGTCGTCAGCAAGTCAGTTGCTATAGCCGCATACTAAAACTGGTTTGGTTTTTGGTATTTCCCCGTCCGGCCATCAGACCATTCTGACGGGGAAACACCAAATCCTGGTTGTAGTTATCCCAGGACAAAAAACGCAGAGGACTTTCCCCGGACAAGAGGCTCAGAAAACTATTTTGAGATGGGTATAACAGCGCTGAAATTAACATCCATTCTAACAGGGTTACAATCTCACTGATTCAGGCATATGCCACTTTCCTGTTCCCCTTAAGTAAACCGGGACCAACAGGCCCTAAAAGGCGTATGAATTCTTGAAATAATTCCTTATCAAAACAATGAATCATGTGTTCTTTCATCTCATCTAAGGCCGCAAATGGACTCATCGCACCGGCATAAGACCTCTTTGTTGTTATTGCATCGTATACATCAACTATTTTGGAAAGCCTTCCATCTAATTCGATATCATCTCCTCCAATACCATAAGGATATCCTGTACCATCATAATTTTCATGGTGTCGAATAGTCGGTATTAGATACTTTTCCTCCACATTATTTTGGTCCCTTAATAGATTATATCCTGTTTCAGGATGTTTCTTTATAATTTCAAATTCATGTTTAGTTAATTTCCCCGGTTTGTTCAAGATTTCTAATGGGATTTTGACCTTTCCGGCATCATGCAACAACATACCTGTTCCAAGGGTATTCAGGTCCTCAGGGGAGAAATTAAGATGTTTACCAAAAAGCAGGCCGATCACAGACAAATTTATTGAGTGTGTATAGGTATAGTAATCATGCGAGGTCATGCTTAGCAAACCGGAAAAAGCTCCTGGATCATTAAGGATAAAGCCTATTGTGTATTTGACCCAGTTCTTAGCCCTATCTATATCTACTTCTGTCTCGCCAATATTCTGCAAGACATCTTTGGTTAATTTTTTTGCAACATGATAAACTGCACGTGATTTCTCATTGGAACCTAGATCATTGTTTGCAAGAATACCTGGCAAGTTTTTCTCTTGATACATGAAGAATTTTTCATAATCCTTTGCCGGAATATAAAGTTTTTCAATGTTTCTCTCTACCAGCTCTCCTTTTCTAACAGTTCCGTATTGTTCACTTCCGTGGCAAAATAATATATATCTGGAGGCCCCGTTAACATTGCTTTTTAAATACAAATCACAGCCTATCTTCGAGTTTTCTACTAAAATACGTTTGTCTATGCCGACATAGTCCATTTTTATATCTCTGAATCTAAAATTGTTCCACAGGTCTCATCTAAACTACTGTCATCTTCTGTTTGTGAAGGGTTTTCGCCTTCTTGCTTAACATGCTCAGGATTTTGTTGTTCTTCTTCTTCTCTTTTATGGCCCTTGGATTTTGCGTCTTTATTGTTAGCAGATATGTGGTCCTGAAAATCCTGCTTGCCTTTCTTATCGCCAGTTCTTCCCTTTAGATTAAGTCTATTTATTGGTGGTGTATATCTAACCGGCGGAATGCTATCACTCATGACGGTTTCATTAATTCCTTAATGTTCTAAAATTTGAATTAAATATATAGTACCGAACAATTTTTCAGACTGCTTGTCCGGGTTGCTATTTTATGTTTGAGATTGCACTTCTTGCGCAGCGCTAGGCTTATTTACCTTTGCTCTAATCGATAGCAGCGCCCCATGATGTATTTGTGAAATTCGAGATTCTGTTAAATTCATTACCTCTGCTATTTCCCTTAAAAGCATGTCTTCATAGTAGTATAACGTGATAACAAGTTTTTCCTTAGGGCGAAGATCCACAATAGCACGTTCTAATGCTTCTTGTTCTTCTAATAATTCCAGGGTATCTAATGGCTCTGTGGTTTTATTGTCCTTTAGGATTTCATTAGCTCCCATTCTTGAATTATCATCTTTTGTTTTGCCTATGTCATCAATATATAATAATGAACTCATACTAATGTCTGCCATTATCTTATCCAGTTCACTACAACTCATGCCCAGTGCTTCAGCAATCTCTTCCGGTTGAGGAGATCTGCCAAGTTCTTGCTCAAGAGTGTTATATGTTTTTTTAATTAAATTATCTTTATCTCTTACTGAACGAGGTGCCCAATCCTGTAAACGAAGGTAATCAAGGACTGAGCCTCTGATCCTGTGAAAGGCATATGTCTTGAATTTAACTCCTTTATCTTCATTAAATTTTTCAGCAGCAGCTAATAACCCTAAAATTCCTGACTCAATCAGATCTTCCTGATCAACGTGCAGAGGTAGAAAAATCATGATCTTCCCTACCACGTACTTTACAAGCGGTAGATAATCCATTACATATTTATCCCGTTTTTCTTTGTTCAGAACGTTATATTTATTTTGTGTTACTTTTTTTTCAACAATTTTTGCTTGCACTGCGGTTTCCTCGCAAAATATTATATTATTTATTAATCATCATTCATATTCCTACTGCCTTGTGTTTCTGGCTAAATCATTATAAAGGTTTCACTTGCCAGATTCATTCCCATCATTACTGTCGTCATCATTTTCTAAACCAATATTTTCTGGTACATTTTTCACCAGTATTCTTACTAAAACACAAGATAAAAAACCAAGTGAACAGCCTGCTATAACGGACTTCTTAATGATTGTGTCAATCGCCAGATTCGAAGCATATCCAAGAAAGCAGGCGAGAAAGAATACAAATATAGCAGTATAAATGCTGAATTTATAACCTGTCATTGCAAGCTGATGTCTTATCATGTTCTCATAACCATTTCTGAAATCATTTCTGCGGTTACCGGCCTAATATCCTCTGGAATCTCTTTCCCTTCGGTAATATAGGAGAGAGGTATTTGCGTCTCCATTGCTACGCTAAATAGTGTGCCATACAAATCGGTCTCATCGACTCTGGTAAAAAGTAATCTATGAATGGAAGAAGCTGTAACCTTATTGATCAAGCCCATAATGTCAGTGTATCTTGTCGTCGCACTGACAACAAGTTGGGTTTCCAGGTTTGGCATTTCATCAGTATATTCTTTCAGATTTAATATTGCGTTATTGTCAAGATGGCATATTCCAGGTGTATCAATTAGAATATGTGAAGTTCCTCCAAATTCATCTCTAAATCTCCCTAGTTCCTGGTGTGATGTAGCAGTCCTCAGCGTCGCCCCTATTTGTTTTGCGTGCCTGTGTAGCTTGTCAGCAGAATGCCCCTGTATGCTTATTAATAATATGTTTTTATCTGAACTTTTCTTTAGCTCAGAGGCTAATTTTAAAATAGTCGTTGTTTTTCCCGTACCGGAAGCACCTATAAATGCCATCGCCTTACACGTTTCATGATCATTTAGATTTGAAGTAGGGACTTTAATTTTATTAATAATACTTTTCTGGACCTTCAGACGTTGTAACCCCGGTGTTTCACTTTCATCTCTACTCACTTCGCGTAACATTTCATTTATCAAAATACGGGAATGCTCTTTTTCTACCTGTTGAGCACGAAGCTGTTTATATAGCTCCTTACTTTTTTCAGGCCAATTATCACTCAAATTACTGTCTTGCTGGAGAACGAGAGGTGTTGGCTGTTTTTCCGTACTATAGTCTATCGTTTCGGGTAAGTCCTCCAGGAGTGAATGATCTGACAATATGTTGTTAATCATCTGGCTGTCAGGCCGATTCGCTCTGACGGATTCTACCAGGTCGGGAACGTGAGGACACGCTTCTGGCGATTGTTGCTCAGATTGTGGAAAATGTGGCTGGCATCTATCTGATACATCTAAATCTAAGGAATCATAATCGCTATCGCTCTGTGCATCCTGATCCTGGTGTTGGTCAGAATCCTGGTCTTTATCTTGAGTTTGGACTTTATCTTGATCTGTACTCCGGTTATAATTATTCTCTGCTGCAACCACCTCAACCAATTCCTGTCCTGACTCGCTCTTCATGTCCCCTTCCTCTATATTTCTTGTTTCTAATATTATGGAAGAGTCTCCCATATCTCTTTTTACAGCTGCTAAAGCTTCTTGTACTGTAGGTGCAATAAAAGATTTAATTCTCATTTGTTAACCTCACAATTCCAAGTGATTCAATTTGAATTCCCGGGGCAATCTCTTTATAAGATAATACCGGTAAATAAGGTAGCGCTGCTTCCGTAAGTTTTCTAATATGATTTCTTAATGTTGAAGATGTCAGAAGTACCGTATCATTGCTGGTTATGTAGGCATTCCTGATTGTTTCTGTAATTGCTTCAATTATTTTATGAGCATAATTAGGTTCTAGAGCAAGCACAGATTTATTTCCCATGTCGTGAATAGAGTTTATAATTTCCTGTTCCAAGCCTGGTTCAAAAGAAATTGTGCTGATTTTGTTAGATTCGCTCTGATATTGACTGCATAATGTCCTACATAATCTTTGCCGCACATACTCTGTCAGGACTTCAGGGTCCTTCGTGGTAAGGGCGTGGTCAATCAGCGTTTCCAGTATAGTTACAAAATCGTTTATTGAAATTCTCTCTCTCAGTAAATTCCTTACCACCTCTTGAATAACACCCAGCGTAAGAACATTTGGTGTCAATTCATTCACTAATGTTGGTGATTCCTTTTTCGTGGTGTCAATTAATTTCTGAATATCTTCTCTGGTGATAATTTCATGTGCATGAGATTTAATAATTTCTGTCAAATGAGTAACTAAGACTGACGTTGGATCAATTACGGTATAACCTGCGGATTCGGCAAAATCTTTTTTAGATCCGGCTATCCACATGCCAGGTAAACCATAAGCCGGATCTGTTGTCTTGATACCCTCAAGGGGCTTAGTCCCATCTTCGCCAAGGGCAAGAAATTTATCAGGCATCAATTCACCCTTATCAACAGTCTGGCCTTTTATTTTTATGCTATATCCATTTGGGGAAAGTTGTAGATTATCTCTTAAACGTATCGAAGGGATGATTATACCCATATCTCTGGCAAACTGTTTCCTGAGAGAGTTGATCCTGCTTAATACCCCACCTACTTTTTTAGGATCCACCAGGGGTACCAGCTTGTATCCAACTTCAATTCCCATTCTGTCAACCTGTAACAGATTTTGAAATTCACACTCAGGCTCACTCAATTGTTTTGTTTTCTCTGTCTCTTCTTCAATGACGTTATCCGTTTTGCCTTTGGTTTGATTATTTCTGCTTACGATAAAAAGGAAGCCAAAAAGCGCTGCCATTAAGAAAAAAGGGATTTTAGGTAAACCGGGTATTAAACCGAAAACTAATAAGATACCTGCCGCAAATCCTAATGCCTTTGGGACAGTCAGTAACTGTGAGGACAAGTCTTGTCCCAGGGTTGTTTTGGATGATGCTTTTGTGGTAAGCAGGGCGGCAGAGGTTGCATTAATTAAAGAAGGAATTTGTGTTACTAATCCATCACCAACAGTCAAGATTGTATAAGTAGATATTGCGTCGGAGATGTTCATGCCCTGCATAAACCCTCCTATTGCTATGCCACCGGCAATGTTGATTAACGTAATAATAATTCCGGCAATAGCATCACCACTTACAAATTTACTCGCACCATCCATTGATCCGTAGAATTCAGCCTCCTGTGCTATCTCTTCGCGTCTTTCCTTTGCCTGTGCCTCAGTTATTGAACCCGAGTTCAGGTCGGCATCAATACTCATCTGTTTACCCGGCATGGCGTCTAAAGTAAACCGGGCAGCTACTTCCGAAACTCTTGTGGAGCCCTTTGTAATTACTATAAACTGAATGACCGTCAAGATTATAAAGATTACCAGTCCAATTACTACATTGCCTCCTACCACGAAATTACCAAAAGATTCTATTACATGGCCGGCGTCAGCATGCATAAGGATAAGACGAGTTGATGCAACATTCAGAGCAAGTCGCAATAGTGTCATAAATAGCAAAAGAGATGGATATGCGGAAATCTCTAAGGCCCTTTTTACATGTAGCGTAACCATGAGCACCAGGAATGACAGCGAAATGTTTACCGTAATCAGAATGTCAAGTAAAAATGTAGGTAACGGTACTATAAGGACAACCAATATACATAGTACCCCGGCAGCTAGCACAAATTCACTATGCTTGAATATCTGTTTTAGTTGACTCCCCGTTGCATTTGTATCCTTCTCTACCACTCTGTTTCTCCTGTACGTTGATTACTAATTTGCAACAATATTACGTAATTGATAAACATATGAAAGCACCTTTGCAATCGCCTGATAAAGATTTTGAGGCACTTCACCGTCAATCTCAACGGTGCTGTATAAAACTCGCGCCAGAACTCTGTCCTCTACTATCGGTATATTATTTTGCGTAGCTACTTCTCTTATCTTTAATGCTATCAGATCAACACCCTTTCCGATAACTTTTGGCGCCTCCATAGTGTTGGCGTCATACTTAAGTGCTACGGCATAATGTGTCGGGTTTGTTACTATCACGTCAGCTTCAGGTATCGCCTGCATCATCCTCTTCTTTGACATTTCACGCTGAGCAGCCTTGATCCTGGATTTTATTATAGGATCACCTTCTGACTGTTTTGTCTCCTGCTTCACCTCATTCTTAGTCATCATCAGATCTTTCGAGTGTTGCCATCTCTGGTAGAGAAAATCAAGAAGAGCCAGAATTAACATGATGATTGCAATCTTCAAGGTAATAGCAAAAATAAGGCCTACTGCAGAGCTGAAGAGTACTTCAGTTCTCATACTCACTAATTCCATCAATGGCTCCAGATCCTTCTTTATAGAGAAGTACGCTATGCCTCCCATTATGCTTAATTTCACTAGTGACATTGCCAGTTTAACCAGTGATCTTCTGGATATGATTTTCTTTACACCGGAAATAGGATTTAATCTCTTAAAATCAGGGATAAGCGCCTTACGGCTGAAATTGATGCCTACCTGAGAATAAGAGCCTATCAATCCTACTACCGTAAATCCTCCCAGTATTGGAAGGACCCCATTCAGATTCTTAAAAGAAACATCCATTAACAGCGTTTGAACGGTATCAGCATCAAAATCTTTATAAAAAAGATTCTTACAGAGCATCTCCATTGTATCTTTCATGCAAGACATCAAAGAACCTCCTAAAAATAACAAAAGCAATACACCGGACAGCAGTATCAGGGCGGTACTCACGTCCTCACTCTTTGCTACCTGTCCTTTGTCGCGGGCATCTTTTATCTGTTTGGGTGTTGCTTGTTCCGTTTTTTCTTCAGATGATTTCATTGTTTATAGACCTCCCGCCAGGCTTAACATATCCTTACGAAGTAAAAGTAATAAATATTCCATTGCTCGTGTAATAAATGGAAATGTCACTGCTAAAAGTACAAACCCGATAAGAATCTTCGTTGGAAATATAATCATAAATATGTTCATCTGTGGCGCTGATCTGGCAAGAAATCCTGAAACCACAACAATGAGGGCAAGGATAATCATAATAGGAGCTGATATCTTGAGAGCAGCCACAAATAATCCGCTAAACATTTGTATTATCTTGCTTATCGTAGCACCTGATTCAATAAAACCTGTTACTGGCACAGCTTGATAACTGAGGACCAGTGCATTTATCAACCAGTGATGACCATTTAATGTCAGAAACAGCATAAACGCGGTTATTTGAAATATTTGTGCTATCGGACTTACACGGTCTCCGAATAATGGATCCACCATCTCTGCCATAGCCAGTCCCATATCATTGCTAATCAACCCACCTGCCATAACAAATGCTCCAAAGGCCAGTGTTGCTGAATAACCAATTAGGAATCCAATTGCTATTTCCTTGAAAATTAAAAGAATAAAGTTTGGCATACTTTCAGGTAATGTCAGTTGTGCACTATTGATTGTAGGAAAAATAGCGAGCGTGATTACAATTGCCAGGCCTACCTTTATCATTAAAGGCAGGTTTGTCTGGTTATAGACTGGCGAAAAGAAAAGAACGCTGGCAGTCCTGAACAATATTATAGTGAACAGCGGTAGAAGATTAATGGTATCCAGTATCATTGTTTTAAAATGTGTATCCGGAAAGATTTCCTAATAATAGAGTAGCAAACGACGTTAATTTGTGTAGCAACCATGGTAGCGCTAGTGCGAATACTCCAAATACTGCTAACAGTTTTGGTAAAAATGTTAGAGTTTGCTCCTGGATGCTTGTAACTGCCTGAAATATTCCTATTATCAAACCTATCACTAATGCAGTCCCAATAAGTGGCCCAATCATAATTAATGTAATGATTACGGTTTCTCTGCCAAGAGCAGTAACTATATCATATCCCATAATTTTCACCTTATACTTGTTACTAACGATTGAATAATCAGATGCCATCCATCAATCAATACAAATAAGACAATCTTGAATGGAATGGATATCATCATCGGAGGAAGCATAAACATTCCCATTGAGGTAAGCACACTTGCGACAACCATATCTATAACTATAAAAGGTAGATAGACGACAAATCCCATTTGAAAAGCCGTCTTTAACTCGCTAATGACAAATGCCGGCAACATGATATGCGCAGGCACATCATCCAGTGAATCTGGCCTGTCCATCTCTGCAATATTATAAAAAAGCGCTATATCCTTCTCTCTTGTTTGCCTGGCCATAAATGTTTTCATTGTACCAATGCCACGGTTAAAAGCTTCTCCCTGTGCTATTTCCTCCTGCATAAATGGTTGAATCGCCTCATTATTAATTTGTGTAAACACAGGATTCATTACAAAGAAGGTGACTAGAATTGCAAGACCAATCAGAATTTGATTCGGCGGCATCTGTTGGGATGATAAGGCCTTCCTTGCAAATGAAAGCACAATAATAATCCTGGTGAATGAAGTCATAACCATCAATAATCCTGGTAAGACAGTAAATGAAGTCATGACGAGGAGGATTTTTACAATGCCAGCTACTTGCTTGGGCTCATTAAGATTGCCCATATTAACAACCATGTTCATCGAGTCTTTAGCTAACTTAGCGGTCTCATCCGCATCTACTGCTTGTGTAAACAGTAAAACAGCAGCAAACGACAACAGTATAATTATTATTCCAGACAAATTTTTCATCATTGTTTCCGTTCTGAAATTGATTTTTTAACCAGGTTTAAAAAGTCATTCTTGTCTACAATTTCTTTACCATCAGCAATATCCCGGTTTTCAATCTCAGTTATTAATTCAATCCTGTCGTTAGTTACACCGAGCAATAGATGTTTTCCCGGTACCTTAATCATAAAAACCGACTTCTTCACTCCCATTGAAGCGTGATCTACTATTTGTATGAATTTTTTGCCTCTACCAATTTTTGTCTTTACGCCGTATTTCTTCCTCAGCATAAAAACGGTTCCGATTGCAAGCGCGACAACAAGAAGCAGAGTACTGATTACCCTTGTATAACCTTCATATCCATTAAAGGATGAACTCTTCGCAGAATCATCTTTGAACCATCCGGTCCCCTTCTCCTCTGCAAACAGATCACCCTGAGACACTGCAACCGTTAATACAAAACATATCAAGAGAAGCGAAATAATCAAAACAGGTTTAAGGCATATTTTCTTTGACATATTTATTTTAGATCAGGTGAACAAAGTAAATTTAATATAACACAGCACTACATTCGCAAACGAGATACCATTGTATTTTTTAATATTCAGTAGATAGCGATTTATTTCATCATATTGATATATCACGACTTATATTCTGTTTAGAGCAAAGATACAGGCTATTCAATTTAAGTTGGAACCTGTCGCCGGTAGCGACTTGTTCTATCGTAGTCTTTTTAAACTAACCGTAGTTTTCTTAGACAAAGAACTTGTCACGCTTCACCTCTATTCAGTTCTACTCAGTACAAACTCCCCCCTGTCCCTCCTGTTAGATGGGCACTATAGTTATGTCGTTAAGGGGATACATTGCAGGTGCCGTGTACGGTCTTTACCCGATTCAGCCTGGCCATCTTTGATCATATCCTTCAGGCAGGTCCTGTGTCGGTGATGACGGACAATTTTACGGGTAATGATGGAGCGAGGTCGGTAAATTGACTGAGTCTCTTGTTAGATTTTCGGAAGTGAAAGGATTTACTGATTAAGAGAAGTAATGTGGAAATGCATAAAGTTTTCTTTTGAGCCCTGTAGCTTAATTAGCGCTTACAGAAAATATTAAAATTAGGTTTGAGATTATGATGCACTTTTTAATTGAAAGTGTAAATTAGAGATTTGTGATTGGTAAGGCTCTTATTGTACGAAATGGTCGGTTTCATATTTCATATATAACTCTACAAAGGTATCTTATCAAATTCATTTTTGCTGGAGTGAGATTACTAAACAATACCAATTCGAAGTTGGTATTTACTGAGAAGCGTTCTTACCATCCACCCTTCGTTTTATCTTGAGGGTCCGCAATTTTTGTTATTTTTACACCAAAATTTTCATCAACAACAACAACCTCTCCATATGCAATAATTTTACCACGAATTGTCATCTTTACCGGTTCTCCTGCTAAACTATCCAGTTCAATGATTGCTCCTGTATTCAATGATAAAACATCTTGCATTAGTAACTCTGTCCTGCCAAGTTCTACTAGGACAGGAATTTGTACATCCATCAACATATCCATATTATTCACATCTTTTCCCGTCTTTGATTTTGCAGGCTCCAATGTCGAAAATTTTACAGATTTTATCGTTTCTTCATTGTTTGTATCTTTAGTAGATACATTATGTTCATCAGTTGAATTGTTTTCCATATAATCCCTTTCGTAAATTGATGCCTAAGATAACAATACAAAAAAACACTGTCTATCAGGCGATTCACCATTAATAATAATTATCCTGTGGGTTATCTGCCATCTTTTATCGTTCCCGTAATTTGTATTGATTTTTTTGAATTGTACAATCCTAACCTTCCATAAAACTTTTTTGTTCCTTCTACTGAAACTTTTAAATTATTTGTAATATTACTGTCCAGCTTTAATACATCACCCACTTTAAGATTTGCGATATCACGCACAGGAATATTGGTTTCATCTAATACACCTGCCACAACAACCTTTATATTCTGTACTAATTTTTCAAGTGACTCCGTACTTTCCTTAGTACTATCTCCGGTTTTTGTATTTAATGTATTATTATTTATTAACTTCCCCAATATTTTATCCATACTGGAGACGGGAAGGCAGAGTTTCAGTTCACCAAAACTATGTTCTAAATTAACGGTAAAGGCGATTAACAACACAACTTCTGCATCAGATACAAAATTAAGGTACCTGGGCTCCATAGTAGAATCAGAGCTCCTCCATTTCATATCATCATATAGTTTCCATGAGCCAGCAAATTTATCGGTTATGAGTTCCATTATATTATCAAGAATTGCAATTTCCGTGTCCGTTAGTTTTCGTATTTCATTTTGAGTTTTACCGGACCCACCAAATGCCTTTTCCACTATAGAGAAACACACACCCATATCCATTGCAATACATCCGTAACCATGTAATGGAGCAAGGCTGATTGTATTAATAAGCATAAGTTCCGAACAGGTATTCTTAAATATCTCAAAACTTAATTCCTCTATTGAGTTCAGGTTAACCTGAATAGTAGTCCTTAGATAATTGGAGATTTCTCTGCTTATCTGATGAGCTGTCGCCTCATATAACTTATACAAGGAACGTTTCTTTTCTCTAGATACGGTATTCGGTCTCTTAAAATCATAGTATTTAACCCTGCTACCTTCCTCTTCAATTATGTCAACATGTTCAGCCTCACCCTGGTTTTCATAAAGAGATTCCAATAGGCTTTCAACTTCTTCACTGGAGAGAATTGTGTCATCAGTATTTTCCATAGCTATTGTATAATAAGATCAGAAAAATAAACTTTTGTGATTACTTCAGCAGCTTTAAAAAACTCTTTATTCAATAGGTCTTTAATTTTTGTTCTCAGCAGAGACTGGTTGGACGGTGATCCTATTTCCTTTGGGCTCTTTGTTGAAAGAAAGGAAATCAGCTTATCTCTAAATATCACCTTGTTTTTCTTTACTTCTTTTTCTGTCTCAATGTTGTCTACTTCCAGTGAGATAAGGACTCTTAAGTATCTTCTGCTGTCAATTTTTCCAAGATTTACGACAATACTGTCCATTGGCACTAATATTTTGCTCAGTGCATTACTACTTTTTTCACTATTCTTGGTATTACCTTCTTCCTTTTTATCCTTACTTTTTTCCTTTTTATCTTCATTTTTCTCTGGATTTGCTTCTATATTTTCTTTCGGTGCACTTTCGGAATCGTTGATCGAAGATGCATCAGCTACATTTGTTATATCATACACGTCCTTTGAGTTATAAATCTTAGTAACAAATATAAAAGCGCATCCTATAGAGATCACCGTAGTAACTGCTATGGCAAGAGTACTTTTCAGATCGATGCTCAAAGCGTTTTTTTCGGTTGTTTCGACACCTTCTGAGGCGTCAGTCTCTTTGCCTTCCGCTGTCTCATTTTCAGATTTCTTTTTCTTTTTAAAAATGGTAAACCTCCTTTAGATATAACAACAGTCTGTCATTATTTTTAATGCATGTCCATGAACACGTCTCATCTATCAGAAACTATTATTCTTATTCTATTCTTTGCCACAGTCTTAGATGATGGCGCGTTACTTAATAATGGCTGATATTTTCCATATCCAACTGCCGTCAACCTTTTATGATGAATGTTGCCAACATTATTAAAATATTTTGTTACAACGGAAGCGTATTCTGCGGATTGTTGCCAGCTTGTTTGAAAGTCTCCTGATGGGACAAAATCCGCAGCTGTGTATCCGCCAACCAGAATTTTACAATCTCTATTTTTTATCACTTTTATCAAACTATTAAGATATATTTTACTTTCAGACGATAACTCCATTTTTTCATTTACGAAATTTATTTCTGTAGGAATAACTATCTGATTTCCCGTTTGTTCATAATCAATGTCTATCTCCTTGTCAATCGTGTTCGCAAAATCATTCTGGCCCAATTGATTTTTTTCCTTTGATTTCCCGTTGAAGTTATTTTGCTTAAGGCTCAGATTAGCAACGGAATCACTACGGCCAAATACCATCTTATTTATACCAAAATTGCCAATTGCTTCTTTAAAAGAATTAATTGCTTCGTTTGCAGCTTCTTCTTTTATCGGCCCTACGTTAGAGGACAACATAATAAAGAAGGCCAACAGGATAGTCATGAGTGCGGCAAAGGCGACCATGTCAACAAAAGTCCCATCCTCAACCGGCTTCTTTCTCTTCTTCCTTACTGCCGTAACCACTTTTTTCAGCGCATTAACTCCTGCCTTATCTAATGCTTCAGACATCCTCTGGTATCTCCTGTATAATGATCTCTACTCTTCTATTCACTGCACGGTTCTGCTCGTTAATGTTCGGATATATAGGTCTGTTTCGTCCATGTCCTGTCACACCAAATCTGGAAGATAAAAGCATTTCTGCTCCAATCATATAGTCACAGACTCTGGAAGCCCTTGAAATAGACAATCTATTACCGGTATTGATATCATCGTTATACCTGTCATCCGTATGGCCCTCGATTCTCACATTATTTGGAATTACGCTTAACAACTCGGCTATCTTATCCAGTAAATATAAATACTCTTTCTTCAGGGACTGGTCACCGGAATCAAAAAGAATGTCAGCTTTTATCCTGATCGTGAATCCTTCTTCAGTTTTCATCAAGTCTATCACATTAAACAGTTCGTTCTCAGCCATAAACACAACCATATCTTCTTGTATTAATTCCAAGTCACTGATTGGCGGTAGAAAATCATCTGCCTCAACCACTGTCATTGTCTTACTTCTGACCTTATCATTAAATATACCTGAATCCTTGAGATCGGGGACCACCAGATTATCACCGGTACCATCGTTTGCCTTCATCATTTCATTTCCATCGGTCTTAGGTCCACTCATTGCTATTATCAATACAAAGAATGTCATCAGCAGGGTAATCATGTCACCATAAGCTAACGCCCATTCATTTGGATCTTTTTTTGGTTCATCTTCCATTACTTTGCATTTTTTATTTTATCTTTTAAATCCTCTAGTTTCTTTTCTTTCCTTTGAGATGGCGCAAGGAAACCCTTCAGCTTCTCCTCAACTATGTTCGGATTGTCTCCTGACTGTATTGATACAATCCCTTCCAGAATCAACTCCTTTAGCAGTGATTCCTCTTTAGACCTTAAATCGAGTTTTCCGCTCATTGGCAAAAAGAACAGGTTTGCTACTATAACCCCGTATAATGTAGTTAAAAGTGCTGTGGCCATACCAACTCCAATCTTTGACGGATCATCCAGCTCTCTAAGCATTAATACTAACCCTATTAATGTTCCCATCATGCCGAATGCAGGCGCCACAACCCCCATAGATTCAAGCACTCCCTTACCTTTGGAATGCCTGCCACGTAAATTATCAATCTCCATCTCAAGTATCGAGCGAAGCCCGTCGGCATCAGTTCCGTCAACCAGCAGTTGTACGGATTTTGCAAGAAAGGCATCTTTGATACCTTCAGTCTTACTTTCCAGAGCCAGCAACCCTTCCCTTCGTGCAAGCTTGGCGAATTCAACCATCCTATGCATTTCCTCCTGAGGCGAGGAAACTTTTACAAATATAGTTTTCATGATTAAGGAAACCAGCCCTGTAACTACTTGTAAAGGATATCTGACAAGCGTCGCACTTATAGTACCTCCCAAGACAATCATTATTGAGGGAATATTAATAAAACCTGCCAGCCCAGACATACCTCCACCCAAAATGATAGATACTATGAGTAGAAGAGCTCCTATTAATATACCTGCAGGAGTTGCAATATCCATTTTATGCTCCTTTTAAAATTTTATTATTCTTCTGAGTTTGTTTCTTCATTATTTTTCTGATTTTTCCAATCAATTTTGAAGCTTCATCCGTTTCCACCAATTCCAATATCCTGGCTAATCTTTTCTCATTCATTTTTGACAGGATACTAACAGCTGTTTCGTTATCCAGCGTCTCTATAATAGAGATAGCTCTCTCTATATCCATTTGCTGGTAAATTGTAGCAAGCTTTTTAATATTCCTTTCCTGAAGTGATTCATCTGATATGTGATTTGGCATCTGTAATCTTTTTATTTGTTCGCTTATTGTCGCCGCACTGGCAGGGTGTATTTCAGAAAGAATTTTTGCTGATTTTTTTGATGGCATACTTACCAAAACCTTTGCGCTCGTCTCATTTTTCATTTTACTCAGGACATCTGCCGCCTTTGGTGGGTTCATCGATCCATAAATATCAGCTAAGCGCTTCAGGTTTTTCTGTTCACTCTCGTTAAAAGCAATAAGATCGCTATCAAAATCAACCCGTGCTTTGCTTATTAAAATCAGTACCTCATCCAGTTTCTTTCTCATAGCGGAGATTTCATGCTTGCGTTTTTCTATATCTGTTTTGAAAGCATCTATCTCTTTTTCCTTTTTATCAAGGAGTACCGATTTTTTCTGATACAATTCTACTCTCTGGCGCAGTTCGGCCTGGTAACTTCTGATCTCTTCAGGTGAAAATTTCTTTAGCATCCTGACCGCATTTTTTGACCCTTCAGTAGCATTGTTGTCGCTTTCCGCACGACTCTTTTCACTGGTTATCTCTAACAGTTTCGTGGAGTAAACTCGTTCTGCCTTTTCTTTGACCTTTTTTTTCACGAGAATCATGGCTGCAGATGATAAGGCGAAGGATATGATGAATAATAATATATAAGTAATATACTTTTTTATATTTAACTTAATTTTAATCATTTTTGGCCACCAGTTTGTTGATAAATTTTGTCATGGCAATATCGTCCATTTCAATATTTGACAATGATACCAGATAACTTTTATGCTCCTCTTCCCATCTGTCCCTGAGTTTTTCTAATGCCTTTCTCTTTTTAACTCTTATTCCCAGTTCCTCCTGTATCGTTTTCAATTCACCCGCCAGTTCATTCAACCTGAGATTGCCGACATTAATGTTACTAACAAGTGTCATGAAATATTCTTCATATGCTCTAAGTTCGTCAGGAGCAATATCATGTTGCTTTTTCTGTTCCAGGTCTCCTTGGCAGGTTATCCTGCGCTTCCTCAGGGTTTCTAATTTATCATTCTCATCCACGAATGCTTCTTGAATAGTTGCCAATCTTCCGATGCACTCGTTCTCGTAAATACGCTCTTTATTGAGCAACGGCTGTAATTTAAAATGAAAATTATGCATTTTATCTTAATAAATATATATGAAAATTCCTGCTTACTCTTGCCTGAGGTTTAAATTTACCATAAGATACTAAATGACTAAATCGTTACTACCCACTTCTACGGTAAAACTTCCTCGTCATGGCCTATCATCATATTTTTTAATTTATCTATATCTTCTTCAAAGTTATTTGTTTCTTCAACACCCTGCTTGAGAAAGCCGGTAATTAAATCATACTTGCTAATTGCATAATCAATGCGACGGTTCTTTCCTTCTACGTAAGCACCCACATTTATCATATCCTCAGCCTCTTTATAAATTGCATAAGCAGACCTCATCCTTTGTGCTGCCTGCATATGCTCAGGTGATACGATATCAATCATACACCTGCTCACACTGTTTAGTATGTCAATTGCCGGATAGTGATTTTGTGCTGCCACCTTCCTTGATAGTATAATATGACCATCCAGCGTTGCACGTACTGCATCAGTAACCGGTTCGTTAAAATCATCTCCATCGACCAGTACCGTATATAGCGCCGTAATACTTCCTTTTGAAGTAATGCCTGTTCTCTCCAGAATCTTTGGAAGCATTGAGAACACTGAAGGTGTATATCCTCTTGTAGTGGGGGGCTCGCCTATCGCCAGTCCCAGTTCCCGTTGAGCATTTGCCAGCCTGGTAATTGAGTCTACTAATAACATGACGTTTAATCCTTGATCTCTAAAATACTCCGCAATTGTTGTCGCAACAAATGCACCCTTCAGTCTTGTGACAACCGGCTTATCTGAGGTTACTACTACCACAACTGATTTCCTTATACCCTCTTCTCCCAGATTGTTCTCAATAAACTCACGTACCTCTCTTCCCCTCTCACCTATTAAGGCAATTACATTCACATCAGCCGTAGATGATTTCGCAATTTTTCCAAGAAGTGTACTCTTCCCGACACCACTCCCGGCAAAGATTCCCATCCTCTGCCCTTTACCACATGTCAGGAGACTATCTATAGCCCTTACGCCGGTGCTAATTGGTTCTGCTATCAGTGGCCGGTCCAGTGGGCCAGGCGCTTCATTATGCAATGGCCTTACTTCGTCATAATCAATGGGGCCTTTATTATCCATAGGATTTCCCAACCCATCAAGAATTCTGCCTTTTAATGACATCCCCAGTTTTACCGTAAGTTGTTGACCAGTCGCAACTACTTCACTCTTAGGGCTGATTCCATTCATATCCGCAATTGGCATTAAGAGTGTTTTCTTGTCCTTAAATCCAACTACCTCAGCCAACACCGGTTTATCATTAGATAGGGTTGTCAACTTGCATAACTCTCCGATATGAACTTCTGGACCAAGTGATTCTATCAGCATGCTGGTTGCCCTTGAAACAGTCCCTGTCAAGTTTATTGTGTTGGTGGCTAAAAGTCTCTTGTGGTATTTTTCAAAAACTTTTTCTATTTCTGCCATTCTATTTCTTCCGTTTCCATTCCGTGCTCTCCAAACACAGAAACTATTCCGTACCAGCATGTTTCCATTGTAGCATCTACACCACCACAATCTGTAATAACTCTACAGCCCCCTCTGGAGATATCAACATCACTGACAACCTCATAATCCTCACCACTAAGAGAAATCCCCACATCACTGATCTGCTCTAGTTTTCCAATATCATCCGGATTCAAATGGACCTTCAATATTTTCTTGTCCTTTACTTTAGTAAGCGCTTCTTTTACAACACTTTCGATTATTTTACTGCTGTTTTGAGAGATCTCTTCGCGCACAGCCTTCCTTGCAATTGCAATAGCCAGTTTAATAATTGTTTTCTCGAACTTACCCATAATATTATTCTTCTCCAGCGTTAACTCTGAGATTGCCTTTTTCAGGCTTTGACATAGAAGGTCCATATTCTCCTGGTTATCCTTTAATGCATCATCCCTGCCCTTTTGGTAAGCTTTCTGCGCATTCTCCTTTAATATCTTCTCGTTTCCCTCATCTTTAGAGACTGGAGGTTTAGATTCCAGAATAAATGTCTTTTCTATAATCGGTAATTTAAAAATATTCTTTCTCATCATAATCATACCATTGGGCCAAGATCCTGGCTTTTTACTCTTACTGTTTCTCCCTGAGACTCCATCTTACTCAAAGTATCAACTATTTTTTTCTGTGCGACTTCTACTTCAGACAGCGGTTTTGGACCTAGTACCTGCTCTTCCTCGCTTACCATATCTCCCATACGTTTGGACATGTTGGCAAAAAGTTTATCTCTTACTTCCTTACTGGCGGTCTTCATGCTGAGTGCAATGGTGGCGGTATCAATCTCTGATAACATTTGCCTTAACGCCTTGGCCTCCACTGTCGCAACGTCTTCAAAGACAAACATGAGTTGCTTGATCTCCTGTGCAATTTCAGGATGCTCTTCTTTTATACGCTGCATGGTAGTTTTCTCTGTAACAGAATCGCTTCTATTAAGTATCTCCGCTATGGCTCTGTATTTTCTTTCGTTTGGTGTATCTAACCTGTCTCCTAATGAAGCTACTTTTTGTTCTAAAATCTGATCGATCTGCTTAATAATTTGAATAGGTGGTGGTGTAGAGGTGGCCATCCTGTTTAAAACATCAAGTCTTAAGGCTTCAGACATTATGCCCACTACTTCTGCGGATTGATGTGGTTCAAGGTAAGACATTATTAATGCAACTAATTGAGTATGTTCTCCGGAAAGTATTGACATGATCTCTTCACCGGTAAGATGTCTGAAATATCTAAACGGCACAATATTTGGCCTATGGTCCTTAATTACATCAATTATTTCTTCGCTTTTACTCCATGATTGGAATTCGTCCTTAAACTCATTAAGCACACCATAAGAAACTTCATCATTAACATTCCTCATTTTACTGATAATGTCACTAATCTCCGCAATTTCACTTTCTCCAAAGCCTCCAAGGATATCAGCCGCGATCTCCGGGCCTAGATTTAAAAGCAGAATTGCAATCTTCTCCTTACTCGAAAGTGCATTATTCATTATTCATTCTCCCTCAGCCATTTTCTGACAAGGTTAGTAGTAGTCCTCGGGTCGCTCTTTGCGTTGTCAATTACACCATCTCTGGCCGTTACACGTTTCTCACTCATTCTACTCTGCCTTGCCACTTCAGCATGGTCTACATATTCCTCAAGCTCTGGAGGTGCACTATATGTCGCGTATCCAGCCTGTTGTGTAGGCGCTGGTGTTATTATGCGCTTTAATGCTTTTGAGGCAAACAACAGGAACGCCAGAACAGCAATTACGAGAGAGCTGCTCCTGGCAATTGATAATATAAATGCCTTTTTATCTTCCTTTTTAACACCCTCCTCATCTACAAAAACGGGAAGCTGTTGTTGGAATTTAACACTCTGGATCTCAAACTTATCGCTTCTTGGCGGTGATTCATTAAGCCCTAATGCTTGTTTTATAATGGCTGCCATTTTGTTCAATTCATCTTCAGTTCTTGGTATATATTTACTGACTATCTTGCCGTCTTCCATTTCTTCCTCTTCATAATTGCCATCAACAAGGACGGCAACGGTTATTCTCTTAATACTCGCTTCGTGTTGAGAAACATTACGCTCCACCTTGCTTAATGCATATTGCGTAGTCTCAGTATCTTCTGACTCTTTAGACATTTTCACAGCATCCTTGCCGCCACCTCCTTGTGGCATTTCTGTTGATTGTGCCGTAATAACCTGGCTGATTGGCACTCGATTATCCTGGTCATATTCTATCTGTCTCTCGTCAACATGCTTAAAGTCTAAATCCGCACTTACTTTAACAATCGCTTTGCCAGGGCCTGTCATCTTTTCGATTATACTCATCGCTTTCGATGCGTAATAATCTTCAATCTTTCTGCTCAAATCAAATTGATTTGTTATTGCTCCTGACATTTTTGACTCTCCGGCCCGCGACAATAAATTACCTTTACTATCGGTAATAGTAATATTTTCTGGACTCAACCCCTCAACACTGGTGCTCACAAGGTGAGTAATACCTGATATTTTTGCGGTATTTAATGCATTCCTGTTTCTCATTTTTATGACAACTGAAGCAGTAGAGGGTTTCTCGTCCTTACGGAATATCGATGTTTCCGGAACTACGATTTGTACCTTTGCCCACTCAACTCCATCCAGTTGTGTGATTGTTTTAGCTAATTCACCTTGAAGGGCTCTTCTGTAATTGACCTTTTGTGCCAGGTCTGACATGCCAAACTTGACCTTATCAAATAATTCAAACCCGACTTCTCCCCTTGGTAAACTATTCTTGGCGAGTGCCATTCTTGCCTCGTATATTTTATTTGAAGGTACCAGGATTGTAGAGCCTCCATCCTTTACTTTGTAAGCTATATTATTGTCCTTCAAATACTCAACAACCTCTGACGCTTCTCTCTGGCTCAAGTCACTATACAAAAGGCCAAGCTCCGGTGTCCTTACCCAATAGGTAACTCCCAATAAACCGGCTAAGAATCCCAGAATAACTACAATAAATACAAGCCTCTGTCCGAAACTTGTTCCCTTCCATACAGCACCAAATTGATCTGCTACCTGATTCAATTACCTGGCTCCTTTTTTTTGAATAGTGTCTGTTTGTTGAATTGGAATATAAAGTCTGTTTTAGAGAATTCGCAAACTACATACCACAATGATATAATTCCACTTATAATGGCTTTCTCATATATATAAAATTCTAAAATACTAATAAGACAAACGATTCCCACTCCGTCTATACATTTAGATTCAGGTGTCTAATTTTTTACTAATATTTATGCAGTAAATATCGTAGGATTTTTGAACTAATCGTGGTTTTATTGGACAAATATCGGAGGTTGAGAAAAGTGGCAGGATATTAGAAAAGTTCCTGTCTCTGCTCACCGACAGATGGGTGGCAGGCCAGGTGCGAACATGTAATACTGGAGATGTGGTCAGGGTGAATCTGGAGGTGTGGGGACAGTAGGCTACAAAGAGAAGGGGGATGTAAGGGAGCAGGCAAAAAGATTAAGGATTATTTGAACGTAGGTAATGGAAGCGACAAAATATGTATACATGCCGAACTTGGTATTAGATCCTTTAGCTGGCTTTCTCTATACAATTCTGGCTTCAGAAGAGGATGTTGGTCTATCGAAAATAACCGGTAGATTAATCATAAATCTTTAATAACAAGTATTCAATTTTCACCGGTATTTGAGTGTAGGAATTTGTGAAGAGCTAGACACTCATCTTCATTATTTCTTTATAAGCATCAACAAGTTTATTACGAGTCTCCATCATAAACTTAAAACTTACTTCTGCCTTGGACATTGCAATCATTACTTCATGGACATTTTCAACTTTTCCGACAGCAAAGTTTTCGATTGATTCTCCTGCCTTTACCTGGAGATCATTTACTTCATTAACATAGTTGCTAAATGTTTCCTTGAAACCTGTTCCACCTTTTTGCCCTGCCTTATCTAGTTTTTGCTCAACCTTATTACCGCCTTGTATCGGATTAATTGGTATTATATCCATGTTTTTATCTCCTGATTATATTAAGTGCTCTGTCGCTCATCTTTCTAAATGATGAAATAACAGAAGTATTGGCCTCGTAAGACCTTGATGCGGCAATCATGTCTACCATCTCCTTTGCAACGCTCACATTCGGCATACTTACAAATCCATCCTTATTCGCCTGTGGATGCCCGGGCATATGGACCATATTGGGAGGTAGTTTAGATTCGGTCACTCCATTGATTTTTACACCATTCAGCATCATTTTATTATTTGACTTACCACCTATCATTGATTTACTCAACACAGTGGCAAAATCTACCTCTTTTCTCTTGTATGGACCACCATCTTGAGTTTTAGTAACCTGTGCATTTGCAATGTTGCTGGCAATAACACCCATTTTCACTCTTTCAGCCGCAAGGCCGGAAGCGCTGATGTCTAATACAGAAAAAGGCTTATCAAATATCGGCATATGTTCTCTCCCTTCCGTTACTAAAATTAAAAATACCGGGGCAGCAAAACTGTCCATGAAAATATCATGATTCTATCTTCCATTAATCGCAGCAAGCATACCCTTGAACTTCTTGGCTAAAATTTCAAGATAGATATTATGTCTGTCAGACGTTCGATAAAAGCTTACCAGTTCTTTGTCCAGATCAACATTGTTTCCATCCTTTTTTGAGCTCTTTTCACTGGATACGGCTATTTTCTCCTGTAACTGCTTAATCTTACCAATGTTCTTGCTTTCAACCGCCTTTTGCAACTCATTATGAAACGTGACATCAAATTTTTTGAATCCCGGTGTATTTGCATTAGCAATATTATTGGCAAGTACCTTATTCTTTGTTTGTGTTAAATCCAGTAATTTTGAGAGCAGTACAACGTTATTATCCATTTTCATTTTTTGTCACCTCCAATATGCATTTATGCATCTGTTCTCTATCAAAGTTAAACGCAAAACTTATACCGCACTAAGCTTAAACCCTCTGTTTACGAAACAATTACTTAAGTTGCGTGTATCATTCACTCAACAGTCTCATTAAGAAAAGGTTTAAGATAAAAGAATGAATATTATTTCTACAAAAAAGGAAAAATTTGACTACAACTGGGAAAAACTTTCTACCTCAAGATTGCTTTCATTATCAATATCATCATCCAGATTATAATCAGATTGTAAGTCTTTATATCTATTAAGCTTATTTCTTAATGTCCGAGGGGTGACATCCAGTATTTCAGCGGCCCTGGTTTTGTTACCTCCAGTATTCTCCAGTGTCTTAATGATAAGCTCTCTTTCGACATCCTCTATTGTCTGTCCCACAGACAGGCCGTTATTCTTTACCGTTTTCTTTACATTCAACATATTTTCAAAATGCTCCGGGAGCAAAACATCAGCGTCAATCATAACGGTACATCTATGGATGAGATTTCTTATCTCCCTGACATTACCGGGCCAGCTATATTGAGACAGTACACTCTTTGCCTCTTTACTTATGCTTTTCAAAGAGGTTTCTATCCCGGCTTTATATTTACTTAAGAAATACTCAGCTAAAACCGGTATGTCCTCTTTTCTCTCTCTTAAAGGAGGTACGATTACGGGAATTACGTTAAGCCTGAAATATAGGTCCTGCCTGAAGTTATTCTTCTCGATTTCCTGAAGTATATCTCTATTTGTAGTAGCAATAATCCTTACATCGATTTTAAGCGTCTTAGAGCCTCCAACCCTTTCAAATTCTTCCTGTTCCAGTACCCTCAGCAGTTTTGCCTGAATCTTCGGGGATACTTCACTAATTTCATCCAGAAGTAAGGTACCGCCATGGGCAAGTTCAAAGCGTCCCGTTCTCTTTATGTCGGCACCGGTAAATGCGCCTTTCTCATGCCCAAACAACTCGCTCTCTAACAAGTTTTCTGAAAGTGCGGCACAGTTAACCTTGATAAACGGTTTTGATTTCCTCTGACTGTTTAGATAAATAGCGTGTGCGACAAGTTCCTTTCCTGTGCCACTTTCCCCCTGTATCAAGACACTGGCCTTACTCTGTGCAATCCTTTTTACATTTTTGTAAACCTCATTCATCCCGGAGTTCTTGTCTATGACAAGTTCGCATTCCCCATTGTTATTCACCTGTGATCTCCAGTATTTATTTTCATCAATCAGCTTCTGACGTTCCTGGACTCTTTTAAGAAGGGACTCTATATCTTCAAGCGAAAATGGCTTTATGATATAATCATATGCACCTTTCTGCATTGCTTCAACAGCAGATTCAATACTGCCATAAGCCGTCATAATAACAACCGTAGTGTCCTTCGACGTCTTCTTGACCTTTTCTAATACCTTGAGCCCGCCCATTCTTGGCATCCTCATATCAAGGAATATCATATCATAGCTCTGTCCGTCAGTCATACTGACGGCTTCCTGCCCGTCCTGCGCATTATCAACCGAGTAGCCGTTTCTTTGTAAAGCCTCGCTTAGATACCCTCTGCTCAGTTCGTCATCATCCACTACCAATATTCTTTCGATGCTCATTTTAATTCCTCCATTCAGGCCATTACCTTACTCAAAAAACTTGTTTCTCTGGAAGCACTCAAAGTTGTATATTGATCAGCTGGCAAATTTACCATAATTTCTGTGCCTTTCTTAAATTCACTGACAATATTTATGCTTCCCTCATGAAGTTCAATAATTTTACGGACTATCGCCAGTCCTAATCCCGTCCCATCATCCTTTGTCGTAAAGAATGGTTCAAAAATCTTTTCAATAGTGCTGTCATTAATACCATTCCCCGTGTCAACAAAACCGATTTGTATCTTAGGTATATCGTGGTTATTACTCTTTCTTGTAAATATTTTAATCTGACCACCCCTTGGCATGGACTGGATAGCATTGAGCATAATATTGAGAAATGCCTGCTGTAATCTATCCGGATCACATAAAACAAAATCATCACAATTATCATAGTCATTTATTACCTGAATGCCCCGACTGCCTTTCTGTCCCAACTCCTGATAAGCAAAAAGCAGTGCTTTGTCTATTATTTTTGACAGTTCGTATCTTCTCATGTTCAGTTTGATCGGACGAGCGACAAACAATAAATCAGTTACTATTTTATTTATGTTCTTTGTTCCCTTGATAACATGTTTAATAAGTCTGAGACTGTCACCTTCAAGGTCACGCTCAAGCAAACATGCAAATCCTTCTATACCGTTTAACGGATTCCTTATCTCATGGGCAATACTTGCAGCCATGGTCCCAACAGATATGAGATCGTTCGCGCTATTTAGACGCCCCTTTAACTCACATATTTCCGATAAGTCATGAAAAATCTCTACCGCACCGGTAATTGTTCCGTTTTCATCCTTTAAAACTGAAATACTGCTCTCAATATGTTTAACCTTTCCGTCATCTATCTCAATTATTCTTTCCATATTGTTTACATTTTTCCTTTTTGATAACGCTTCCAACAGTAGACCAACAAATCCCCCTATACTACCCAGGACAGTTCTAATATCTTTCCCTAATACTGTCTCAGAATCTACACCCAGGGTCTTTTCTGCAACCCTATTAAACGTTACTATTTTGCCATCAGTATCCACTGCAACCACGCTACTATGCATACTTCCCAGTACGCTGTTCAGGAATCGTGTTAAATTATCAAGCTCGTGTACTTTTTTATTAAGACATTCATTTGTATAGGCCATTTCCTGATCAATCTCTTTAACTCTATTTTGTAACTGCTTATAGGAATCTTCAAGCTTCTGCGCATAATTATTAAAACTGTCAAATATCGTCAACAGTTCTTTAATATTATTGAATTGCTTAATCTTTTCTTTGTAAGATTTTAAGTTTTTCATCCTTTTATCCTTTTATTATGACCTTTTCCAGTATGCCTTCTGCCTTGGTACGCCACTGTATGTCCTGAATATACCATTCTGCCTGATTAGCCCAATAGGTACCTTCAAATTCATTAAGCATTTTTCTGTAAACTTCTACCGCTTCATTAAATAATTTCCGTTTTCTGTAGCAATTTGCAATTTGGTAAGTTACCCACGCTTTCTTGCCTTTATCCAGTGAGTCCCTATTGATCAAATTATAGAGGTCCAACGCTGATCTATACCCACCCAATTTGTATAAGCTCTCTGCAAGTTCAAAGGGGTGTACTATCTCTTCTCCATTCTTAACCGCTTTTTTGATTTTTTCTATTTCTTTGTCTTCTTGCTCAGGTGTAATTGTTCCTTTTACCACATTTTTTTCTATAGAGAGTGGAGCGTTATCTTCTTCTTTCAGCGGTTCTTCCTTCTTTTCTATTCTCTTTTTTACGTTTGTAGATACACTTTTACTTACCTTCTTAACGACTTTTTCTTTCTGTATTTTTATGACCTCATCGGTCATATTTTTCGATGTATCTTCTATTATTTGGCTTGTGCCTTGAAGTTCTGATTTTAGTTCTTTCAGGGCCATTCTCTCTCTCTTTAATGTTTCAAGCATTTCTTCTATTTCGTATCCATCTTCATTAAAATCTGTGTTGCCTGGACTCTTTTCCCCGCATATTACATCACTCAAGACAAAAATATTTAACATACCAAAGATAATTAAGACCATGATTTGTTTATACATATCCATTGTAAATTCCACAAAGTTTCTGTTTCTCAGCGCTTCTGCAAAGAACACAAAAATAAAACCATCCTTTGCCGTTACGTTAAACTGGTTAAGTTTTGTGTTAGTAGGTTATCGCAAATGAAATGCCACGACTTGTAAAACATTCATAACATGAGAGAGCTGGATATAATATCAGCAATGGGCTCTCTTAACCTGTTAGCACATACTATCTTGTAGCTGTCAGAAAAAGGGAGTATTTAAATATAGATTGGGAGTTAAAATTGATTTGCAGGAATAATCAGGATAATAAATATTGTGCAGAATCTTCTGTCTGTTTATTGTACCTTTTGTATATTTTTAACACAGTCTAATGCTCTATTATAGATCAATGTCATTTGATTAGATAATTACTATTTGTCAAGTGATCCAGTGTAACTGAAGTGTGATTTTATGAGATAGGGAAGGCAACAGAAGTTCATTATAGCCCCTGCTCCAATTAAATACTGTACCAGAAAACAAGACAAATTATAATAAGAGTCGGACCGAATGATATTTGTTGGCAGGGCACACTTGTCAGATTAAATTATTGTCTACTACAACAAAGTGTATGGCAAATCTTCTGAGTCTGTATCGTATGCGTAAGGCTTTTCTCGTTTTATAAAGTTTTCTCTTTGTGCCCTCTAGAGCTTCATCGCAGGTGCAACTGTTACTCTTTACTATTAAATATCTTGCTGGTATGCCTTAACCGCCTTCTCGAGTAAGCCAAGCTCGCTGTAGCAGTTACCGGTTAATTCAAAAGCCCAATTCCTTTGCTTCTCTGTCATCTCTCCATTAAAAGCCTCTTTGAAGCTTTCTATTGCTTTTTCAAATTGTTTGTCCTGCATCAAACAAACACCCATGTAAATAAAAGATTTAACGACCAAATCTTTATTCTTCTTTCTCCCGGTAATTCCTTCAAATATGTCAAAAGCTCTTTTGCTATTTTCATCATCAAGATAGCATAATCCAATTTCTAATTTTATTCTTTCTGCATATACACCATCGTGATGTTGACTTAAACCCTGATTGAGTATTTCTACCGCATTATCCAACATCTTCATCTGGCGCAATGATTTTCCACTATAGAGAAGGCCGTGTGCCGAGAATTTGCTGTTGGGATACTCTGCCAATGCACTTTTGTATAATTGAAATGCAGTCAGAAAATCCTCAGATTCAAAGAAACAATCTGCCAGTTTGTAGTAAGATTTATCCAGCATATCACCGCTCTTTTCATAAAAGACAAAATCGCTCAGTGCTTTGATCGCGTCTCTATATTGGCCTAATAAAGAGTAGCAATTGCCTATTTGATATTCCAATTCGTAATGTAACTTATCAGGTAAGATTAAACGGCTAGGCTCAAGACGATTATTACCCAGCCGGTCTTTCTGGAATGTTGATGAGCCCTTTTTTAACTGGTGTTCTAAGGAAATGTTTTCAGCTATATGTTCAGATGGTTTTGATTGATGATCTTTCGTCAGGTATTCTTTCTTCATATTCAAGAATACTTGTAATGCCGAAGAATAATCTCCTGCATCAAGGTAAGTATTCCCCAATCTCATCTGAGCGTGCATGGCTGTGTCACTATCACGATATTCTGTAATTACATAATTATAAATTTCTATAGCCATATCATAATTTTTTTGCTTCTCCCATAAATCACCTATAATAAGGTACGTATCGTCTACATTAGGTGCCTGGGGATTTCTCTGTACATAATCTAAATAACACTCCCTCGCATTATCCAGATCATCCAGCATTTCAAAACACTTTCCCTCGTTGAACATAGACTCTTTTGCCAGTGGATGGTCCGGATAATTTATTACTACCGTCTTATACTCCTGTAATGCTATTGTTGGAAGGTCCAATGCAAGATAAAAGTTTCCCAGTTCGTAATATGCTCGTGCAATTTCCTTATAATCCGGATATTTTATCATTGCCTTTTGATATGCCTGTATTGCCTTTTCCCGATAATAACCATAAGAAGACATATTCAATTTTACCGGTAACGTGACAAATACCAAGCCCTCACTTACAATTGTTTCAAACCCTTTTGCGCCCAGGACCACATCAATTATATCCGCAAAAGGAGCACTGTCCATATCAATAGAAATAATCGAAGATAATTCCTCTTTATCGATATCTTCATCAATAATAATCTTCTTCTTTCCACTTTCAGAAACCAATGCTTGCAGGATCTCATCAATAGATACTAAATCAGCTTTAATTGAGTATAAGACGATACCATAGTTAGCATTTTTTCTCTTTATGGATATATTTTCATTTTTGTCAATTAATTCTACGGCAGTATCCTTATCATGCAAATCTTCTTTCTGCCTTAATTCCAACAGATTCTTTAAACCATCTAATATTCTTTCTTCATCAGCGACCATCTCTTTATACTTATCAACTGAGATATTCGATAATCCAACGTTTGCACTTCCTTGTTCACTTGCGCCTATCTGTTCCTTCGTAACAATAAAGAAAGAAAACACCATTAACACATAAACAATTGACTTAAGTTTAGATATCATAAACAGACCTCTTTTATTACCAGCCATAAAAATTCTATTTCTCTCACTGTTAAAAATATTATCTTGTTAAATGAATTACAAAGACAAAATGGTGTACGCTCAAAGGCTTAAGAGTAGAAACAAGTAATTTTATCATTAAGAATTGTCACGCCTGGTAGACGCATTCTTCCTCTAATTCATTTTTGCAACAACCTTTTGACGTGTGTCTTCTTTTTTCACGTGATGTTTTGCCTGTTTGATATAACTATCTGCAATTTCATAATACGCTTCTATAGCTATATTTTTATCTTTTTCCTCTCTATAGCTGGCTTCCTGGCCTACTATTGCGTATAAGATTCTACGGGCTTCATCGTAATTACCTGTTAAGGTCAAACATTCACCTAAGCCCAACTGGGCACTCAGCCGATAGGAACTGTTTACGAAATGGTTGACCACTTTTCTATATGCTCCTAAAGCCTTCTCATAGTTTCCTGATTTATAATAACTTTCTGCTAAACGACTGAAAATTCTATCACTATCATCAAAGGCAATCCCCGAATCTATTAGCCTTTCATATACAACCATTGCTTTCTTGTACTGATTATAATCAAAATACATGTCAGCTTCTTTTATTGTATTCTTAATATTAAATTTAGTTACTTTTCTTCCTTGTGAAGATTTATAGAAAACATCACCCTGCTTATTCTTATTAACGGTTTTCTCTGTCAGCTTCTCCGGTTCTTTTGGGATGTCGACTTCTTTAACTTTTTTGTCTATAGTTTGCTTGTCTATCATTGATATAAGAGTGTCCCGCTCTTTACTAATCCAGCCTTGCTGCATAAACATCAGTAACAGTACCAACACGAGAATACTGAGGTTTATAAATATGATACCCTTAAACCCGCTGGCGTTTCCAATTAATGAATTAATTTTCTGTTTTAATTTCTTTATCATTTCTTATTTGCCTGAAATTCCTTAAAAAGATCCTTCACCATGCTTCCCAGACGATCAATTTCTTTAGAAATCATCTCAAAAAACACTTCATTAGAATCATCTTTCCCGACTCTCTCTTTGAGTACTTCTACAGCAGCAGAAATACCTGCCAGTGGATTTCTCACTTTATGGGTAACAATACTTATAAGTTCGTGCAGGTCATTAAACGGTTCAGTCCCCTTATACTTACTTATAATTATTCTTATTCTTTCATCGTCACTCATATCAACTCCAGACTTTTTTTCATGTTTTGAAAGCTCAATCTGTTTGTTCAATGCGGCGAACAATTCTTCTCTGGTTATTAACTCCGCAGCCATCAGAATCGCGCCAAGAAGTTGATGCTCAGAATTCTTTTGCAAACTTAATGCCGTTTGAATATCAGCGTCTTTTACTGTGCCATCTTCAACTAAAATCTGCCCCAGTTTTTTTTGACATGTATCATTATCTTTCTCTATATTAGTCACGTTATAAGATTCCTTTGCTATATTGTGTACATTGTTAATCCAAACTACCTGTTTATCCTGGCAAACCGGCTCGTTATTCGCTAATTGAGAAGTCCAAGTGCCGGGAGGTTCGAAAACCCTTAACTCCTCCGCTGCAATTTTTACCTCTGGCATCCGGTAACTTGACTACCGCGCATGGTACGCTTACTGTTTAAGTCCATACTGCTTTATCTTATTGTATAAAGTGGTACGGTTTATACCCAAAATCTTCGCTGTCTTGGTCATTCGCCATGATGTCTCCTTGAGGATTTTTGCTATATGCAGTTTCTCAATAGTTGAAATATTATTATCTTCTTCCATCTCCTCATCCTGTCCACTATTATCTGTACATGTTTCAGTGCCCAATAACAGGTGCTTTGCAGAAAGTGCAGAATTATCTGAAAGAAGCACAGCCCTTTCAACAACATTTTTCAGCTCTCTTACGTTTCCCGGCCAATCATAGTTTCTTAAAATATTTTCTACCTCTGGTGGAACGACATTAACGTTCTTGTTAAATTCCTTATTAAAATTATGAATGTAGTGTTTTATGAGTGGAATGATGTCATCTCTTCTCTCTCTTAAAGCACACAAATATACAGGTAACACCTTTAAACGATAATAAAGGTCTTTCCTGAAATTTCCTTTCTTTACCTCATCTTCAAGATCGCGATTTGTAGACGCAATTATCCTTACATCTACGAATATATCATCTATTCCGCCTACCCTCTTAAATTTCTTTTCCTGGAGTACTCTTAATAGTTTTGCCTGTAAGGATGTACTCGTCTCTCCAATCTCATCAAGGAACATGGTACCTCTCTGTGCCGCTTCAAACAAACCGGCTTTCCCGGCGGCAGAAGCGCCAGTGAAAGAACCCTTCTCATAGCCAAATAACTCCGCTTCAAGTAAACTCTCTGTCAATGCGGCACAATTAATTTCCATAAACCTGTATTTATTTCTTGCACTCATCATATGCACATAGTTAGCTATCAACTCTTTGCCAGTCCCACTCTCCCCCTGTATTAATACTGTGCTTGAGGGGCTCTGTGCAATTATCTTTACATGTTCAAAGATCTTTTTCATTTCTTTGCTGGCGGCAACGACATTAACATCATCCGCAATATTTGCTTTTTCCCTTAACCTTGATACCTCTCTCATCAGCGTTTGAGTATTCAGCGCCTTATCAATCACTATCGTGATATGTTCCATCTTAAATGGTTTTTCAAGGTAATCAAAAGCACCTGCCTTCATCGCGCTTACTGCCGAATCTATAGAAGAGTGACCCGTTAAAAGAATTACGAGTATATTCGGGTCATGCGATTTAATCTCTTTTAATAAATCCAGGCCATCAATTCCGGGCATCTTTAAATCCAATATAATCAGGTCAGGTATCAGCTTTTTCATCAATTTTAACGCATTCTCACCGTTTTCAGCGGTATTTACCTTGTACCCTACCCTTTCCAATGCCTCTTTTAGGCAAAATCTTATCGTCTCTTCGTCATCTACCACTAAGATTTCCGGTCTTATACTATCCTTGTTTTCCGTACTCTCCTTCGATTTTGTGTCGTTCATTTTAGTCCTCTATTTAAAAATCAATTTTTTTTCTTATTACCAATTGGTAGATTCCTACTACCATGGATTATTGTTCGCAATTTATACACAATGTTGAATAAATATACAATATTTTTGTGTCGCTCACGGTGCCAAAGAAAAACACGATAATATTAAATTGACTAATTTATATTATTTTCAGTAGTGTCCAGTTAGGTTTTTGCGAGTACGGTCTTTAATATTCGAATCGTCGGTAGAGACGTAGGGCGAGGCTTCCTGCCCGAATGTGCCCGTTTGGTACGGGTAGCCTTGCCATTTATGTACGAAAGCAAACCTAAAGGATTGCCCTACGTGTTACGTGCAAAAACCTAACCGGATGCTGCTGTATTGTTTTAAAAATATTCAGTCCCTCCTGTTGGTCCGGCAATTAGAATTCAGAGATGAAAAGATTCATTACTATCGGCTTTGGAAAATCTCTCAATCTTTCAATTCATCAATCATTTTTTTTACCAGCTTAATCTCATCAATATTGCGGGCATTTCTAATACATTTTTCAAGATGCTCTCTGACCTTATTGGGTCGGTTTCTTTTTTTATACATAGAGACTAAGATTAAATTTACCTCATAGTCACCTTGATTCGCATCAAGTGATTTTACAAAGGCATCTATTGCCTCATCCTCTGATCCATCTTCCAAATATAACAAGCCCAAATCTTTATAATGACCGGCAATATTCATAGGGTACACACTAATTGTTTTCTTATATATTTCTGCCGCTTTATGGTTATCACCTCTTTTGTGAAAAATCTTTGCTACTTCATCAAATGGATCAAAACCGGAAGTTGAGAACACTTCAAGGACCTTCTGCTCAAAATTCTGATCTAAATGCCTTAATATCATGACTCCTTCTACGATAACCTTATCTTCCAGCAAATTATCCTCTCCTTTACGGATTTTAGAGAGATATAGCACCATCAATGAAGCACGTATGCCAACCGCATCATTGGTAATCAAAAGTATTTCCTTGAGTTTCTTTTCAGATACATCAAAGGTGTATTGACCCTGATTATATAATCCTATAATGCTGAGCGCGTCATCGTATGCATTGAGATTCCTACAAAAATTTGTAATCTTAAAAGACAACTCATTTAAGATGTTGGAAGATAGCTCTTCAAGGTTGCCCTCAACAGTTACAAAACCCAACGTTTTCTTTGCCTTAACTCCAATTATTTCGGCATCTATCCTTAAACTACTTCCGATTAAGGATATATTGCCTTTCAAAGCATAATCTGCCTTCATATTTTTGCTGAATCGCTGGACCTTTTTCGTATCTAAACGCGACATCAGGTCCACCTGATCCGCAGTCCAAGATCCATCAATGCCTTTTTTAACATTATCAATCTTTATCATGTCACTCGGTATCATAGAAGCAATATTCTCATAAATAATTTCTCTGTCCACAGGCTCAAAATACCCTGTTTGCTTAAGTGTGCTTCTTAAAATATCGGGGACCATCTCTTCCATGTTTATTTGAGCATAGTCCCTGAACGGCATGACAACAATCTTGTAACTCTTATCAGCGTCACACTTATGAGTGACAAAAAGCACTAAAATGAAAATAATAAATGCCGTCTTGATATAACTTTTTCTTCCGAATAACAATATTATGTTGATTGGGGCAATCATTTATACTCCTTTTAAATTACTTACACTTATTTTAAAATACGCATATCCTATGCCTAAAAGAAACCCACAGCCATAAAGTATAATAATTGTAAATAAAAAGTGCAAAAACCTAACTATACACTACTGAAAATCATGCAAAATTATTATTACAAGAACATGCTCATTGTTCCAACTTCTTGATCCATACTTTCAGATAGAGTGGTTTTGAGCCTTCTCAGGTCAGACACATTCCACTCTATTCCGTGTAACCTGACCAGGTTTACAATATCGGCGTAGAAGATTTCTACATCGATGTTAACACTATCGTCCGTTTCCTCATCAATCGACATTTCGTAAAGATGAGCAAGGATATCAGCAATATGTATAATTACCGGAGAAATAGAGTTATTATCTGCTTTCTCAGGATGATGATGAAAGCCAACAGCAGAGATTAAATTTTCCGGGAATAACCACTTTTCCAGAAGCTTTATTCCCGCTTCATCATGGGTTATCCCAAAAATATCTTTCTCTATCTCAAATACCGAATATTTAATTTTCAGAGGAGCTGTCAATTCAATATACTTTTCGAATTCAGCAGGAAAGGCTATGTACATGGCCAGTTTTCCTATGTCGTGAATAAGGCCTGCTACAAATAGTTCATTACCAGAACATTTTAATTCGGTCGCAATAATTTTTGCCGCTATAGCGCAACAGAAAGAATGTTTCCAGAATTTGTTAATATTAAAACTCTTACTCTGTTTGAGACTTTTGAAACTCTCAAATGCAACGGTAGATATAACCAGATTCTTAATTTCTTTGAAACCCAATACCGTTACTGCGTGTTGCAGGGAGGATACTTCCTTGGCCAAACCATAGAATGGGGAATTGGCAATCTTCAGTATCTTAGTAGTAAGTGATACGTCCGGGCTGATAATTTTCATAAGATCATTTGCTGTGCTTTTCGGATCTGCAGTAACGTTCATAACACGAAATGCCACAGTTGGTAAAGCGGGCATAGATTCAATTTTGGTAATGAATGTGGAAACTATACTAGTATCCATGACGGTTAGTCCCTCAAAATGTTAGACAGAAAGTAGATTTTGTTTCTCAATGATTTCAATAAATAGAGAAACCAGATTAGGATCAAACTGCTTTCCCGCCCTATCTGTAAGCTCCTGGACGATCTCACCTGGTGGAAGTTTCTGTTCAGTTAACATGTCTGCAATTGTATCCGCTATAGTAAATATTCGCGCGCCAAGAGGGATTTCATTTTCTTTAAGACCATCAGGGTAACCGGTCCCATCAAAGTTTTCATGATGGTACAGAAGTATCGACTTTTCATTGTCAAAAAAGTTGAACAATTCGATCAGTTCTGACAGCTGATAGGGATGCTCTTCAATAGCAATTTTTTCCTCTCTGTTTAACTCTTTATTTTCTCTTTTTAAAGTTTTTTTCAGCAGCATTTTAAAGGTGTCATGCAAGATTGATGAGCATTTAAAGGTATCAATGACAGAAGGGGGCAGAGCAAGTTTTTGCCCAATGAGGCGGATGTATTCTCTTGCATTACGGTTGTGTTGCCTGTGTCCGTTACCCCCTATTTTGCTGGCTAAAAGCGTCAAAGATTCTATAGATGATTTTTTTGTTTTTTCCAAAACTGATGAAAGGTTCTCTTTCAGGTATCTAAGGTCCTTGTCTCCCCTGGTTTTACCATCGGCAGACTGCTCGAAAGGTTCTCTGGTGTAAACTTTAACCCTGTTTCTCCCTTCTGCCTTGGCACGGTAAAGGGCTTTATCCGCAAGGGCTATGAGTTCTTTACTTTCAAGTAATTTATGATAATTAATGGATGCCGCGCCAATACTTACGGTTGCAGTTGTTGAGTTGTTTCCGTCGTCGAACTTTAGTGCCTCACAGGCGGAGCGAACGTTCTCTGCCACATGCTTTGCCCCTTCAATATCAGTATTTGTAAGAAGTAGCATGAATTCCTCGCCTCCGTAACGAATGGGGATATCCGTCTTTCTTGCCACTCGCTTTAAACAGGCAGAAAACTCACGCAATACCAAATCACCAAAGGCATGTCCAAATGTATCGTTTACATCTTTGAAAAAATCTAAATCAAATAAAAGACATGATAAATCGGTTTTGTATCTTAATGCACTGGCTAATTCCTTTTCAAGTATTTCTGTCATATAACGTCGATTATAGAGGCCGGTTAGTTCATCATGAATAGTCTCTTTTTGCAGAATATCCCGCATACCCAGAAGCTCTTCATTCAATTCTACTATACGCCTTCCGGCCCTGAGGCGTACACTCAGTTCATTTTGGTTGAATGGTTTGGTGATATAGTCGTCAGCTCCGGCTTCCATGCCCTTGACAATATCATTCGTTTCATTTTTAGAGGTAAGTAATAAGATAAATGTATAGGGTTCTTTGTCCAGTTTTCTGACCTGACGGCATATCTCAAGACCATCCATGCGAGGCATCATCCAGTCGAGGACCAGGAGGTGAGGTGCATTTTCAGATTGTATAGTCTCCCAGGCTTCGAGGCCATCTTTACACGAGAGAACATCATAATCCATACCTTCTAAAAATTTTTCTAGTCTGCGTCGTGAGACATTGTCATCATCAGCAATTAATATTCTCATATTTAATATCCTTTGTTATTGAGAAGTCAGGTATTTAGTCTCTCTTCTTAAAGAAATTTTCCATTTCAGGTACAACACGATGTTCATAACATTCAGGACATACTGAATGGGTAAAATCGGCATCCGAATGTTTTGCGACATATCCTTCAACCTCCTGCCAGTAATTACTGTCATCCCTGATTCGTTTACAATATGAACAAATCGGTAAAATACCCTGCAGAGTTTTTATATGTTTTATTGAGTCCTGCAGATCTTTGATACGGTTAGACAGTTCCTCTTGCAACTGAAGCATCCGGGTGCCCACGCGAATCCGCGCATGCAGTTCAGTTGATTCAAATGGTTTTACAATATAGTCATTAGCACCAGCATCAAGCCCTTCAACAATATGCTCTTTTTCATGTTGCGATGTTAACAAGATTACGTAGACTGGATTATGTGTATCAATTTTACGCAAGCGACGGCATATCTCAATTCCATCCATTTCCGGCATGATCGAGTCAAGAATAGCCAATTTTGGTGTTTGTGTTCCCTGTAATCCTTCCCAGGCCTGTTTCCCCTCTGAGCATGAAACTAGCTTATAACCCCATTTTGTCAGTACCGTTTCCAGTTTGTGGAGTGAGGCGCGGTCATCTTCTGCTATTAATATCTTCAAAATTAAACTTTATGTTATTTGATGAGAGTGGATTAACGTCCTCGGCGTCTTTTGTCCGGGGAAGCGGTAGCAAATCCAACTCAATTATTTACAATAATAGTAAAAATCGTTATCTTATAATGCGCTTAACGCTTTCATTAAATTTCCTATATCCTTAACCAGGGAACTATAAACCTCTTCAACTCCATCCAGTTTATTTTCCCTGCCCATTCTCTCCAACTTAAAGGCGGTGTCAGTTGTTGTATTTCTTCCGAAATTAGCTACAGCCCCTTTCAGTTTATGGGCTGATTTCTCCAGGGCTTCATTATTACGGCTAATAACAGCCTCTTTTATTTCTGACATTTGTTCAGGTGCATCGCTAATAAATATTTCAGCCAGCTCTTTTAAGAATTCCTCATCGTCTTCAATCATTTTTAGCGCATCTTCTTTATCAAAAATTTTATTATCTTCCATCTTTTCTCCTTAGATGCTACCACTTAAGTTACTCAGATTCTTGTCTACCACTTCTGCAAGTCTTTTTATGTTAATCGGTTTGGAGATATAATCGTCCATACCGGCCTCAAGACACTTCTCCCTGTCACCTTTCATGGCATTAGCAGTCATGGCTATAATCGGAATACCGTGATTTCTGACAGGTGAATTCTCATCACGTATATTCCGCGTAGCCTCATAACCGTCCATTTCCGGCATCTGGCAGTCCATCAATAGCAGGTCGTAATCAAATTTCTCCAGCAAGTCGATTGCCTCTTTTCCATTAGTAACAACATCAGCATGGTATCCAAGTTTCTTTTCTAAAATACGTAAAGCTACTTTTTGATTAATTATATTGTCTTCCGCGAGAAGTATGCGAGCACGTTGTTTTTGATCTTCAGGTACAGAATACTGTGTGACTATCTGTCTGGAGGTCTCTTCTTCAGCGCCCTTATGCTTCCCTGTGGCGATCTTGAGACATTCTAATAACGGCAACTGCTTTATTGGTTTGGTCAAGTATGCCGCAAACCCCAAGTTCTTGAAGTGCTCAGCATCCCCTCGCTCACCGGCAAAAGTTAGCATAACGAGAATCAGCTTTTTAAGTTGCGGATCAGCCTTTATTTCTCTGCCAAGCAATTCTCCATCAGATAGATCAAGCAAAGCAACCTGAAAAGCATTATTTCCGTTAACAGCATTGTACAGTTTCTTCATGGCTTCCTTTGCCGAGGCAGCCTCTTCAACCCGGCAATTACAGGATTCCAGGTATGTCATGACGATTTGGCGATTTGTATCGTTGCCATCGACGACAAGCACTCTCAGATCTTCTAAATTGCCCAGTTCAAGTGGCGCCTGTCGTTGTTCAGTAGGCTGTTTTTCCAGCAAAACCATAAATCTGAAGGTTGAACCATTTCCCTCTTTACTTTCCACACCTATTTGACCACCCATTAACTTGACGATCTTTTTAGAGATTGCTAGTCCCAGGCCTGTACCACCATATTTTCGAGTAGTAGAGGCGTCCAGCTGGGAAAATGATTCGAACAGAAGATCCATTCGATCGGCAGGAATACCAATACCAGTGTCTCGAACTACAAATCTTACCATTGCATGCGATTTTGTCTCTTCTTCCAGGACAATGCTGATTGCCACCTCACCTTTACTGGTAAACTTGAGTGCGTTGCCGATGAGGTTAATCAGCACCTGCCGCAATCTTCCCGGATCTCCACGCAAGAGAGCTGGAACTTCCGGGTCTATAAGACAGGATAATTCAAGTCCTTTCTCGTTTGCTTTAATGGCAAGAATATCGATGGTGCTTTCCACGGTAATGCGCAGATCAAAATCTATATTCTCCAACTCCATTTTACCCGATTCTATCTTGGAGAAGTCCAGAATATCGTTGATAATGGTCAACAGAGCATCTGAGCTTTCACGAACGGTATCGGCAAAATCTTGCTGTTCATCAGTCAGTTTAGTGTCAATCAAGAGTTCCGTCATTCCCATTATACCGTTCATCGGTGTGCGTATCTCATGACTCATATTGGCCAGGAACTCACTCTTGGCTTTATTAGCTGCTTCTGCTGCTTCTTTGGCAATTCTCAGCTGTTCTTCTGTCCGTTTTCTCTCTGTTACCCTGCCCAGTTGAGTCGCAAGTGGCGATATTATTTGTAGTAAGGATTCATCTGGCTCTAGCTTTTCGGAGGAAAAGAACTCTAGCACTGCTACAACTTTATTTTGTTCTAAAACAGGAAAAGCAAAACCACTTTTAACGTTGAGATCTTCTGTTAATTTTGCCCGGGGAAAATTAGAATCTTTTGTTAAATCGGTAATCCACACGGGATTTTTACTTTGAAATACTTGTCCCGGTAAACCTGTACCTTTAATAAATGTGGTAGCATTAGTAATTTTCATAAATACTTCATACTTCTTATAGTGGTCGAAAAACCAGAGTCCCGAAGGTATTAGGTTTCCATCTGCACCCAACAGGTATACATGTCCGAGAGAGAATTTTGTAAACATGCACACCTTGCCTAGACATACCCGCATGACTTCATCTACAGAAGAGGCTTCATTGGCCGTAACCGCTATTTCCTGTAATAAACGAATAAGCGATGTCTCCTTAAGTAATGCTGCTTCTGCCTTCTCCCTCGCATCTTCTGCATGCCTTTGTGAAATACCAATGCTCAACACATTTGAGAGTTTACGCAGAAATATTACCTCGTCTTCCGCCCGCTTGTGGCCATCCCGGAGATACAGCACTAAAACGCCGAGCACACTATCTTCCTGTGTTATGGGTACATTATAGTGTCCATGCGGCATCATGCCTTCAAATCTAATTTCATGACGATCGTCTATGCAATTCGAGTATTGAACGTCACGTGTTGATGCCGCCTGGCCACACATACATTTCCCGAAAGAGACCTGTGCGCATAACGTCTGCAGTTCGGGTGGAAGATGATGCATGGTTACGAGTTTCAGGGTTTCTACTTGTTCTGTTTGGTCGGCGAGAAAGATGCCTCCGTTGGGGAGTATCCCCAGCCATGATATGGAACTCAGTATCATATCCAATGCCTTCTTGAGAAATTCCTGCATAGTGAGAGTTTGATGTGTCAGGAGCAGGAGCCTACCAAGGATTTCCTCTGAAAGCGCAACCGCTTCCGCCCTTTTTTGGGCATCGAATGCTTCTTTCCTCTTCACCAGAGCAATTTTTTCACTCCTTCTCAGCACGCTCTCCATTCGCTTACGTTTTGTAATATCCTCATTAACAGAAATAAAATTGATAATATCTCCTTTATCGTCGCAGACTGATGAAATAGACGAATGCTCCCAGTAGAGTATGTTGTTTTTTTTCTTATTGCAAAATTCTCCTCGCCATGTATCGCCTGATTTAATAGTCTCCCACAATTTTCTGTATTCTTCTATCGGAGTCTTGCCGGATTTTAATATACTCGGGTTTTGCCCAAGAGTTTCTTCAGGAGTGTAACCGGTCAGTTCTGTGAACATGGGATTGACATATTCAATATTGCCTTTATTATCGGTAATCATTACTGAAGTGGCACTTTGTTCAATGGCATAAGATAACCTCTTTCTTTCAGCAATTTCGTTAGTAAGTTTATTCGTCATTATGTTAAAGTTGTTAGCCAGTGTACCAATCTCATCTATTGACACAACTTCCGCTCTTTGTAGATAGCTACCTCCTGCTATTTTTTGTGAAATTCCGGTTAATTTTTGAATAGGATTTAAAACTCGGTTCCTTGACCATCGAATGAAGAGAAAGAAAATGAAAATTGTGGAGCAGATAATAATGTAACTGGCCCATATGCTTCTCTTTGCAGCAGACTCCATTCTTAACATGGCCATATTTGCCTCTTCACCGGCAATATTTGATATAGCTAATCCTGTGTTGATTGCTTTCGTTGCCGCATCACACCAGGTTGAAGCGCTAATCGGATACGTTACTCCTTTAACTTGCTTAACAATTACCCAGAATTTATCGCTGTCAAACTCAGAATTGAGGAAGAACGGTTCATAAACAAACACTTTTCCTGAAGCTAGACCTACAACCCCTTCTCTTCCCGAAAGGAGATGTTCTGCAACATCAGGATAGTCATGCTTTATATTATTGTGAGATTTGTCAAGTAATTCCATCATTCCCCACTCTTTCCCGTTATCCGGGTGGTGGAGATAAAACCCATCTTGATTTATTAGAATATAGTCTTCCTTTTCTTCTTTCTTAATTACTTTATGTAAGAAAAACTGAGTTTTTGCAAGCACGTTAAAGATGACGACTCCCGACTTTTCCCCATCCACAAAACTGGGTGTTGCAAAGCGAATAGCAGGTTTATGTGGATATTCAATAGATCCGTGCTCTATATTAAGGTCAAGTGGAGAAGTATAAATTCCCCCTGGTGGTAGATTTACGGCTTCTTTGAAATAATATCTGTTGCTTTTATCCTGTAATTGAGTACCAGTAATTATTTTGGTGTTATTTTCCTCAAAATCAACACGTACACGCTCGTGCCCGAAATTATCCAGATACCGGATCTGTGCAAGGTTCCGTTTTACTAGAGAAAAAGCGCTAAATAGATTTTCCACTGCAATCCGTCGTTCAGAGATTTGAGAGCCTTCCTCTTCCCTCAAAGAACGGGCGAATGCTATTACACTTTTGTGTTTGGCTATATTCAACAAATCGGTAGATATTCCGTGTAAATAATCCCGAAATATCAGACTTCTCTCTTTAATTTGCTCTTTTGCACTGTTTTTTTCTTCTTCCTGTCTCTTACTTGCCGAAAAAACTTCCATCCTTATATGTTGAAATGATTCCAGGAACTCCTCCTCAAATATCGCTATTGCCTGTTTCATCTGGCTTGAAGTAGATGGCAATCCTTTTAAGGAAATCACTTGCCCGAGGGATTGGTCTACTATGGAACGATAGTGTTTGATTCTATTAATTGTCTCATGGGAGAAAGGCTCTCCGGATGCGATACTATTACCAACAAGAGCTCTCTCTCTTCCTGCGTATTCGCATAACCTTGCAATATTGGGACGCAGTACATTATTCAAATAGAGTATATCTTCTCCATGTTCTTGTGGGGTAAAGGTGGTATTGCGCAAGCTAAACTCGTTATTGATATTAAGGGTGGAAATATCCAGCCATTCATCTTTGGAAATGTCTTTGTTTTTGATCCTGGGGCGACTAAGCGTGAGAGACTCATAATTTTTTCGCCATATATTGAGTCTCTCCTCAAATGCTTTATCCTTCCTGACACTTAATAACTCTCTTATCTGTTCTTCAACCTGCGTTACTTCAAAATCACCCTTCCCTGCCATTTCAAGAAATTTTGAGAATAGGGGAGATGAATCACCTTTGTCACTTCCAATTATCGTAGCGCCATAACCACGTGTAATTGCCTGCCACCCTGCCGCGGCATTCAAGTGACCGGAAATTTTGTTTTTTATCGCATATTCTGACGATAACTTTTTCGTTTTAAATGATCTTCTTATTGATATTCCTGACAGTACTACCAGTACACAGAACAAGATCGCCGAAATAAAGAAAATTTGGTATTTTAGTGTTTTAAACTTTGGGATATTCATGGCCTGCTGATTATTGAATGTGCGTGATAATAGTAAATGTTTATAGATTAGACAGGGTAATACCATGTTTTCCTGCAATTTTTTTTGCAAGCATTATACAGCCTATCTTTGCCGTCAGTCCTGCATAGCCAACATAACACTCTATTAGTTTTTCTGTTGCACTATTACCATCATCCGTAAACATTTTAACGATACCATTATCAAGTACCTCTAATCCTGCCTCTCTAGCACCGGCCAATGCCTTTTCAGTCCCTAACACCCCGAATTGGCGTTGAACAATTGCCGTTAGTATTTCAAGATAACCGTTCAGATTGTTCATCCTTTAATCTCCTTTTCTGGCTAAATTTCCTCTCCAATTTCAATCCTGTCGGTTTAAACCCAGGTACCCACTTCTAATTCACGTGCGGCTTGCAAATATTTCCCAATGTCGTTGTCTATAATAGAACCATGTTGCGGGCAAATCCTCTCTATTTCTATTGTTTCTAACTTATCCAATGCGCTATCTAATGCATCTTTTGATGCCAGATACGGTTCAGTAAAAGCTTTAAAGGCTTCAATATAATTCTCGTTTGCATATAAGTTCCAGTCTATAGAGAATGCACCGAATATATCGCTTGAGAAGACCGTCTTTGTCTTTGCATCGTATGTTACCATTGAACCGGCAAAATGTACGTAAGGAGTATGCACAAACGTTAAAGTTCTGCCACTTTTTAACGAAAGCATTTCTCCGTCTTCAACAGGAATAACCTCAGAAACTGAGTCATAATATCTCATAAATGGTGCTGCTCTGGTTGGCGTGATAATCTTTACTCTCGGATCAACTATCTCTTCAAATAGCGGTATCGCGGCACATAGATCCGGGTCCTGGTGATGAGCGACAATGTAGTTAATCCTCTCAGGTTCCACTACTGAGCAAACTTTATCCTTTACTATGTTAAAATGTTCTGGTGCTCTCGAACCGGGGTCAAAAAGTATCACATCTTCTCCGTCATCCAAAACATATGGATTATTGGAAAACCCCGCTTTTCTATCGGCAAAACCCACCCAATAAATTCCATCAACTATATTGTGTGCCATTGTCTCATCATAGGTATCTGTATTATTATCCATTTTTTTCTCTCCACATTACAAAGTTTCCCTTTTATTACTCGCTTGGGTCAGGAGTTAATAGCGTTCCATCTAGGTTAAAACGCAAAACAGTTGCCAATTCCTGGTATTGAGGATGTTTAATAACTGGATAGCTTGAATTTTTTTTTTTAAGAGAATCTACAGGATTATCAGAATAAAAATCTTTCAATTCTCATCTTTTAAATCTTGTATATTTGCCAAGAGCAAAATATTTATTGCAACATTTGTTGTTATTTTAAACAAAACGTTTGTATTTCAGGCAATATTAGAAGGAAACTCTGGTGTTGTGGTATATAAAAAGATATTGGAATATAGCTGATTAACCAAGTGGAATTTGGCCGTAAGGGAAGGGGTTTCATCTCTTATTTTGAAAGGATTATACCGTTGGATCTGGAGTAACGAGGCTGTATTCTGGTATTTTCAGAAGCCATTTATCAAAGGAAACGTTGCAACACGTTGAAGTTGAAGAGAAGAGAACAGTAGCAGATGCCACGATTGGCGGTTCAAGATGCAACAAAAAACCTACTATTTACTCCACCCTCACCAATCTTTACTCTTAAACTGCGAAGGCATCTGGGACATTTCCATTCATAATGGGTCGAAGAGTGATTGTAAATTCTTCCATATGCATTGCAACATGCAAAATAAATTCCCAGAAATTTTTTCTACTGAGAGTTAACCGTTAATGCAGATTCGCTCTTTATTGTACTCATGACTTACAGTGTCTATAGTTAATATTAAATAAAAGCATTTACTTTAAAAAAGAATGGCAAAGCAAACTCCCTCAAGTCATTATAGCTGACCGGAGTCCTTTATTGACCTGGCAACTTCTTTTATAACAGCGTCGCGATCATAAAAACCACTTTCTATGCGAGCCTTAACATTCTTTAATTTCTCTTCTCTGGTATCAGGCATCATTTTAATCTCAGCCTTTAAGTCTGACAACTTTTTTTGTAGATCCCTGGCTTCATTGGAAATTTCTACTTTGTCTCCTACTTTCAGCGTGTGTGTGTCCTCAGAAGCACCGGATGCCGCTTTATAAACATCCTCAGGCCTTTTGATATTTTTATTTCCCGCAATCGTCCCTGGAAGATTGTGGATAATACCTGATGTTTTATCTACTGTCATTTGAAAACCTCCATTTATTTAAAAACCGGTAATTATTCAAAAGAGATCTCTAATCGATATCGTTTTAAATATAACACCATCACCCTCTGCTTTCAAGCCGGAAGGAGATCATCACCCCGCCAGATTTACTTGTCAAGCCCGCTTTTTAGAAATTGCTAGTTGTTTAAGCTTGCGACATTCTGTCACATATTTATTTAATAGCTTAGATAGAATATAGTGTACTTGCTAATGGCTCGCACTCTATAGGTGCTTTGTATTACAATGATAGCTTAATAGTTTTTGCCTAAAGTGCTTTACATACAAAGAGAAGTATAGCAAAACACTTTCAAAAATTGAAGCTTTCCTCTTTAAACTTGATGGATAAATATCGTCATAATAACTCTCACATTCGGATTGTTTCATTATTAATCTCCTAAAAAAGGCCTCACCAATTTATATTATCGTAAGATCCGCAATGTTCTTTAGTAGAAAAACCATTTTTCTTGAAACGCAATATTTGTGCCATTTGTTATGTTTATATGCTTGTGTGATATTTTAAGCCTTTCAGGTGTTTAACTACTGTTAAATCTTCTACTGCTAATATTGGCTAAGGTAAAAAACCAAAAAACCGGTAACTCATAGAAATAAAACAAATGTCTAAATGATCGACATGTTGAATAAAACAACACCGTATCGGAAATTATTTTCTATTGAACGCTCGTTTTGGAATCCTCGTTACTGTCGAAACAAAAAAAATGAATAGGGAAATATTTTCCTAAGTGCCTGTCGTATACGCATTATCTAAAATTACAAGAAGGCGATTTGTTGTTATTTCTAAATATGGCAACTATTTTGCGGTAGATCACAAGTATAACTTTCAAAGCTTTAGTCTACCGGAAAATATTCCTAATCTTTTTGCAACTTATTCCGATAACCTAATTGAGCTTTGAAATGAATAAATAGCAAACATACACAATTTGTGAAACTTGTAGTTAAAAATGGAGTTAGTGTTAAATTTCAAAAGAAAGGAATGGTGATCTGAATGACAAAAGTATTGTTGGTTGATGATTCTGCCGTGATGAGAAAGATTATTCAAAGAAACATAAAAGAGACTGGTCTCATTGTTGATGAATACGTAGAAGCAGGAGACGGCAAACAAGCATTAGAAAAGGTATCTGATAGTGGTGAACTAGATTTAATATTGCTTGATTGGAATATGCCAAACATGTCAGGTATCGAGTTTGTCAGGACGTTAAGATCCTTGAACATGCCAAAAAGGATACCGGTAGTAATGGTCACTACTGAGGGGTCTGATTCTAAGGTAAGTGAAGCAAAGGAAAGTGGTGCAGATGGTTACCTTACAAAGCCGTTTACTGCAGATCAATTACGTGACACACTCGGAAATTATCTTTTAGTAGAATAATTCATCCATGAAAGGAGATCAATAATGTTAACCACGTCTTACGAAGATATTCAAGAAGACATTGTCAGTTGCACCAATGAAATATTTTCAACAATGATACCAATGGAGATTAAGTCTGACGGCTCGTTCTATCAAAAGGAAGATATGATATCAACAGATGTAATATCTCTCGTCAGCTATACTGGAGAACATTCCGGTATCGTTGCCATTTTCTGTAGCAGGAGCATCGCACTTAAGATTACATCAAGCATGTTGGGTATTGAAGTATCGGAAATGGATCAAGATACAAAGGATGCTATGGGAGAGGTGACAAACATGATTGCCGGCACCTTAAAAAACAAAATTTTTGAGAAATTTGGTGAAATGCATCTCTCCGTCCCAATAGTCATAGCAGGTGCTGATCTTTCGATATCATCATCCAGTAGTAATAAAGATGGTCAAAATCTCAAGATCTCTTCCGGTGTCACATGTGACAGTACAAACTCATGGTTAATGACACCATTCTCTTCCGGAGGAGAGGCTTTTAATATCGGTTTCGTAATTAAAAAGAATGACTGAGAATGGGAGCATGTTTGGGTCCCAAATTCAGATGTGCATGTTCGGGCATAATTTTGGTAGAACATTTCACTTTAGTGCTCCTGGGTTGATTGAATGGCCATCGAACACCCGGCAAATAATTGCCGTATATTAAAAGATTTCGGACAAGTAAGAAAGGCATTAGGTTGTGGCAGTTTATGTTTACACATTTCCATAAAGGCCTGTTTAACGGTATAAATTGAAAATAACGAATCCAATAAAGAATGGTAAAAACAGAAGAAAAAGATATTTGCCCACCAAGGCTAAAGGAATTATTAGATAGCACAATAAGTAAACTAAACACAGACTGTACCAGCCTTCTCGGTAGAAACGTCGGTATATCAAAGCCTGATTGGAAAATAACTACCATCGACGAATTCATAACAAATAACGAGGGTAATTATTATTTAATTAACTCAGAACTTGAGGAGTCTTATCATGGCAGTATCCACACTATTATACAGCTAAGCGACGCTATTAAGATTGGAGGTGTTCTCCTCGGTTCTGACGAAAAAGAGATTAAGGGTAAAATAGAGAAGGGAGACCTTGATGCAGATTGCGCTGATGGAATTACGGAGTTTAGCGGTCAATTTTCAGGCATAATTGATGCTGTTTTCAGGAATAAATTACCAAAGCCGGTACATGTAAAGCTTTCATCATGCACAGCATTAAATAAAGAGAATGCAAGTGAGGTTTTAGAAGATAATTTTTCTAGTGAGTATTTAAACCTTACGTCTCTCCTGCTAATCAAAGGTTTCGATACGGGGAAGTTTAATATGTTTTTGCCAATTGAATTTGCAGAAGAGTTTTTTGGAGAAATGATTCACGAAAAGAATACAAACGTTCTTGTAACAGATGACTCTTTAACCGATGTCAGGGTAATCAAAAAATATCTGTCTAACACTGCATTCCGGGTAGTGAGCGCATATAGTGCTGAAGAGACGTTTACCATACTACAGAAAGAGAAGATACACTTAATACTTATGGATCTGGTTTTGCCGGAAATAAACGGTATTGAAATATGCAAAAAAATTAAAAAAACACCTTATACAAGAGGGATTCCATTAATAATGATTTCTGGTCAACCAACACATGAGTCAGTAGTGGAATCACTACAGGCAGGCGCAAGAGATTTTCTTGTTAAACCATTTAATAAAGAGAAGCTTTTAAAAAAGATAAGCAGATATCAAGTTAAAAAGAAGCCTGCAAGGTTGTTTTAATACGTTGTAAAATAAATAATGAATTAACTATTAATCTATCAGAAAATTTATTGGTAAATAAGCATGTTTACCGGACCCATCTGACTGGTTGTCTGGCAGACAACGAAAACAGACAGAGAGAAAGGGGTTAATTATCAATGAGCGAACTTAATGCTGATGTACAAATATCAAATACCGTATGTAACGAGCTTACTCTGGATATCAAAGAGGATTCTGAGATATTTCTGGAATTCTTGTCAGAGGCACATGACCATCTGGAAGATTCAGAAAGCAATATCCTCAGCATAGAGGATGGTGAGTGTGATTACGAGGTAATCAACTCAATTTTCAGAAGTATCCATAGCATAAAAGGAAGCGCCGGCTTTCTAGGGCTGACCGATATGCAGAAACTCAGTCATGAACTGGAAGCCCTTCTGGACAAGGCGAGAAAAGAAGAAATTACTATTACACAAGAAATAATTGAACTTTCCTTAAAGACAATAGACGCACTGAGAAAGCTCAGAGATAATCTGGCTATCAGAGTAGATACAGAGCTTGGGAAAATTACAGACTCCGATTCCTCTCCAAAAGAACAGTCTATAGATATCCAGCCTTTTATAGACAGGATAACAATCATATTGAATAATAAGCCGGAGACACAGGAGAATGTTCGGCAGACGGAAAACACACCAGATGTGGAGGTCCCTGTATTGTCAGGGAGTACATCATTGGGCGAAATACTTCTGGAGAATGGCGAAATTACAGAATCCCAATTGGAAGAAGCACTGAAACAGCAAGACAGAAAGGTGGGAGAAATACTCGTAGAAGAGGGAGTAGTAAGTCCTGATGAGGTAGAAAGTGCCTTAAAAGAGCAGAAAACGGTAGGAGAAATCCTTGTGGATAAAGGAGGAGTTACAGAATCCCAACTGGAAGAAGCACTAAAACAGCAAGGCAGAAAGGTGGGAGAGATACTCATAGAAGAAGGAGCGGTATCTACTGGAGTGGTAAACTCCGCTTTAGAGGTCCAACAAACTCAGCAAAAAACAAAATTACAGTCCAGAACTGTCAAGGTGGATACCATCAAACTTGATAATCTGTTCGACCTGGTAGGTGAACTTGTTATTGCCAATACCCTGATTTGTGGAGAAATGAAGTCAATAAATAATAACGGAACAAGCAAGAACCTGTCACAATTAACCAAGATTACCAAGGATATCCAGGACCAGGTCATGTCTATGAGAATGGTTACTTTGAAACAGACTTTTCAGAAAATGTCAAGACTGGTAAGGGATGTCGCTTTACGTTCCGGAAAGAAGGTTAAATTGACAATCTCCGGTGAAGAGACTGAACTCGACAAGAATGTAATTGAAGAAATTGCCGATCCGTTGGTACATATTCTCAGGAACTCAATAGACCATGGTATTGAAGCTGAAGAAGACAGACTTATCAGCGGCAAGTCGAAAGAGGGTTCTGTGCGGTTAAGCGCCTTTCATAGAGGTGGAAGCATAATTATAGAAATTCAAGATGACGGTAAAGGGCTGCAAAAGGACAGGATATTAAAGAAGGCTATAGATAGAGGGTTGGTAAATAGCCAATCTTCCCTAACCGATAACCAGATATACAATTTAATATTCTCGCCGGGGTTGTCAACTGCTGAAAAGGTTACCAGTATTTCTGGTCGTGGTGTTGGTATGGATGTGGTAAAGAAAAATATAGAGAAGCTTCGTGGTAAGGTTGAAGTTACTTCACAGGAAGGAAGGGGATCAACCTTTACCATCAAGTTACCTCTGACTCTCGCAATTATAGATGGAATTGTCGTAAACGTGGGTACCACAAAATACATTATACCAACGACCTCTATCGAAGAGTCGTTACGGCCAAAGAGAGAAGATATTAGTACCGTCAAAAGTCAGGGCGAAGTAGTGAATATAAGAGGAAGCCTGTTGTCGCTGGTCCGTCTGCATAAAGTATTTGATATTGATACAACCAAAACCGACCCCTGGGAATCAATCGTCGTAGTTGTAGAAAGCGCTGACGGAAGATTTGGTGTATTGGTTGATGAACTCCTGGGGCAGCAACAGGTTGTAATTAAGAGTCTAGGAGAAAGGTTTAAAAATGTTAAAGGCATTACCGGAAGCGCTATATTAGGAGATGGAAAAGCAGGTTTGATTCTGGATGTCGGTGGAGTCCGTGACGCATTTATCGGGCGTAATAATTAGGGTTGGTAGCCTATTTGATCTGGCAGCCTTTTAGCAGCAAGATGGCATTGTCGGGCTGGTGGCAGAGCAGGAAGGTCCTAGGTGCTAGATTAGGCTGACAATAGAAAGTGGATTATTGAAATAAATCATTGGCACTACCGGTGGACTAAAGAAAATCCGGAACTTATATAAAGGAGTTACAAAATGGAAGCAGTAGCCGATAATAAAGAAACGTCAGTTCATGAAGGTAAGTATTTAACATTTGTCCTGGGTACAGAAGAATATGGAATCGAAATACTCAAGGTCAGGGAAATAATCGGCCTCATGGATATTACATCCGTACCTCAAACCCCTGACTATATGAAAGGTGTCTTTAACCTGAGGGGAAAGGTCATACCGGTAATTGATCTGAGATTAAAGTTTGCGATGTCGGAGCGGGACTATACTCAGGAAACGTGTACAATTGTAGTGGAAGTAGACAACGCACTGATAGGGATCGTAGTAGACAGTGTCTCAGAAGTTGTAGACATTAGTGGTAAAGATATTGAAGTAACACCGGATTTTGGAAAAACAATAGACACTGACTTTATAATGGGTCTAGGTAAAACAAAAGGTAAGATAATAATACTCCTTGATATCGAGCAGGTTCTGTCAATTGAAGAACTGGCAATGGTAGAGGGATTAGCAGAGTAACGTTATCGGCATCTTTTGTCCGGGGAAAACGGCAACTAAGATTGGCGTTTTTCCTGCCCGGCCATCAGGCTATTCGCCAGCCAGACACATTCTGGTGTGGACGGGAAAAGCCAAAACCAAAGCGGGTTTTGTTACAGGTTATCTTGGCTCGCCGGGAATTTCCGCCCTGCCAACGCGTGGGGGAGGGTTTGCTGAGAAGATAATTTAAATCCAGCTATTGATTACAACTAAATATTAAAGATTAATAATGAATTTATATAACAACGGACATATCGTTACTGTCGGTGTTGGCGATTTAAAGATTGCCAGATCACCTAAAATAATAAAAACCAGTCTTGGCTCATGCGTAGGTGTTGTTTTTTATGATAGCGTACAGAAGATTGGGGGGATGCTACACTTAATGCTGCCTAATTGTAACAACAGAGATGGCAAACCGGCTAAATACGCTGATACTGGAATACCATTATTACTTGACCTAATGATAAAACAGGCTAAATCAAATAAAAATGCTCTTACAGCCAAGATCTTTGGTGGAGGAAAGATGTTTAACGTCAGCAGTGAATTATTCGACATCGGAAGGACAAATATAGAAGAGACAAAGAGGATTTTGTCGCGCTTGAATATTAAAGTCACGGCTTCCAGGCTAGGAGGTACAAAAGGGCACCAGATTTCGCTTGATACAGAAACCGGTATTGTACAAAGCCGTATTTTTGGAGAATCTATACAAGCATACTAATCACCATTGTAGATTTTGGACTCTGGAGCGTTTGTAGATGCCTGCTTCTCCGGACAGAATACACCGAGGACTCTATGGGTAAAAATCGCTGACTGTTAATAATGCATTTTACAATGAATTAATCACTGAATCCTGAATCTGAAGAAAGGGTTTAAAAACATGCAGATTTCTAAAGAACATTTGAGAATATTAGATATTGTCGTGAAAATGGGCATGGACAATGCTTCGCGCACATTTTCCAAGACCATAAAACATGCGGCATTGATAGAATTGGTTAAGACCGAGCTGATGGATATCAGTGAGATAACGGAGGAGATGAATAATGATTTTCGTGAAATGGTGGCAGCTATGTTGTCACTTGAAGGTACATTGAACGGAAAGCTATTGTTCATGGCCCCGCTTGATTCCGCTCTGATACTACAGGATTTCTATATGGGAGAACCACAAGGAACTTCTAAAGAATTTGATGAGTTTACGGAAGGTACAATACAGGAGATTGGGAATATTCTTGCCAGCGCCATCGGTAATTCATTTGCGTCAGACCTCGGCTCTGCTCTTTTACCAACACCGCCACAGGTTGTATGTGATTTTGCCGGTGTTATATTTTCATCACTGATTTTTGAAGATGGAGTTGACAACGACAAGATACTGCTGACAGAAACAATATTCAAAGTACTCAATACAGAAATAAACTGCTATTTCTTTCTACTCCCGGAATTAAATTCATTGGAAAAGGCGCTGAATAAATTAGAAAGTTCAGATAGTATATCCTGAATATTTAGTACTAATAAAAACGCAGACAGGAAATAATTTTGATTACAAATGTTGTATTACCGTAAGAGGGGATATATTTCAGCTTTATAAAGCAGAGGATAGTTATGAAAAGAGTATTAATAGTCGATGATGCGAGTGTTGTAAGATTAATGATAAGAAAGGTCCTGACACAAAGTGGTTTTGAAATGGCCGGTGAGGCGGTGAACGGAATAGATGCACTTGCAAAATATAAAGAACTGATGCCTGACGTAGTCACCATGGACATAACAATGCCGGAAGTGGATGGTATTCAGGCGACTAAAGATATAATAGCATTTGATGAGAATGCAAAAGTTGTAATTATGTCCGGCATAGACCAGAAGGAAATGTTATGGCAGGCAATCAAAGCAGGAGCGGCATCATACATCGTGAAGCCGTTTGAAAAAGATAGATTAATATCAACACTGAATGAAGTGATTATAGGCAAGTAATTGTGGATTTTAAAATATGTGAAATGAAGTAATATCTCATCATAAAGCTCGTAATGCTATATTTGTGGGACGTGTAGGGTGAGTTTTGTTTTTAAGCACTTTTGTCTTTCATTGAAGATTTGCGGTGAACATAATTAAATTGTAGCTTACAAAAGGAGTAAACTATGCAATATATCTTATCAAACAAAGAATTTGAAATGTTTAGAGGCCTGATTTATGACACTTGTGGGATAAGTTTAACGTTATCAAAAAAGGAATTGGTAAAGTCAAGATTAACTAAACGTCTTTCGACGCTGGGTATAGACACATTCAGTGATTATTATAAATACGTAACAAAAAGCGAAAAAACCGGAAAGGAGTTAGTCCAACTTGTTGACAGCATCTCAACAAACAAAACAGATTTTTTCAGAGAAAAGAAACACTTTGATTTCTTAGATACCAATCTCTTGCCATCTCTTGTTTTGAGTAAAGAAAAGAGTAGAAACAGAAAACTACGTATTTGGTGTGCTGCTGCGTCATCAGGTGAAGAACCATACACTCTGGCCATGACCGTGTTTAATCATATAAAGCCAGGCGATGGATGGGATGTGAAAATTCTGGCAACTGACATCTCCACAAAGGTCCTGCAAAAAGCGATTAATGGTGTTTACGATAGTAAATTGTTGAAAGATATTCCGCCGGAAACTATCTCTTCGCACTTTTCCCCTGTACTTGTTGACAAGACAAACTGTTATAAGGCAAAAGACCATCTCAAGGATATTATCACATTCAGGAGATTTAATCTTATGACAGAGAAGTTTCCATTTAAGTATCCTTTTGATTTTATTTTCTGCAGGAATGTAATGATATATTTCGATCCTGAAACGCAGCATAGACTTGTTTCAAAATTCTATGATTGTCTACCAAAAGATGGTCATCTTTTTATCGGGCACTCTGAAACACTATCAAGAAGTAATAGCAATTTTAAATATGTACTGCCGGCTGCTTACCGGAAATAGAAACGACAGTTGATGGATTTAAAAATAGGAATGTACCTGACTGCTGGGCATTTGTATGGCAGGGATTGCAGAATAAAAAGAGAACTCGGTCCACGCACTGTGTGGTAACCGTTTTTATAAGATACACATATCAACACTTTCTTTGTAACTGTTGATATGTGTGAGTTCCATTGCTGCTTCAATCTTGCAGATTGAAGCAGCAATGTTTAGATTCATCCTACAAGTATGAACCGGCTGAAGGTAGGAATCTGCGGTAATAATATTCCGCCTTGTGTTTCTTTGTTAAAAAGATAAAACCGGTTGTTGGATTGATATTTTTCGTAACAACAAGCATATTGAAAAGGAACAACGTTGAAATACATAATAATAAGTCTAATATTGACGATTACTCTCTTGAGTAATACCTTTTACCTGTTTTATGGTTCTACGACGGGAAAACAGTCTTATGAAACCGAAAACTTATTCACCTATAAAACACCTGATAACGAAATATGGATAAATAAAGACCGAATGGCTGTAGAGCGAATGAGGAACCACTACATAAGTGCAAGTGAAAGCATAATCGCCAGTTTAGAAGCAGAAGATCAACTTGTAACTCCGTTTCGGCAACTTGAGCCAGAGGTACAAGAGGCGCTAGCGCCATCTAAAAAAAATTCACCCTTTTTTTTGATTATTAATAGCCTGATTATCATATCCGGGTTTTCAGCCATTTGCCTTGTTGCTATTAAGAATAAACAAACAGAGCAATCGAAAACCTTCTTTTATGGTCGAACCAAAACAAGCGAAGATGAAGAACAACCGATAGAAAGTGCTGAGATGAATAAATCATTAAGTCGCGACCAAGTCCTCAACAAATCAAAGGAAATTATTTGTGAAATACTTCAAATAATCAATAAGCATTCAGATAGCAATATTTCGCCAAAACAAAACTCTCTTGATAATTTCACAAATGAGCAAGTATCTAAGATTAAGACATCTTCAACTTTGGATGATTTGCTAACAGTAGAAAACAATATTAATAAAACAATTCCCAAATACCTCGAAACAACGAAAAGCTTAGTAAATATAAAATTTAAAGAATTAAGGGCGATGTTAAATGGATTGGCGGAAGACTTTGGATCGATAACTAAAGGTAATACCAGTTTTTCAGGTCAAATAAAAGACAGCATGTCATATATTGAAAAAGCTATTGAATTGGACGAAATAAAGGAAATCAGAAAAAAGATAACACTGGAAACGGCTTCACTTCGCAAAACAATTACGAGAAAGCAGGAGAAGGACTCTTTAATCATTGAGACATTAACAAATAAAGTTAAAACAATCCAGGGAGAGCTTGATTCAGCTAAGGAAGAAGTACTGTTAGACGGTTTGACTCAAATCTATAATAGAAAGGCTTTTGATAAAAAGATAAATGATGCTTTTGACAAGAAAACAAGAAAGAAACCTCCATTTACCCTTGCAATGGTGGATATAGATTATTTCAAGAAGATAAATGATGAATACGGGCATACGGTGGGAGATGAGGTATTAAAGAAAATTGCCAGAACAATTAAAAACACTTTCAGGTTAAATGATTTTGTAGCAAGATATGGTGGAGAGGAGTTCTCTGTAATAATAGACAGGATTGATAGTCAATATATTATGGATGTATGCGAAAGGTTACGTGCTGAGATAGAAGCAATAAACTTTACGGTTGACTCAGAATGCATACCAACATCTGCAAGTATTGGAATAGCATTTTGTAAGCATTATGATTCACCTAAAACGTTAATAGACAGAGCGGACAAGGCCCTCTATCTTGCGAAACAAAACGGGAGAAATACAATTAAATCTGAAGTTGATCTATCTAAAGCTGAGTTGGAATCAGTTTCAATCTGAAACAGTGTCTATCCGGAGTAACTAAAAATGAATGAAAGAATAAAAGTATTAATAGTCGATGATTCTGCTGTTGTTAGAAAGGTGTTGTCCAGTACATTGAGCAAATACCGGGACATCGAAATAGTTGGTACTGCACCTGATCCATTCGTCGCCAGGAATAAAATTATAGAGCTCAAGCCAGATGTGCTTACTCTTGATGTTGAGATGCCGAGGATGGATGGGCTCACATTCCTGAAAAAATTAATGACACACTATCCTATACCAACGATAATGGTAAGCTCTCTTACTCAGGATGGCTGCGATGCTACACTAAAGGCCCTGGAAATAGGCGCCATAGACTTTGTCGCCAAACCTACCGGTAGCCTTTCCAGTGATGTGAAGGATGTAATTGATGAGTTACATACCAAAATAAAAAATGCATCCAAAGCGAAGTTAAAAGCCGGTCGTAATCAGTTAAGAAACTCTAACAATAATGGTTCTGCTCAAACAGTTCACTCCAGAATAAACTCATCTGGAACAAATAACGGAGATGGGCATAATTATACTTTATTTAAGGGTACTCACAAATTTATTTTTATTGGTGCATCAACCGGAGGCACGGAAGCCTTGAAGGACGTATTAATACAGATGCCTCCTGATTCTCCAGCTATAGCTATTGTGCAACACATGCCGGAAATGTTTACAAGAGAGTTTGCAAAGAGACTGGATTCTTTGTGCTCTATAAAAGTAAAAGAAGGTAAGAACGGTGATAGTCTTATACCGGGACAGGCAATAATAGCACCGGGAAATTATCATATGAGCATAAAGAAAAATGGCGCAATGTATAATATTGAAACAAATCAGGGCGCACCCGTACACCATCAAAGACCGGCAGTAGACATTCTATTTGATTCAGCAGCAAAATATGTGGGACAAAATGCAATCGGCGTAATCATGACTGGAATGGGCAGTGATGGCGCAAGTGGACTGCTGAAAATGAAAGAATCAGGTGCTAAAACAATAGCCCAGGATGAGGAGAGCTGTGTGGTATTTGGTATGCCAAAAGAAGCCATTAAATTGGATGCGGTAGACAAAATAGTACCATTGAGTAATATTCCTGGTAGTATCTTCAAGCTTTTGGAAAGCTTATGAAAAATCGTAATCAATATAGTAGTGAAAATGAAATTATCAAGCATGCTGATGTTCGCATCATTAGTAACGACAATAATAATGATGATGAAGCCGCTTTGGTGAGTAAGTTGAAAAACGAAATATCAAACTTGAAATCTACCAATGCTTATCTCAGTATAAATCTCCAGAATCTTCGAGAAAGGTGCCTTCCCTATGTCCTTCTTGTCGATGACAATTATGATACTATTCAAATCATAACAGATATACTTAGCAACGAATATAACGTAATTGATACAGGAAATGGCGTCGAAGCATTAAGCATGATACGTACAATGGGCAATACAGGAAGTAGCATCAAACGAATAGACGCGGTATTATTAGATCTAAATTTACCCGGAATGAGTGGGATCTCTTTATGCCGGGAGATAAAAAAGAGATTAAAAATAAATGTTCCCGTAATTATATGCACTGCAAGGCAAATGAAAAAGGATGTAATTGATGCAATTAGTTCCGGGGCAGATGACTATATTGTCAAACCGTTTGAAGAAAATGCTCTTTTGGAAAAACTTAACAAATGGGTAAGGAAATAAGCGTCTTCCTGTAGGCCTTAATTTGCATTACAAGCTGCCGGAATATACATCAAACTATCCGGGATAATAAGTTTTCTGTAATTTTTGTACCGTAATGTTAATTATATCTTCATCGGTATCAAAGACGGAATTGATTCAATCACTTTCCTGAAGCTTGTATTCCTGACATATTTCCATTCTTTTTCGTTTGTATCAGCGCCCTCAGGAGTTGTAAGGTTATTTATAATTGGTAGACCCTTAATACCTTTCGCCAATTTAAATGAACGTGATCTCTGGCGTGCCTCACCGCCAGGTAATATATCAGTCAGAAAATCCATAGCGACTTGCGTATTATCAAAAATCGCAGTTGTTGCCTCTCTACCGGCCTTAAAGTTCCCTATTGTTGCATCCGGAATAACCTCTACGGCATTTAAACCAGCGAACATTACATCTTCACCAAGATGAATCACGCTATTGGGCACTCCCTGCATAATATCCCCCATTATTGCATCCTTAATTATTTTCTTAAACATGTGCTTGACCCTGGCTATTCCACCCTGAGGTTTTGCTTCCCCTTCCGAATTATATAAACCGAAAGTCAAGCCACTTGCAACATTTTTGAAGAAATTTACAACCGTTCCTGCAAGGCCTACTTTCTTTCCGTCCTTTACATTACCGTGTTTGTCCACATACTTAAATTTTGCACCGCCACCAAGGTCCTTTACTACATTCAAAAGGTTATTGCCAGCATCTGCCAAATCCTTGCCCACCCTTTTGGTAATCTTGGAATGATCATAATTATTATCAATAACCCCTGACGTCTTATTTAAGAAGAAATTATCACCACCCGGGTTGGACATTAGTTGATCCTCTTTATATATATTATACTGCTTTAATATTGCAGAAGATGGAGGCTTGTTTAGCTTCTCGCCCGGATGATACATCTCAGGATAATTTTTAAGTTTTATATTATTTGCAGCTTTAACGTTCCCTCTGCTTTTTTGTAGAGCATTATGATTATTTATAACGCCTAACTCTTTATTAAGAACACCACCGAACGGTTGAGTTCTTAATGTATCATTGAAAGCGACAAGGTTCGGATCGTTAAATCTGACCATACCCTTTGAAAATGCGTTTGTAATGACTTGAGAGTTGTTGATTTTATTAATATCCATAATCGATTATATATTTAGCAAAACGGATACCACAAGCATCAGAAACTTATACAAAATTATGTTTTCTCTAAGTGGCGTTTGTATATCTTCTTATGGTACATGCGCCAGGCATGAGTCTAAAATATTTATCAATGGAGTTATCAGGTACAGGAAAAAAACGACTGGTTAGAGGTAAAAAACGACAAAGGTAGACCTGGGGATATTTCATAGGTCGTTTTTGTTCTATTGTGAATCGGCTGAAATGTCTTTATGCTAATAAGCATTTGTATAATCATTAATTAATTTATGCAATTTTTCAAACGATATCGGTTTGTTAAGAATGGAATCAACCCCCTCTTCCTTATGGTTGAGATTTTCTGTATCTAATTCATAACCGGTGATCAATATGACAGGCGTTTTAGACTTTTTCCTGACAGCATCATACTCTTTGATATATCTGGCAACCGTCCAACCATTTATTTTCGGCATTGCAAGATCACACAATACAATTTCATACAGATTATCTTCATACATCTTCAAACCAATATTTGCGTCAGTTGCTGCAGACACTTTATGTCCCTTTGACTCAAGGATAATCGTCATCATTTTCAATATTATCTCATCGTCGTCTATCATAAGTATATTAACACTACGATGGGAAACGACTTCCTCTTTCTGCTGACTCCTTGATATCTCTGATGTGCACAAAGGTATTCTTAAATGTATTGTGGTGCCATTATCCAGGTAAGTATCAACTATGATTTTACCACCGTACCTGGTCATTACACTTTGTGATAAACTCATGCCCAAACCTGATCTGTTTGCGCCTTTTGTCGTAAAAAAAGGATCGAACATCCTGCCTTTTGCCTCTTCCTTTATTCCAACTCCATTGTCTGAAATAGAAATTACAACGTTCTCACTCTCTTCTTTTGCAGAAAATTCAATCTTGCCCCCATTCGGCATTGCATCAATGCCGTTATTAATAATGTTTACTATCACTTCCCGTAATTCTGCAGGGTTAAACTTTACATGATACTTTGCAGTGGTGAAGCCGTTTTTGATAATTTCATATTCAATTCCTTTTGATTGCGCTTCAATCTTCCATCTTGGCATAGTAAATGCTAATGCCTCGTCAATGATTTCATGAAGGTCAACTACCTCTTCTGCTCTTTCAGATTCTAGCTTAATCCTTGAAAATTGCTGAATTTTATCTACAACAGTAGCCCCATCTCTCGCCGCCTTCTCTATTATTTTCAGCGTATCTAATACCTGTACACCGGCACCTTCAAGTTCAGTCTTTGCAATATCCAGATACCCAAGTATTGTTGCCAGGACATTATTAAAATCATGGGCAAAACCGCTTGACATTAATCCTAAAGCATTTAATTTTTCTATTTGAAACAACTTCTGTTCGAAGTCTTTTCTCGCAGTAATATCCCTTACAACACTTTCGATTTGTACCATATTGCCACTCTTATCATAGTCAGCAATGGCATTCAATTGGATGTCCTTTGTTATGCCGTTTCCAGTCCTTATTCTAAATTCTAACCCTTCTATAAACTTTCGGTGGTTTGTAAAAGAAACATTGAAACAATTTCTAATCTTTTCTCTATCTAATTCATGTATTAAATCATAAAAGTTTAAGTCTATAATTTCTTCATCGGAATACTCAAACACTCTCTGACCTGCAGGATTAATCGAAGAAATGTTTAACTGGTTATCAGCGGTAAATACTACGTCAATCATATTGTCAATCAATGCTTTATATTTCGACTCAGATATCTTTAATTTACGTTCAGTTAATTCATTGTTTTTCCTTAACTTATATTCATGTGCTACTTTATATAAAATTTCAGGCAATTTTTCTGCAAAGCCTTCTGATTTAACAATATAATCTTGGGCGCCAAGCTTCATTGTTTCTACTGCAATATTCTCATCACCAAATGCTGTTACCATTAATACCGGGTAATCATATCCTTTGCGGTTCATCTCTTTCAACACGCCCAACCCATCCATATCAGGAAGATTAAAGTCGACAATTACCGCATCATATGATTCCTTTGACAGCCGAAGCATGCACTCATTACCACTTTCGACAAATACCATATCGATATTGTGTGAATTTTCTACCAGTTGCTCCTCCATTAATATTTGATGGTCCTCGTTGTCATCGACAATTAATATCTTTAAAGGTATTGAATTCATTATAAATATCTCCTCATGTCACATTCCATCCATTCACAACTGCCGGGACAGCCCGTTAACACTCCTGGTAATCAACAAATTTTCTGATCAAAGCTTTTTGATAAAAAATCATAGAATTATTTGCTTTCTGCCTAAATTAAGTGATTTGTGTCCGCCCGTACCGTACCGAACGGAACGTTCTGACGGGTACCTACTAGGGCAGGAAGCCTACAGCTACTATTCAATACGTGCAAGTTTCCGGTAACTCAGTCTAGCAAAATCAATCCTCTTAGGCAAGAGGCGCCTTACGAGACCAATAGAATCCGCTACTGACTGCAGAATAATAATTTGCCTGGGTAACAGGAAACTAGAGGATTCTCCGGAGTAAAGGTCAGGCTGTTACCTGCAGTTAAATAAGTGATAGCGACAAGTTTATAAACAGAAATAACAATTATTTTTTCTTAAGTTTTTGTAGATAAATCCGATACTTTGAGCATAAGCATTTTATAATTAATATATGAGATACTAAAGATAGAAATTAATTTACAGAAAGGAGGTGCGAGGTGGCAATTAACAGGCTTTTTCTGGGACTTTTTAACACAAAGATATGCGGCGAAGAAATTACCAACAAAAAAATAGACAAGACATTTGATGAGATACTGCAGGAGGAACAATCCAAACTCATGCAAATAGTTTCTAAAATGGAAAAAAAATGGACTACAGAACATCTTTACCAAAAATATGATCTGAAACCGAAATATCATTCACCCTTTAACGAAGAATAGTATTGTTTGCAAGAAATAAAGTACCATAAAGATGCGAATGAGAGTGCCGGGTTTTTAAGGGTGTAAGATATTTATGACCTGGGAAAATCAAAAATTTTCCCCCATTCCAATTATTTTGAATATAAGGATACTTTATTAACCCCGTAAGGTGAGATTATTTTTCCGGATTTTCTTCTTCGATAAATGTCCCGAACGGACCACGAACTTCTTCGTGGTCCTCTCCTTCAACTACTTTCCTGGCGGGAGTGCTGATTTTGACACTTCCAATTAACGTCTTAAAAAGAGACGGTGAAATTCCAACTCTGAAGGTGTTACCAAAAAATTTGGCTTTTTCATAATGCTCTTGTGAATACGTATAGTCAAGGTTAAGAGGACTCTCGTCTTTCTTGCTTATGAGTGATTGACCGTTTTGATCATAGAGTGTTACCGTTAGCTTTCTTTCACAGGGCTCCCACGAAACATTAACATTAATAGTACCGGGATATTTTGCCGTGAATAGAATTTCTTTAGAATGCAAATCATTATCATGCTTAAAAATGCTTGGCAGATGAAATGAATGCTCATTTTCATCTGCCAGGACATCTTCTTGCTTCCGTGTTGTAAATACAATCATTATTACAATGTTAAGCAAAAGCACTAAGAGTGTTCTTCTTAATAACAAGCGACTTATTTTCGAGGATTTCATAATTGAGATAATCAAAGATAAAATAATGTATTATGTGATTCTTGCCGAAAAGTAAGAGTAACCGTCAGTATCTAATAGGATAGGTCCAATGATATTCTGGACGTTGTTACTCACTGATCTAATAACGTCTTAAATGTCAATAAAAAAAGGTCCTTTTTGTGCCGTGCAGCACATTTCAATCTACACTTTATTTTAGATTTTTAATATTTGGTTTAGATTGGTAATAGTCTCTAACACAAACACCCAAGAACCCTTTTTTATAGGCACTTAATCATACGAAGGAATTATTATTTGTTTACCTATGCCGTTATATTATCGTCATAATCAGAGATACTTTTTGTTTGAAATCCACATTTAACTTATAACTTAAGGTGCAATAAACATGCCATTGGTATTGTGCATTCTGAGAGGTCGCTTCTTTCATAAGATTAAGCTTCGTAAGATTAATTATTTTAATGCCTTATCGTATTAGTATTTCAACTGACCATATATCATTATGTTGGATTGGAAGCATGAAGAGAGGTGTGGTGTGTTTAAATAAACGACAACCTACACAAAATAGTGACTTCTGAGTTATATCTGACGGTTTATAATGGAGGCTTTTTTGTGGGGACTGGAAGGGGATTAGGGGAAATGGTACTTTTCTTTCCCTTAAAAGTTAGAAATATTTTGCCGTGCTAAGTTCATGCATAGGAATTTCAATGTTGAGATTCTTCGGTCGTTCCTCTCACGCCGAAGGCGGATCTGCCTCTGGCACGATCTCAGAATGACATGCAGAAAATCTTATTCTGAATGTGGCGAAGCGGAATGAAGAATCTAATTTACGCTATAGGAAATTCAAAAATGATCAAAAAGTTTTCATTAAGGGACTAGCCTCTGCTAAATGCCCGATTTATAAGTATTAACAGCTCATTAAAATTAAAAGGCTTCTTTGCTATGAAGTCAACCTTCAAATCATCAGCATCTATGGACTTGAGTTTCTCTCCCCAGCCCGTGATTATGCCAATCTTTGGCCTCTCTTCCAGTTTGTTCAAGGCCTTTATCACATCATATCCATAAACATGTGGCATGGCCATGTCACATAAAACAAGGTCAAATTTTTCCTCACTTGCCATTTCTATAGCTTTAGCGCCATCAACAGTAGTCTTAACTTTTAGACCTTTTCCTGAAAGGAATTTGTCCAGAAGTTTACATATTGCCTCATCATCATCTACCACAAGGACGCGTATTTCATTACATTTTTTATCTTGTTCTTCTATCGGTTCAGATGATATCTCTGGACTAACGGTTTTTCTGGTAATTGGGAATTGCAGGGTAAATGTACTTCCTTTTCCCACTTCGCTGTTCACCTTTATATCACCACCATGCATTTTAATAATACCGAAAGAAGTGCTCATCCCCAATCCAGTCCCTTCCGGTCTCCTTGTGGTAAAAAAGGGATCAAATATATTCTTCTTTACATCTTCAGTCATACCTTTGCCAGTATCACTAACATTTACCAGCACAAGGTCATCTTTGCTGCGAGTATTAAAAGAAATACGTCCGCCATCAGGCATTGCTTCTAGTGCGTTGTGTATTATGTTTACAAATACCTCTCTTATCTCTGTTGGATTGCACAGTATGGAGAAGACCTCCTTCGTACCTTCCGTGTCCACCTGGTAGTTTATGTTGTTTGCCTGGGCCATATTCTTCCATCTGGGCATGGTAAAATCTACCGCCTGCTTTATTAAATCCGTTAAATCATAAGCCGCATACTCTGTGGTTTTCTTTTGTGTTCTCGTAAATTTAAACATCTTACTGGATATTCCTACTCCGTCATCAGTTGCCGTCTTAATAGTGTGAAGTGCATCCATCAATTCCTTATCTTCTTTATACCTTTCTTCCAGTAAATATACATTGCCAGAAATAATTGCGAGGATATTGTTAAACTCATGAGCAATCCCCAGGGTTATTGTTCCTATAGACCTCAATTTTTCAGACTGCAGGAGTGTTTCTTCCATCTTTACGTGCTTGGAGATATCAACTATCATTCCTGAAAATGTATCGACTTCAAGAGTTGCGCTCAGGAGTACATGTATAACTTCTCCCTCCTTCGTAATACCGGTGCTTTCAAGTTCATCAATACTGCCCAACCTCTTAAGCGTGTCAATGAAAATGCCCCTGTCGCTATTGTCTTGATATACCTGTAGCATATTATTCAGCGTCATTTCTTCTTCTGATTCATAACCAAACATCTTTAATAACGCTTTATTTGCATAAATAACGTTGCCATTGATTCCGGTTTTGTATACTCCAACCAGAGCACTGTCAACAATGGTTCTGTATTTCTTCTCAGACTCTTCCAGCGCTTTGTTGGCTTGAGCCAGTTTTTTCTCGTTTTGTAGTTCTTCAAGGGCTCTTTCTACCACCGGAGAAAAAAGATCAAAGAATTGAGCGTCCTTTACTATGTAGTCTATAGAGCCACACTTCATCATCTCTACTGCAAGCCTTTCATCTCCATGCCCCGTCATTATGATAAACGGAGTATCAAGCTGCCGCTCTCTAAGGACTTCGATCATCTCCTTCGCTGACATATCAGGCAGCCGGTAATCCAGTAGAATAAGTTCAATAGGATTGTTAACAACACAGTCAACTGCCTGTGCCCCATTATTCACAACCTCCACACCAAAACCTCTTTTTTTCAGGCTTTTTGCAATCAGTCGAGACAAGCCTTCATCATCTTCCACAACAAGAATACTACAAGGTTTGTCCGTCTTATCCTTTAAGCTTTTGTTTCTTGGATCTTTTTCCATTATTTAACCAAGTTGATACATAGGGTTTTTCAATACTAATCACACTGAGCGTGTGTCAGAAAGACTGGTCAGGTAGGCAGCTTCCATACAAAACGGAATCAATGCCAATTTAAACATTGCATAATCTCTTTTGTAAGCAAGTCCGTAGAAGGTAAAAAAGTGGTCAACCGGTAGGGTTCAAATTTATCTCATCGATTTTTGGAACTTTTACTATAGAAAGGAAGAGTCCTAGTTTCTCAACTGCATCAGTGAATTTAGCATATTCAACCGGCTTAGTAACGTAAATATTACAGCCTAAACTATGACAGCTATCTATCTCCAGTGGATCGTCTGTTGTGGTAACCATGATCACCGGCATTTTATTGAGGACCGGATCATGCTTGATTTGGCGGAGGACTTCGATTCCATCAACTTTGGGCATACGAATATCCAGTAGTAAAAGATAGGATTTGCCTGGAATTCTATGGGCACCATTACCCCTTTGAAACAAAAAGTCCAGGACTTCCTGCCCGTCAATGAAGCGCAGAAATTTATTTTTAAATCCCGCACGTTTCAAATTCTTCTGGATAAGTGTTGCATGTCCTTCGTCATCTTCCGCAAGAATTATATTTACTTCATCATTTTTCGACATTATTGTGTGCAATCAGTTGTCCTTATATTTTGTAAAAAAACCAGAGCCTAACCGCTTGAGTATGCAAACAGGAAAGTATTATACAAACAGGAGAATATTATACAAGACAAAAGAGAGAAGATCAAAGACCTGAAAGTGGCTTCCCGTCTCTAAACCATAAATAACAATTGTGCTTGTTACCAGAGCTATTGCTGGTTCAATCTTGTAGATTGAACCTTATATTGTCTTAGCGTCCCGACTTATTTAGACATTTGCACAAAAAACTTACTTCCTTTCCCGGATTCAGATTCTACCCATACTTTCCCTCCATGCCTGGTAAGTATCCGCTGGACAATGGCTAGCCCCAATCCATCCCCAACCACACTGTCGCAGGGGTTAAGGCGGTGAAATACTTTAAAAATCTTTTCCTGCTGCTTCTCTTCCATGCCAATTCCATTGTCTTCCAGGCAATATATAGTATGCTTATTATCACTTCTTCCTGAGATTCTAATTATTCCCTTTCTATCACTATCAAGATATTTCAGGGCGTTATCCAAAAGATTAGAAAAGACCTGGTCGGTCTGCGCCTCATCACCGCTGCACGATGGCAATTCTTCAACTTGACATGTCGTTTTAGTTTCTTTAATCTTATACTCGTGTGTTGCGATAACATTGGACATAAGCCTGTTCATGTCCAGTTGTTCGGTGGCAAGGTTCACACGGCCCATACGTGAAAGATGTAGAAGTCCTGAGAGCAGTGAGTCCATCTTGGACGAACTCGCAAGAATAAATCTCAGTGCATCAGGAATATCCTCCTCAAGGATATCAGCAAATTCCTCTCTTACCTCAGCTGAAATATCATTGTTATCCAGAATAGTACGCATCTGTATCAGGGATTGCTCTAATTCATTACTGAAACCCTGTATATTCAAAAGAGGAGATCGCAAGTCGTGTGAGGTTACATATATAATCTGCTCCATCTCCTCATTTTTATATGTCAGTTCATTGAGCATGATTTTAATTTCTTTTGTCTTCTCTTCAACCATTTGTTCCAGATTAAGCGCATAATCATCGAGCTGCCTCTTCGACTCTCCGAGCTGAATGGTCATATTATTAAAAGAATTGGCAAGTTCGCCGATCTCATCCTTAGATTTTGTTGATATTTTAAAGTCAAGACTGCCAGCTGCGATTTTACCTGTTCCTTCAACCAGCTTTTGAATAGGCCGTATTAATCTTCTAGATATAAAGATTGTAACTACAACAACAGAAATAACAGTTATAGACACGAGGATAAAAATAAAATCTCTTATACGCGCGATAGGAGCAAAAACCTCCTTTTTGTCTATTTTAGTGACTAGTCCCCAATCCACACCAGGAATATATTGATAAGCGGCGACAACAGCGACACCCCTGTAATCAGGAGCGATAATTGCTCCATCCTGCCCTTGCAAGGCTAGCCTCATGGGCTCAGCTTGTAAAGAAGTTAAAGGAATGTACTTGGTCATCGGCGTATCAGAAGTATACTTCAGGGAGGTTAGAAACATAACATTATCATTCTTTTTTATACCTAACAATGCCTCCCCGGATGCTCCCATCCCGGCACGCCGGTTCGTCATCTCTTCCAGGATAGCAATATCATAGGCAACAACAATGACCCCAATGGTAGTGTCATCATTTTTGTTGGTAAGAGGTGAAGAAATACATATGCAGTTCGCATCTAGTGATGTCGCATTATAAGACTTTCCGATATACGTCTCTGCATAGCCTTTGCCGACACTATTTATAAACAATTCATCTTTAGACATCTCCATTCCGATCCATTTATCAGTGGTAGATGCTACAACAGTACCATTTATATCTAAAACCGCTATAGACGTAATTTGGTGGTCCAGAGATATCTTGTTCTCCTTAAGATGTTTGTTTAGACGAGAGATGGCATGGTTTTGTTTGCCAATACGGGAGATTATCTCTATGCTGTCTCTAATAAAACCATCAGAACTGAAATCAATAACCCTGCCCTTTTTTGAATCCAGAAAGGATAATGTAAGGTTTTTTCTTGCTTCTGCAACAGCCGTCAGCCAGTTCAGTGTCTGCCGTTCAATTGTACTCTTGGTGTGAAAATAGTACAACGTTGTGATTATGGAGATGGGTATCAGTGAAATGCTGAGTGCAAATATGAGTAATTTTGTTTTTATTGACATAAATAAAATACCTCGCTGAATAAAAACTTCACATACTTTAATTTTTGTGTTGTAGGTGCTGCTTCCCGGCAACGACACAACGACGTGTGAAACATGGCTTCCAAACTGCCTGAATGTACTGTTCAGTAGGGGAGAGGGATTTGGCCTACCCGCGCTCAGTATGCAGACAGGTTTCTTTCAGACTTTAAAATTTCGGTGTATTAAACTAGCACATGTTATATGAGAATGCAAATGTCATTTGAGAGGCATGGACAAACTTGTTTGTCCGTGTATTCAGAGATTGGGAGATTTGTAATTGCAGGTTCAATTTTGTAAAGCTGAGCTTAGGTCTAAAATGTTTCGATCCAGCCTGGGTCAGCAGGAGTTGACCATTTGCCTTTTCGAGTCTCCGCATTTATGGTTTCTCTTCATGTCTGCTGTTATCTGTTTACTACCTGGCTTGCAGTAGGGAAAATTTTTCCTTATATCGATATCTTTTTCTGCTCTTATGGCCTTTCTGAAGTTGGAAATCACCTCCTCTTTTGCAAAATAATCTCTTTAACTTCTCTCTATTGCAGATTCAATATTGCCTACTCGGATGAATCTGTTCGGACGGACAAAATTAAATCGGAACATTTCGATTCAGGTAGTACGATATTTTGTAAAGTAAATTGTGTTAAAAATATACAAAAGGTACAAAAAGAAGGCTTTAAACATCATACAGTGATTTACAACCCTGATTATTTCTGCAAATTATTATTGAATTTCCATCCGATGTTTACCGCTCGTTCTACACGAATACTGTAAGCAATGTTGCGTCAGCGTTATCTAAAGTAAAAGAGGGCAATTTGTTGCTTTTTGTAAATATGGCAACCATTTTGCGAATAGGATTTTCAAATATAATGCACAAAACTTAATTTAATTAGAAATAGTGTCTAATCTTTACGCAATTTTTTCCGATAAACTATTATCCTTTAGAGGAAATGCTTATTCATTATGAACCAATGCTGATTGGCTGTATCTGTAATACCAATAAATTTAAAGTAAAAAAGGTATAAGCAATCCGGCTTTATTTATAAGAAGAGTTTTATGTGTGGTAGTTGTATTGTTTTAAGTTAATTTTTTTACCTTTTCGGGAAATGTGGAATGGAGACCAAATTTTATGTAATACGATTTGTGATTAGTAAGAGTGTTTCAAAAGAGATGCAATACAACTAGCCGTCAATTTATTCTATCTTCAGTTAATAAAGATCGGAATTGAGTCGTAAGGAGAAGAAGATGTTTAAAAATATGAAGCTGGGAACAAAGATATCATGTGGCTTTTGATAACGCCCCTCTCCCATTCCTGGGTGTGGGGCATCTATTAAAAAGTAAAATGATAAAGGGACGATTGTGAAACAAAAACCAGGATCTTCCCGTCTGTAGGAATGCCAGGACTAAGTATACTTTAAAACCAATTAAAGGAGAAGAAAATGGAAGCAGTAGCGGCAAAAACTAAAGTCACAGATGGGAAATTCCTGACTTTTATTTTAGGTGATGAGGTATATGGTATCGAGATACTCAGGGTCAGAGAGATCATTGGTCTTATGGACATTACGACCGTACCACAAACCCCCGATTACATGAATGGTGTCATTAATCTGAGGGGAAAGGTTATTCCCGTAATAGACCTGAGATTAAAGTTTTCAATGCAGGAAGAGGAGCATACCCAGGAAACATGCATAATCGTAGTAGAGGTTAACAATACATCAATCGGTATCATAGTTGACAGTGTATCAGAGGTTTTAGACATTAAAGGAGGGGAAATTGAAGAGACGCCACAATTCGGACAGGGAATCGATACAGATTTTATAATGGGTCTGGGTAAGGCAAAGGAGATGATCATTATACTGCTTGATATTGAGAAAGTACTATCATCTGAAGAGTTAGAGGTGGTTGAACAGCTAACTAAAGAGTAGGTGATATAGCATGAATATTTATTGTATGGGAAATTCATATTGTCAACACTTCTGCTCCGATCAGCGTGACCTCATCCTGAACGAAGCAGAAGGTGTTGTTTGCTGCAATGGTGGCTTAACTTGAGGATTATAAGTGTATGAATTTACCTATGGACCCATTCTCGAACAGAACATTATTTATTAAGGAGGCGTAAAAAATGACAATAGGCAAAAAATTTATTGTGGTGTTTTCTATCTTTTTTATTACGGTAATAACAGGAGCGTTCTTTGTTTTCAATACAATAAGGGAACAGCAGAATGAGAAAGATACTGTTAATCTTGCCGGGCGGCAACGTATGCTCACTCAGAAATATTTTAAGGAATATATTAATGATTTAATCCCATTGCAGGTCCGTTACAGTACATTAAAGGCTGCAGAAATCGCCACACTACAGATTGTAGAAGATCGCAAGCAGTTTACAAAGAATGTAATAATAAAGCTTAAGAAAGATGGAATTGTTGATGTACATCCAAACAGAAAGTATGCAGATATTGATGGTGGTATTCCACTTCCGGCTACCTTTGTACAGGAAGTATCAAAAAAAATAAATGAAAAGGGAGTCTACAGTTACGATCTCCTGAGTAAGTGGAATATAAACAAAGAGAAAGGCTTGAAAACAGACTTTGAAAAAGAGGCATTTGCTTATTTATTTGATAAAAAGGGAACGGTATTTACGCGCTTTATGGTACACAATGGTATATTTTCCCTTCGTTATGCAACAGCCGATGTGGCAGCAGCAGCTGGCTGTGTCAGCTGTCACAACAATCACGAGGAGAGTCCGAAGAAAGATTTCAAACTGGGTGATGTAATGGGCGTCCTTGTGGTTAATGTTCCAATCGGTGCAGCAAGCGCAGAAACAGTAGCATTTTTTGGAAATGCAAATGATGAGGATTTTGGGAAAGATACTTTTCTCAAGACAAAAAATGTATTTGATGTGACGCTTGGCGCACTTATAAGTGGCGGGCAGGCACCACTGGATCTGGAAATGAAGAAGTATGCTATACTTCCTGTTACCGATGATGCTACGATACTGGGCAAATTAAATGAGGTTAAGACGCTATGGAACACTACACAAGGGAATTTGGAAAAGCTTTCACAAGCTGAACCAAATTCAGCAGAATATATAGTTGCTTATAATAAAGCTTATACAAGTAACAATGATACCATGAAGGCAATGAATGGAGCCGTCAATATGTATCAGACAAATGCAGAGCAGCAGATGGCATCGTTGTTATGGATACAGAGTGGAGCGGTAGGTCTGGTCTGTCTGGTTATTGGGCTTGGTTGGATATTCTTCGCACGTCCATTAATAAACTTCCTTAAGGAGCTTGTCGGGAAATTATCAGAGGGTTCTGGGCAGGTAGCATCAGCATCAGAGCAGATCTCTGCATCCAGTCAGGGGCTTGCGCAGGGTTCTTCTGAGCAGGCATCTTCTCTCGAAGAAACATCAGCATCAATGGAAGAGATGGCATCCGTAACCAAACAGAATGCGAATAATGCAGAAGAGGCTGCCAAGCTCGTAGACATATGTAGCACTGCTGCAGATAATGGCAGCAAAGCAGTTGGAGAGATGACCAATTCAATGGAGGAGATAAACAAGAGCAGTAAGGAGATAGCAGAAATTACAAAGGTAATAGACGGCATAGCATTTCAGACCAATCTCCTGGCGCTCAATGCCGCAGTAGAGGCTGCCCGTGCAGGTGAGCATGGGAAGGGTTTCGCCGTTGTGGCAGAAGAGGTAAGGAATTTAGCTCAGCGTAGTGCAACTGCGGCAAAAGATACTACGTCCCTGATTGATGACTGTGTTGCCAAGGCTGAAAACGGGGCACAGGTTGCGAGTAAAGGTAGAGAAGCCCTGCAGGAGATCGTTAATAATGTTAGAAAGGTGAATGATCTGACAAAAGAGATAGCGAATGCGTCATCAGAACAATCCGAAGGGATTAATCAGGTAGGTCAGGCAGTACAACAGATGGACCAGGTTACACAGCAGAATGCCGCCAATGCAGAAGAAACGGCTTCAGCAAGTGAAGAACTGTCAGCACAGGCACAAACCCTTATGGATCAGATCAAGATATTGTCTACACAGGTTGGTGGTAACGTTGATGGGGTATTGGATTCTCATAAAAAATCACCTGTGAAAACCAGGCAGATTCCTGCATACAGGCATGATGAATCAACTACCAAAGGGAATGGTAATGGTGGTCATACGCCTGAGGTATTAATTCCAATGGATAACGATAGTGTTTTAGAGCATGATAGTAGATTTAACGATTTTTAGTACGAGTTAAGTCACAAGAGCAAACGTAGGGGCGTATTACACCCTGTCCGAATAGGTCAGGGTGAGTACGCCCCTATAGCATTATAGTCTTAAACTTTTCAAAATATAAAAAGAGGGGGGTTAAGATCTTAAAGACGGTGCTTTGCATAGGATTGGTTATCATCTTCGCCGTTGGCATGTCAGCGACACGGGTCCTCGCTATTAACAAGAAAGAGTTGGAAACTCAGTCAAATCTCATCGCAAGGTTACTCGTTTCCTGCAGGGCCGTTATTGCTCAAAACCAGAACTTGTTTAATAATGCTGGAAAAGGTGATAAAGGATTTGCCGCTGAAGTATACATAAACAAGGTTAAGGATCACTATAAGAATGCAACGGGAATAGAAGTTTCTGAGAGTGACGCCTCATCCGCAGATTCTGTAAAGAAAACACTTGGCACCCTGCTTGTTTCCGCAAAGGATATTATAGATGAAAGCCAGGATGTGTTAAATACAAAGGGGAAAGGATTTAAGAACATTATTCCTGTAGTTGTTGGCAGACGTGCCAGTTATAAATATAGTAGGGATATGGGATATGGATATTATCTTAAGCAGACCAGTATGAAGTTCAGAAATCCTTCAAATCATCCGGACCCTTTTGAGGTAAAGGTGCTGATCATGTTTGAAGGATCCAATCACCAGAAGGGTAAGGGGATTGGAGAGGTCATTGCTTTTGCTGACGGATCAAAGATATATCGATATATGTTACCTGTTTACATAGAACCTCAGTGTCTTGTGTGTCATGGAGATCCGAAAGGTGAAAAAGACATGGCTGGGAAAATCAAAGAGGGTTATAAGTTGGGAGAATTGCGAGGTGCTATAAGCGTGGTTATTCCTTTACCTTCTGAAGAACTCGTTCAGGAAAAATAGATTTGGAATGCAGATTGAAAATAAAATAATGGTACATTAGCCAGGAATCCTGTCGTGTTGATAACCGGAACCACAAAATGTGATTCAATTTGCAAAGTTGAGCTAAAGGTGACTGGCTGTTACAATAATGAACGAAGGCACAAGATAGAGCGATCGACATTTTGGTATTAATAGTTTTCTCTCTTTGCCGGGTAGTTTCAAACTATTATGAAGAGTAGTAAATCATGGTTAAAATTCGAAATAATATATTAATAATATACCCGAGCATAATGGTTACGATCTTAATCATCGTTTCTACTCTTTTTTGTACGTATACGGCATTAAATATAAGAAGAAATAAAATAAAAGAATTTCAACTTGCCTCAAAAACTAAATCAACAAGGTTAGTTGAAACTCTGCATTCCATAGAGAATGATATCACTTCCCTCGGCAAGAGTGTATTTCTTCTTAATTTGCTTGATGCGATAGAGGGAGATGATGCAGAGGCGTTCAGTCATCGGAAATATGAAGTGGAATTACAATTTAAGATCTTTGCTGAAAGCAGGAGTATCTACGATCAGATACGTTTTATCGATACTACAGGTCAGGAGATAGTGCGTGCAGATTTATTATTCAACGGTCACGTTGATATTGTTTCACAAGAAGAACTTCAGAACAGGAGCCAGAGGTATTATTTTAAAGAAGCTATAAAACTTGATGAAGGGAATGTCTATATTTCAGAACTTGATTTGAATATGGAAGAAAGTGAGATACAAACACCTCATAAGCCCATGCTGAGATTTGCGATACCTGTTTTCCACAAGGAACATAAGGTAAAAGGGGTTCTTGTCTTAAATGTTCTGGCAGATAAAATAGTTAAAAGCATATTAACAGATAAGCACCCTGAGGAGGTAAATTCATTTTTACTGGATAGAAATGGTTTTTACCTGCTACATCCTGAAATATCAAAGCAATGGGGAGGTCCGAGCGATCTTGGTACTGGAGAGAATCTAAGTAATACTGTTCCGGTGGAAACAGCCTCAATTATATTATCGGGACAAACAGGAATAGAATTGGTAAACAAGCAATATTATGTCTTCACACCAATTCATTTTGATCCTTTCGGCCATGAAAGATACTGGGTCCTTGTGAATAGTTTTGACAAATTAACTGTCCATTCTCCAATTTATATTTTCTTCGCAGTGGTAGGTGTCTTGAATTTAATCTTAATGGCAGGTATAATTGTGCTTTCATACATATTTTCAAACCGATTAGTAAATCCCTTAAGGGCGTTAGTTAGTGCAACCAGACAGATAACAGATGGCGGTTTAGAACATGCTGTCACAATTAATAGAGGTAATAATGATATAGTGGAATTGACTGACTCATTTGGCTTGATGGTGAAAAAACTTAAGGAATCAAGGGAAGATAATGAGCAGCTTTTCATGAAGGTGAAGGAGGGCAGAGACGAATGGCAGAATACGTTTGATGTAATAACCGACATTATAGCTATCCATGATAAGGATTTTAGAATTGTCAGGGCAAACAAGGCGTTTTTTAAAAAGTTTAACGTCAGTAAAGAAGAGTTACATGATAAAAAATGCCACGAGATATTTCATGGTATCGATGGGCCCTGGTTTAGATGCCCTCTTGCCAAAACGGCTGAAAGTTTACAACCGGAATGTGTAGAGGTGGTTGATCCAAACATGGGTGGGGCTTTTATGGTCTCTACGTACCCAATTCTTGATGGAAAGGGGAAATTTTCTGGTGTAGTACATCAAGCAAGGGATATTACCGACAGAAAAAAGATATTCGAAGAGGTGAGAATAGGAAAAGAGTATACTGAAAATCTGTTAGAAGCAGCTCAGGATGCTATCATCTGCATTGATAAAAATGGAGTGATCAGTGTCTGGAATCAATCAGCAGAGAAGATTTTTGGGTACAAAATGGGTGAAATGGCAGGTCAATCTATAGATAAAGTTGTTCCTGTAAGTGTTTTAAGCGGATATTTACAGATGAGCAAACTCATAAAAATCAGTAAGGTACTAGAAGTCTCAGCGCTAAAACAGGATGGTACGATGATCCCAATAGAAATGTCGCTATCCTCCCAGGAAGTAGAAAATGGAGAATATATTTTTACATTAATAGTCAAGGATGCAACATTTCAAAAAGCGGCAAAAAAACAGTTGATTGAGAAGGCAGATATGTTAACTGCAGTAAATAAGGAACTTGAAGAATTTGTATATATAGTTTCCCACGATTTAAAAGAACCATTATTTGTAATTGAGGGTTATACATCAAGGTTGTACAATAATTATAAAGACGTTTATGATGATAAAGCAAAACATTACATTGACAGGATCAAGATAAACGTAAAGAAAATGTCTCAGAAGATAATGGAGATTATGGACGTATTGAAGGTTGGAAGGATATCATGTGATTTTAAAAATAATGACAGTGGCAGAATTGTCAATGATGTAATAGATTCAATGAAAGAGAGGGTTAATAACACAAATATTAAGATCATAATCGATAAAGACCTTCCTACTGTTTTTTGTGATGAGGAGCGTATGAAAGATGCGTTCTCAAACTTGATTATAAACGCCATCAAGTTCATGGGTAACGGTAAACACGCTGAAACCCCTCACAATCTTTTAGCTACAGAGAAGAACAACGGCAGTCATGGAGAGATCAAGATCGGATGTCATACGGATAAAGATTACTACAAATTCTTTGTTGAGGATACAGGCATTGGTATTCGAAAGGAGTATCAGGAACAGGTATTTCAAATATTCAAACGGCTTAATGATGTAGAGACCGAAGGCACCGGTGTTGGATTAGCTATAGTCAAAAAGGTTATTGGATTACATTCAGGCAGGCTCTGGATTGAAAGTCCTGTTGAAAACGGAAAAGGCTCAAGATTCTGTTTTACAATACCAAAAACGAGACAGGTTTCTAATAACTGAGTGATTTGATTATAACTATCTATATAGTATTAAGAAATTAGTCACTATAATCTTGTGGCTGACCTGTGTCTGTTGCTTATTTATCAGGCGTACTATTGAGTATTTGAGAATTTTGTAATTTTCAATTAGATATCATGGAAGAAATAAAAACTTACTTTAAAGCAGAGAATGGAGTTTGCCATTGAAAGAACAGAAGATCCTGGTTATTGAAGATGATCCAGATCATGCAGAGTTGATTCTTGACGTATTTGAATCAGAGGGTATTAAGAGTGATGTTTTCTTAATGAATGATGGGCAGGAAGTCATAGATTACTTTCAGGAAAAAGATTCTCTCGCAAAAGACGTACAATCAAATATTGAATGTGATAGTGGTGACAATGGACATTCTCAAATTGGGCTGATCATATTAGACATTAATTTGCCTAAAGTCAGTGGAATGGATATACTTAAACATTTAAAGGGTAATTCAAGATATAGATCAATTCCTATAGTTATTCTTTCGACAAGCTCTGATCAGAAAACCATTTCAGAGGCGTATAAAAATGGAGCTAATAGTTTTATTACAAAGCCAATGTCCTATGATGAGTTCGTAGATAAAATTAAACTGCTGAGGATCTATTGGTCTGACGCTAATCGGTCACAGGAAAAGTGATCCCATTTTAACGGTATTATTATGTATATGGTGAGTTTCATAAACAACAATTTCACAGAAAAATGCTGATAAATAATCACAAATTAAGTAAATGTTTTTTGGCGATACTGTGTCTCTTGTTTGTATTAACAAACGGATGTGTTTTGCCGGAAACAAAAAAGAAGAAATCTCGTGATTTAAGTACCATGGAAGAGATTCATCCAATCAAGAAGATGGAAATCGGAAATCTACCGTCTGCTGAGCAAGGTTCAGGGTATTTGGTAGAAGGATCCACAATAAGCTTGGGGATAATTGATGGAGATGAAGAACTAAAGGTATTAAATAAGATTAAAAGATTAGAGTTCAGACTGGAGGCAGAGAGGAAAACCTCAAAAGCATTTGAAGAAAAGCTGTCTAAGCTGCAGGCGGCTAAGGAAGGTGTCGAGAAAGATTACGCTGACACCAGAAAGAAACTGGAAGAAAGAAACAAAGTTCTATCAGATGAAATTAAAGCCATGGAATTGAAATTAAGAAAATCTGAGACAAGGGCAGTCACTGCTGAGCAGGCGCTAAACCCATTAAAGAAAGGACTTTTAAAGTCTCAAATATCTGAGACAAAAGCACAACAGGAGTTATATAAATTGAAAATAGAGAATATTAAGCAGGTTGAAGAGTGATGTTTTTCTTAAATTAATGGTAGAAGGAGTACCATCCGCCATTTTTAAATAATTGAATACTAATCACAACTTATTCTGATAAAATCAGCATCATCCGGTTAGGTTTTTTCAAGTACAGCTTTTTTATACCCGAACCGTCAGCAGAGAAGTTGGGCGGGGAGGATTGTCTTACGTGTTACTTGCAAAAACCTAACCGAACACTACTGAATAAAAATGAAAATATTCCCTATCATATCAACAATAATCTTATTCTTTCTTATTGCGGCAGTCAATACCGGTTGCACTGTTACCGATACGACCGATACACTGAGAAGTCGGTTGTTTCCAAAGGAGTTTACTTCTATCAGTTATCATAAATCAGCGGAATATGACGATCACAATATACAAAGGGTTTTGTTGCTGCCATTTACCATAGAGTCAGGAAGAGATAAGGTCGTGGATGAAGTTACAGAGGCTTTTCTGGTTGAATTGCAAAAGAAATCTACGTTCGAAACGGTAATACCTCATGAGTTCCAGGATATATTGTCACAGCAAAAGGATGTCTGGAGCAGAGGATTGATCAGACCTGAGACAATTATAGAGGCAAAAAACAGGTATAAAGTAGATGCAATTATTATTGGTAAAATTACTCAGTACCAACCATACGAACCACCTGTTTTAGGCATAAAAATCGGTATGTTTTCTACCGTATCCGGCAACATAATGTGGAGTACGGATGCTATATTTGACAGCAGTGAGGCGTCAGTAATACAACTCCTTAAAGCCTACCATAAAAGAACCTATCAGAGGAAACAATCACTATACGGTTGGAAAATCATAATGTTGTCGATGAAAAGATATGCACAATTCGTTGCACATCATATGGTAGACACCCTCTAAAGTTCTCATTATACCCTTACAAATCAAATACATTTACCAGTAGGAGAAGGTCCATTAGTTTTTCTTAGCAACAACACACCAAGAGCATTTTCTGTCAATTCTATTCACCATTTCTGCAAAAAGCATGGCCGTTATTCAAATGTTTCAACCTTTAAAGTCGTAGCACCTTCTTGCCATAAATTCCAGATAAGGAGGAAACTTTTTTCCATATCATACGGTAGAAAGTATCATCAAATATACTTCATAATAAGAGAAAACAACTTCCAGGACGCTTGGCTTAAATAAAAAAATATTCCATTAACTGCTTGTTGTGGCATGTGATAGGGGTGATGTTAAGGGTAAATTTCAGATCGAATATTTAATTATATTCATTTTGGCACAAAGCTAGCTAAATAGACAAACGTCTTAATCTTATTTTTTTGAATTCATTTATAGAAATAATGCCGGAAAAATCCTTAAATTCACTATCTGGATTGTTGTCAACAAAAGATCTGCCAACGGTAAGTATGCAGAAAAGTAGTAACAAATCCCTGCAGGGCAGTCTTGGAGAGAACAGTTTCCCCGCAAAGTTGGCAAGTTCAATGAAGAACCCTCTCATGCTAAAAGGTCAAAGCTCCACACTTGTTCCATCTAAACTAAATAATATGTCAAGTAATGAAGAAATGAATCACTTAATGGAAACGACCTCAATAAGTGCTCCAACTAATACCGAAACTGAAATAGGTGATAATGAAATGCAATTGAATCATAAATTGCATCAAAACATACCTGGAGGGATTTTTACAAGCGACGTTATCAATAATATTCCTGGCATTAATGTCACGCCTGAACAGGGGCAGATAAATACATTGTCAGGCGACAATTATCTAAATAATCAAGGCACCTCTGTACTTACAGAACCAAGCATAAACCTTACAAAGATTGTTCAGGATGTCGCGAGAGAATCGTATCTGGGGCAATCGGCAGCAAATCCTACAGATAAATTAAATATAAATCAGAAACTCGCAAAGATAAATGAAGGAAATAATATTGATATTCCAGGCAAACCTGATCTTGTTAAAGTCGCAGGAGAAAAGGCAGGTTTAGGCCATATATTTCAGGAATCCGGAAGCTTAAATAGGCAAACTCTGACATTAGATGTTCTGTTAGGTTCCAACAAGAATACACTACATCAGCAAGGTCCAGTATCAACAGAAAACAAAGAATCACTTGTAGCTCCGACAGCCTCTGGTGTCGATACAGTATCTTTGGAAGTAGAAGAAGGCATCCATAGCGGAAACATACTACAGGGGACAAACAGTCCGGATACTCTACAGGGAAGCAAAGCTATAAATGATCAGATCCTGAAGCCAGAGGTTATGTTTGAATCCGGAGAGGGTTCTAATAATAGATTTCTGGGTCATTTAACTTCACCGGTAGTAAATAAAACTGTTTCCACAAATCCAATTACTGGTACATTGCTACAGCAAGGCACAGTACAAGTGGAAAGCACTAAACCGTTTACTACACAGACTGCATCTAAAACAGATACTTTCATAAATACCGGAAGCGCCCCTCAAGCAACAAATAATAGTCCGGATACTCTACAGGCAAGCAACTCTCCAAATGGTAAGGCCCTGATGTCAGAGGCTCTATTTGAACCCAGAGAGGGTTCAAATAATAGAGTTCTGGACCATTTAACACCACAGGTAGTAAACAAAACCGTCTCAACAAATCCAATTACTGGTACATTACTACAGCAAGGCACGGTACAAGTAAAAAGCACTAAGCCACTTACTACACAGGCTGCATCTAAATCAGATACTTTCATAAATACAGGAAGCACTCCGCAAGCAACAAATAATAGCCCGGAGACTCTACAGGCAAGCAAAGCTCTAAATGGTCAGACCCTGAAACCAGAGGTTATGTTTGACTCCAGTAAAAGTTCTAATAATAGAGTTCTGGATCATTTAATGTCACAGGTAGTAAATAAAACTGTTTCCACAAATCCCATTACTGGTACATTACTACAGCAAGGTACAGTACAAGTGGGAAACGCTAGGCCACTTACTACACAGGCTGCATCTAAATCAGATACTTTCATAAATACCGGAAGCACTCCGCAAGCAACAAATAATAGTCAGGATACTCTACAGGCAAGCAACGTTTCAAATGGTCAGACTCTGAAGCCAGAGGTTAAGTTTGAATCCAGAGAGGGTTCTAATAATAGAGTTCTGGACCATTTAATATCACAGGTAGTAAATAAAACCGTTTCCACAAATCCCATTACTGGTACATTACTACAGAAAGACACAGTACAAGCAAAAAGCTCCGAACCCCTTGCTTCACAGGCTGCATCTAAAGCAGATGCTTTCATAAATACCGGAAGCGCTCCGCAAGCAACAAATAATAGCCCGGAGACTCTACCGGCTGGCAAAGCTCCAAATGGTCAGACCCTGAAACTAGAGGTTATGTTTGACTCCAGTAAAAATTCTAATATTAGAGTCCTGGACCAATTAGCATCACAGGCAGTCAATAGAACAGTCCTGATAGACCCCAACACAAATACATTACCTTCTCAAGTTGCAGTACCGTCAGAAAACAATGAAACGCTTGTGACACCTACTGTTTCCAACACCGATACAGTTGCTTTAAGGGGGGAGTCAGGTATCAATGGTAACAGGCCTGAGACAATAGTAGACCAGGCAAAGACGTCACCGGATAACTCATTTGCAAATAATCAGTCTTCACAGAACATTAAAGAGTCAAATATAAATACCGGAAGCACACTACCGGTAACAAATAACGACCAGGATACTCTACAGGTAAGCAAAGTCTCAGATGTCCAGACTATGAAGCCAGAGGTTCTGTTTGAATCCGGAGAGGGTTCTAATAAAATCAAGGATCAATTAAAAGAGCAGTACCCAGACAATTCTTTTCTGCCAAAAGCAGAAACAAATTTAACGTCTCAACAAAACCCCGTCCAGGCAAAATCAGCTATGAACGAAGCACCAAAAATATTTGATGTCACTCCGAACCCAGCTGAGGCTAATATTTTTAAATCAGCTGATAGTGTGACATCTGCAAATGGTAACAGCGTTAATGTAGATGAGGCAATATTGCAGGCCAATACATCGTCAAATAATTCTTCTTTTGGCAATCAAGGCGCAGACACTCTTAATGAGTTTTACATAAACCCCATAAATGCCAGACAAAAGACAGAAACAGAAATAAATTTCACTAATACCTTGTCACAAATTAACAACCCAACCGGTACTTTAGAGTCATTGGGTGACGATATAGCAGACAATTTCATTCAAAAAGCGAAATTGTTTATGCAGGGAGGTAAATCTGAAATAAAACTGGTGCTTAATCCGGAGGAACTTGGAAATCTTAAACTTGAGTTTACTGCCGAGGGTGACAGTTTAGACGCCAAGATCACTGTAGAAAGGTCTGCAGTAAAGGACGTGATTGAAAAAGATATTATGAAATTGAGAGAACTTATTTCTCATGCCGATATTGATGTAGGCAAAATTGATGTATTTCTTCAGGAGAAAGGAGACGGGAGAGGAAGCTTTATGAGCAAGGACCTTCACTCAGGTTCAAAAGATAGTAGTGCTCAAGATTTCCCGAATCAGGACAATGAATATTTCGATAAGGATATAGAAGAAGAGTCGATGGTAAATAGTTCCGACTCTAATCAAGTTAACTATTTAGTGTAGAAGGGAGGCAATAATGGCAGTTTCCAGCTTAGCCGGAGCGGCAAGTTCATCAGTCAATAAAGATGAATTCTTAAAGTTGTTTGTAGCGCAATTGAAGAACCAAAGTCCAATGGATCCTTTAAAAGGACATGAATTTGTTGCACAACTGGCTCAATTTACGTCACTTGAGCAACTTACTAACCTTAACACCTCTTTTGCAGAAACATTTAAGTTTCAGCAATTGTTTGGGGGAGGGGATTTAATCGGGAAGAGGGCCACATATTTTGATACTGATTCCAATGAGAATGCAGAGGGTATAATACAGGGTGCTATGGTAAATGACGGATCAATATCAGTCGTAATCGAAAACAGAGAAATCCCTATATCAGATATAACAGGAGTATTCTAAAATAACTTTTTTTCAATATTTTTTGGAAGGAGATAAAAATGGCACTATCATCATTAACCGCAGGTATATCAGGATTAAGAAGTGCACAAACGGCCTTGAATGTTACCGGTAACAACCTGGCTAATTTAAATACATCAGGTTTCAAATCATCACGAGTAAGTTTTTCTGATGAATTGTCACAGACTTTAAAATCGGCACAGGCACCAACCGGTTCTGTTGGCGGTAAAAACGCGATACAGATTGGTATTGGTTCTGCTGTCGGAAGTATAGATACAAATTTCGCTCAGGGAAGCATTACGCCAACAGGACGTCCATTTGATCTTGCAATACAGGGCGAAGGGTTTTTTATCGTTACCGATGGCTCTCAGGATTTCTATACCAGAGTGGGCTCTTTCGGCCTTGATATGAACAATGATCTTGTCGACTCCGGCACGGGTTATAAAGTAAAAAATATTCTGGGTAGAAGTTTAAATCTTCCTGTAAGCTCAATTGTACCTGCAAAGGCGACAACAGCAGTTTCTCTGGCTGGAAATCTGAATTCTAATCTAGCAGCTGGTGCGGTCAACCAGGTGCTTACAACTGCATCAGCATTAAATTCAAAACTGACTGGTACGATTGACCCAACCGCATCAACAACTCTTACTGGAGTCGGTACTGCATTTAATTCAGAATTGGTAGTTGGTGATATGATAACTGTTTCTGGAGAAACAAGAACTATTACAGCAATCGCATCTGATACAAGTCTGACGGTTAGTGCAGCTTTCACTGATACTGCTAATGACGCTAGCCCAGTCGCTAACGCAAAGACTACAACTGCATTAAACTCTCTAGATGAGACGACAACACCTTATGTTGCCGGAGATGTCATTAAAGTAGTAGGTACCGAATCTGATGGTACTAATGTCAGCACGGATTTTGTTTATGGAGCCGGTACCAACCAGAACGGTACTACACTAGGTGACCTTCAGAGTTTTATAACGGCTAGCTTTGGTACGGCGACAGCCTCGTTAGATGCAAGTGGGAATTTAGTACTGACGTCAGATTCGCCAGGTAAGTCTAATCTCTTAATGTCTCTTTCCGATGCGTCTACAAATACCGGCGCCGCGACGCTCCCAACCATTAATGTCAGTACTACTGGAGCTGGAGAGTCATATGTCACAACAATTCCGGTCTTTGATACACAGGGGACATCACATCCGATTACACTTGCATTTGAGAAAACCAATTCAAATTCATGGGATGTTACACCGACGATGAAGGCTTCTGACGGTTCTGTTGTTGATGGAATTTCAACTATCAGCTTCAACCAGAACGGTTCATTCTCATCTGTTACCGGTACGCCAAATCTAACCATAACTTTTTCTAATGGAAACACGCAAACAGTAAATTTAGACTTGGGCGTATCTAATGCATTTAACGGTTTAACACAGTTCAGCGGTAATTCATCCGTTGCGACAACCAGCCAGGACGGTTTTGAGGCAGGTTTCTTTCTGTCATCAACGGTAAATCAAAATGGAGCGATTGACGCGTTATTCACAAATGGTCAGACAAAGAATATAGGCCAGCTACAATTGGCCGCTTTTAGTAATCCTAATGGTTTATCCAAGCAGGGGGATAACCTCTTTGCCCAGACCGCTGCTTCCGGTACATCTGTGCTTAGCACGGCTCTTTCAGGGAAGTTTGGTTCGATTGTTGGTGGTGCATTAGAGGGCTCTAATGTGGATATAGCAGAAGAGTTCACAAATTTAATTATTAATCAGAGGGCTTTCCAGGCTAATGCAAGGACTATCACAACAACGGATGATATCCTGCAGGAACTGGTTAACCTGGTCAGGTAATAAGAATTAATTCCAATACCCCGTGAGATAGGTGCTGTTCACCTATGCTCACGGGGTTCCTTACGGCCATTGGATAATTTAGTTCCAATCTCAATCCTCTAATATCCAACCTCTTAATAGGGTAATATTTTTCTACAGGATGTGGAAAAAATTGTCGTATACATTCCATTAGTATGGAAAATCTAATTAACAACCTCCATTACAATTAAAATCTAAATAAGTGTAAGTTGTGTAACTACAAGGCCTTATGTGATATGTAAAAAATATCACAATTTATTCAGTTTATAACTCTCTTTGGCACAAAGATAGCTATTGTATAAAAACAGCTTTTATAATTATTTTATAATCTCTGTCTTGAGAGGTTTAATAATGGCTTAGTAATTGTTAAAAGAAATGTGGATAACTCACTATTGAGAATTTATCTATAACGTGTGTACGTTAACTAATAATAACAGAGGGATTAGATATGATTAATGGAATTGAACTGGCGGCTTCAGGGTTAGACGCATATGGAGAAGTGCAGGAGGTTATAGCAAGGAATCTTGCAAATGCGAACACTGTTGGTTTTAAAAAGAATACCATCTCATTCGAAACTATTCTATCACAAACTGGTGGCGTAGATACTGGTAGTCTTCAGACAAATTACGGCGTTGATCAATCTAAAGGAAACCTCATTTATACCGGAAACACTTTAGATATAGCAGTTGATGGTGATGGCTTTTTTACTCTAGAGACAGATAAAGGTATGAGATACACAAGGAATGGACAATTCCAACTCTCAAACAACGGTGAAATAGTAACCTCAACCGGCTCAAAATTATTAGGACAGGGTGGCCCTCTGATAGTTCCCAAGGGCGGTAGTCAGATAGCTATTGATAAACTGGGCGGTGTTAAAGTAGATGGTAAGAGCATAGGAAAGTTAATGATTACTAACTTTACAGACCTTAATTCACTGGTTGGTACAGGTGATTCCTCTTTTGCGGCTCCAATAGAATCAGTAAGCGAGGATGGAGACAAGAAATTCAAGGTTGCACAGGGTTATTTAGAAAGATCAAATGTAAATGTAGTCATGGAAATGGTTGATATGATAACAAACATGAGGAGCTATGAAGCAAGTAATAATGTTGTAAAGACCTTCAGTGACTTAATGGAACGTTTGATTTCTAATCAATCCAGCATCTAATACGGAAACTAATTTAGTAAAGGAGACTAAAGCTATGATGAAAGCCCTATACACAAGTGCGACCGGCATGAAGGCACACCAGTTCCTTCTCGATGTTATATCAAACAATCTGGCTAATGTTAACACAACAGGATATAAAAGAGTCCAGGTTAATTTCCAGGATTTGTTATATGATAAATTTGTTGCTGCAGGCTCAGAGTCTGCACAAGGGATAGAAAACCCTACTGGCTTACAGGTAGGTAGCGGTGTTCGGGTAGTATCAACCAATAAAGTATTCAGTCAAGGTGTTCCGGAAAACACAGGCAGATCACTTGATTTGGCAATTCAGGGTAATGGGTTCTTTCAAGTATCTCACCCTGATGGGACCACTGTTTATACACGTGATGGCACTTTGCAACTTAACAGTGCAGGAGAACTGGTAACTGCTGAAGGTCTTAAACTTACGCCTTCCATTTCAATTACGGGTGACGTAATAGGTGTTAATGTCGGATCAGACGGAACCGTTTCAGCTCAATCCTCAGACGGAAGCTCTCAATCCTTAGGATCAATCACCCTTGCTACATTCCCAAATTCTGCAGGGTTGGAGAGTATGGGGAAAAATCTTTTGAGAGAAACAACTGCATCAGGAGCTCCTACAACAGGGACTCCGGGCCAAACGGGTATTGGTGGGATTATGCAGGGTTTTCGGGAAAGTTCAAATGTTGAGGTTGTGTCTGAACTGGTCAACCTCATAGTCGCACAAAGAGCATACGAAACAAGCTCAAGGGCAATTAAGGCCGCTGATGATATGCTGCAGACGACAAATCGTATCTCAGGATAATAAAATACTATGAACTATCGTGCTACCATTATAAAAGGAGCTCAACAATGAAAACCAGAATATTTTTGTTTTTTCTTATCAGTGTGTTCGTATTAATACCTGATATATTAGCCAATAAGATAGAAGTAGATTTAACACATAGAGTAGTTCTTAAGGAAAAGACAATAACATTCAGCGATGTCTCTACGGTAACCGGTGACGATGTAGATTTGGTAAATGAAATTAATAATATTGAAATTGGAATGACTCCATGGGCAAACAGTACCAGGAGAATTGATCTGGATTTTTTGAAAATGCGTTTGAAGTCATCAAACGTAACTATATCAGATGTGACCTTTACAAATTCCAAATCAGTAGTTGTTTCTGTTGAATCTACAAAAGTAACCGGTCATGAGATTGCGCAAAAAGCAAAAGAGTATTTGTTAAGCGCTTTACCGGATGCGGATAGGGAGACTACTGTAGAATTAGTGAGAATGCCGGGTGACAAATGGATACCAAGGAGTATGGACGATATTGATTTTGACATTTCACTTCCGGATATAAGTAAGGATAGAGGGAATATAGACGTAATCGTCAGTGCGACATCAGATGGGAAACGTTTTTTTAAGATACCTGTCTCTTTTAAAGTCAGAGTATATGAATATGTCGCTATTGCAAAAAGGAGAATAGGTCGCAACCAGCAGTTAACAAAAAGAAATTTGTCCATGGCCAGGAGAGAAACTACAAAAATACGTGGTTTTGCATTTTTCGGCATTGAAGACCTGGTGGGCATGGTGACAACCACATCAATTCAGCCAAACACCATACTCACAGAAAATGAAGTAGAAATGCCGCCGACTATAAAACAGGGCAGCATAGTAAAGTTATTGATTCAGACAAGTGGATTTAGAATTGTTACCAAAGGAATGGCACAACAGACAGGATACACAGGCGAGGTAATAAAGGTCAAAAATATGGACTCAAAGAAGCTGCTTTTTGGTGAAATTATTGATTCGGACAGCATACGGATATCATTCTAATTACATAGGTTCTAATACAAGAGGAACAAAGATGACAAAATCATTTACAGCGTTCATAATTAAACATACTATCGCCATAAGCATTCTTGTAGTGGTATGTGATAGTGTCCTTGCCGATTCATTATGGAAAAAAAGGGTAACGGTGAACTATAACCTTTTTGATGACAATAGAGGAAAAAGGATCGGAGACATTGTTACCGTATCGGTATCTGAATCAACAGCTGTTGATAGTGGGGAAACAGCAAGTACGAACAATTCAAGTTCTGCTTCCGGATCCGCAGACTATAATAAGTTTTTTCGCGGAGCAATAAGTGCATTAAGGACCGGACGTAATGCAAAATTCGATGAAAGGGACCCCAATACCTTTGACACTTCATACAGTAATGATTTTAGTGGTAAAGGCAGCTACGATAGTACGAGAAGTCTGAATTTAACCATTACGGCAATGGTAGTGGAGGTACTTGATAATGGCAATCTCGTCCTTGAAGGCAAAAGAGATGTAAAAGTAAACAAGGAAAAGTACACCTTAAAACTTACGGGTATTGCCAGACCTATCGACATAACTACTGCTAACACAATAGTATCAAGTAAGATGTCAAACGTACAATTTGGACTTGAAGGGAAGGGCTGGCTAACCAGGGCAGGGTCAAAAGGCTGGCTCTACAGAGTAACAGATATGCTCTGGCCATTCTAAACAAACAGTAGATCTAAGCGTAATAGCACAAAAAATTTAACAAAATATTATATTACTAAATAGAGGGATGGTGAATGCTTTTCACCATCCCTTTATTATTTGAAAAATAAGAGGTAGGTAAAAATGGACATTATGTGTAAAAAATAGCTACTAAACTTTTCGCATGCCAGAGAAAGCTGCCAAGCGATTCTGTAAGTCTGTTCCACGCAACGGCTTATCTCTGTGTATAATTACTGGGGATTTGGTACAAATATTGCGAAACTAATAAGGTGATTTATAGTACAAGTTATCCACGCAAATTACATTTAAGGAAATAAACTTATGTCTCGTTATTTATTAAGCGTTATGGTGTTCATTCTAACTTGCTTTTCCTCAACGTTTACGTGTGTACAGGCAAATATAACTACGCGTATTAAAGACATTGCAAATGTACAGGGCATTCGAGACAACTATTTGTTCGGTTATGGTCTGGTAATTGGCTTACAGGGGTCAGGAGATAAGATTGAGTTCACATCCCAACTGGCTAAGAATATATTCGAAAAACTTGGTGTGATTATGACGATTGATGATTTTGATTCGAAGAATATTGCAAGTGTTCTCGTTACAGCAAATATTCAACCCTTTGCTAAGCCCGGTGATAGAATGGACATACTCGTATCATCAATAGGTGATGCAAAAAGCCTGGAAGGTGGTGTACTCATACACACCACACTTCAGGGAATAGACAATGAAGTTTATGCCGTTGCACAAGGGCCTCTTTCCCTCGGAGGCGGTTATAGTGTAGGCGGGAAAGCCGCAAGCAAGAGAAAGAATATAGCGACAACTGCCAACATACCACAGGGTGCATTAGTTGAAAAGGAAATACCTGTACATATTTTTCATGAAAATTCTATCAGATTAAGTCTGCATGATAGTGATTTTACCACATCGCTTCGTATAATGGAGATTGTTAATGCCGTATATCCAAATTCCGCACAAGCTATAAGTGCTGCAGAGGTAGAAATAACACCACCTCCGGAATTTAGAACAATGGACAGGGTAACCGCGTTTATTTCCAAGGTAGAAGATTTGCCTATTACGCCGGACACGGTAGCCCGAGTTGTCATTAACGAGAGAACGGGAACAATAGTTGCCGGAGAAAATGTCAGGATCTCTACCGTAGCCGTTGCACATGGTAGTCTCACGATAACGATAAGTGAAAAAACAGAAGCATCTCAACCCGGTTCGTTTGCTCCAACAAGTGCATCGACCAAGGAACTGGATCGAACAACCATAGAGGTTGAAGAGGAAGAAGCAAGGCTGCATATAATACCGGACGGTGTAAGTATTTCTGAAATTGCACGTGCATTAAATGTGCTTGGCGTAACACCAAGGGACCTTATGGCAATCTTTCAGGCAATTCATAGGGCAGGTGCACTTCATGCAGAACTGATAATTATGTAATACATTTATTTGTAACCTGATAGGGGAACTAAATGGAAGTACCGTTGAATAATGAATTTATAGCAAATTTTGCAAGGGCAGAAAACTCAAAGAACATATTAAAAAATAATCCTAAATCGTCATATGAACTGCAAAAAGCCACACAGAATTTTGAAGCAGTAATGTTAAACATGATGCTCAAGGCAATGTGGAAGACTATACCCGAATCCGGACTGTTTGAGAAAAACAGTTCAACCCAGATATATGAAGGCCTCATGCACTCTTCTCTTTCTGAAGAGATGGCGTCCAATGGTGGCGGTTTGGGTATTGCAAAGGTACTTTATCAACAACTTAGCAGAGATCAAAAACAGAAATAATCTCAATAGATGGGGCGAAATACTTGGAAAATTTACTAAATAATCTGTCTGAGACATTAGACAAGATGGTTATTACCTATAAAGATATACTTCAAACTGCCCAGGAGAAGAAGGAGCACATAATTTCCGGAGATATCGACAAACTCGAATCAATCATTTATCAGGAACGAAACCTGGCAGAGAGCATTCTCCTCCTTGAAGAAAAAAGACGATATATTTTGAACTCAATAAACCAGTCTCTAGGAAACAATAGCAATTCTGCAAAGCTTAGTGAGCTTATTGAACAGATTAGAGAACCTTATAAAAGTAAACTGAGAGAACAATACGATGTTATTCTGGAAATAATTACAAAAGTAGAAGAGATTAATAAGGTAAACACATCACTTACAAAATATTCACTTGAATATATTAATAACCTTATAAGATCAATATGCTCTGAGTCGCTTAACGACTCTACCTATCAACAATCAGGCAAATTTAATGAACCTGAACTAAAAAGAATGTTGCTCGAAATTGATGCTTAGATGTTTTGCTTTCGCTTACCTGTCTCGCAATGCAGAGATTGCAGAGAGAGCAATGGAATAATTAATATTCTCTTAAACAATAACCTGGGATAGACAAAATGGCCTCAACAGATTTAGCAATTGGATTAAGTGGATTGTTGGTTTCACAACGCGCCCTGCAAACGGCCGGACATAATATTACCAACGCAAATACTCCTGGGTATAGCAGGCAGGTAGTTAACATAAGTGCAAGCACTCCGGATGTTTCACCGTATGGGCCTATCGGTGCAGGAGTGACGATTAACAGCATACAAAGAATTAAAGATGACATGCTGAATTCGCAAATAAACAACTTCACATCTATGCTTGGTAGTGCAGAGGTGCAAAACGATACACTTCAAAACCTTGAAGCCGTCTTTAATGAATTGTCTGAATTCAGCTTAAACAATATGATTGAAAAATTTTTCGGGAGTATTCAAGAATTATCCACAAATCCCGAGCTTCTTAGTCAAAGATATCAGATGTTACAAGATTCCATCAATATGACGACAAACAGCTTTCGTACACTGGATGAACAATTTATAAAACTTAAGATCAATGTCAGCCAAATGATAGAATCGAAGGTTTCCGAACTAAACGGCATCACAAGCCAGATTGCGAATTTAAACAAACGGATAAGTACACTTGAGTTTGGTGGTACTAATAGTAATGCAAATGACATGTTGGATCAAAGGGATGCACTTGTAAACAAATTAAGCAAGTTAGGTGATCTCAGTGTAATAAAAAACAATCAAAGCAGTTCAATTGACCTGCTGCTGGGCGGGGCTTTAGTAGTAAGCGGAGGTAATTCAGAAACCGTTACGACATCAATTACCGGAGAGGGAGTTGTTGAGATACATGGTCTCTCAACTGCGAATATAAATGGTGGTGAACTGAAAGGCCTGTTGGACCTGCAGAATATAACACTTCCTAAATATATGAATGATTTGGATACTCTGGCAGCCAGTATTATTAAGGAAATAAACAACGTCCACAGTGAAGGTGTAGGTTTAAGTGGAGGATTTACTTCTTTAACCAGTACAAATGCTGTTAATAGTGCAACTGCCTCATTGACAAGTGCAGGGCTCCCTTTTGCTCCTTCCGTTAATACATATACGACAGGTACGGTCACAAGCGCAGACAATGCAGACGGAACCACTACAGTTTCTGGGACAGGCACTTCATTCACTGGCAATGTAAAAGCAAACAACTTTATCAAACTCAATGATGGAAACTTTTATAAAGTAACATCTGTTGACAGTGATACTCAATTGACCGTAAGTGGGGCACTTACTGATGCGACTTCTATATCAACTGACATAACAGACGGTAGTTTATATGTGACGGTTACTGACTCATCTAATGAGATTACAAAAACCAATATAAGTATTGCTGCCGATGAAACGCTCAATACGCTGACAGCAAAAATTGCAAGCATTGCAAACATTAATGCAACTGTTACCAATGGTACTCTGGCAATTACCTCTGATAGCGGTTATAAATTCAATTTTGCGAAGGAATTGGATACCAATTCAGGTACTATTGGATCCTCCGAAACGACTCTCTCAGGAAATTATTCAGGCAACGACAATGATATTTTCACGTTAACTGTTCAGGATGCCGGAAGTGGTAATGTGGGCACAGGTTCAGCGCAGGTCCAGGTAACTGATGCAACAGGCAATATCTTAGCAAATCTCGATATCGGTTCATCATATACTGTCGGCAGTTACTTGCAAATAGCAGACGGTGTGTCGGTAAGTTTTGATACAGGCAGTATTTCTGTAGGAAACAAACTGGCTCTTGATGTAGTAAGCGATCCGGATACCACTAATGTACTTGCCTCCTTAGGCATGAACACATTTTTTACCGGCAATGATGCTTCAACCATCTCTGTGGCACAGTATATCAAAGACGATGTGTCCAGAATAGCTGTAGCTTCCACCAGTTCACCGGGAGATAACACAAATGCGCTGAGGATGGTAAATCTGCAGAATATTGCATCAACGAATAGCGCGACTTTCAGCGATTTTCTTCATAGCACCGTAGCTCAACTGGGTATTGAAACAGCACAGAAAGCCAGTGAAAAAGAGAGTTTCCAATCATTACTTACTAATCTGGATAATCGTCGTCAAGAAATATCGGGGGTATCTATAGAAGAAGAAATGATAAATACCATCAGGTTTCAACAGGCATTTCAGGCTTCGGCAAGATATATATCTGTCATTACTGAGTTAAACAACGTTCTCATGCAATTAACATAATAAGGACCTTTAAATATGACTACCAGGGTAAATCTTGCAACATTTATAAATACAACACTTTCAAATGTACAGCAAAGTACGTCTAACATGAATAAACTTCAGGAGCAAATCTCTACGGGAAAGAAGGTCAACCGTCCTTCAGATGCTCCTGCCAGTGCAAGAAGGATCTTGAGTTTACGGGCAGAAGAAATGAGGCTGGACAAATATTCCGCTAATATTCAGACTGCTAAAGGATCATTGGATTATAATGCGTCGATTTTACAGAATACATCAGATATATTACAAAGGATAACAGAATTAACGATGCAGGGAGTCAGTGATTCAACTGATCAGAGTGGGAAGAATATAATCGCATCCGAGATAAACCAACTTTTGGAATCAGTAATACAGGGGTCGAACACATCACGGGCAGGACGTTATGTCTTTGCAGGCACAAAAACGACAACGGTACCATTTGAGGCAACACGAAACCCAAATGGGAAGATATCTGCCGTAACATATAATGGAAACCGTGAAAAAATAGAATATCAGATTGGTCCGAACGCGAACATAGTAACCAATCAAACAGGTGACGAAATATTTACAGACAGCAGACTCTTTGACACAATTATTAAAATACGTGATAATCTTGCAAATGGAACTGTTTCGCTTGCAAGAAATGAATTAGATAATCTAGATAATGCGTCCATGGGAATTATAAACGCTGTTGCTAAAGCAGGAAGTGTTTCCAGTACGCTGGAACTAACCGGGAACAGGATTGCGGATACGAGACTTTCACTTAAAGAAGTATTGGCATCAACAGAAAGTGCTGATTTATCCGAACTGGTTATGAGACTTAAAGAACAGGAAAATATTTTTCAGGCATCATTAGCTTCCGGTTCATATGTCTTTAATACGTCTATTCTGGATTATCTATAGCGTAATCGATTCTTTCAGGTGGATCGGTGAGCATGAGAAAATAGTTAGTTACCCGACTTTTATTTTAATCAAGAAGAAATGGAAAAATAGAATCTGATAATTTTTCATAAAGGCATAGATTTCAAGAAGTGATGGCAATTGCGGTCACTCATACTATCGAAGTCTATTAGGGAAAAACATGTTATTAAAAACACGTCTGTTCGGAGAAATAGAAGTTGAAGAGAAAGAGGTAATCAATTTCACGAAGCCTATTCTAGGTTTTGATGATTGCCGTCAATATGTTCTCGTAGAAAAGGAAGCCGCATTTCCCGTATTCTGGTTACAGTCCGTCGATAAACCAGATGTCGCATTTCCGGTTGTCTCTCCGTTTTCTGTTAACGAGGAATATGCTATCAAAATACGGCCCCATGATCTTAGTGATATTCAAGCAAAGAATACTCTTGATATCCTTGTTCTGACTATTCTGGTAGTACCGGACACCATAACATCACTCAGGACTAATTTGAGAGCGCCGATTATTTATAATCCTGTAGATAAAGTGGCGAAGCAGCTTATTCTTAATGATGATAAGTATCCAATCCAACATTATATATTGGATCAAGAAAGTTAAATATTAATCTGACAAATAACCAGAAGGGCAATAATGCTTGTACTGACAAGAAAATTAAACGAAAGTATAATAATTGGAGATGATGTACAAATATCCGTTATAGAAATTAACAATAGTAATATCAAATTAGGCATTAATGCTCCAATGGACACGTCTATATACAGAGAAGAAGTATTTAAGAAAATTAGAGAAGAAAATGAATCCTCTTCCACCTCTGGTATAATTGATTTCCCAGATTTTCCTAAAACTATAATTACTAAACGTTGAGTAAAAGAATCAGTAGTGTCCGGTTAGGTTTTTGCGAGTATGACTTTTTATACCAGATCTGTCGGAAGATACGTAGGGCGAGACTTCCCGCCCGAACGTACCCGCTCGGTACGGACGGGTAGCCTTTCGCTTAATGTACGAAGGCAAACCTACCCGTCCGAACGGCTTGGCCGGGCGGGAAGGTTTGCCCTACGTGTTACACGCAAAAACCTAACCGGACACTGCGGTAAAAGAATAGAAAAAAATCTTCTCTTTTTCTCCTTCCTGCTAAATATATCCTATCCTGTAATTGTCTTATACACAAATCCGGATAGTCAAACTTTCTTCTTAAACCTCTTAGTGGCATAGCAAGGAACTTTTTTCCTGCAAGTATGTTGAAAAAACATACAAAACAATTAAGGCAAGAATTGCAAGAAGACTATCGCAAATATGTCTCTCATACCACGATACATAAGCCTTTATTTTGCACTCACTTATCAGACGTTTTTTTTTAATATTCAAATCTGACACATATAAATGATTTTAGGCATGGTTTTAGCTCTATTGTAGAAAAAAGGAATGAAGTTTTTTTAGTTTCTTTCATAAAACGTCATGAACTATTAAGAAGATGTGAAAAATAGAGGGAAAACTATACCGAAGACATACAAGTTGTTATTAGAAACATAAATAATATTCACTCTAACCGGAATCTAAATTGTGCGCGATAAAGGAGAGGCTTTATGAATACCCCGAATGATACTTTTGCAAATATTGATTTTTTAGAAACAGAGTCTGTTGTCTCATTAAATGAGACTGGTACACGTTTAGCCAATGCAGGGGACATGCAAAAGGCTGAAGAGCATTTTGTAAAAGCTATCGAAGTAGATCCCGGTTTCCCTCAGAGTTATCATAACCTTGGAATACTTCAAGCTGCACAAAACAAAACCGGAGAAGCGACTAAAAACCTGAACAAGCTGATTGAAATGGAACCAAATGATCCTGAGCACTATAACAATATGGGAATTGTATATTTTCTCGAAGGATCTTACTCTGAGTCAGAATTATATTTTACAAAGGCACTGGAAATTGACAATTGTCATCCGGGTGCTATGTTTAATCTGGGAAAATTGCTGTTTAACATGGAAAGAACTGATGAAGCGTTGTCACTGGTTGAACGGTTTCATAATTCCGACAATTCCAACACAGAAGCACTTGACGTCCTGGGAAAATGTTATCTGAGAAAAAACAATAAAGAAAAGGCGAAGTTCTTCTGGGAAATGGCGTTAGATATTGACCCGGAACTTTTTCAGGTAAGAAATAGTTTACAGGAGCTTAATGTATCTGGCCTTTAATTTGTGAGGAAAATCATGATGAATATTGCCGTAGTTGGAACAGGATATTGGGGTAAGAATTTAGTTCGCAATTTTAATGAATTGGGAGTTCTCCATACTATTTGCGACAGCGATTCGGAGACACTTCTTTCATTTCAGAGAGAATATCCTGAAATCGAATTTCAATGTTCATTTCAGTCGGTACTTCAGAATCCGGTTATAGATGCTATTGTTATTGCCACACCGGCAGAAACACATTTTGAAATGGCCAGAGCGACATTACTGGCAAACAAACATGTTTTTGTGGAAAAACCGTTGGCACTGTTCGCAAGTGAAGCAGAGGAATTGCAGCAATTAGCGGTACGCCAGAATCTTAAATTGATGATTGGGCATATTCTTCTCTATCACCCTGCGATAATAAAACTAAAAGAGATCATAAACTCCGGGGAATTAGGAAAAATCAATTATATCTATTCTAATCGTCTGAACCTTGGCAAGATTCGCAGTGAAGAGAATATATTGTGGAGCTTTGCCCCACATGACATCTCAGCTATGCTCTACCTGTTAGATGAAATGCCTTTTCAAGTTATCGCCCAGGGAGGGAATTATTTGAACCAGGATATTACAGACGTAACAATGACTATGCTTTCATTTAAAAGTGGTGTCCAAGGGCATATATTTGTCAGTTGGCTTCACCCTGATAAAGAGCAGAAATTAGTAATAGTAGGTGATCAAAAAATGGCGGTGTTTAACGATACATTAACACAAGGCAAATTACAGATACATGATAAAGGTGTTGATTGGATTAACCGACAACCTGTCCCCCGAAAAAACGGGATCACTTTAGTGCCAATAGACACTAGTGAGCCTCTCAAAGCAGAATGTGAACATTTTCTGAACTGTATAGTGGCAGATAGAACTCCAAAATCTGACGGTATTAACGGAATAAGAGTTTTAAAGGTTCTGAACGCCTGTCAGAATTCATTAGAGAGCCATGGCTCTGCTGTCAACCTTAATGGAGAAAACCAACAAAAACCTTTCTTTGCACATGAAACCTCCATAGTTGATCCTACAAGTTTTGTAGGTAAAGGAACAAAAATTTGGCATTTTAGTCATGTAATGCCCGGAGCACGTGTTGGAAACAATTGTAATATCGGACAGAATGTCGTCATTTCTCCGGATGTAAAGATTGGCAATAATGTTAAAATCCAGAATAACGTTTCTGTTTATTCAGGAGTTATTATTGAAGATGACGTGTTTTGTGGTCCTTCCATGGTATTTACAAATGTCATAAACCCACGTAGTCATATATCAAGAAAAAATGAGTTCATGATTACGCACGTAAAAAAGGGTGCTACTATCGGAGCCAATTCTACAATTGTTTGTGGCAATACTATCGGTAGCCACGCCTTTATTGGGGCAGGTGCTGTAGTTACTAAAGATATACCAAATCATGCTCTGGTACTGGGAAACCCGGCAAAAATTTCAGGATGGGTTTGTGAGTGCAGCAATCACCTTGATTTTCGAAATGATAAAGCCACCTGTAATAAATGCAATAATCAATATAGAAAAACTAAGGATGGAATAAGATGCTGCAAATGCAAATGCCACGGAGAAAAACATAATTCTGATTCACATAATGGCAGTTATCATTACGATAACTGCGAAGAACCTGCCGTCAATAATCTTAAAGAGGAGTTGATGCTTCCACATGTAGTAGATGTCTGCTCCGTATCTTCGCTCTAATTTTCTCACAAATATCTACTATATTTCATATCACGTAGACATAATTTATATTCTTGTCCTCTACTATGATACAGCACAATTTAAAAATGAATAATAAACTGAATGAAGGTGAAACGCTTTTTGCTGATGGTAAGATCGAAGAAGCGGAAGAGTGCTTTTTGTCTGTAGTAGAAAACGACATAAACAACAAAGAGGCCTATAACAACCTCGGCGTAATCGCCTTTCAAAAAGATGATAGAGAAAAGGCTATTGATTATTTTACCAGATCACTGGGAATAGACCCTCTTTATAGAGATGCTGTTTTAAATTACACAAGCCTGCTCAGAGCACTGAATCAAATACACATAGCCGCTCCACTGTTAGAAAAGATCGCAGAAATAAATCCAGACGATGAAGTGATCATACAGCTTTTAGAAAACATTCGATCTACCGAACAATCCAAGCTTAAAATTGCCATCCTCTGCCTTCCGGGATATGAATCCTTTCTGAAAGATATTGTTAACCACCTTGAGACAATATATGATGTGCGAGCTTGTTATACAAATAATGAACAGCAAATGGAATCAACCGTTGAATGGGCTGATATTGTATGGTTGGAATTCGCGAACGATATCTCTGCTTATGTTACAAATAAGGTATCGGCTATTCAATATAAGACTGTTATCTGCAGGGTACACAGCTACGAAGTTCTGAATGGGAACTTACAGTATATTGACTTTACCAAGATCGATATGATAGTTTTCGTAGCAGACCATGTAAGAAATATTGCGTTTGAAACCTATCCTTCAATTAAAGATGATAATAAATCCGTTGTTATACAAAATGGTGTTAATCTCACACGGTTTTCATATTTAGAAAGAATGTCTGGTTTTAATATCGCAGTGGTAGGAGACATAAGCCATAAAAAAAACCCAGCGATGTGGGTTGAAATCATGAGCAGGCTCGTAAAAATAAACCCTAAATACAAGCTTAATGTTGCAGGAAACATTCAGGAACTGCGCTTTAAATATTATTTAGAAAATATTATTCTAAAGTTGGGTCTGGAAAAAAATATTATATTCCATAACAGAATAGAAGACATACCCGAATGGTTCGAAAGAGAAAGTATTAACTATCTTTTAACTTCAAGCGTTTTTGAATCCTTCGGCTATTCAATCGCTGAAGCAATGGCGATGGGTTACAAACCATTGATCTACAACTTTCCCGGAGCATATAACAACTGGCCATCTGATTGCATATTTAGTACGACTGATGAACTAATAAATATTATACGGAATAATGACAACTACGACTCTAAAGGGTATCATGATTTTGTAAAAGACAAATACTCGTTAAACCAACAGTTGCACTCGATTGACATAATGCTGGAGAATTTGAACAAAGAATATTCACTCGCATGATCAACGAAGTCATTCTATATTAAGTAAGACTACTAAACTCTCGCAAAAACTCAATACTGATCCATGCTAACTGGTTTTTGAAAGAGGGCTTGTCTGTGCCCTTGGAATATCCAGAAAATCAGCCAGCTTGCTTAAGACATGAAAGAGGGTATATTGATTCCATACTCTGCGCATTCCTTTTTCGATATAACTTATGCGTTTATCTGGATTACGCAGAAAGTAATCAAACATGTCATGATACTCCTCCGGTGAACTTGCTATTGCCATTTCGTCAGTAGCAAAAATTTCCTGTATAGCCACAGGGTTATCTACCAATTCAAATCCACCAGAGGCAGGAATAATATAGGTGCGCTCATTTATCTCATTATACTCCTCCATTTGCCTGGAAACATGGTAATTGGGATAAATACGTGCATAGTTGTAAAGTTGCGCAGCCTCGCCGATACTCAACTCACCAATACCAGTCTCCCAATTAACACCCGCAATAATTCCTCTGTAATTATTAACGATTGGCATCAGATAGGTCTTTGTCTCCTTAACCTTGAAAGGAGAATTGGTTCCTACAAAAAAGTAATCCCATATCTCCGTTCCCTGTCTCATAAAATGTTTCAAAGGATTAATGGCAAAAGGTAAAGATAATAATGGCATATTTACTTTCGACATAACCGGATCACGCTCAGGGTCCAGGTGGAATGTTATACAGAAATCACATGGTTTATACTGATATAAATCAGCAGTGATAATATGGCCGATTAAAAGTCTTCTCTCTCTCTTATACCGCTTTATATAATCAACATCAATTTGGCTTATGTATGACGGATCAGCCACGGTTATGAATACATCTGGTTCACAACTTTCAAATTTTGTACGCGTCTCTTCACCCCAATTAACAAGTTCCGTTTTAATACCCATGTAATTAAGAATGTCACTCCAGCTAGTCATTAGATATTTAATTGCACCGTTACCCGGACAGTGTAATAGAACCTTTTTTGATGTCTGCTGATAGGCACAATGATATTCTTGAAGAAGAGTGTCCCTCAATTTTATATTCTCTTGCAATAATGTGTCGCGACTGCTATCGGACGAATTGTCGGAAATAAAGCCTACTGCATCCAGTAAATTCTGCTTTCGACGTGGTTCAGGTGGTGTCGTTGACCAGGTGGTTCCCCATAAATCACACAGGTTGAAGTAGGTCTCTGCTGAGTGAGCATCTATAGATAAAGCCTTAAGAAATACAGCTTCCGCATTTGTATACTCCTTTCTATCATGAAATATTACCCCGACGTTGTTCAGTGTCTGAGGGTCTTCCGGGTTCAACTCTAATGCAGATGCAAAATGTGTTTCTGCCTCTTTCTTATCATTAAGCGCATAGAAAACTTCTCCGAGACCGCGCAATGCTTCCACAGAATCTGAGCTTTCATTCAGGGCCGTCTCAAATGATGTTCTCGCCATATTAAAATCACCCTCTGTAAGTCTTCTCTGGCCCTCAGTGATCAGACTCGAAACAACATTAGACACATCCATCGTGTTCTCACCTGTTTTAGCCAATATGAGTTTCAGCTCATCTGAATAACTGTCTGAATATCTCAAGGATAATTCCGCATACTTTCGGATAGGATCATCAAATAACCATAGATTATTGTTAATCTCATTCTCGGTCTCTTCGCTTTTGAAATATGGAGGAATTCCGAAGTTTTCTTTCGCGTTTAAAAAATCTTTAGCTATCGTATAATATTTTAATGCAAGGTATTCATCACTGTTATAGACTAATCTTAAGAGCTTCGGATTAAACAGATAAACCATTTCGTTAAAATGATTGATGTAATATTCTTTAAGATCTATGACCATCTTTATTCGCTCCAAAACATTGGCACTCATATTTTGAAAATGAACGCGTAAATTCATAAGAAAATCAGGTATCAACTTGATCTTAGGATTGCATTCCAGATATTTTATACAGGTATAGGCATCTTCTCCCTGAGTTGTATGAGGCAACTGGTACCAGGATAGTTTATAGTCACGAATGAATGAAAGTTTGAAAATACCGTTTTTAGGTACTGGTACGGATGTCGTGTGGTATCCGCGAAAGAGTCCCTGAACGGGATCACTTGGAAAACCCTTATAATCCCATTGATCTACCAGTTTGCCATCGATATCAACAACATTTACGTTACCTGCCACCCAGTCAAGTTGTGGATCGCTGAGACATTCATCTACCATCCGTGATACAAATTCTGGTTGAAGAAAATCATCAGCGTCCAAATGATGAATAAATTCTCCAGATGCAGCTGAAATTACATCCCTTCTACCCTGTAATAATCCACCACTGTTCTTCTCATGTTGAATTAATCGGATTCTGTTTTTATATTGTTGCAGGATAAAAATTGAGTTATCGATAGAATAATCATCTACGACAATGATTTCGACGTTTTGATAGGTTTGATTTAGAATTGAATCGATACAGGTATTGATGTATCGCTCATTGTTATAACAGGTAACACCTATCGTAACCAGTGGATACTTCATTCCGTCTCCTGAGAAATGCAAATATCATTAGTCTTAATAATCAGTGAATAATTAAGACCCCTATAGGATAGAACGTATGTTAACACTTTGCGAGGCTTTAAGCGATAACTATAGTTTACTGGATATAATCCTGACAGTACTAACTGTTTGATATTATCCACACCGCCTTTTGTAATATTTGGTAAGTCTCTGTTGAATTAAAAGCGACACGGCTTCAAAAATCTCAAACAGTGAATACATCAAACCTTTAAGTAGATGTTCATTATTATAGTAATCCTTTCACTATGATGTTGAAATTTTATACAAATACCTGTTAGTATCAGTCTACTATTTCTACTTAAGTCACAACATTATAAACTCCACATTCAAGCAACGGTAAAATAAAGACTTACACTAAAACGAGTATTTAATCAAGTGTGTCAAAAAAAGGTTATTTGGTATGTGTTTTGCACCTATAATACGAAATCTATTCTGAATTAAACATTTAACAAAATGAAAACAGACCATAAAGAAGAAATAAAAAAAGGTGAAGCACTCTTTGAGAAAGGAGATTTGGATCAGGCTGAATCTGTATTCAGGTCAATATTGCAAAACTATCCGGATGATTGTGTCTCACTCAACAACATTGGCGTAATAAATAACACTAAAGGGAATGTTGTTCTGGCAGAAGAATTTTTCGTGAAGGCCATTTCCCTGAGTGATGGTTATCTTGAAGCTATAATCAATCTCGCATGTTTATATCAAAGTGCAGAACGATGGTCTGAAGCCTCGATACAGTTAGAAAAGTATCTTGATATTGAAGGTAATAATCCGGATATTTTTAACCAGCTTGGAGTAATCTATCTAGAGATGAATGAACCTGCCAGGACCTGTGTTGTTCTTGAAAAGTCTCTTTTGCTCAACCCGGACCAACCGGCTGTCAGAGAATCACTTAGTGCAGTCAAAAAGAGCATGTACGAACACGAGGCACCTGCACCACATACACTTCTTAATATCTTGTTTGTTCAGAATTATCCATGCATACGCAATTATAAGATGGCTACCGCTTTAAAATCCAGAGGTCACACAGTTACACTGGCCTATACTAAATACCGTTTAAGCCAGGTATATAAAGGTCTGTCTGATAATGTTTATGACAGTTGTATTAAACTGAGAGATAATAGACACCTATGGGATATTTCTGGTGATTATGATATTATCCACTGCCATAACGAACCTGATGAACTGACAGTCGTTGCATTAGGCGGTGACACACCCATTGTACATGATACCCATGACCTGATATCTCTAAAATATGAAGGTAACAAAAACATTTCGTTCTTCGAGGGCATTGCAAATAGAGGTGCTGCCGGGAGAGTTTACAGCACTCCCTATCAAATGGAAGAAGCAAGACGTCTTTACGGTATAAACGGCCCTTCTATTGTTTACTATAATTACACGTCCAGGGCTGATCGACCCAAAAGATATTTGCCTAAACTTTCTGACAAAGACGGGAGTGTTCATATAGTTTATGAGGGAGGAGTAGGAGGAATAGATGGAAACCATCGTGATTTTACTTCACCATTCTTTGATCTTGCGGATAAGGGTTTTCACATTCATATCTATCCAGCGTCTTATGATAAAAAGATAGAACAACATTATTCTTCTCACAAAAATGTACATTTCTACAGTCCTGTATCTCCCAAACAAATTATGGAGATTATGACGCAATATGATTATGGAATTATTCCCTTTAATCTAGCAAAAGGAAATAAACGATTTCTGGATTCAACTATAGCTAACAAAATCTTTGAGTACCTTGCTTCAGGACTTCCGGTTATTACTTCTCCTTTGAAAACATATATTGAATATTTCCAGAATAATCCTGTTGGTATTACCTATGAAACGCCACAGGATATAATTGACGGTATACCAAGATTGAAGGAGATTGCCTCTAATACCGATTTCACAAAGCACATCTTTACATATGAGGGTGAAATTGAGAGGTTGGAAGAGTTCTACTACAAAATTCTTGATGCTAATAAAGAAAACTCCACTCTACAAGAAGTCACAGAAAGTACAACAGACCCTGCCCAGAATTCATGTGATAAATTAATCACCTGGTTAAACAATAACGGATGGGACGGCTATGATCCGTATGATGTACAGGATTATTTTATACAGATGAAAAAAAACGGAAACCCTATTACAGCAGAACAGCAGCAACGAATTCTAGAGAATGCCAATGCAGATCCAATGAAAGTAAGGGAAGAGCTTGGAATAAAAAAGAAAAGAAATGCCAAGGCTCTTGGGCTGTTAACCTCCGCATGGGTTCGCCTGTATAAGGTCACAAATGATGTAAAATATCTATTTGAAGCCGAAAAGATAGCTGACTGGCTTTTGAATAATCCAAGTAAAGGCTATGACAATCTCTGTTGGGGATATCCATTTGACTGGCAGTCTGTTATTTTCATACCAATTGATACACCATCTGCTGTTGTCTCTACTACAGTTGGGGATGGACTGTGGGAACTTTACACAACCACTCGCAACGATAAATACCTCAATGCATGTGAATCAATATGCCGGTTTATTACCGAAGATCTAAAGATGGATGATATGGGGAGTAATGGTATATGCTTCTCGTATACACCAATAGATGAGTATCATGTACACAATGCAAACCTTTTTTGTGGCGAATTTTTAGCCAGAATTGGTAAGGAGGTCGAAAATGGTGAGTGGACAAAACTGGCAGAGCGAACGGCTGAGTATGCTATCTCAGAGCAGAACGAAGACGGATCAATCTACTACTGGGGACGTATTCAGAATGACTATGCACCTGATAAATTAGATCACTACCATTCAGGGTTTGAGATACGCTGCCTTTTCAATATAGCGAAACATCTACAATTGGAAAGAGTCAGGCATGCATATCTAAAATATCTGAAATTCTATCTGACTAACTATTTCCTAGATGATGGAACTCCGAAGATTACACCGAGCAACCCCTATCCTGTAGACATACACGGTGCTGCCGAAAGTGTTCTATTGCTATCCACACTCTCAGGGGAATACGAAAACCTATTTCCACTCGCACAACGGTCGCTCCACTGGACAATAGCAAACATGCAGAATTCTGAAGGCTGGTTTGGTTACCTCTGGACACCAGAACCGCGTGTTGACGCCCCCTACCTGCGCTGGGGTCAGGCATGGATGCTCCGTGCCTTTGCGGAATATCAGGTTGCTGAAAAAACAATAACCGGGGAATGGGGATACTATAGCAAGATTAATAATAATCCAGGAAGAAAGGCTAAGCTAACCAGCAGTGCAGATCGTAAGGATGAACTTGAGGAATTGAGACAGCTTGCACTATCTTATTTAAAGATGAATAACGGCAAGGTCCCGATGCATGTAATAGAAAAGATTGCAGATAAGATGAATACTGACGTTTCACCTGAAACCAAAAATATATTTATCTTGGAGAGTATTAATGATCTTTCTAAATGGAATCAGAATGTAGTTGGAGACATTGAATCACAGCATGCAGATACCGTTTCAGAAAAAGAAAAAAACCCTCCAGAATCGAATTTTCAGATAATGATGCCGGAAACAGAAAATCTGCAATATGGCAGTAAGGAGTGGGCTGAGACACTCTTTAAAAATTCTGGGAATGATCCATGGGGTCATGACTGGAGAGCTTCACAAAAGGCACGATATAAGTCGGCCCTGGATCTAACAGTAAAACATGTTTCAACGGATAAAATTAAAAGCATCCTTGATATTGGATGTGCACTTGGTGAGTTTACCAGTATGGTTAAAGATCACTTTCCCGACAGTAATATTCTTGGAGTGGATATTGCAGATGAAGCCATACTCAAATGCCGGAAGAAATTCAATAATATAGGTTTTGAGACAAGCAGTCTTCCTGAATTAGAGCTTCCAAGGAGTGGTTTTAACCTTATTTCCGCCCTTGAAGTCATCTATTATGTTGGGGAGGATAAGATTGAGAACTCTCTGCAACGGATTCATGACATATTAGGAAAAGGTGGTTATGTTCTGATCTCAACGTATTTGAATAAACCACCTTTTCTTACAAGTGACAATTTCAAGAATACTTTATCTAAGTACTTCAATATTGTTGATGAATCAATTCGATACCATGGTCTATACACACCATGTGAAACATTAGTACGTCAGTCAATGAATTCAATACAGCAATTGACACAAATAGCGGAACCTTCATCAAGGTTGGCGATCAATGAATATATTGAATCTGGAGTTAAATTACTTGGAAACGAGGAACTGTTAAATAACCTTAATGAATACGCAAGGCAAAACATGGGATCAAAGACCGCATCGCATTCAATTATTTTGGCTGTCAAAAGATAGGACAGTGAGGCTTTAATCTTTCTAATTAAGACTATACATTAACTTTAAGGAACAAACATTGAATATTGACGAAAAATTAAAGAAATCAGAACAACTTTTCAATGATTCACTATTCCTTGAGGCTGAAAATGCTGTCAGCAATGTACTCCTGGAACACCCTGAGTGCGTTGACGCCCTGAATTTAAAAGGTGTAATCATGGATACATTGAAAGATTCTAACGGTGCAATAGCGTCATTTGATAAAGCACTCAAGTCAAAGAGAGGAGACGGCACATCAATTAAAAACCATTTAGATATCTATCTGAGAGATGGTTGCGTTCTTGATTTCCTGAAGATTTACCGTAACCATAGATTCTTTCTCACTCCAGACGAGGGAATAGTCTATGATGATGTTATCAACGAAATTGAAACGGATATCAACACTATCAGCGACAAAGACATATTAAGAGAATTTGCGATTATCGCTTTTCAACAGGGAAGAACCAGTGCAAATCATATGTTAAGCAATGCTTTTAAACATGATCCACATGATAAAGAGATAGCGAGATGCATTGTTCTATACTCACTATACTTTGATAACTTCCAGATCAACCTGGACACATTTAAATCTATTTTAGGCGAAGACGTGTATCTTGAATTTCTCACATGTAGAAACCAATCTCTTTCTCCTACACTTACAAAAAGCATGAATATACTTAAATGTGTCAAATGTGGTGATAATTCCATGGAATTAGTCCAGAAGAATTCTGCAATCAAGTGTACATCCTGTAGTCATGAATATGAAGTCAGAGACGGTGTTCCAATTTTGTTACCTAAGAATTATGAGCAATACAGTCATATAGAGCCAGAGTATCAATCATCATTTAAGGATCGTAACAAAATATGGACAGAACCGCATAATAGAAATTTTTGTGTACTGACAAATCAATTATTTTCAAAATATATTCCCTATGACAATAAAGGATTACTAAAAAACAAGTACTACAAGATAGTACACTGGAATGAGCTATTAAATTGTTTTAGAGATCATATGAAGGATCACAAAAATGCCCGTATCCTGGATGTTGGTGCCGCTTTAGGAAATGACATTTATGCCTTATCAAGGCTATACCCTGATTATGATTTCTTTGGTGTAGAAATAGTTATGGACGGATGTATTAATGCACAGAGGTTTAAGGGATACCAGAGGAATCAATTTGTTTGTGCTGATGCCTCTGGCAAACTTCCATTCGCTGATAGTTCATTTGATTTTATCACTTCTATAAATTCAATTGAACACTGCAGAAAAAACATGATGGACGAAATCCACAGGATTCTTAAACCAAAGGGAAAAGTGTTTATAGCAGGCCCCAGTCAGAAGAGCTACATTTTCTGCTCTCCTGAACATGTTGAAGCATATATAAATTTAGTGAATACTGACAGCCAGTTTAAGACGCACGGATTAAGTTCTGATGAATTCATGGAAATATTTTCTGATTTCAAAATATTGCGCCATAAATCTGATCATTTCTTTTTCAGATGGATCTTAGATAACCCTTGTATCTCACAAATGAACTTTGATGCAGTGGAAAAATTGTACTCAGAGTTCTGCTCTGTTATAGGAAAGGCACTGGATGCTGATCCTGATGCTAAATGGTATAACTATATTCAAATGTTTACTCTCTCAAAGTAATTTAGAAAAAGCGTGCTACTACCATGACTAAAGTATCTATAACAATTGATGTCGAAAACCCTCAAACACCATTATTCGAAAAACAATTTTCAGATAACCGAATATGGAGTGACGGAAACGGAATAGAAAAGATAATCGAAATACTGAACAAGTATGGAATAAAAGGTTCTTTTTTCACCAATGTATATGAATATCCGATATGGGGTAAAAGCGAAATGGAACGAATCGTTAAATATATTCATGATAATGGTCACGACGTTGAACTCCACACACATCCCATCTGGATCGATGATAAGCGCCGTGAGAATATGTTTCAATTCACATTACGTGAACAGGAAGCAATTATTCAATGGGGAGCTGACTTTATTGAGAAGCATACGGGTCGAAGACCGACTTGCCACAGGGCTGGAGCTTATGGATTTAACAATGATACATTAATAGCCTGCAAGAAGGCAGGACTCGCAGTAGATAGCTCTCACTTCTTCGGCCATCCAAACTGCAAACAAATTTGGTGTAAGAATGATATTACAATAAGAAATGGAATAGTTGGATTTCCGGTCACATATTTCCAAAGAGATCAGAGTATTATTAAAACAGACATTGAATGGTGTTCTAAAGAAGATATCAGGACCTTTTTGAATACATCAACAAACGATGATTGTAACCATACATTCCTAAATCTCTTTCTACACAGCTATTCTTTGACAAAGAACATCGATAATTTTAGAGTTTTTTCCTCTTCGGAAGAAAAGACTTCAAGGTTTACTGAAATCCTTGATTTACTACTGGGAACTGAATCTGCAGAGATATCTTCTTTAGATGATCTTGCTGCACAGTTTATCCGTGGTGAAAATTTTAATATTTCAACCACGGACGATGCCATCTCTGTTAGCTTAATATCCAAGTCAAGATTCCTTGAAATTATCAAAAGTGTATCTAATATTTCATCTGAGCCAATAGCTCTATTCATAAATAGCATTGAAGGAGTCGAACTTTTATCACGTTTTGGCACAACTGACTTACCGATTCAGATTGTTACACTAAGAGAGGAAATATACAATCAGCTTATAGAGAAGAACATCCAAACTATTTCTCCCCATAATTATGGCTATCATTTTGTTTTCCATAATCTAAACTATCGAGATACTGCAAAGTTCACAGGAAAACGTAATTATTCTCAGTCGTCATACCAGCAAGTATTTGATAAAGTTGCCAGAAATTCTATTTATAACAACAAAAATATACGGTATTTTGAAGATTATGATATGTATATTAATGGAGATTACAATGCATCTGCTGTTTCGGGCCAGAAGTGCTTTTATCCTATTGATATAATATCAACAATAATAACCGCCTTATCTCCTGCGGGTGTATTGTCACTTGATGGAAACAATGATGACTTAGAATCTTCCATATTGAAGTTTTTTCTGAAGAAAAATACTACCATTAAGTTTGGCAAAATTAAACTTAAGGCGAACTAAGAATGAAGAACGTTTTATTTATCTCTGATTCTTTTACTACAGCAATCCGACTTATTCCTGTGTACATTGAATCAAAAAAAGACAATTCTCTTAACTCTTTTTTTTTCACCACTTCTGTGGCCGATAGATCACTAAAAGAATTATTTGCTGAACATAATATTGATTACATTACGGCAGAAGACGTTTGGACTGATAATGACAAATTAGAATTAAAAAGTCTAATTAATCAATACTCCAATATTTATTTGAAAGAAACAAGTAATTGTAACCCTTATTCATTAGAATATAAGGGAGTGCCCTTGCTTTCGGCTGTACAAAAATTATTACTTGAATTAAATACCGGTAAAATAACTTATTTCTTTCTGTTTGATAAAATAGTTAAACTTATTTCTCCGGATATTTTGGTGGTTGCTTATGATTCAGGCGGTTCAAAAAAGAGTTATGTTAATAGAGCACGTCAATTAGGAATAAAAACATTGCATGTACAATACAGTTATTATCCACAAAAACTTCCATTCGAGAGAAAACGCTTAAATTCTGAATATTATTGTCTATGGGGAGAATCCCATTTAGAACCTTTCCTGCAAGGAACTCAAGATAATAATAAAGTATTTTTTACCGGAAACCCTGCATTTGATGTCCACAATTATAATCGTTCAAAGTTACGATCCGAATTGGGTTTAACTGAAAACAACAAAGTATTCTTAGTCGCAATTTCAAATGATTGGAATGAAATTAGCCGTTTTATTAGAGAATCTGCGGATCTGAAACTTCACGGTAATGAGGTTTTTCTTTTCAAATTACATCCTGATTTCTATTTGCGTACTAAGGAAGCTGCTGCAATGTTAAAGAAAACTTCTTTAAACTATATGTTGTTTGGCACTGAAATATCAGGATATAAAGCAATTGTTGCCAGTGATTATGTGTTTGCATTTTATCCTGATGGTTTTTGGATAGAAAGCTATTATTATAAGAAACCATCAATAAGGGTACATGGACCAATTGAAAGACAACCAAAAATAGAATTTGATTTTTTAGAAGGAACCTATATATCTATTAATAATGTGGCCGAAATAAATATGTTAACGGAACTGGATAAAAATATAGATTGGGACAAACATTCTGAAGCATGTAAACAGCTCTTTTATAAAGTTGATTATTGTGCATCAAAACGTATTGTTACGGCGATAAAGACTATTCTAACATAATCTTTGATATCCAAAATTATTTCTTTAGCGAACAAGGTACTTAGGAGGACAAAATGCACCCTATCCGTGCTTCACTGATTGGAATAGGAAGGTACGGGACAAAGCTTGCGGAACGGATTAAAAAAGTCCCTTTATTAACAATTGTTTCGTGCTATCACCAGGATCTCAGAAAAGCACAAGAATTTGCAATCAAATATGGATGCAGGCCTGCGAAAGACCCGGAAGACGCCATATTTGCAAAAGATATAGATGCAGTAATTATTGCAACCCCTGATCATTCACATCTATATTATCTAAAGCTTGCGATAGAAGGTAACCGTCATATATTTGTCGAAAAACCGATGGTATCATCGTGGGAATCCGCATTAGAAATAAAGAACAAAATATCTTCTTATAAAAAAGTTTTTTTTGTTGCTCATAATATGAGACGGGAGCCTGGCTTTCGATATATTAAGAAAGAATATAATTCCGGCTTATTGGGAGAACTTGTTACTTTTCAAATCAGTTTATCTCATGGCGGTGCTTACAATTGGAACAAGGATTACTGGAGGACAAACGAAATTTATTGTCGTGAGGGGCCCTTACGTGTCAATGGTGTTCATGCAAGTGACGTATTAGAATATCTTTTTGGAAAAATAGATTCTGTTTATGCTAAAATGAATAACAATTCCAGCACTCAGCAGGCACCTGATTCGGGTATAGCTTTTACACAACTTGATAAAATATATGGCACCATATGCACTCATTGGATTGTTCCTTCTCTAAACCAGTTTCAGTTTCAATTTACGAATGCTCTTGTTAATTATGATCTAATTAACCTGGAAATTCGTTATGGCAAGGACATTGACTGCATACCTACTACGCCAAAAGAAATAACGCTTCAAAAAACTAATGGAAGATTAGAACAAATTGAAGAGTTTGTTAAGGCAATTTCATTGGGAACGCAAATAGAAACAGGTTTTCATGAAGGATTCAGGGCAGTAATGTTTTTTGAAGCCTGTTACAGATCGCATATACAAAACAGGCAGGTCAACTTATCGGAATTAACAGATGATGAACGCATTAACTTTTGAAGAATATCGCTATCTCTGGAATTTAGTATCAAAAAAACCTTTTCAAACCGGATTTCCTCTTCACTTGGATATCGAGCTTTCATCATATTGCAATCTCAAGTGTGAAATGTGCTTTCAACAATATATTGAAGAGAAAAGGGAATTCATGAAAGATACGCTTTTTAAGAAAATAGTTGATGAAGGGGCAAACGAAGGACTCTGTGCAATAAAACTGCAATCAAGAGGAGAGTCATTAACTCACCCCAAACTAATTGAATATCTTGCATATGCGAAAGAAAATGGAATCCTTGATATTCACTTAACAACTAACGGTCTACTTTTGACAGAAGAAAAAATTAAAGGATTAGTTGAAAATAGACTGAACCTGTTAATACTATCAATTGATGAATTTCACTACAAAGCATCTTCTATGAAGAGTGAAAAAGAGTATACTGAATTCATGCAGGATGTTGTTCAAAAAGTTATTTACTATCGCAATAAATATAATACAAAATTAAGCATACGTATTCAATCATGTATCAAAGATTATACTTCTGAAAATATAAATAAAACAGAAATCAAGAATAGAGAATTGTTTTCTGAAGTAGATTTTGTTTTAATTAATCCATTATATGCATCTCATGAGGATGAACCACACTTGGCTGAACTTAGTGATTATGATTTCTATCCATGTTCATATTTATGGCAAAGGTTAACAGTATATGCAGATGGTTCTGTGACGACATGCTCACGCGACTACAATTGCAAATTTAATCGTATTGGAAATGCCATGTATAATAAGATCAGTGATTTGTGGATGTCTCCTGTTATGCATGATTTGAGGCAGCGACACCTAACAGGACGTCGAAAGGATTTTCATTTATGTTCTCTTTGTGAAAATTATTTGGTTAAAAGGGATACTGGTATGCCGGGCGCCTTGTGTACAGGAACCGTATATAACACGGAGCATAATTCTACTAAATGAAGATCGCTATCCATCAACCGGAATTTATACCATGGCTGGCTTTTTTTGACAAAATGAAGCAAGCAGACAGATATGTAATTCTTGATCATGTGCAATTTAAAAAATGCTATTTTGAGAACAGAAACCGAATTAAATTTGAAAACAAGGCCATATGGTTAACTGTACCAGTGAAGAGTAAACATAAATATTATCAATCAATTAGCGATGTACAAATAGATAATAGCTCTAATTGGCAAAGAAAAATGTTACAAAAATTTCTACATTGTTATGGAAGGAGTAAATATTACAATGAAATTATTAATGAATTAGAACCTCTTGTAATATCTCGGAAATATGAAAGGTTAATCGATCTTAATATAACCTTTATTAATTGGTTTAGAAAAATCTTTGAAATCAAAACTCCAATTGATTTTTCATCCAACATGGAAGTTCAGCAATATAATGGAAGTGACTTAATACTGGAAACATGCATTCGTTTAGGTGCAAATCATTATATTTGCGGCGCTTCAGGGAAGAATTATTTGAGGCTCAATGATTTTCAATCTTCCGGCATAGAAATTATATGGAGCGAATTTAATCATCCTCAATATCCTCAACTCGGAGAAAATTTTATAGGCCACCTTTCCTCGCTGGATTATGTCTTTAATCATGGTGTTAAAAACTCTAGTAATACTTTTGGTACTATAAGGAATTAATCATGAAAACTATTTATATTAATAATAGAGCTATTGAAGAAGGCAGTCCTACATATGTCATTGCTGAAATAGGCATAAACCATAATGGAGATGTTGAACTTGCTCGTGAAACAATTGACGCGGCATTTGAAAATGGAGCGGATGCGGTAAAGCTGCAAACATATACTACTGAAGGCTTTGTGCACCCTGATAATCTTATTTTCAAGGATGTCAAATCCTGTGAATTATCTTATGGTGAATATTGTAGACTTTTTGAATATGTTCAGGATGGAAATAAAACTATTTTCTCAACTCCTGAATCATTCAAGGATATTAATTTGCTAAAGGAACTGGATCCTCCGGCTGTCAAAATTGCTTCAATGGACTTAAATTACAAGGCATTTATTCAGAAAATTGCTGAATTAGGAAAGCCTGTTTTATTATCAACAGGAATGAGTTATATGCATGAAGTTGCAAAAGCTGTCCACTGGATCGAAGAAGTTGGTAATACTCAGATTGTTTTGCTTCATTGTGTTTCCTGCTACCCGACTCCACCGGGAGAATGCAATTTATCAGCTATCAGAACACTTACCTCATTATTCAACTACCCCATAGGATTTTCTGATCATACAATTGGGCTGGAAATACCATTTGCTGCTGCATGTATTGGAGCCCGTATAATAGAAAAGCACTTTACTGTTGATAAAAAACTTAAAGGTCCGGATCATGCCGGTTCGGCAGATCCAAGTGATTTACTCCAGCTTACACGGCAATTACACACTCTTAACAATGCGATGGGAGATGGAATCAAAAAGCCAAGTGCTTCTGAGAAAACCACTGTATTGAAAAAGAGAAGAAGCATATTTGCAAAAGATGATTTGTCCAAAGGCAAGATTCTAGAAATCAGTGATCTTCATTTTTTAACACCTTCAGTTCCTGAAAGTCAGCTAGAGGATCTAGATAGTTTTTTAGGACGAACATTAAAATGTGACTTGCGAGTAAACAGTCTAATCTCTTCCAAAGTACTTTTATAGAATATCATGAAAGACAAAAATCTGATTTTCAGGGTCGACGGTGGTAGCATTTATTCTCTGGCAATGGGACATGTGTTTCGATGTCTAAGATTGGCAAAGCAATTGTCAGAAATAAATGTGAATTGTCTTTTTCTAATGAAGAATTTTCCTGAAGGTGTTAAGGTTGTAACGTCCTCAGGTTTTGTCACAAAATTACTGCATCCGGAAATTTCAGTCCAGAAAGAGGCTTCCGCACTCGTTACGTTTGCTTTAGATAAAAACGCAATCGTTTTTTTTGATCTTCGCTCCTCAATAAATCATCTGTTATTTAATGCGGTAAAAAATAAGATATTAACTATCATTTACGAGGATGTTTGCACTGAAGACACGGAACCAACTCTTGTAATTAATCCAAATCCTCAAGCTTTTGAAGAGACCTCATACCTTCCAGAAATAAAAAAAACCAAATATTGCCTCGGTACCGATTATGTGGTGATAGATCCTAAAATTTCAAAATATCAACGGTCCCATTTCTCGTCACGAGTTAACAGGCTTTTTTTGTGTTTTGGAGGCGCGGATCCCTGTAATATCTCATATAGAGTCTTAAATCTTATAATTTCTGCACCTTTTAGTTTTCAAATTGATCTTATCTTAGGCCCCGCTTACAAATACAGTAATAAAATTAAATCTCTAATAACAGATGCTAAAAACGGAAAACAAGTTACTGTCGTAACTAATTGTAATGATTTGGCACCTATACAATCGCGATGTGACGCCGCTATTACTTCAGGAGGCACTATTGTTTATGAATCCATTGCTTTACGTGTTCCCACACTGGTTTTGCCGACAATCGATCACGAGGTTACTAATACAACCCCTTTGAGGGATAGATGCTTAGTAAGTTCAATAAATCAGGACGTAAATACAATTGAAGATGTAAAATTACATAATATCATTCTCAACTTTATTAATAATGCAGAAATAAGAGAAAAACACTTTAAGGCCCAACAGTTTCTGAATATTAATGGAGGGGCCCAAAGAGTTTCTGATCAGATCTGTAAACTATTTCAATGCTAACACAAGACTATATAGGTGCGGTTTAATGAATGAAAAAAGTGGCGTCATCCTTGGCTTAAATGATTCGAATTCTGCAGCAGCAATAATTCGTGATGGTAAGTTGCTGGCAATGGCCAGGGAGGAAAGATTTGATAGAATAAAATTCTCAGACTCCTATCCTGCAAACGCTGTAAACTATTGTCTGATTGAAGCAGGATTAAGCCTGAAAGATGTTGATCGCATAGTTTTTGCGTGGAATCCAGGACACGAACTGGAGCCACAGGACTCCTCTGCTGCAATTCGGTACCACAAGGATTTTCTTCACTATATTCCTAATAATTTGCTACGCCATATTGGTGGAGAAAAGGAAAACAAGCGAATTTCATCTATATCAGAACGCATAAATTTTTTAAAAGGAGCTGTTGATATAGACTTTCTTCCGCATCATTGCTGTCATGCATCAAGTGCATTTCTTGTTTCACCATACAACAAAGCTGTTATTCTGACTATTGATGCCCATGGAGATGATATTACATCCGAATCTTTTATTGGTGAAGATAATAAAATTAAATCTATATCTCAAACTATGTACCCTTATTCCCTGGGACATGTCTATGCTGCGCTGACCCAGTATCTCGGTTATAGAGCGAACAGTGATGAGTGGAAGATAATGGGGTTAGCTTCATATGGAGAACTGGAATATTATGACCTGTTTTCTAAGATTATTCGTTTTGACAGAGAAAATGAATCCTTTTGGATTGATCTTGATTATTTTACATTTTATTTATGGAATCCAAGAAGATATTCTGACAAATTTTTAAAAAATCTTGGCCCTGAGAGGTGTCCTGAAAATGAATTGACACAGCAACACATGAATATCGCGGCCAGCTTCCAAAGAAGAATAGAAGATGTTATTTTAGAAATGTGTAACTATCTTTATGATAAAACAAAGATTGATACACTATGTCTAGCTGGTGGTGTTACAATGAACAGTAAGATGAATGGACGAATACTCCTCGAATCACCTTTTGACAAGGTATGGGTCCAACCAAATGCAGATGATGCCGGTGCCTCTATTGGGGCTTGTTTCTATTACTGGAACCATATACTGGGTAATAAGCGAGAATTTGTAATGGAACATGATTATTGGGGTGCGGGGCCAACTAATGACGAGATTAAAAATGCATTAAATGATTGCCTGGTATCATACGAGTATCTGGAAGATGTTGAAAAAACAGCCGCAAAAGCAATATATGACAATAAAATAATTGGCTGGTTTCAAGGAAGAATGGAATCTGGTCAGCGTGCTTTAGGAAACAGGTCTATCCTGGCTGACCCTCGTGATCCTGACATGAAAAACAAAATAAATAAGTTGATTAAACATAGAGAATGGTATCGGCCATTTGCGCCATCGATAATTGACAAATGCCAGGGAGACTTCTTTGAAAGTACTTTTCCAAGCCCTTTCATGCAAATGGTATATCCCATTAAAAAAGATGTTCAAGAATTAATACCTGCTGTTACACATGAGGATGGCACTGGAAGGTTGCAAACTGTTCAAAAGAATTCAAACCCGAGGTTTTGGACACTTATTGATGAATTCAGGAAACTATCTGGTATTGGACTAGTCCTCAATACATCTTTTAATGACAATGATGAACCTATTGTTTGTACACCAAAGCATGCAATAAGAACATTTTTTAGCACTGGATTGCATGAACTCTATATTGGAAATTATAGGGTATGGAAATAATTCTTTATTAACTTCTTTAATTGAAGATATAACAAAATTAATGGATCCAAAGAGTCCGTAAATACGCTGAATAATTATTATCACTTTTTATTTGTTCTGTAAATATTAGTATGAAAACAAAAATAAACGTTACTCAGCTTTGTCTTGATGACCCGGAAAGATTAAGACATTGGGAGGAAGACAGAAAGTTTCCCCTTTATTATTTCGAAAATCGATTCCAATGGTTTAATTATCCCCGTTGGCATTACGTTTCTCCATTTCCATTACATGTTGACTTTGAGGTAAGTTCAAGATGTAATCTTTCTTGTCCCATGTGTTTTAGAAGACACTTCAATAATTCCCAGGAATTTACAGACATGGATTTTCAATTGTTTGCAAAAGGAGTAGATGAATGCGCGTCTAACAATTTATATTCAATTCGTTTAAGCTGGAGGGGAGAGTCAACAAGCCATCCACAGCTCTTGGAAATGATTAAATACGCAAAAAAGTCAGGAATAAAAGAAGTCTCTTTTTTAAGTAATGGTTCATTTTTGAGTCCGGATTTTAATATGAAACTGATTGAGTCAGGGCTGGATTGTATTACTATTAGTGTAGATGCTCTCAGAGAAAATTATAACAAATTGAGGGCTCCTCTTGACTTTGATCAGATTGTCAAGGAAATCTCCAATCTTTATAAACTAAAAGAAAAGCATGGCAATGGATTTCCCAAAATCAAAGTACAGGGCATTTATGAGTACATCAATAATGATCGGGAAGAATACTTAACTACTTTTAAAAATATTACAGATAATATTAGTGTAAATGTCAAGCATGACTATGAACTAATGAATGTCGAACAAGAGGACAATCTCTTTTGTCCTTACTTATGGCAACGGATTACTATTACAGCATCAGGTCTTATCCCATTATGCATTTCAGATTGGGATCTGGATGTTCCACTTGGTAACTTAAGAGAGTGTACGATAAAGGAAGTATGGAGTGGAAAACAAATGAATAGTTACAGAAATCTTCATCTCGATAATAAACGTCTGGAACTAAAACCATGTAGGAAATGTATTAGAACTCAAACTGCCATTATACAAAAATAAATTTGTAAAATTATTGAAAAAGGAAATAATTTAATATGAAGATACTTGCAATAGGAGCACATTATGATGATGTTGAAATCGGGTGTGGCGGGTTTCTCTTAAAACGAGTTGACAAAGGTGATGAGATCATCATTCTCACTTTAACAGAGTCAGGCTATACAAATGCAAACAATGATTTTACGCGACAGGCCATATTGGCAAAAAATGAAGCTGAAGTCGCAGCAAAATTAATTGGAGCCAAGCTAATCAGTATGAATAAGCCTACCAACCAGCTTATACATAATGAAGCATTTTCATATGAATTTGATAAAATTATTGAGAAATATAAACCGGACATCGTCCTGACTCATTGGGGTGGTGATTTCCATTCTGATCATGCAGCGGTATCTTTATCTTCATTAAGGGCCTCAAGACGCATTAATACCATTTTATTGTATCGAAGCAACTGGTATTTAACAGAAGCAAACTTTAATGGCAACTATTTTGTAGACATTAGTCTATACCTGAATAAAAAAATTGAAGTAATCAAAACATATAAATCAGTTCTCGATCCAATTAACTATTCATGGATTGATTTTATAAAACAACAAAATCAGTATGAAGGTTCAAGAATTGGCGTCAGTGCAGCAGAATGCTTTCATTGTATTAAGACGGTAGAATAATGTTGGATAAAAGACCTTTGTTTATTATAACAGCAAGAGCAGGATCATCACGCTTACCTGGCAAAGTATTGAAGAAGTTTTGGAAACAGTATTGTATGCTGGAATTCCTCATATTACGTTTCAAATCAATACATGAAGCATCCAGATTGGTCCTTGCGACACCTGATACTCATGAAAATGATTCTGTTGCCGATATAGGGATTAAATCTGGAATTACAGTTATCAGAGGTCCTGAAAATAACGTTGTTGATCGTATGTATCAGTGTTACTTAAGAGAGCAGGCCAATTTCATTGTCAGGATTACCGCAGACAACCCTTTTACCGACCCCACATTGGCGGCGCTACAATTAAAAAAAATGATAAGAGTTGATGCTGACTATTCTTATTGTAAAAAATGTCCATCCGGTACTGCTGTAGACATATGGACTGCCGATTGTTTTGAAGCTACCGTTAATAATGCAAATTCACAATATGAACGTGAACATGTCAACGCCCACGTTTGGAATTCCCCAGAAACCTATAAAATCCTCTGGTTTGGTCCTCCTGAATCATATGTCTGCCCAGAGTTAAACCTCAGTGTTGACACTGTAAATGATTTTGAACGAGTAAAGAAATTTGCCGGGACTTTAGATAATCCCTTAAATGTAAACATAGAAAAGCTAATAAGTTTGAAATCATTAGTCTCAATTGGTTAAGTTTGTTTTTAATAATTACAATATTTTGTAAGGTTTTGATTTATGGCCTTGATTTATCTTGCAAATTTAGAGGAAAGGTCCGAAAGGACATCTAAAGACTATGTCCGGACATTACACTTCCCAACCGGTTTGGGGCTAATTTCAGGCGCATTGTCAACAACAGATCATACCCTCCACGTTTTGGATAGTTATGTAGATAAGCAGAAACCTGAAGATATGCTTCTTACTATCTCAAAGAACAAACCGGACTTTATTCTTTTTACCGGATTTCTGGGAAATTATCAATATTCATTCATTAAAAGAATTTCCTGCAAAATTCGTGAACTTTCACCATCCACTATACAAATTATTGGTGGAACTATGGCATCCACTATACCCGAATTACTCATTAAGAATTCGGCTGTAGATTATGTTGTCATTGGAGAAGGAGAGGAAACAATTCTTGACCTCATAAATTCAATACAGCATGGACACTCTGTTTCAAATGTAAAAGGAATCGCTTATAGAGGAGCGGATGGACAAACGTTATTAACAGCTGAACGTCCCCGAATTAAGGACCTTACAAAATTTCCTTTTCCTAAATACAACCTCTTTGAAATGTCTTCATATACAAAATATATAAAGGAAACTGGCCGATGCTGGGACATTCTCTCTTCTCGCGGATGCTTCGGGAAATGCATATATTGTGAACGCACTTTTGGCGGAAATGTTACTTATCGTCCTCTGGAACATGTTTTAGAGGAAATAAGGTATATTAAGCAAAATTACGGAATTGATAGATTTAATTTTGTTGATGATAATTTCTTAAACAATACAAAGCGCATTGAAGCATTTGCGGATAATTTAAGAAATATTAATGAAAATTTTCAATTTAGGTTTCAGGGTCGGGCAAATCTAATTAACTATCATCTGGCAAAAACATTAAAACAAGTAGGCTGTTTTGGTATATCATTTGGACTTGAATCCGGCAGTCAACGTATAATAGACAGTATGCACAAGTTTATTAATGTTAAAAAGGCGGAAGAAAATGTTAAAAATGTTTTAGACTCTGGATTAGAAGTACATGCTTCTTTTATTATCGGAATGCCTATGGAAGACGATCAAAGCATCCATGAAACAAAGGACTTTATCAACCGAATTGGTTTACAGAATGTAAACGCTGGAATTCTGACTCCATTCCCGAACACAGAGATTTATCGTTTAGGCAAACAGAGAGGTTTGATCATTGATGATGAGAGTTATTGTGAAAACCTTGGGACTGTCTACTACGACGTATATGTAAATTATACTAAATATACTGACCAGCAGTTACGTTTATGGCGTAATGAACTCAATTCACTTTCCACGGACTGATAATCAATATGTTTCAACAGGGAATAAACATTGAAGAGACAATATTTAAAATTATAATTAAACAGTTAAACCATCAGCATTACATATGCAGATAGTCATACATAACTGATATTATTGATTGAATAGCAAGCAACAAACATTATAAATGAAAAGAGACTTAAAATGAATTGCGTTATGACAAGAGGTATTTATTTACGCGCTAACGGTAATTTGGAATGTTACTGTGGGCCGGGAAGCAAGGTATCACTTGCAACTCTTGATTTAAATAGAATAAATAATGACTTTGTATCCAAATACTATTTTGGGCCTTCATTTCAACATATCAGAAAAAGGATGACCAATGAAGAGGTCCCATTTCCGGGAATATGTGAACAATGCGATTATCTTGATATTGATGCGCCATTAGAACTCGAAAATATTAATAATGAAATTGAATGGTTCCACTGGGAACCATCATATTTGTGTAATCTAGATTGCGAATGGTGTTGTGGAGAAAGAGAAAAGATCAAAAAAGAAAAAGTCCATTATCTACCCTTTTCCTTATTTTCAGAAATGGTAGATAGCATAAACAAATATGGATTAAGCATGAAAATGGGTAATATTTGTGGTCAAGGAGAACCTCTTCTCAATAAGGACATATGGAAAATGGTCTCATACGCAAAAAAGAAGATTGGAGGGAATATTCTTGTCAGTTCAAATGGAAATGCGGAGTTTAATGAAGAAATTGTCACATCTGGTCTGGACAAAATTAAGCTTGCTATTGATGGAATTACACAAGAAGTATACGCTCGTTACAGAAAGAACGGCAGCTTAAAAAAGGTACTGGATCTAACAAAAAATATTGCTGTATATAGGAAGAAAATAAATTCCCGCAATCCAACTATTATTTGGCAATATTTACTTTTTGATTATAATGATTCAGATGAAGAATTACTTAAATTCCAGCAAATGGCAATTGATTATGAAGTAAATCAAATCAGGATCGTGTACACAAGAACCTCAAATTATTCCAAACGAAATCCGGATGATTTTCCTCGGATATTTCCTGATGTCATAATTCACAAACTTAAGACCGATAACATTCTTACTGTTTCAAACCTCAGTACAATCGAAAAAGATATTAAAACTCTTGAGTCTACTGGGAAATTACAAGACGCGGCTAAAGCAAATATGAAAATGATCCAGAAATGTTACAAAAGACTGGTACTCGGAGTGACCTCATATGATAAATACTTGAAGTTCATTAACGTAATTTCATACATACCCTGTGAAAATCCAGCATCTCTCACTTCAGAAGAATACCGGATTTTCACCAGGACCGTTAAAGAAGGATATGAAAGATTTGTAAGATTGTATAAAGCCATAGGAGATAACAAACAAATGATAGCTTATCAAAAATATATCAACCAACTAACAATAATTGATTCACCTTGATCAATTTAACTCAATGCCTAACATGCAACAACTCAATACATGTATTATTTGTAAAAAAAACGATGCGGTTTTTTATGACAAGATAAAGGGAAGTGTCTTTGTCCAATGCAAACGTTGTAATCTAATTTACAGAACAAACGTTCAATTAAAGGACCAATTCAGAAAAGATTATTTTTTTTCTAAAGATAACACTTCAAATAAAGTTGTTAATGCTAGACAAAAATTATATAAGAGAGAATTGGCTTGCCTCGAAAAATATAAGACTAGTGGAAAGTTTTTTGATGTGGGTTGTGGAATTGGCAGGTTCCTGGATTTTCTTCCATCATCCTATGGAAAATATGGATGCGATGTTTCACCCTATGCTATCGATATTGCGAAAACCAAATACGGCATCACAAATGTTTATTTAAATACTTTTGAATCTCTGGATATTGATAAAAAGTTTGATATCGTCTATTTTAGAGCCAGCCTTCATAACACCTATAATCCACTCACAAGCCTAATTAAGGCTATTTCGATCTTAAAATCCGACGGATTGCTTGTTATTGCACACTGCAACAATAGCTCTGGCTTATCAGGTAGATTATTGAAATCACATTCTAGGCCCTGCGGACCGATATGCAAATTTTTTTTTAATGAGAGTTCTATAGCACATCTATTAGATAAGGCTGGGTTCAAATTAATAGAAATTGCGAATCATTCATATTGGGGGACAGGTTACGAAGGAATATTAGATTATCCTAACCTATTATACTCTGGTTTCTTATATCGTGTAATATCTCCTTTTCTGAATATGCTGAATATCAAATATAGTCAAGATAATATATCTGGCCCACCTTTAAACAAAAATTTTCTTCATTATTATGCTAACAAGAAATGACTAATAGATAGACCTTGAACATGTACAATACCTGATGTGCTCCCTCTCCCATTTCACCAACTAGATATCCTGTATCATTCCACTCATTTAGCAAGCTATCGTCCAACGTTATATATATCTAAAGGTAGCCACATAAGTTCATCATTCTTATTTAGTCTTCCCTGAACTAGACCTCCAGCCCTTATAAATAAAGGAATACAACATATTTCCAGTATTTTTAAATTGCAAATATTGCTTTAAATCACTCAGAAACTGGATGAACTTCATGACTCCTTATGAAGTATTTAATCATTTATCATACAGAACCAATAGTTGCACTTATTAGTTGAAGTTACGTGATATGATAAGCTACACTGAATCAATTATGTCTAAATTCAAAGATTAAATACTGGCAATTCTGTGATTCATGCCTTCTATAATCTTTGGTTTCTAATGTTAATTGTACTCTTTCTCTCGCGGTGTAATTCATTTCTTTTTTATACGTCTATATCTCTAGACTAATTCAAGTATCTACCACCCCGCCTAATACATTTTCAGTTATGTCCATCAGAATAGCATTACATAGTCGTTATCAGAATTTACACATCTTCAGAAATACAAAATACACTATATTTTTTGCTGTAATATTCTATTTAAGTCACTATAACAAGGAATTTAGATTTTAGACAATACATAAAGATAGTATATATATTTTAGCATGAAAGCTGTAGTTAGAAATTTTACCTTTATTAATTCAAGTGTTGTAAAGGCCAGGCCTAAGCAAAACAGAGAAACGGAAGTCAATTGTGGAAATTAAAAATATCAGAAATATCGCTATAATCGCCCATGTGGATCATGGAAAAACAACGTTAGTAGACCAAATGTTAAAGCAGACCGGTGTCTTTAGAGAAAATCAGCAAGTTGCTGAGCGTGTAATGGACTCTAACGATCAGGAAAAAGAACGTGGAATAACTATTACTGCGAAGAACTTCTCTATCCAATATAAAGATATCAAGCTAAACATTATAGATACTCCAGGTCATACGGACTTCGGAGGTGAAGTTGAACGTACTTTAAAGATGGCAGAAGGAGTCCTGCTTCTGGTAGACGCATACGAAGGCCCAATGCCACAAACCAGATATGTGTTGCAGAAGGCGTTGGGTTATCACCTGAAACCAATTGTCGTTATCAATAAAATTGACAGGCCTGAAGCAAGGCCAAATGACGTCCTTGACGAAGTCTTTGACCTGTTTGTAGACTTAGAAGCGGATGAAGATCAATTAGACTTCCCGGTTGTTTACGCTAGTGCCAGAGATGGGTACGCAAAGCGTGAAGTAGACGAAGAGAGCAGTGTTCTAACTCCACTTCTGGACGCTATTGTTGAGCATATCCCCCCACCAACGACTAACCCGGATGAACCATTCCAGATGCTCATACAGGCACAGGACTATAATGACTACGTTGGTAGAATAGGAATTGGAAAGGTTGTAAATGGAAGTATACGTGCCGGCAGTCAAGTCGCCTGGCTCAAGAGGAATGGTGAGAAATCTAAAGAAAGAGTTTCAGAAATTTATTCTTTTGCCGGCCTGGAACGTAAAAGCATTAAAGAGGGAGTTGCCGGTGATATCATTGCAATTACCGGAATAGAGAATGTGGTGATTGGAGATACTCTGGCAGATGTCAGTGATCCAAAGCCACTTCCTATCATAACCATTGATGAGCCTACATTGTCTATGATGTTCTCCGTAAACGACTCCCCTTTTGCCGGTCAAGATGGAAAATATATAACAAGCCGAAATTTGAGAGAAAGATTATACAGAGAATTGCGTTCTAATGTCTCGCTGAAAGTACATGATGATAAATCGAGAGATTCATTCCACGTATCAGGTAGAGGCTTATTACACTTATCTGTACTGATTGAAAGTATGAGAAGAGAGGGTTATGAGCTTCAGGTCTCAAAACCAAAAGTAATTTATAAAGAAATTAATGGCAAAAAAGCAGAACCTATTGAATTCCTGTAACCTGAACTTCATCAGCTATATCAGACCATCTTTCAAAAAAAGCATCAATCTCATCTTTGCCAATTTCATCAAATTCCATGATTTTTACTCTGATATTTGTATTACTCTTTATCTTGTCTCTATAATTGATTATCTTTTCTATACTCTCCTCAAGTTTATCAAATCCGTCAATGCCCTTAAGTTGTTGATATGTGTTTTTATTAGCAGCATCAATACTGACAGTTATATCATCAATACCTCTTTCAATGATACCTCTGCCGACCTTATTATTAATAAGAATTCCGTTTGTATTCAAATGAATTACGTCTGCAGCATTTTTTTCTTTAGCATACTCTACCATATCAGGAAGCTTTTTGTGTAAAAGTGGCTCACCATCCTTATGGAAATTCAACATTATAAGTTTATGTGATTTTATCTGATCAATTATTCTTTTATAATCATTTATGTCTAGAAAGCTTACTCCTTGATTCATGACTACTTCACCATTCGGGCAGTAGTAGCACTTGGCATTACATGCATTGGTAGGCTCTATATTTAGCACTAATGGAAACTCTGTTGTAATTCTTCGCTCTATCACAGCTGGTGTAAGGCAGGTCAGGGAGCCTTCAACAAAATTTTCATTCATTATTCGATAATGATCTTTGGTTGGTCCTCGGCCCATTTCAGAATTTACAGATAAAATTTTCAACTTGTATAATCTACAATATTCTATCAATATTGAATCTAATTGTCTTCAATAAGCGATTGTAGAAGGGTAATCATTATCGGTTAATTTATGCTGGACAGTATTAGCTTTTGCTTTGTTCTTTCGATTTATGGCCATTAATGATTGCAATAAACTTTTCTGCACTTTTCTTCCATGTGAGTTCTTTCAGGTCATTTGCTGCACATAATCCATGTGATTTCAATTTATCCCTGTTTTGATAAGCCCATTCCAGATGGCTAACGGTTTCATCTAAATCAGGATCATCCCATGTCGCGATCCTGGTCCCGTTTTTATTAATATCAATCTGCTTCATGTTCTCTATCATAATAGAATTATCGTTATTGATAACATCTCTATGTCCGCTGTTGTAAGAAGCTATTACCGGTTTACCACAAGCCATAAATTCCATGAGAACGAGATTGGTACCCCCTTCACATCTGTTTGGAAACAAACCGATATCAGTGTTTTTATATATTTTGGACATCATGGCATTAGGGCGTGGCAACATCGTTACGATCCGATTGGTGTCCAGGCCATTGTCATGTAAAATTGTGTTTATTATCGTTGAATAATCCTTCGAATTGACTTGATATTTGATGTGTTGGGAAGCCGCCATGGTATTCATGCTTTCTCCCCACATGTTATACCATGAGTTCACGAGCATGACATCCTTATGTCTGTCCTGAAGGATCTTGTATGCCTTTATTACAATATCCTGACCTTTACGAATTTCAAATTTACCGCCTGAAAAAATTACAAATTTATCTTTGAAAATCTCTTTTTCTGAATGATGAGAGTTAAATATCTGCTGGTCTACTCCCTGTATTACGGTAGTCACATTATCAAGCCCATGATTTCGCAGAACTTCTTCACACCATTTAGAACCGGTTATTACAACATCAAAGTTGTCTTTTCCATTCTGAATATACTCCTGTTTAAGTATGTTTTCTTCAAAAAAAGTGTACCCTGCTTTGAATGATCCATTAATTTCCGGACCCCATGGCACCAGGGAATGGTTAGATATCGCCTGTAAAACAGGACCTTCAACCTGACGGCTCTCACCACTATTAATATTCGTTGCCTCTGTCTCACTGATTAACTTACTTTTGAGAAAATGAAATTCATATTCATCACCAATATCTTCAACACCAAAGTTCTCAGTAATATATTTTGTATCTGTAATATTTGATATCTCTTTGACGAGATATTTTCCACAGACACCCCAGCCAAAGTTATTTCCCCTTGGTAAAATCAAATAGATCATAATGCAACATATCCTCTGTAATAACGGACTTAAATATTACGTGATCATGTAGGATGTTTATCATCGGAAGGAGATTGAAGCCACTTTGCCTCAAACCGTTCTCTGTTTTCTGACAGTATTTTCTCCCGGGTGAGTTCTCTGCCAAAATAATTTACTGAAAGAGAGGTTTTCACATGGTGCTCAAAGTCCTTTACCGGAACAGCATAACAGGCCAGACCTGCCTTTATAATCTGTAATCCCATATCCCACTCTTCATAAAAACATGGGCTGAACTGCACATCATATATCAAGTGATGCTTGAGATATTTATCAAGATGTATGGCAAACAGGGAACCTGAAACATCATGTGTCTGTACAGGTTCATTAAATGTTCCTTTATCAAAAGATTTGACAATACTAAGATCCTCAAAATTAATGTTCCGGCCCTGAGGACCAACAATAACAGCATTATTCAGACTATAGAGATATGTTTCCATTTGTTCAACTGCTGATGGGAGAACATGAATATCTGTATTTAATATAAAGGCAGATATTCCTTCTGCCATGTTAATTCCAATATTCCATGAACGACTTTTGCCGGGATTAAGATTATTAAAGCAGTACTTATCTATGCGTGGATGATTATGAAGTTTATCAAACACTTCGATACTATTGAAAATGCAAATAACCTCACCCGGAATATTTTCAAGATCACTCAGCAATGTACTAATATTGTAAGGACTATTTGCAGAAAAGTTCAGTACCGGTATTATGAAGCTACGTGATATTTCCGTTTTTGTCAGGTTCTCTTCCATGGTTTAGTTTATCTGTTTATGGTTTTTGTAGTATGAATATCCAATAATAATCTTTCCCAATTTTAAGATCTAGTGGTATCTGCATGGTCTCTAATAGTATGAATCCTGAACGTTTCATCAGCTCAATCCACATGCTTTTACCTAAGACACTATAATGATTTACGTTAGTCTGATGATTACATGGGGTATCCGGAGCAGGAACTTCGATATAAATATATCCATTAGATTTAAGTACCCTGAACAGTTCTGATAGTGTGAAATAAGGAAAAATACTATGTTCCAGGCAGTGTCTACACCATATAAAGTCGAACTCTTCGTCATTAAAGTCGAGAAATGATTGATCCATTTCATAGACATCAAATCCTTTTTGTTTACAAACCGTATAATCTTCGTTATTTAATGTAATACCTGTGGAACGCAGCCCCTTGCTTTTGAAAAGTTCTAAAGCGACTCCCTGTCCGCATCCGACGTCCAATACTTTAGCATCTTCTGGCAATGGATATTTCTCTAAAAATATACCAAGCGACTGTTTTGAGATGTTGGTATGTAAATCATGCAGCGGTTCCGGATATGTCTCTTTTTTTATTTTTTCTAGAAAATTTTCTAGCTTCTGTACTTTCGATATGTCTAATCTGGTTGCTTTTTCAGGAGAACAGATATGATTCCATTTCAACACAAACTTTTCTCTGTTTACCGGTAGTATATCATCTCTGCTCATCACTCTTCCAAAGTAATTCACAGACAGGTGTTTATCATGAGATGCACCCCAGTGATGTTCAAAATCATTTACCGGAACCGCATAACAAGCAAGACCTGCCTGCATAACCTGTAATCCTATATCCCACTCTTCACAAAAGCACGGACTGAATTGCACATCAAACATCAGATTATGCTTGAGATACCTTTCAAGGTGAATACCAAAAAAAAATCCTGAAACAGCATGTACCTTTACCGCTTCGTTGAAATTCCCTTTATGAAAAATGTTGGTATCTTGAAGTTTTTGATAATCAATTGTCACACCACTTGGACCAGCTATAACGGCTTTGTCTAGACTTAAGAGATACGATTCTAATTGGTAAATTGCTGTTGGGAGTATATGTACATCCGCATTGAGTATAAATGCATACTTCCCTTCTGCCAGATTGATGCCAATATTCCATGAACGGCTCACACCGGCATTCAAATTGTTAAAACAGTATTTGTCTATACGTGGATGTTTGTGAAGTTTATCAAACACTTCAACGCTATTAAAAACGCAGATAACCTCACCGGAGATATTCTCAAGGTCTTTCAGTAAAGTATTGATGTTGTAAGGACTATGTGGTGAAAAATCCAGGACCGGGATTATAAAGCTGCGTATTATTTCAGGATTTTTTAAATCAGTATTCATATTTATATCCATATCAAATAGCTCTCATTTCACAGTATTTTATCTAGTTGGTTAATCAATTCTTTAGGAGTGCCTGGTAGTATACGTAATCTCTCCAGCACAACTTTTACCCCTTCATTATTGCCATTGAGATTAAGGATTTCAGCAAGCTTGATATATAGTGGATGATAATCGGAATAACACGAAACCACAATATTCATCGTTTGATTAAACATATTCCAATTTTTATTTCTTCCAGCTTCCTCAAGGATTGCAATATACGGCTCTATGTCTCTATCTATCTCTAAATTCATATCTGTTGTCTTTAGGATATCTCCATATAAATTTGATACGGAATAGTCACCGATTATTACTTTCATAATATCAGGTTTATCAGGTTGTTTCATATTCTTCAAAATATAGTTTCTGTGATAAATTATACCTTCCCTGTTTTCTTCATAATATTCAGTTTTGAAATACATCTGCATAAAGAACCGTTCCAGATTCTTTCTTTCAAGCAGGCCGGGATATACAAAAGAGTGTCGGCACGGTCCGTAACCCATTGTCTGCTCCTGAGTAGGTACCGAGAAATATAGATTATGTTCCGGTTTCAATATGCGTCTTATTTCAAAGAAAAGTCTATGTGGATTTGTAAGGTGCTCAAATACTTCGTAACAGTATATAGCATCAAAGAAATCCTCGTCAAAGGGTAACGGTTGTTCACTTACATCAACATGAAATACATTTTTAAATCCTGATGTTTTGGCACTTTCTATAATACTCTTGCCTACATCTGTTCCGTACACATCATTCCCCTTCAGGCGAAGTTCTTTCAAGAGATCTCCTGATCCAAAACCTACCTCTAGCACTCGAAGGTTTTCTACAATTGGCAAAACACCTGATCCCTGTCCGGCTGGCTTATAATCCTCGTATGTGCTTTTTGCGATAGTCATGTTTACTAAATTATTATTAATTCTAATTGTCAAATGCTCTTTTAATTCTATCCAGGAAATAAATTGCTCTTTTGGTAGTCAAATGGTAATTTTTCAGATGCTGGTTACTGCTTTTAATTATTTGATCTGTTTCCTCGCTGCCTGAAAGATGGCTATCAATAACTTTCCTCAACTGATCAATATCAGAAAATCGAATAATATCTCGTTTGTCCTCAAAATCATCTGGTATAAATAGCGGCATTGTTTCTGAAACGTGTAATGCATTGCATGCGGCATTCTCCCAAAAGCGTAATGTATCATACCCTGCCCCGCGCAGGGTAAGCACTGCTCTACATCTTTGAAGATTATCGTAGTAGGAATCAAGTCCAACCCTTTCATCAGGATGTTTACCTTCAGTCTCAGAGACAGGAGCTGCCTGAAGAAGGCTGTCCGGATAGTAGGATGCTATCTCCTCTATTAATGTATATCTACTCTCTGAATGTTTCCCTACTGATCCAAGAAACCCGATAGAATACGATTTTGGATTATCTTTATACGATGAAATCCGATTAAATATCTCCTCTGGTAGTGACATTGGTAATGGAATACTATAATCGGTACCGTTCGTTTCCCTTCGACAAATCACAAAAGAGCCGGGATTTATTTTAGCGGGAAAATCCTCTCCATCAATGATTACTAGCTTCAGCTGTATTCCGGGTAATTTGTCCAACATACTATTGAAAAGAGAGAGGGCATGTATATCACATATTACATAATCGAAATAATGGTTTTTCAGCCTGTTTTCAATATCGTCCCTGTCTATCTTGCCGTTATCTGCAGGAAACCAGAACGGATCGTAATATATTTCAGGATGCTTTCCATCCTGTAATCCACTGTATAAGCACTCCTTTTTTGGATAATCTACAACTTTTTCTTCTAACAACTTCCTTAATCCATGTAGCAGAAAGTCCGGAACATAATTAGGAGAAGAATGTGTTAGAAATAAAATATTCATTTTAAGGGCAACATGTCTTTGTCTTAAAAAACTAATTCCATCAATTTACTACTTAAAATTTTTATATCTCTTCTGCTTCTAAGAAAGGAGTTTTCTGCGCTATTATAAAATACTGAAATACAAAAAGCTTTGAGGCCTCCTCCCTGGTAACATTTTTTAACACGATCTTTCCAAAATCTATATCGGTTGGCCACTCTTTAATTCGGTCCAATTCGGACTGTTTTGCATGAGAACATTGAATTATTTTAAAGCCTGTTCCGGTAAACATTTTTGTAATTTCATTCAAAGTAAAAAAACGTATATGTGTCGCATCCAGTAAACCGTATTTAGAATATGTCCAGTGACCATCCACCAGTTTGTTAATGATATCAATGTTTTGTATATTAGGTATGCTTGCAAGCATACTTCCATTTGGTTTAAGATAGTCACGCAAGGTAAAGATAGTCTTCCATGGATCATAAAGATGCTCCAGCACATCGGCACAAATAATTAAGTCAAAGTATTCCTTAATTAATCCAAGCGAGTCCAACCGTACTTTTTCTATATCTGATCTTATAACCTTGTCCAGACGTGTCTGCGCAATTTCAGCAGCCTTTTCTTCAGGCTCCAGTCCAATAAATTCAATATCTTTAAACTTTTGTTTGAACGCTTTCCCTGTCGCACCGGCTCCACATCCGATTTCAAACACACGCTCAGGCACTTCGGTAATAAGATTTAACAGGTCCATTCGTGGAGTATCATCATATTTGGAGCTGTAATCTGTTTTTAAAGGTGAAATATAGTTATTCATAATTCAAGCGATACGAACTCAATGGAGAAATATATTCCTACAGTGTTGGAAATTTATACAGGAAAAACTAAAAAATAAACAAATTGAAAGTCCATTAAGATTTTTCATCATATGCATAATATATATTTTAATTTATTAATAATTCTTCTAAAGAACTTCTTGGTTATATCTGAATGAATTTCGTAACTCATTACTATGCAATACACTAAAGGTTATGAGCCAAATTGTATTTAGCGGTACTGCATTATTTCTGGAGTTAATACTACGGCTTAATAAATTCAATAATTGTCTATTTACATTGAATGTACACAAATATCAGACCGAAACAGACTTTGGCATGTATTTAGCGCAATAAGTTTCAAAAAACCATGTATGTTTATATGGAATTGCCTAATTTGTGATTTATTTTCACTTAATTGTATAAAATGGGAAATACCGATAATTTATTTCAACAGGCATTTAAATATCATCAGGCTGGCGATCTTACAAATGCAGCTGCACTTTACCTTAAAACACTTAAGCAGCATCCGGATCACGTTGAAGCTACTTTTTTAATTGGTACTTTATATCTGCAAACAGAAGACCTTGGTGCAGCAGGTATATTCCTGAGAAAAGCAATATCACTTAAATCAGACCATGCACCAGCATACAATAATCTAGGTACAGTACTCAAGGGACAAGGAGCACTTAAGGAGGCAGTTGGAAATTATAAAAGGTCTTTGATTTACAAGCCAGACTATGCAATGGCGCATAGTAATCTTGGTAATGCACTTAAGGAGCAAGGCAGATTTGACGAAGCAGAGGTGAGTTGTCGTCAGGCAATATTACTAAAACCAGACTATGCAGATGCATATAATAATCTGGGTTCTGTTTTGCAGAAACAGAACAGACACGAAGAAGCAATAGTATATTATAGTAACGCGATAAAGCTGAAACCTGACGATGTTGGTGTGCACATAAACAGATCTCTCGCATTGTTGTTGACAGAAAACTTTAAAGAGGGTTGGCCAGAATACGAATGGAGATTGCATACAAAGAACTGTGCTACAAGGACTTTCAAGCAGCCCAGATGGGATGGATCACCACTCAACGGCAAGTCTATCCTGGTGCATGTTGAGCAGGGTTTTGGAGACTCAATTCAATTTGTCCGCTACCTGCCTATGGTCCAGGCACTAGGGGGGTATGTGGTATTTGAATGTCCAAAGAATCTTCTGCGTCTCTTGGAGAATTGTGCAGGAATAGATAAAATTATTGAAAAAGAATCTAAATCAAAAGTAATATTTGACACTCATATTCATCTCTTAAGTTTGCCAGGGATATTTGATACATCCCTTGACAACATGCCGGCAGATATACCTTACATTGAGATTGATCCGGAACCTGTGAAGCACTGGCGAACAAAATTATGTCATAGTAATGATTTCAAGATTGGTATTGTCTGGAAGGGTAGGCCCACGTATAAGGATCAGTACCGGTCATGTTCCCTTGCCGACTTTGCCCCTTTGGCAGAAATACCAGGACTTAAAATCTATAGCCTTCAGAAGGGTCCGGCTTCAAATGAAACCCTCAATCCACCCGAGGGAATGAATATTACCTGTCTGGATGAGTATTTAAATGACTTTGCCGATACCTCGGCCGTTATTGAAAATCTTGACCTTGTTATTTCCACGGATACTGCAGTAGTACATCTGGCCGGAGCTATGGGTAAACCCGTGTGGACACTTTTACATTCAGCACCGGATTGGCGTTGGTTTCTTAAACGTGAGTACAGTCCGTGGTACCCTGGCATGCGATTGTTTCGGCAATCTAAACTTAATGATTGGACAGGAGTATTTGAAGAGGTGAAGAGTGCGTTGCTGCAAGAGATCTCTGCTTGCGTAAAAGACAATTCGAATGTTGAAGTCTTACCGGTTTAGATTGGATTTGCTATCGCCTTAGCCTTCCTACATAAGACTTAAGAAATATAATGAATCTAAATAAAAAAAACAAGAAGGACTTGCTTCAGGAAGCACTAAAGCTTCATCAGGCTGGGAATCTTGGTTCAGCGGCAAAATGTTATAACAAGTTACTTGAAATGCAACCAAATAACATTGATGCACTCTTCCTATCTGGCACACTTAACCTGCAGTCAGGTAAGCTTGACTTGGCATGTTTACTCTTCAGGAAGGCACTTGAGCTGGAACCGGGTTATGCAATGGCTCATGGTAATCTAGGCACTGCACTTCAAGAATCAGGCCGGTTTGAGGAAGCAATCGCGAGTTATAGGCAGGCAATTGCACTTAGGCCAGACTACACCGATGCACATTATAATCTTGGTAATACGTTTAAAGCACAGGGGAAACTTGAGGAAGCCGTAGTGTGCTATAGGAAGTCAATTCAACTCAAACCTGACTACATTGATGCGTACGGTAATCTTGGAAATACGCTGAGAGAACAAGGTAAACACGATGAGGCAATAGAATGTTATAGACAGGTGACAGTTCTGAAACCGGATTGTGCAGTGGCACATAGTAACCTTGGTTCTGTACTTCAAGAATCAGGTAAACTGGATGAAGCTCTGTCATGTCAATATCAAGCAATTGAACTTAAACCGGATTATGCCGAAGCGCATAACAATCTCGGTATTGTACTGAAGGAATTGGGTAGATTCGATGATGCAATAAAAAGTCATAACCTTTCAATCAAACTTAAGCCAGACTATGCTGAGGCACATAATAATCTCGGCGTTTCATTTATGAGACAAGATAAACCCGACAAAGCGATGGCATGTTATCGTCGAGCAATTGAACTCAAACCGGATTATGCCGAAGCACATAATAATCTAGGTACCGTTTTGCAGGGAACAGGAAAACCTGAAGAGTCGATAGCAAGTTACGAACGGGCAATAACACTTAAGCCGGACTATGCCCAGGCACATTTAAACAGGTCATTTGCACTATTGCTGACAGAAAAATTAGAAGAAGGCTGGCACGAATATGAATGGAGATTGCATATAAAAGGCCACACCATTGGAACAGATATGCAACCCATGTGGGATGGTAAGCCGTTAAACGGCAAATCTATCCTTATACAAACGGAACAGGGTTTTGGAGATATTATTCAATTTGTACGGTACCTGCCAATGGTTAAAGCACAAGGTGGGAGAGTGACAATCGAGTGTTCTAAAAGTCTCTTTCGGTTGCTGGAAAACTGTTCAGGGATAGATGGAATTATTGAAACAACACCGGGCAATGAATCATCTGAACAATTTGATGTTCACGTACCACTATTGAGCCTGCCCGGAATATTTGGTACTAAACTGGACTCTATACCTTCCGACAACCCCTATATTTTAATTGATCCCATACTTGAGGAACACTGGAGAATCAGGCTTGACGACAACAATAATCCTAAGATTGGTATAGTCTGGGCAGGTAACCACCATCACAAAAATGACCGTAATCGTTCCTGTACACTGGCTGACTTTGCCAATTTGTCCAGTATTCCAGGAATATCTTTTTATAGTCTTCAAAAAGGGCCAGCTTCTATCGGAAACAATAATTCGGCAGAAGGGATGAACATAATCAACCTGGAGAATGAGCTGGATGACTTTGCCGATACAGCAGCGGTAATTGCCAACCTGGATATTGTAATCTCGGTTGATACTGCAGTTGTACATTTATCCGGTGCTATTGGCAAACCGGTGTGGACACTACTGCCTTTTGATCCGGACTGGCGATGGTTACTGAACAGGGAAGATAGTCCCTGGTATCCGGGTATGCGCTTATTTCGACAACTGCAACCAAATGACTGGACTACCGTGTTTGAGCAGGTAAAAGAAAATCTGATTGATCTCTATTCCGTAATTAAGCGACAAAGCAGAATGGCTGAAATGTTAACGGTATAAACTCATGGTAAAAACAGTGAAAAATAACGGCAGAATCTTATATATCAGCTATGACAGCCTTGTTCCATCTGGTGGTGTGAAGGTTATCTACGCCCATGTTTCCCATTTAGTGGAAAACGGCTATCCAGCTTTTGTTGTACACAATAAAACTGGGTTCAAGGCCCCATGGCTGGATTGTAATGTGCCCGTACTTTATGCAGAAGGAAATCTTCAGATTTCTCCAGACGATATAATTGTTATTCCGGAAGACAACAAGGCCGCGATTGAGGCATGTAAAAATATTAATAACAGGAAGTATCTCTTTTGCCAGAATCATTTTTATGTTTTTAAGGGGCTCCAAAATGGTGATTCCTGGCAGGACTACGGTATTTCAGATGTTTTTTGTTGTTCAGATATTATTAGCAAATTTATCAAATCTGTTTTTGATTACGCTGAGGCTCCGGTTATTCACAATGCAATTAATCTTGATCTTTTCAAACCACGCAAGAAGAGACTGCAAATTGCATATATGTCCAGAAAATCTCCGGGCGAACTGGAGTTTATCAGGAATCTATTCAACAGACTCTATAAACAAGATAAGCAGGTTCCCTGGGTCTGTATCGACAATGTGAATGAATCAAAGGTTGCTGAAATCATGAGTGAATCCGCCATATTTCTATCTACAAGTGTTTACGAGGGACTAGGACTGCCTCCGATAGAGGCTATGGCCAGCGGTTGTATAGTAGTTGGCTTCCACGGTGATGGCGGGTTGGAATATGCCACGGACGACAATGGATTCTGGTGTGAAAGGGGTAATATCATTGAATGCGCACGGACACTGAAACACGTGGTATCACTTATAGATAGTGAAGACGGCATAATAGACAAAATAAGGAGTCAGGCAACAAAGAGGGCTGGCGAATATACATTCGACAGACAAGGAAAAGAACTCATACATTTCTGGAGGGAAATATATAAATGAGACATAAAGAAAATAAAATTCCGATGTTAATAGTGCAGGTTGAGCCACCACAGAATGCGGGCAGCGGTGACTATTTTTACCGAACGCATGCACCAGGTATAGCCATGGCAAAGGATGATGGGGTGTACGTGATCAATATAACAAACCAGCATCGGAAAAAAACTGAAATAATGATGAAGGCTGATGTCCTGATTTTAAAGAATATCTGTGATGCGGATCTTCTTCCCCTGATCAGGGGAAGAAAAGAAAAACGTAAACTTACGGTGTATGAAATAGCAGATGACCTTAATGCCCTGCAGACGTGGAACCCGGTCTATTTTTTTTGGAAAAACAAGGAAAATTTAGCACTGGGATATCGTCTGGCTAATTGCTGTGATGCCTTACAGGTAACATCGCATGAACTCAAAAGACTTTACGGTCATTTAAATAAAAACTGCATTGTCTTCCCCAATCAAATACTGGATGTCCCGGCAGAAAAATCATTAAAAAAAGACCAGGGTCTGGTTATTGGATGGGGTGGGTCTCATGGACATCTTGGAGATATGGCTGAAATTGCAGAGCCGTTGATTAAGTGGATAATTACTAAACCCAATGTTACTCTGCATCTGATGTGTTCTGATCCCATCTGGAAGCTTTTTGATTCTTTGCCGCAGCACAAAAAGAAACGAACTTTGCCGGGGACCCTGGATGATTATTACAATTTTCTGGGAGAAATTGATATTGGCATTGCTCCACTACAGAGATTTGCATTTAACCGCTCACGGTCAGATGTAAAGTTTCTGGAATACGCGGTTTCTGGAGTGGTACCGGTTGTGTCCCATCTGGAACCATACCTTGAGTCAGTTAAGAATGGCGAAACAGGCTTTTTTTTCAAGAATACGGCAGAGTTGATTAATATTCTAAATCAACTGACAGATAATGCCAAGCTCACTCAACACATTGCAGGCGAAGCACGGCAATACGTATTGCGAGAACGTCTACAGATACAACATGTACATGACAGATTGGATTTTTACCGGCATCATCTGGGACAGATTAACGGGCAAAATCGTGAGATTGTCCTGGATCATCTGTTTGGAGAATTTTCAAAGCTGGAAGGGGCTATAGTTAATGAGAGACATCTTCAATTACAATCTACTCGTTTTGAAAATCTTCTTCACGATGGACTAATTGCCATGCAGGTACACCGTGACAAAGAAATGGCCCGCAAACTTTTTGATGAGGCCGCAGTGCTGGAACCTGAAAACTACCTTACATTCATGTTTGCCGCATCAATAACAACAGATCCTATTGCCTGTTTATGTAAAGCGGTTATACAGGAGCCGCATTCAATAAAGACATGGATATTGTTGGGAGAAGAGTTTGATGTAGTGGGGGACACCAGGCAGGCTCTTGAGTGCTTCAAGTCAGCAATAACGGTTTGTCCTGAATATGAGGTTTCGTACTTACGGGTAGCTTCACTGCTGAAAAGAATAGGGCAAGAATCTCAGTCTGAGCTGTTTTCAAAAAAGGCTGAGTCAATTATTCAAGAACTCACAGATTTAAATAATCCGGAACTCGATCCACATCCGTATGCAAACTATCAAAATCAGTAACACATTTGTGAGAAAGAAACCTTGGTATAAGAGATACGGCTCCCAGATAATAATTTGATATCTGTATTCTTACAAGGTATAAAACTTTAAAAAATTATGAGTCAGATGCTAAAAGGCAATGGAAACATGCTTCAGGAAGCGCTAAGATTTCACCAGACGGGAAATCTTACTGAAGCATCTATTATTTATAACAGAATACTTGAGAAAGAACCGGATAACGTTGATGCAAACTCTCTCCTGGGAACACTGAACCTGCAAACAGGAAATTTTGATGTGGCTTGCATTTTTCTTCAGCGTGCACTTGTACTCAAACCGGACAATGCAATTGCATATAATAATCTTGGCTCTGCATTCCAGGCCTCAGGTAGACTGGAAGAGGCAATAGGGAAATATAATCAGGCAATAGCACTCAAACCAGACTACGATGAAGCGTATTACAATCTTGGTAATGCACTTCAAGCAATGGGACGGTATGACGAAGCAGTAGCTAACTATAAACGGGCAATTGTACACAAGCCAGATGATTCCGATACACATAGCAATCTTGGTAACGCGCTTAGAAAAAGCGGGAAACCGGACGAAGCCATAATAAGCTATGAAAAGGCAATTACGCTCAAACCGCATAATGCCGAGTTGCATTGTAATCGTGGTGCTGCACTTCAGGGACTTAACAGACTTGATGACGCAATCATAAGTTATAAACAGGCAATAGCACTCAAACCGGCACTTGCAATGGCACATAATAATCTTGGTACGTTATTAGAAAAACAACACAAACTTGATGAATCTATAGAATGCTACAATAGGGCAATAAGGCACAAACATGATTATGCGGAAGCGTACAAGAATCTCGGGTCAGCACTCCATGGGTCTGGTAGATATGACGAAGCGATATCAAGCCATGAGAAGGCAATACTACTCAAGCCTGACTATCCGGAGGCGTATTATAATCTTGGCAATACACTTAATGAATTGGATAAACTCAGCGAGGCATTGACAAGCTATAGGCAATCAATAAAGCTCAAGCCGGATTATGCAGAAGCATACAATAACCTGGGCTATGCACTTTTAGAAAATGGCATGGTGTATGACGCTGCGTCATGCTTTAGCCGTGCGATAGAAATTGAACCGGATTATGCAGATGCCCACTTGAACAGGTCTCTTACATTGTTATTGACAGAAAACTTTAAGGAAGGTTGGCAGGAATATGAATGGAGATTGCTCATAAATGAACACTCTTCCGGAACTGATCTTCAACCCATGTGGGATGGTAAACCATTAAATGGCAAATCCATCCTCATACACACAGAACAGGGTTTTGGAGATATCATTCAATTTGTACGTTACTTGCCAATGGTAAAATCAGAAGGCGGGCATGTAATATTAGAGTGCGAGCAGAGCCTTCATCGTTTGCTTAAAAACGGTGATGGAATTGATGGAATTATAGAGAAAGCATCTACACGTAAACCTATCTCTGGAATTGACTTTTATGTTCCTCTCCTGAGTTTGCCGAGAATATTTGACACCACCATGGGATCTATTCCATCAGATACGCATTATATTCCTGTTGATCCCGTGCTTAAGGAATCTTGGCGAATCAGACTTGAAGATAACAAGGATGTTAAGATTGGTATCGTCTGGGCAGGTAACCGTCGTCACAAGAATGACCATAATCGTTCCTGTTCACTGGCTGATTTTAGCAAATTATCCGGTATTCCCGGAATATCTCTTTATAGCCTTCAAAAGGGACCAGCCTCTATTGAAAATAACAATTCGGCAGAAGGTATGAACATAATCAACCTGGAAAACGACCTGCATGATTTTGCCGACACAGCCGCCGCAATTACTAATTTAGATATTGTTATCTCAGTTGATACTGCGGTTGCACATTTAACCGGTGCTATTGGTAAGCCAGTTTGGACGCTGCTGCCTTTTGCACCAGACTGGCGTTGGCTGCTTAAGCGCACCGATAGTCCGTGGTATCCAACCATGCGTTTATTTCGACAAACTCAGCGGAATGATTGGGATGATGTGTTAGAACAGGTAAAAATAGAATTAATCAAGTCTACAGAAACCTGTATCTCAACCCATATAGAACAAAGTGAAAAAACTTATCAAATGCATTACCATTGACCATAGAATTCCTGCTAATCAATAAAGTGGTATTTGCTTATGTGGAAGAGGGAGTACAGGGTTTAGCTGAAAGAAATATTCTAATCTAACTAATATAAACTTTCACAGGAGTGTTCAGGTGGAATTAACGGATGAAAAGGAAGATTTGAAAATGACCTATACAGATAAAAAGGAAAAGTGTCAACAGGGAACTATCTCTCTATGCATGATTGTGAAAAACGAGGAACATCATCTTCCCCAATGTCTTGATAGTGTAGCGAATGCCGTAGATGAGATAATAGTTGTAGATACCGGTTCAACAGACCGTACCGTCGAAATTGCGGAACGTTACGGAGCCAGGGTTTTCAGCCATCCGTGGGAAGGCAGCTTCAGTAAGGCAAGAAATTATTCGCTGGATTATGCCACTAGTGAGTGGATTCTGATTCTTGATGCTGATGAGGAGTTGCAGGAGTCAGATGTTCTGATACTTAAAGAAGTGGTAAAAGACAATGATAATTCATCTGTTTCTTTTGTCATAAAAAATAAATATAAGAATTCAACGCAAGAGGGCTATGCAAGGATGATACGACTCTTCAGGAACTTTAACGGAGTGCATTACGAGGGGATTGTTCATAACATGATAAAGCACAGTGGTACATGTTTTGACTCCTCACTAAGTGTTATCCATCATGGTTACAACCTGTCTGAAGATAAAATGGAAGAAAAGTTTGTACGTACTAGTACGCTACTTCAAAAACAGTTAGAGACAGATCCGCATAATCCTATTCCATACATGTACCTCGGTAATGCATATATGGACAGGGGAATGTATGATGAGGCAATTACAAACAGCAGGAAAGCATTAAGCATTGCGAGAAAACAGGGACATAATGTAAAAAATTATATGGTCTCTTATTATATCGTCAGTGCTGCATATTTTGAAAAAGGGGAACTGGAAAAAGCAGAAACGTATGCCCTTAAGGCAATCGAACTGGATGATCAATTTTTAGATGCCTACTGTATTCTCTCCTTTGCCTGTTACAACCAAAAAAAATATGAAAGTTTTATACAGGCATCTGAGAATTACCTGACCTTATGGAATAGTATCATAAACCCATCTTCAGTAAGAGAATTAAGAACAGAGATCCAAAACAGTAGAATTAATCATACAATAGGCCATAAATGGAAGATACATTTATTACGTGGGTTTTATTATTTGTCTAACAACCAGGACGAAGCGGGTAATTTAGAGATAGATTTAGCGAGGAAGGAGTCAATGGACACAGAAAATTATCTCATGCTCCTCGGTAGTTTTTATATGGATAATAATATTGATAAAGCGGAAGATGCATATAAAAAGCTACTAAATATCAATGGGGATTCGGTAGAAGCTTTATTCAATTTAGGCCGTATCAAATTTCAAAAAGGTGATATTGAGGAAACCCTGCTTATATGGAGAAAAGCCGTTGATCAAGAACCCGCTTCATTTGATATAAGACTGCTCATTTGTAAAATTAATGTTACTCAAGGAAATATCGAAGATGTAGTTGGCGATTGTGATAAATTATTACAAATCCTGGATATGCCGAGGGACATGACACTGGATAGTATGGGTGGTCTGGCAGAGATCTTTAATTCTATAAGCAAAAGGCTTGAAGAAGAAAATCACGTTCAATCTGCTGGAACTGCTTCTAAGATATACGAAGAGTTGAGGCAGATTTCTCGGAGATCACCAACTTGCCAGGGAGATATGCTCAATTTCATGGACAATTAACTAAAGTAATCTAAGGATATGCTCCGGTTTGGTTTCTCAAAAACCAAATCCTGGTTGCAGTTATCTCCGGACAAAATGCGCCGAGGACTTTCACCGGATAACCAATAATGAATAATACTAACCCAAATATTAGCAATCCAACCATTTCACTCTGCATGATTGTAAAGGATGAAGAGAAGTTTCTTCCTACATGCCTGGAGAGTGTCAAAGGCTATGTTGATGAAATAATTATTGTAGATACGGGATCTACCGATAGGACTATAGAGATTGCCAGAAGATACAATGCAAAGATTTACTGCCATGCATGGGAGAACAGTTTCAGTAAGGCGAGAAATTATTCACTGAAGTATGCAACCGGTGATTGGATACTTATACTTGACGCAGACGAAGAGATAGAAAGGAAAGATGCATACAAACTAAGAAACGTTATTAAAGATAACAGCTCAAACGTGATCCTTATCCCTGTAATCAGTAAATTCAGTAATGGTAAAAACCTATCAATTGCCAATTCTGAAAGGATATTCAAAAACCATCTTGACTTTCATTACGAAAGTATCGTTCACAATAAACTGAAATACACAGGCTCAACAAGGAAAGAGAATATCAAATTATATCACCACGGATATAATCAAGGTGATGAACAAATGGATAAGAAATTTGCACGGACAGCAGCTCTTTTAAAGAAGCAAATAAAGGAAGACCCTGAAAATGCTTTGTCTCACCACTACTTATCGCTTTCCTATCTGGATAGAGAAAAAAATGATGAGTGTATCGATGAGGCCCTTGCTGCAATCAGGCTGTTTGAGCGGCAAGACAACGATACGGAAATTAGACTGCTTTCATACTATACTGCAAGTGTTGCCTTTTATCGTAAAAATAATCTGCCGGATGCAGAAAAATATGCATTAAAGGCACTTAACTATTATTCTGATTATATTGATGCATATTGCTTGCTTTCATCCATATATTTTCTGCAGAAAGAGTATGATAAATGTATTGACGTTACCGGGAAGTATTTAAATCAGCTTAATACAATTAAATCTGACACAAGTAGTGTCCTTACCATACCATACAATACACTGCAACAGGAGAGCCTGGCCTATGCACGGTTGTCTATTATTTATCATGAACAGGGAGATGAACAGAAGGGCGAACAGGCATTAAAAGATGCGGTAAACAGTACAGATGATAAATGGGAACCTTATCTCATAATGGGAAAACACTTCCAGGCGCAGCAAAACTTAAAATTAGCAGAAAGGTTTTTGGCAGACGGGCTTAAATATAATCCCGGTAATAAGGATATCTTATATTACATTGCTGAAATGCATGGAAAGTCCGGAGCATCAGATAAGGCCTTAGCCTGCTTTGAAGAAATATTAAACGATTATCCGGATGAAATACCGGCGCAATACAACAGGGGTCTCCTCCTCTTAAAAGGTAATCAGTTTGAGAAGGCAATAAAATCATTTAAATTAGTTACTGATAAAAGCCCGAGTAATTTTGATGCGTTATTCAATCTGGCTTTTGCATATGAGGAAATCGGAAAAACCGTTCAGGCAAAAGATGTTTATCAAAATATAATGGCAATAAATTCAGAAAACCCTGAAGTTCTTCTAAGGTTGGGTTCTCTATATCTAAATGAATCTAATTATGCAAGGGCAAAGGATTGCTTCTTAAATATATTAAAATTCAACAAATATCTGGTAGAAGCACATCTGGGGCTAAGCAAGATTTACCTATCGCTGAATGACCCGGAGAGTTGCGTAAGAAGTTGCGATGAATTGTTGAAGAGCCTTAATCTTTCAAGAAATATGACAATCAACAGTATACGAGATTTAAGTAATCTTTATATCAACATTGGAACTACCTTATCAGGACAAAGAAACGAACCTCTTGCCAGGTTTTCCATTGAAATTGCAATGCTATTAGATCCTGATGCACTTGAAAGAATACAAACGACATCTACAAGTTCAGTTACATCCTGTTAACGGAATAAAAGGATTAACCCATTTATAGTATAATCCAGCAGTGTCCGGTCAGGTTTTAGTATGTAACACGTAGGGCAATCCTTCCCGCCCGGCCAAGCCGTTCGGACGGGTAGGTGCTTTTGTGCATTAAGCGTAAGGCTAAAGTCGTGCCATAGGACAGATCTGCCTTTGGCATGACCTCGCCGTACGTATCTTCCTACAGATCGGGTATAAAAACAGTACACGCAAAAACCTAACCAGGCACTGCTGAGTATGATCAATTTCCTTTCTTCGACTAGTACACTGCCTTATCGTATTTCATCAGTAATAAAGCTACGATTGTAAAGATCCTCTCTATCAGAGCATTGCAAGTTCAATCATGCTGATTGAACCGAAACATTTCGATCCAGTTGGTCAGAAATGATAATATTTCCCCTTTCTGCTTTGGGGAATCCCCAAACCACCCCCAATGTCATTGAATTAAGAGATTTAATTTTCACATTTAAAGACAAAACTTCTTTTTTGGAGTGCAGTAACCGTGTTACTGCTTTAATAAGCATCATCACGGATGATGCACTCCACATTTTTCTTAATTCAGTGTATAGGAATTTCAAAGTTGCCGACATCGGGATTCTTCGGTCGTTCCTTCCTCAGAATGACATGCTGACTTATCATTCTGAATGTAGCGAAGCGGAATGAAGAATCTAACTTGATGACATTGCCCCCATCCCTTAATTCTTGTCTCTCTCATCTCTTTCTCAATCATCAATATCCTGATTACAAGTTCAATTATACAACGTATATGCAGGCAGGACCTTATGACAACCCAAAGTTCCTGTTGACATCAAAACAGCAAAAAATACCCCGATAAAAAGCATAACTCCTTTCTCTCACAATTCCCCTATATAGAAATACTCCGTAAATATAGTAATATTTTTCAAAATTTTTCTGAATTTGCACTAAAGTCTTTTGAAGACTGACCGATGATATATTCAGTAAGAAGTTAACTGCAAAACAAAATAAAAATTTCAACTAACGAAGGAGGTAAAGAACTATACGCGAAGACCAAATAATGTCTGAATTAAGGTTGTAAAATTTGTTTTTGTACTGTCGGATTTGTCAAGAAAGACAAATCGGCGCAATTTTTAAAAAACTGCTGTAGCTGGCATTAAATAATGCCCTACACAACAATCAGGAGGATTAGAAAATGGGATTAAGAATACAAAGTAATATCGCCGCTTTTAACTCACACAGAAATCTTCAAATCGCCGATGCTGGTCTATCAAAATCACTGGAAAAACTATCATCAGGTTTCAGAATTAACAAAGCATCTGATGATGCAGCTGGTCTTGCTGTATCTATGAGATTTAAATCACAAATAAAGAGTTTGCAGCAGGCGGGAAGAAACGCATCTGAGGCAAATTCACTACTGCAGGTTGCAGAAGGTGCTGCTGACCAGATTACAAACATCTTGCAGAGGATGAAGGAACTTTCAACGCAAGCTGCATCCAGTAATACAGGTCAAACCGACCGTGCAAATATTTCAAGTGAAGTTAACAATCTTGAAAGTGAAATATCACGAATTGCCAGTTCAACAAAGTACTCAGGCTCTTCATTGATAGATGGCAACTTTGGTGCGCTTGGTGTTAGTTCAGGTGCAGGTGGTCATGGTAGTTTAACATCAGCTAATGGTGTAACTAATGTAGATGTATCCAATGCTGCAGCCGGTACAGAATATTCAATATCCGTAGCTACAGCTGGAAATAACACTATGACAATTTCAGACGGTACAACTTCACAGTCAGTATCTCTAGGCGCTGCTCAAACCGGGATGAATACTTCAACGCTGGACTTTTCTAACCTTGGTATCAAGGTTACCGTAAATTCAGCATACACAGCTGATGGTATGAGCGATGGTGTACTCAGTACTATGACAACCGCAGATTCTACATCATCTTCATTCCAGGTTGGATATGAAAATAACGCCAATAACAAAATCAGTTTCTCATTGGCCAACTTGACAGCTGGAGCTGCTGGCTTAAATGCAGATGTTGATGTGTCTACTCAATCTGGTGCTCAGACAGCTTTAGCATCTATTGATACTGCTATTGATACACTAGCAAATGCTCGTGCTGTTATTGGTAGAACTCAAAACCAGTTCGGATTTGCATCTGCTAACCTTGCAAGTACGGTTGAAAACTTGAGTGCGGCAAATTCAGTTATCAAAGATGCGGATATGGCCTTTGAAACAGTGGACTTTACCAAGAACCAGATACTGTTACAAGCTGGTACTTCAATGCTTGCACAGGCTAACCAGTCACCACAGTCAGTACTAAGTCTGCTCGGATAAGCATAGCAGAAAGTATTGATCAGTTTTTATGATGAATTTTTAAATGAGAAGGGGAGGGAGTGATACGATACACTCTCCCCTTCTTTTTATATAAATAGATTATATTTCTAAAGTATAATCTATTACGATATTAAGTAAACATCCAGGGACACCTTCCAAGCACTTAATTCCTCAATCGTTACTCTTCCCTTTTTATGCTTTTTTCAATCAACAATATCATTATTGCTGCGTTAACCATGCTTATTTACGCGTAATAGTTTCACATTTATATAAAGTGTGTGCCAGAAAAACTTATGGCAATTCTAAACCTGAGATAGGATCAGACCAGAAAAAAATTCCCAATAAAAAGTATAAAATCGTTTTTAATACCCTACTATATGAAAACATATCTAAAAATTATAGCAACATATTTAGTTTTTTTCATATTTATACTAAAGTCTTTTAAAGGCTGGCCGATGATATGTTCAGTTGGAAGTTTACTCAAGGCAAAATAGAAAGGATTATATAAAAATGGAAAATAACCTGGATAAAAGAAACTTTATTAACTGGTACTGCTGGTATGCGACCTCAGAAGAAATTAAGAAGGCAGAACAGACTAACAAAGCGGCCATCAATAGATTAGTCAATGAACATTCATATGAAGTTGAGAAGATAAACACTGCAAAACGTTATTATGATAATTCATCTCTACCAGAAGGGGTTTTACCAGAATTTCACTCTTTTGGTTGTGTTTGAAAATTAGCTTATATTTACGAATATGTATTGCCTGGATCCATCTAGAGGCTTGGGTTTCAGGTCTTTACACGACAGCTCTGGTAAAGCGACTTGTTGGTGTCAGTTGAAGGCATGTTGATATTGTTGCTAACAACCAGACCAAACAAAGTGACAAACTTGCGGTTTTCAATCTCTTAATACCCAAATCTCAGATCTTCAATCAACGTTAGAGGTTCTAAAAGGCAGTGATATATTCAATGTCTTCTATACGTCGACTTCAACCAATCCTAATGCTGAAACTCTTGTTAGCGTCTCATCAACAGCTGAAGTAAGTCAGAATATCCATACGATAAATATTACTAATGCATCACAACTGGTGCAGGTGCTATATAAATACATTACGTTTTGGGTCGGAAAAACAATCCGTAGTGCGTAAAAATTACCCACTCAATTCTAGGGCACCTTTAGACCTGCTCGTCATAAGTATCTGTAATCTTTAGGTATAAAACATTATAGATTTAAAAAAGATTTTGGTACAAGCATTGCTAACTATTAGTAATCAACGATAGAAAGGATTATATAACAATGGAAAACAATCTGAACAAAAGAAACTTCATTAACTGGTACTGCTGGTATGCTACTTCAGAAGAGATTGAGAAGGCAGAACAAACGAATAAAGCCGCCGTCAATAGATTACTGGATGAATATTCATTTGAAATAGATAAGATAAAAACGGTAAAGAGTTATTATGATAATTCATCATTGCCAAAAGGAATATTGCCAGTAGTTCCTCCTCTTGGCTGTTTTTAAAACGACTGATTGTAAATTAATAAATAAGCATTCTACAAAAGGAAATTAAATGCCAGGTACAAGTGCAATTGGAGGTTTGGTTTCAGGCCTTGATACAGCAACTCTCGTAGAACAGCTTGTTGGTGTCAGTAGAAGACGTGTAGACATTGTTGTCAACAATCAGACTAAACAGAATGACAAACTAACGGCTTTTCAATCTCTGAATACGCAACTGTCAGACTTTCAAGCAAAGTCAAAGATCCTTAAAGACAGTGATACATTTAATGTATTTAAAACGTCAACATCTACCAGTTCTGTTGCTTTCGAGGCGGATGACCTTGTTTCAGTCTCAGCAACAACCGATGCAAGTCCGGGTACCCATACGGTGTCATTCACTGCGACATCACAACTTGCACAGGCACGGCAGCTATCATCACAAAGTTACAACAGTTCAACAACAGCATTAACTCTTTCCGGAGATATTGTCATAAATGGTAAAGCAATAAGCATTTCTTCAACAGACACGCTAACTGATATTGCAAGTGCAATCAATACTGCAAACTCAGGTACCAATTCAACCGGAGTAAGAGCTTCCATATTATCTGTCTCGGATACTGACAACCGCATGATCCTCACAAGTGATAATACCGGTATAGATAAATTTACGATACTTGATGCCTCATCCGGTGATATATTGCAATCGCTGGGTCTTGCCAACAGTAGTACGACTATAAAGAATACGACAAGCGACGGTGCGAAGTCTGATGAATTCTCCAGCAGTACTACAGCTGTTGGCTCACTGCTCAGTCAGTCAAACGCCCAATCCAGCTCATCGATACAGATTGATGGAAACAACGTAACTATTAATCTTTCGTCTGATTCTCTCTCCGATATCGCAACCACTTTAAGCGCTATTAACGGTGTAAGTGCATCGGTAGTCAGCACTACAACCGGTGGCGTAACCACTTACCAGCTTGACATCAGCGGCACCACAACATTTACGGACGACAAGAACATACTTGAAGCACTTGGCATACTTGAGGGGTCTCAAAGTTCAGTCTCTGAGGTGCACACTGCAACTGCGGATAACTATAATCTAAGTAATACGGTAACTACAAGTGCTACAACATTCGATGATATATATACAGGACTTTCAGGCAGTGTAGCAAATACCGCCAGTGCAAGTCCAATTACCGGTGCTACACTATTTTCCGCCATAGACGTCACCGGTTCGATTACGAATGGTGATACGATCTCAATATCAGGAAACCAGCAGGATGGAACTGCTGTTGCATCTTATGATTATACAATAACTACAACAAATTCAGTACAGGACATTTTAACCAATATAGAAGCTAATTTTGGACTTACCGCAGGCAGTGTTGTGATAGATTCAAGTGGCAAGATCCAGATTAATGACGACTATTCCGGAGACAGTCAATTAAGCGTTACCATGGCAGAAAATAACCAGGGTGGCGCTGATCTTGATTTTGGTGCCTTTAGTGCAGCTGATAATATTGTGAACAGCGATACAATCACCTTGACGGGTACAAAACACGATGGAACTCCAGCTTCAGGAACATATACAATAACGGATAGGACCACGGATACAATTGACGGTCTGTTGACACAGATAGAATCAACTTTCGGGCTTGGTGCAAACAGTGCAACCATAGACGCCAATGGACAGATAGTAATAACAGACAATACTGCAGGGGACAGTCAGCTTGGTATTGAAATAATAACAAATAATGAAGGTGGCGGTACTCTTGATTTCGGTACGGTTTCGGTAACTACTCAGGGTTATAATATGGAGGTTACAGAGGGACAAAATGCAAAGGTAAACATAGACGGGGTTGCTGTCTCACGGAGCAGTAATACTATTGACGATGTAATAAGCGGAGTTACACTGGATATTTCAAAGGTAGAATCCGGCAGTACAGTGAATTTCACGATATCCAGAGATACAGACAGTATAAAATCCAGCGTAAATGATTTTACAACTGCATACAACAGCATAATAGAGTTTATAAACCAGGAATTTGCGTTTAATGAAGACTCAAATAAATCTGGTATACTTGCAGGTGAGAGTACCTTATCTACAATTAAAAGTCTTATTCAATCAAAAATATCTGATTCGATCTCTTTGCTTCCGGCCGATTCCAACGCTCTCTCCCTGATTGGGATAACATCCGATAAAGATGGTAAGTTAACGGTAAAAGATAGTACTTTTCTATCGAAAATTAGCTCAGATTTTAATGCTGTTAAGAGGATGTTTGTTGCTGAAGGTACAACTACAAATAATGAAATCAATTTCGTAAGACATACAAAAGAGACTATAGCCGGAAATTATGCGGTGGTCATTAATACGGTTGCAGCTCAGGCAACTAAGACAGGAAACGTTCTTACCAACGGAATTGGAGCATCTAATACTGATATATTAACTATTACAGATACTGCCAGCAGCAGGGTGGCGACAATAAGTCTTGACGGAGATGCCGGTAAAAACGGAAGTTCAATAGATAATATTGTTAATGCAATTAACTCAGAACTTGATACGGAACGTATTCAAACCATTGTTGGAAGCGTGGCAAATACCGCAAGTGCAGTTGCAATAACCGGTACTACAATATTTTCTGCTATTGATGGAACTTCACTCGTCAACGATGATCGTATCGATTTCAGCGGGACCACCCGGTCTGGAATAAGTGTCGGCGGTTCATACACAATCAGTGACGTCTCGACAGATACTGTTCAAACATTACTATCTGCGATTGAGAAAGCATATGATAATGACGTGTCAGCTACAATTAACGGTTCCGGAAAGATAGTATTAACGGACAACGCTTCCGGAGATAGTTCTCTTGCAATCACCATAGCAGAACCTGCGGGACGCGGCCTGGACTTCGGAACAGTTTTATCAACTAACACTGATGGCATAACAGGTAGATATGCAATGGAGATTACGGCATCCAAAGATGGAAGTGATAAACTTGTGCTCACACACAACAATTATGGAAGTGTATTAGGATTTACTACCACTGAGGCAAACAGCCTGCTTGGAACAACCGGGACTTACACCGGCGTAGATGTGGCAGGCACGATAAATGGTCAAGCCGCTACAGGTACCGGAAAACTATTAGTTGGTGATGCTCCTCCTGATTCTTTGTCTACAACCAGCGTAGAAGATCTCGCAATAGAAGTTACTTCAACTACCACCGGCGCAAAGGGCAATGTGAAATTGACAATGGGAATTGGTGAGTTGATGTATAATAACCTCGATTCAATTATGGATCAGTTTGATGGATTGCTTACTATCAGAATGGAAGGCCTTGAGGACACCATTGATGACATGCAAAAAACCGTTGTTTCAATGGAAATGCGTCTGGCCATGGAAACATTACGTTTAAATAATCAATTTGTAGCACTTGAGCTAAACCTCTCAAAGCTTCAATCAGTAAGCGCCTTCATGGCACGACAGCTTGGTTCACTGTCAACTATATCCAATTAATTATAAAGTAGTGTACGGAGGAATTCTTCTGAAATTAGATTCTTCATTTTGCATCGCTACATTCAGAATGACATTTTAGCTTGTAATTCTGAGGTTTGAGGTTTTTGTCAATTGAAATTACAATCCTGGCAGGATAATTGTAAGCACACCACTGCGATCCCAACAAGGCTAACGTGATCAGATAATAGTAGAAAGAGAAATAATACATCTCTAAATGAGTAAAAAATAACCACTATGTACAAAAAGTATCCACAGATTTTTCTGATAATCAGGCATTCCGGGAAGGGTTGTCGTAAGTTGCAGTATCGTACAGGTTTGCCGTAGTAGAAATTAATGTTATTTGGCACGAGTATTGCGAATTGTAATATTCGTTATGATTAATGAAAAAGATATAGAGAAACAGAATTTTATTAATTGGTACTGCATATATGCGACTGCAGATGACCTTGAAAAGGCAAAAAGAATTAACAGGCCAGCAATGGACAGACTAATCAATGAGTACTCATATGAAATCGAAAGAATTAATATATCGAGAGACTTACATGAAAAACTTTTATGACCTTTTATAATGAGGGAAAAAGATGGAAACTAAAAATACTGATTCATACAGAAAACAGGCAGTAGAAACGGCTGACCCATTAAGCCTGGTTTTAATGATGTATGAGAGGGCAATTTTTTTACTTGATAAAGCAAAGAATGAAATTATAGAAAAAGAGTATGAGGAAAAGAACCATTCTCTAAATAAGGCAACAGACATTGTTCTTGAGCTGTTGGCAACATTAGATGAAGACAATGGAGGAGAAATTGCATCTACATTAGCACAATTATACAATTTTGTATTACGTGAAATAAATGATGCCAATGCCAATCTGAATTTAAAGGCATTAGAAACTGCAAAAAGAATTATGTCTGAACTAAAAGAATCGTGGGTTGGCATAAAGAATCACCCGGAAACGGAAATAAATAATGCGAATCATACCATTAGCAAAATCGATTTATCCGGTTAGTAATTGGCAGTAAATATCCCTAAACAGCTTGAAATGAAGAATACAATGAATGTTGAAGAGATAGCATTTTATTTAAATCGAAAGAGGGAATATTACGAAAAAATTCTTGAGCTTACCCGTGCACAGGATGAGGCCATAACGACAAACAACATAGAGGGGCTGAATTTAATAATAACAGAGAAAGTAAATTGTATAAAAGAGATCAAGGATTTGGATAAGCTTAATTCAAAAATTCAGGAAGAAATTGCTTCGAATGAAGGATACCTTATATCAGATAAACCGCTCAATTTACTATTAAAACAGTTAAAATCTATAATTACGGAAGTGATGGATTACGACCGGGAGAGCATAAGGTTATTAAATTCATCAATAGACAATACAAAAGCTAAAATTGACAATCAAAATAAAAAAAGAAGAATGCCATTATCAATGATAAATCATGGAATACGTCCTGCCAGTTTTATAGATGTCCTTCACTAACTTAAAAGAATTCAAATTTACACACCGTTTTCTGCCTTATTCCTTAAAAAAGAAATAAAAATATTTGGTCTCTCCAACTTAATAAAGAGAAATCTTTAGCAGGAATTTGTTCAAAAGAGATTCTAAATTAAGTTATGACGCATAAAGATGATAATTTAAATAGAGATAGGAGATCAATATGATAAAGAAAACTATAGAGCCGGATATTATCGTCGGCATACCGTCTTACAACGAAGCAGATAATATTGCATTTGTTGCCAGCCAGTTGTCATTGGGGCTGAAGAGGTATTTTCCTGCTCACTCCTCTGCAATTATTAATGTTGACAATAACTCTACAGACGGAACAAAAGAAGCTTTCCTGGGATCTGAAACGGGCGAAATACCCAAAAAGTATATCAGCACAGGAAAAGGTGTTGTCGGTAAAGGCAACAACTTTATGAATCTCTTTAAAGAGGTTGAGAGCCTCAAGGCAAAGGCCATAGTGGTAGTGGATGCCGACTTGCTGAGTATTACCCCTGAATGGGTTAAAAAGCTTGTAACCCCTATATTGGAGGGACATGACTTTGTAACTCCCCTTTACTCCAGAAATGAATATGACGGTACAATAACCAATCACATAACTTATCCCTTGTTATATTCAATTTTTAAAGCAAACATCAGGCAGCCCATAGGTGGAGATTTTTCGTTCTCACCAAAGATGTCAAGGTACTGGACTGGGCTGGAATGGGAAAAGAGTACAGGGCAATACGGTATAGATATTTTCATGACCACTTCAGCCCTCTTAAATGGATTCAAGGTTTGCCAGGTAGCATTGGGGTCTAAGGTCCACAAACCAAGTGCTCCAAAATTGGGACTGATGTTTACTCAGGTTATACGCACTCTATTTTCAAGTATTTCAAATTTCAAAAATATCTGGCTGGATGGAAATATTGAAAAAGATTGTCCGGTCCACGGCGAATTTAACTATGAAAATCCTCAAAGCCTCTCTGTTGACTATAAGAGCATTAAAAAGGAAAGTATTGATGGGTTTTCCGAAAAAGAGAGCTTGCTTGCATCCATAATGTATCGACCACACTACCACGCTACTAAGAAGATGCACCTTTCAGGAAAATGGAATATAGGGCCAGGATTGTGGGCAAAAATACTCTATGATTTTATCTTTGCATATGAGACGTCAGGAAATAAGGAAGAGGTGGTAGAAGCCTTGAAACCTCTCTATTTTGCCAGGGCGGCATCCTTTTATAGACAGACACTGGATCTGACCCACCAGGAAGCTGAAGAAAAGATATTAGGACAGGCAAAACAGTTTCATAAAAGCAGGCGGTATCTTTTTAATAAATTTATAACTGCCTGATTTTGATGATTCCTGTGGAATTCTGCTTATTACGATATATTCATACTTGTGTGTTTGTTGCTACCTGACAAGTAGTCCCATCAAGAACAAAATAATTAATAACTACACTTTTCATCAGTAGTGTCCGCTTAGGTTTTTGCGAGTGTTCAATTTGTTGTCAGAAAACGGTCATTCCTGCATTCTTTTACCGGGAACCTGGGATGAACGATCCTTTAGATACCCGATAAAGGCGCTCGGGTTTGACAAAAGCCGTGTACGCAAAAACCTTTCAATTGTTAAACAAATAATTCCATTATATGTTTTGACAACTCTGGAAAATTAAAAGGCTTCCTTGCAATAAAGTCTACCTCAAACTCTTTCGCTTCTGACGGTTTAAATCCCTCATTCCAGCCGGTAATTAAACCTGTCTTCGGTCTCTTCTCTAGCTTATTTATAACCTTTATAACTTCATATCCAAAAACTTCCGGCATGGCAAGATCACACAATACAAGATCAAATTCTTCTTTAATCACTATTTCTATAGCATCAGCACCATTATTAACGGTTTTGACCTTATGCCCACTTTTTGAAAGAAATTTATTCAGAATATTGCATATCTCCTCTTCATCATCTACCACCAGGATGTATAGATTTTTTTCATTTGCTTCTTGTTCCGGCCCAGGAGTCGCTATTAGATTTTCTGTTTTGTAGGTAGTCGGGAATTGCAGGGTAAATGTACTGCCCTGCCCAAGCACACTATTCACCTCTATTTGCCCACCGTGCCTTGCTATTATACCGTATGCTATACTCATGCCCAATCCGGTTCCCATCGCTAATTTAGTGGTAAAGAATGGGTCAAATATGTTTTTTATCACATCCTCTGACATACCCTCTCCTGTATCGGAGATACTTACGAATACCGTATGATCACAACTCCATGTACTGAATGAAATACTGCCGCCTTCAGACATTGCATCAAGTGCGTTGTTTATTATGTTTATAAATACCTCTCTTATTTCTGTTGGGTTACACATTATGGATGGAATCCCTTTTTCAACTTCCTTGTCTACCTGGTAGTTTATGCCTCTGGCCTGTGCTTCATTCTTCCATCTGGGTTTTGTAAAATCAATAGACTGTCTTATAAAGTCCTGAATATTAGAAGATACAAACTCTTTGATGTCTTGTTTTGTCCTGGCAAATTCAAGCATCTTGCTGGATATTTTAGCTCCATCATCGGTTGCTCTCCTAATAGTACGAAGTGCATCAATCAAGTCGTCATGGTCATTATAAGCTTGCTCCAGCAACTGTACATTACCAGAGATAATTGCAAGAAGATTATTAAACTCATGGGAAATCCCGGCAGCTATTGTTCCTATGGACTGTAGTCTTTCTGACTGCACGAGTGCTTCTTCCATCTTCTTTCGTTCGGTAATATTAACGATTATTCCTTGCAACCGTTTTGTACCATTGTCATCGTTGATTACCTGGACAGCATCGTATACCCATATAATATTATTATCTGCCGTCATCATACGATACTCAAGCAGATGATCCTCTGATTTTTGAGTATATTCCATGCAAAGATTGATAGTATCCTCCCGGTCATCCGGGTGAATATGGTCCTGCCAGAAATTCTCCTTGAGCCATTCATCAACAGGATATCCAAATAACTCAACTGCATGGATTCCTATAAAAGTAAACCTCCCCGTTGATGCATCAAACTCCCAGGGAATCGTATTGGTTGTATCTACTAACGTGCGATATTTCTCTTCTGATTTCTTCAGTGCGTTCTCAGTCTCCTTGCGCTTAGTAATATCGTCTTTAACAACAATGAAGTTAGTGATTATGTCCTTGTCATCTTTGACAGGTGAAATGGATGTTGATTCCCAATAAAGTTTACCATTCTTTTTTTTATTACAAGATTCTCCTCTCCATTCCTTGCCTGAAGCAATAGTTTCCCGAAGAGATTTGTACACTTCAGGGGGTGTTGTATTCGATTGTAATACACTTATGTTTTTCGAGATGACTTCTTCAAAAGTGTAACCTGTCAATGTCGCAAACTTTGGATTTACATATTCAGTATTACCTTTATTATCAGTAATAATGACAGCACTGGAAGATTGTTCTATGGCATGATATAACTTGCGTAGCTGTTGTTCCGATTCTTTACGTTTGGTAATGTTACGGACGTAAGCACAAATATATTCTTTGCCTTCATACACAAGAAAAGTGGCTTGGATGTCTACCGGAAATACAAGGCCAGCTTTGGTCTTGTGATGAGATTCGAACGTAAGTGTACCAGCTCCCTTCATTTCCTGCCAATGTACTGGCCAGAACCCTTCTGGAAAGTTTTGATCAAAGTCAGTGACTCTCAGGCAAACAAGTTCCTCGTAATGATACCCCAACGACTGGCAAGCAGCTTTATTTGCATAAGATATACTTGCATCTGAAGTTATCAAGAAGGTTGCAACCGAATTGTTATCAACGGCAAACTGAGTAAATTGTTGCTTTGCGTAAGTCTGTTTGCGCTCCAACTCGCTTCCCGCTCTAGCAGCAAAAAGCTTCAAAATCCCCTCTATATTCTGTCGAATTAGTTTTGATTTGTCACCTAGTATTCCCATATGGCCAATGACTTTACCTGAGGCATTAATAAATGGTATTGCAAGATAGCTTTCTGCCCCTATTGTAACCAGCCACTCATCATTAGGGAATTCTGCCTGTACGTTCTCCGCGAAGAATATAGCTTTATTCTTGATGACATGCTCGCAGGGAGTACCAATCAAGTTCCATTCAAAGTTATCGGTTAAGACTTCGCCTATGCAGATTGTAAGAGTGCGCGCATTCAGGTTTACATGATCAACAAGTTCAGCACAAAAGACTACATGTGCCTTAGTAGCAACCTGAAGATACTTGGTGAGTTCATAGAAAAAATTCTTACCAATATCCGTGGAAGTTCCCTTAAAAACCATGTTTAGCTCTGCCTCTGCCGCCTTACACTTAGTAATGTGGCTTAGTTCTCTCATCACCCTCTCACATGTACAGAACATGTCATCCATTGTTATTGCAGGCTTTACTATATAGTCAAAAGCACCGGTTTTCATCACTTCAACTGCGACCTTCGTGTCTACATAGCTAATCATTATAATAACGGGATACGGAGATTCTTCCCCCTTGGCTGGTATAAGTTCGATGCCCTTACCATCAGATAAAAGAAAATTTGCAATTATCAGATCAGGCGTGGACTTCGCAATGCTGGAGTATGCTTCATGAAGATTGCGTGCAAATGTCAAGGTCACAGACCCAGGTACAGACTCAAATGATTTGCTGATCAGTTCGACATGAGAATCTTCGTCTTCCACCATTAAGATATGAATCTTTTTTCTATCCATGGATATGGGCAAACCTATATTGATGTGTTATTGATATAATCGACACTTTTACGGATAATTTGCTGAAAATCATAAAAATAAAGTGTTTTGAAAAAGGAGGGGTAATAGTTGTAATGACTCTTGCCCCTCCTTTTTACTTTCTGTGTCTATCTATTATAACTAAAGCTCTTATACAAAAAGAACACTTGAGTCAAAATTGCTTTACCATCTCGCGCTTTCCATTTAATTTCAATGAGTTAGGCAGTTTAAACTATTCGGCATAATGTTGCAATAAGGGAAAACCTGAATATGCCCTTCGAAATACCTTAGTCTATAAAGGCCCCAGTGTCAGACCTTGAAAGCAAAATATGCAACCAAGTTTTGAAACTAGGCCCTTATCCGGTAACAGATTACCTCAAGAAATACAATCCATTTGCAAACAAATTATCAATCAGATCCAGGATAGCTCCACATTATCAACGGCCTTATGGCGGTTCGATAGTAAGGTTTTACTTGCTGTTTTCTGTTGTCTTGTTAGAAGAATTGAAACCTTCGGCCCACTGATTAAGAGGTGCAAAAAGACCATTTTTACAATTTGCATGATTGCCTGATTTAGTGTCAATTATTTTACTATTCTTACAAAATCTATAAAAAGCAACTTCTTGCCACCTTACGCTCCTAATAAACCCATTCAAATTAAATAACGAATATCCTTTCTTCATCCATCATGGTAAACTTACTGAACAAAGAACCGCTAAATATAGAAGATTATATTATGTCTAAGATAGTATCTTAATTAAAAGAGTAGTTTTTGTCTTGGCTCTCTTCTTGTCCTCGGCGACTTTTGTCCAAGGAGCGACCCCGTGTGAGAATTTCATTTTTACGTAACTCTTAACATTGCACGTAATCAAAACAGTACCGTTAAACAAAATTTTTAAAGGACGATTCTATGGATCAAATAATTGTGGTTGTTTATTTAGTTTGCATATTCGCGCTGGGCATATGGGGCGGCAAGGGGGTAAAAACCTTAAGTCAGTTTTCGGTTGCCGGCAGATCATATGGAACATTTATTATATTTGCAACCTTGTCCGCTTCCTTTATTGGAGGAGGGTTCTCCATGGGAAATGCCGAAAAGGTCTTTCTATTCGGCATTGTAAATATATTTGCATTATGGGGTTTTAGTTTAAAAGAGATACTTGTTGCTTCATTTATCGCACCCAGGATGGGAAAATATCCCGACGCTATTTCAGTGGGTGATATAATGAAAAAGAATTACGGCAAAACGGGCATGGTCGTTTCGGGGATTATGGCTTTTGCGGTTTGTGCCGGAATTCTGGGGGCACAGGTAGGCGCTACAGGGTATATTTTTAACATTTTTTTGGGTATACCACGATTTCACAGTATACTCATTGGTTGCGGCATTGTCATCGCCTATTCAACGGTAGGCGGAATGCGGTCCGTAGTTTTAACCGACGTAGTTCAGTTTGTAATACTTGCGATAGGAATACCGTTAACGCTAATACTCGGTATTAATCACGTGGGAGGCTGGAGCGTCATGATAAGTTCCGTGCCGAACACCCATTTTACATTTCCCGGTACCGGTAAAACAATGGCACAATTTATAGCACTTTTTCTCGCCTTCGTTTTTGGTGAAACCCTTGTCCCCCCCTATGTGCAAAGGCTCTTCCTTTCCAAAAAATCATCACATACCGTTAAAGCGACTTTATTTAGCGGCATATTTTCAATTCCGTTTTTTGCCGTAACCGGTTTTATCGGAATTGTCGCCCTTACCATTAAACCAGATCTTGATCCAAATAGCGCCATGCCTTTTGTTATAAGTACCGTGCTCCCGATTGGACTTAAAGGGTTGGTTATCGCCGGAGTCATATCGATAGTCATGTCTTCGGCGGATTCATTTCTCAACTCCGCGTCAATTGCAATTACCCATGACGTGGTAGAACCTTTGAGGAAAAAGAGAATGTCGGTATCAAGGGAGCTCCTTTTTGTACGTGTAATAAATCTTTTTACCGGAGTAGTCGCTATAATATTTGCGGTAAAAATTAAGAGCATACTTGATATATTACTATACTCTTACAATTTCTGGTCTCCAATCATCCTTGTGCCGTTGACCCTGGCAATACTTGGGCTTAAAACAGATGTAAGACATTTTGTTGCAGGTGCTCTATCAGGCGTGCTGGGAGTAGCAATTTGGAATTTTGTCCTGAAAAACCCCGGAGGTCTTGATGGACTTATAATAGGGCTGTTCTGCAATTTTATCGTTATGATGGGATATTACCTTTTGGGGAGATCAAAAGAGGCGATACAAAGGAGTCATTGAGCTTTTCAGTATTCCTTCAACAACTGATTTTGAAAATGATTCACAAGGAGAGGAAATAGTTGAAAGCAATAATGTCATTCTTGAAGAATTTAGAAAACGTGATATCGAACCAAATCCATTAATGAAAACGAAGTATACAAAAAGTATACAATTTTGAAAAACAGAGGATTTTGATTTATCCTAACCCCTTGGAAGTAGTGGTCAGGGTGACTGGATTCGAACAGCGACCTCTTGAACCCCATTCATCTCCATTGGTATAAATTGTTTTTTGGTTTAGTTTCAACTATTTTATTAGGCTTATAGGCACATTTCCGTAATTTAATTTTAGTCTATTTTAGGGTGTTTTGAGCTATTTTGGGTACAATTTGGACACAGACGACCTCTTGATTGATACTCAAGAGGTTGGGGATTCGAACCCAGCTCCAAAGTTGTAAGGGCTTTGTTTATATGTTTAATATGGTAAAGCCTTTTTCAGCGCCGTTCCAGTGCCGTTTTCAATATTTCAACATTCTGATCTTGATATTGGACTGGTTTCCCGTTTTACCTTGAAAATTAAGGGATTGTTAGCGTCTTATTTACTCTAATAGGTTCAATCAATTCTATCTGTTTCGGTTAATTCTAGCACAAAATTAGCACAAATAATAATAACTAACCTTAAAATAAGATAATCAAGGAATTTCCCCACGTAACATATTTGACATTCCGTTTTTTGTTTTATATTGTACAATTTTGATATACATAATGTCTTGTATTAGTTGCTAAATTGAATAACGTTACTATAGTGATGTTATTCAGAACTTTAAAGTAACCTGTTCGCCCCGCCTTCGGCGGTGCAAATGCTGATGCCTTCAGCAGCACATCGTAGAGCATTTCCGTCGTGCACTTGTCGCTGCATACGGAAAAGTCCTGCTAGATTATGCAAAACTGTGATCTGCTGTAATTGGAGAAAGAAACTATGTCAGACTATAGACCGAGAACGCTTAATCAAATTCACCCGATTGGACAGGTGGATGAGTTTTTTGTCGTGGAACGCATCTTTTCCGAAGATGCAGGGCTGCCGTCAGTTGGTCTGGCCAACATTCATGCCGAGGTACCCAACATCGAGGCGAACAAGGAGAAAATCCTGCGTGCATGCCAGATTTTCAAAGAACGTGGAGCCAACGTGGCCATCTTTCCAGAGTTTTGTCTCTCCGGATACTTCTGGGAAGATGAACACGCATGTTGGGCCTACATGAATGAGGCGGTTACCGAAAACCATAAGGACTGGATCGACGGCACGCTGAAACCCTTACTGGATGATGAGTTTAGAGTGATTATTATGAACAACATCACTCGGGGACCAGCGCGCAAATTTTACAACACTACCTTTCTTGTTTCTAAGCTGGATTTTAACTACTTAGACCCTAAAAATGCGTACTACAAGATTTTCTTACCGGGTATTGAGAAGACCTATACGGAGACGGGCCAGGATGACCGCCTGATGATTGAAAGCCCAAAAGGCTTTGGTCGCTTCGGGTTTACTACCTGTTATGATTACCTCTTCACTGATCTGCTGCGGGAGTATTCCATGGGTGACAATGTAGACGCAATCATTCAGATCGCATCGTGGCGAGCTGCTTCCTTGCGCGACTATCCCGGCATGAATGTCCGCACCGATCGCTATTACGGTGAACTGTGGGATATGGTGATGGCCGCCTCATCTGCCACCAATCAGTTCTGGACAATTGCATGCAATGCGGTGGGTCGGCATAGCATATCTGGCGCCTACTTCTGGGGTGGTTCCGGAATTTGGGCGCCTTCCGGCATGAAACTGCTCCAAGCCTCACACGTCAATGAAGAGCTATTGATCGTACATAATCTGAACATCCAGGCCGAACGTCAGGCCGAACGGCTCGATATTGACTACGGGATGGACTTTCGTGCCATCTACAAACCCATGGGAGATGGTTATATCTTTACGAGGGCGGTGGATTAGCCAGACTCAGTTTTTTTGGAATTGCAGAAATTTGTCTGGCTAAAAAGGCAATATATAGAAAATTTTCCATCTATTTCTTTTGGTTCAGGCTATCCCATAATCCCCATCTCACCAGTAATATCCCTGTGTACCCTGATGTTTAAGTTTTATTGAGCCAGTTTGGTATATTATAACCCCTTTTACCGTGTTCAAACTGTGAGTGGGGTGTATAGATATACATTTCGGAGTCATTGGACACATACTCCCTCCCTCATACTTTACCAGTAATATCCCTATGAATTCAGTACACCATCGACAATATTGACAAAAGTCTGGTTTGCTATCATTCCTCTTAAACACCATTCACATATCAAGTGTAATCAGGTGGTGAAACTGAGGTGTCGTAGCCTGTCCTTTTCCCAATTAGTATTTCTCTTTTTGTAATTGACTCAATAATTAAACAGTGTATACCTCCGCATAATCTTATATATAAAATCGATCAGATGGAGGCAATATGAAAAATCTCATCTTGGCTATTTTAATTCTGCTTTTTAGTAGTTCAGTTGCTAGTGCTACAATGATAAACAGGGGTATAGATACCCTTGGCAATCGTCTGATCTATGACCAAGACCTTGACATCACGTGGTATGATTTTAGTAATACTTCAGTTACTTGGGATAGTCAGGTAGCCTGGGCCGGTGGGTTATCGGTAGATTTCGGAGGAGACATTCTTGACGGCTGGAGATTGCCGACAACGGTGGATGGTACATATACATTTGGCGATGATGGTACCACTACAGCAGGGTATAACATTACGACGAGTGAGATGGGGCATTTGTTTTATACAGAGTTGGGGAATTCACAAGCGGAAGGAATGACAAATACAGGAGATTTTCAGAACACTTTACTTTCATTCTACTGGACCGGAACGGCGTAAACCGACGATTTAGACGACGCTTGGTTCTTTAACACAACGTTCGGCCTACAGGACGTGGGAGACAAAGACTTCATCACAAACGCGTTTCTCGCGCTCGCCGTTCGTGACGGTGATGTTGCTACTACCCAGTCAGTCACGGAACCTACAACCATTGCACTACTCGGTATAGGCTTAGTGGGTCTTGCTGGTGCAGAAGTAAGACGAAGACGGAAAAAGAAGGCAGTTATAAACAGTTAGTAATAATATAGACTCATTATACATACGCCTACATTCTTCTTACTCTGAGAGATATAGGTGTTTTTTTATGTGTTTAAAGAGCAAATCCTCTTATTGAGATCAGACTGTGAGAGGGATGTATAGATATACATAGCGGAGTCACAGGACAAATGCTTCCATACCCCCACATCTGAAAACCATCGACAACATCGACAAAAGTCTAGTTAGTTGTCATTCCTCTTACATACCATTCACATATCAAGCATAACAAGGTGTACATGTGAAGTGGTTCATATCACATTGTTAATGAGCGCATAAATTTCGCACAAGAATATTTGGAGTATTGCAGAAAGATAATATAATATAATTATTCCTCACTAAAAAGTTATAGCTTATAGATCTAAAAGTTATCAGCGAGGCCATGGCATGTTAATTGCGTCTAAATCTTACAAGCATTTATTGTATCAACACGCTAGTTTAAAACTATGCACTTTCAGTGCAAGGCTTTCAGCGATAGTTTTTTTTAATTGTAGAAGCGATATCTTCCACATCTGTCATTCCCATGAAAACAGGAATCTAGAGAGTGTTGAGCATATGGATTCCCGATCTAAGTCGGGAATGACAAACAAAAAGGTTAATGTGTTTCTATTAAACAAAGGGACTTTCAGTCCCCGTTAAACCTATGCACTTTCAGTGCATAGTGGTTTAGTTTTATAGACAATAGCTTATTGTTGAAGGAGGTAAAAAGTCAAGTAAACTAGCAGCTAGAATTCATATCGTGATGAATGACGGCAATTCAATTCTTTGTGTATGGCAGAGACCGACATTAATAACTTGTCTTATGGGGTTGATTAAGCATTGTAAAGGGGAAAAAATTAATGCGCAATATGTTAAAACTACTTTTTATTAGCATAACAGTTACATTTTTTTGTTTAGAGGCAGAAGCAACAGATTACACTATCACAATATTACCCGACGAAGTCACTCAAGACGATCTTGATGATTTAGGGGGGATTCTTAACACTGCAGAATCGAGCGAAAAGGTATCCCGGCTCCTGCGACGGCTAGCATTGACAGTTGTTGAAGAGACGAATATGCACTTGTCTGCCCGCATAGACGATTTGGGATCTCTCAAGTTAGATGACGATACAAGTATTCAGTTGTACGATGGCGACTCAATCACTGTCAAGGGAGGTATGAATGATTGCGGCGGAAAACCCCGAATCCAGTATAAGTGGAAGGGAGCACCCACACCGGGCACCACCCAATATACACCAACAGCCATATTCCTTACAAAGATGAGCGATTTCGGTCGGTGCGAAAATTTTAGGACTATTTTCCTTATCAGGCCGATTCACGTGAACCGATGCTCCACGTATTCCCCAATGAGTAAATAATCCGCACCTTGCTCGTAAAGCCGAGTTATACGTTAAGTAAACCTTTTTATCATGTTTAGACGGTGAGTAAGGTGTATGGATATACATCGGGAGAGAGGCAGGGCTCATACCCCCCTTGGGTGATTAAAGAATATACGACATACCCAGGCGGTGATTTATCTTTCCCTACCTTATGAACCTGCTTGTGTCAATTCATTGTGAGTTGCACATTAAATACAACTCTTTCTATACCATAGCAGGATTAATATTGTATCCCAAAAACACATGTTTCTGAGACACTCAAAATAGTAAATTTGGATTATTGAAATTACAATACTTACAACACCTGAAACTACAGGGTTTTTGAGACAGCTCCTCACTCTTGTTATATATCAATAAAATTCATCTCCCAAAATCCAAGAAAAAGCAAGCAAAGCAATTCCGTGTTGACAAATTATTATTAAATTACTAGCGGGCACAGGATTTGAACTTGCGATCTCCGGGTTATGAGTCTTTTTAGAGGCATAATCTAAAATATACAAAAATAAGTAAGGCTTTATTATCAACGGCTTTATGGCGGTTCGATAGCAAGGTCTTACTTGCTGTTGTCTTGTTAGAAGAATTGAAACCTTCGACCCACTGATTAAGAGACGTAAAAATGGTATTTTTTATAATTTTCATAACTGCCTGATATAGTGTCTGTTATGTTGCTATCACATTAGCTAGCAATGGCTTATGGATTTGTTCTTTTCCTGTTGATTCCTATGGAGTACTGTTGATTGTGCTGGGGTTGACTACGTTTTGACTACAATATGATAACAGTAAAATGCAAGGGGCATTTATTGTACAAAGCGAGAAAAGGAATTGTAGATTGGGGGGGGGCAATTAAATTTACTCAGAACGCTTAATTCTTAACCCCAGCCCTTTTATACTTATACTTTAAACTTGCTTTCATACAGTTCCCATACTAACATACACCCCTAGATGTTGTAACACCCCAACACATAATTGGATAGGCCAATGTTCTTCCAAAATATTACTAGTCTGATTCTTGACCCCTTGCTCACTTATGCAGTAGTTTATTATTAATTTTTTTGCAAGTAGATATATATAATTCTCCATAGCATAAGGAAAGATAGGCAGGTTTCAAATATGAAGGAAATAAGCCGCAGAAAATTTATAAAAAATTCTGCAATTACAGTTGGTGCATTAGGACTCCAGTCCTATGCACCAACTGTAATTGTAAAAACCAAGACTAAACTCCGTGTCTTAGGGACTCATGTGACATTGCAGGAGCAGATACGTAAGAAGGCTCAGAAAGATTTAGGCATTGAGATAGAGTTTAGTCCGGGAGGAAGCGCGGCAGTATTACATCAGGCCTCTACACACCCGGAATCATTTGATATATATGAACAGTGGTCAAACAGCATTAAGGTACTATGGCAAGCAAGTGCCATACAGCCAATTGACAAGAGCCGAATAAATTTCTGGGATGAAATTAACGATTTGTGTAAAAATGGAAGTATTGTTCCGAATGCTCCTAAAGGTCTCGGCGATGCCCCTTATAAAATGCTTTATGTTCAGGATGATCTAAGTCTGAACTCAAATGAAACAAACAATATCAGCTTCCTACCTTATGTTCATAATACGGACTCATTTGGCTATAACTCAAGATTTATACCTAAAGGGGTACCATATGATACCGAAAGCTGGGGTTGGTTATTAGACAAGAAATACAGAGGAAAGGTTGCATTAGTAAATGCTCCTACCATAGGTATTTTTGATGCAGCATTGGCTGTAGAAGCACAAGGCTTGATGAAGTTCAGGGACATGGGCAATATGACACGTGATGAGATTGACGAGCTCTTTAGTATACTTATGGAATACCGTTTAAAGGGACATTTTCGTGGGGTATGGTCTTCTGTTCCACAGTCTGTAGAATTAATGGCCAGCGGTGAAGTTGTTATCCAGAGCATGTTCTCTCCCGGAGTATCTGCCTTAAAAGGGATGGGGATTCCATGTGTTTACGCTGCACCAAAAGAAGGATACAGGGCGTGGCATGGAGTAATGTGTCTCTCTTCAGGGACAACCGGCAACACAAAGGATGCTGCGTACGATTTCATGAACTGGTGGCTGTCAGGATGGGTAGGTGCATTTATTGCAAGACAGGGATATTATATTTCAAATCCACAACGCTCAAAATTATTTATGAATAAAGATGAATGGGACTATTGGTATGAAGGCAAGCCGGCAGAGAATTCACTAAAAGGAACCGATGGAAATGTCTCTGTCCAACCGGGTGAAGTGAGAACCGGCGGCAGCTATATCAAACGCTTCAACAACATTGCTGTGTGGAATACAGTGATGGATACGTATGAGTACAGCTTGCTTAAATGGAATGAGTTTTTACTTTCATAGGAAACTATAAATGGGCTTACCGAGATTAGATTTTATTTCTTTAAAACTTAGAGTTAGTCTGGGATTTATTTTTATTTGTATCATCCTGGTTGTAGGCGGGTTATTTTCTTATCTTGGGTTTTCAAAAAGCAATGACTTCCTCCTGGAACTAACTTCTATAAGTGAACAAGCAAAACTCCACAGCAGCATAGAAAAAAATGTATTAGAAATACAGGGACGTGTTCAACAGTTTATTTACCAAGGACGTAAATCCACAGCGGATAAGGTCTATAGCTTGTCCAAAAATTTAATGGCAGATCTGGAAATAGCCCATAAGTTAGCCAAAGATAATACAGCAGAAAATACTATTACAAATACAATTGAACACTTTAATCTATATTTGTATGCTTTTGACCAGGTAGTAGAGGAAAGGGAGTTAAGGACCACGCTGGTTGAAGTGAAACTAACAGAATATATAGAAAGAAGTCAAGAATCAATATTGGAATATATTAAATTAGGAGAGGAAAAAGTCCACGTTGACGGTATATCCAAAGGCTACATAATCATGAACACCCTTTTGAATATTGAAAAATGCACTTCTACTTATTTTAGCACCTTGGATTCATCTCTTGTTACGAAAACAAAGGGCCTCTTTGATAATATTAAGAGTGGTATAAGTGAACTAATTGATGATGAAAAAGAAAAAGGAGAAGGAGGACTAATATTACAAAAGATGCAGATTATTCTCTCCAAGTATGAGACTGGATCGTTCAGGGCGATACAGGCAACTAGAGGATATCTATACCTGGTAAACGTTGTATTGGCTGGAGAAGCATCTGCGATATTATATAACACCAACAGACTGAAGAATATTTCCGCTGATGATTTGGATATAGTACACAAACAATCTTCATTGCTTATTCAAAGTTATATATTCATTACAATAATCATTACGATTGTGGCAGTAACAATGGGAATAATAATTTCATGGCTTATTGCTCACAGCGTAACAACTCCCATAAATCGTTTAACAGGGGTGTTTGAGCTCCTTGTCAAAGGTGATTACCGTTCAGAAATTCCAGGACGTGATTTCAAGGATGAAATCGGAGACTTGTCAAGAGCCGCTGAAGTCTTTAAGAACAAAAATATACAAACAGAACTTCTCCTGGAACAGTCTAATGCTTTAACCAGAGAATTAGAAGATAAAAGAAAAGAACTGGCGAAATCAAACGAATCTCTAGAACATCGTGTTTCCGAACGTACAGAAGAGATAAAAGGAAATAATATAAAACTCATCAAGAAAATTACCGAAAATAAGAGAGCAGAGAAACAAATAAAAGCATCACTCAAAGAAAAAGAGGTACTTCTGGCAGAAATTCACCATCGAGTAAAAAATAATTTGCAGATTGTTTCAAGCATGCTCCATCTTCAGTCGAATTTAACTAAAGATAATAAGATTACAGAAATCATGGACGATAGCCAGCATAGGATTCAGTCCATGGCACTTGTCCATGAAACACTTTATGAGTCCCATGACTTTTCTGAGATTACTATTCAACATTATCTCGATGAACTTGTAAGAAGATTGATTGCCGCTTATGAGCAGAAGACGGGCACGGTTACAACGAAAATAGAAGCAGAGGGTATTCAGTTGAGTATTGATACCGTTATTCCAATTGGTTTAATTACTAATGAACTGATTACAAATTCTATGAAATATGCTTTTCAAGAAAGAAAAGACAATGAAATTAAAGTAATATTAAATAGTACTGAGGTTGAAGGCGAGTTTGAACTAATAATAAGTGATAATGGAATCGGTATACAAGAGGATATTGATATAAGAAACTCAAAAACGCTGGGATTACTGTTGGTAACGAACGTGGTAGAATTGCAACTAAGTGGAAAACTTGAAGTAAAAAGAGACAAAGGCACAGAATTTAAAATAAGGTTTAAGGAAATAAGTAAACCTCATAAAATGATTGCAAATAAACTGTTTAATGCTAGTTTGGAGTAAGGGAGAATTCGGATTATGAAAAAAGCAAAGATCATGGTAGTTGAAGACGAAGCGGTTGTTAATACCGATATTAAGATGTCCTTGATAGGGTTTGGGTATGAAGTGTGTGCTGTGGCAACAACAGGGGAGGACGCTATCAAAAAGGTAGAAGAGAGCATTCCAGACTTAATATTAATGGATATTAAGTTAGCGGGTGAGATGGATGGGATAGCAACTGCCAAAGAAATTCGTTCACGTTTTGATATACCGGTAATTTATCTTACAGCCCATGCAAGTAAAGAGTATCTCAATCGGGCAAAAAATACTGAGCCATTTGGATACCTGATCAAACCAATTGTGCATAAGGAATTACAGACTAACATTGAGATGGCTTTATATAAACATTCAGTAGAGAAGCAATTAAAAGAGAAGAATGTTCAATTAAAGATGATAATGCATAGCACTATAGACAGCATGGCTCAAATGGTAGAAATAAGAAATCCCTTTATTGGCAAATACCACGCCAATGTGAGTGTGTTATCTAAAGCAATTGCAGAAGAAATGGGTCTTTTAGGAGACCAAATTGAGGGAGTTTGTCTGGCAGCAAAAGTCCACGATATAGGCATGATAAGAGTACCATTCGAGTTTTTCAGTAAACCGTCAGACTTAAATGAAAGTGAACACAAAATATATGAAAGCCACTCAACGGCGGGCTATGACTTGTTGAAGGATATAGCTTTTGACTGGCCTATAGCAGAAGCGGTACTGCAATGCCATGAGAAAATGGATGGCTCTGGCTATCCGTCAGGTTTGAAGGAAGAAGATATCATTCTGGAGGCAAGAATTATTAGTGTTGCGTCTACCTTTGACTGTTATGTCCATGGCCGCCCGAACATGCCACCAATTAGTAAGGATGACGCTTTGGAAAAATTGACACAAAGAAAAGGTATTCATTTTGATTCAGATGTAGTAGATGCTTGTATAAAGGTTATTAAAGAGAAAGGATTTGAGTTTGAGCAGTAGAAATCTTCTGAAGTCTAATGGCTCTATTTGTTCTTAGTTATTTTTAACATAATTTTATACTATAGCCACTCCATACATCACCCTATCGGGGCAAGAATGCAGTGCCAAGGATTTTCTGAAAACAACATAACTACTCATTACACGACGTTAAGAATAAGTCACGATATGATAAAGGCTTATGCTCAGTAATTTTTCTCAAAAAGCAGTGGAACATTATCATGATTTAGCCTCCCCACGCCCCTGTTTTTGTGACATGAAATGCAAATCAGCATGAATAAAATAATCTGCTTTAAATGCTATTTTAATATTTCAAACTGTAATTGTCCCTTATAAGAAAATATTAATAAGTTATCAAACATATACTTCCCTCCGTAGTCATATTTTGTACTTGATTTACTATTATTTTAGGTGTAGAATTTTCACTCTAACCTATTTGAAACATTAAACAGTAATTGGGTGTAATGATGACATCGAAAATCAATACTGGTCTGCCTTTCACTCACTCACTCACTCACTCACTCACTCACTCGTGCAACAGTATTATAAATTATAGTTATTGTAGGAGGTAATAATGGCATGGTTTCAACATAAAAGCATAAGGAGCACCCTTGTTTTCTGGTTTCTCATAGTTTCCTTAATACCTTTGTCCATATTTGTTTCCATTGTTTATTTTCAGATTGTAGCATCTATTAAGAAAGAGGCATTTCACAAGCTTGTTGGAATTCGTGATCTGAAAGTCCAGCTGCTTACTGGTTGGTTGCGAGAGAGAAAAGCCGATATTAATAAATGCGCGGTAGATAATGAAGCTAGATCAATAGAAAAAATACTAAATGGTACACATAGCGAGCAGGATACTGCGAAACAAAAAGATATAATCAGGTATGAATTAGAACAATTTAGCACGTATTACAAAGCCTACCATGAAATATTTATACTACATCCAGTTTCCGGCAGAGTTGAAATCTCTACAGATATTTCACAGGAAGGGCAAGACAGGTCTACAGATCCATATTTTACCGAAACGATGCGTAGCAGAAAATTCTACATAAAAGATATTTACCATTCTAAAACCATACACGAAACAGCTATGACAATGTCTGTCCCAATATTTGCTCTGAATAATCCCACACAAATAACAGGAATTCTGGTTGCGCGAATTGTGTTGGATCACCTTTACGGATTGCTCAGTCAGCGTATTGGCATGGGGGATACAGGTGAAACACTTATCGTTAATAAGGACGCTGTAGCCTTAAACCAATTGAGGTTTCATGATGATGCTCCTCTAAATCTGAAAATAAAGGCACAGCCAGCTGTAAATAGTGCACAAGGTAAAACTGGAATCACAGAGGCCGTTGATTATAGAGGCGAAATGGTACTTGCAGCGTACACATCTATTCCAATCACCAGATGGGGGATTGTATCAAAACAGGATCTGAAAGAAATATACTATCCTATTCGGGGATTGTTTAAAAATATTGTAATATTGCTGATAGTTACAATAGTGTCTATCTGTATATCAGCATACATTTTGGCGAGAAGAGTGTCTTCTCCGATTATAAAAATGGCGAAGATTTCAAAAAAAATACAGGAAGGCGACATGTCCATTAGAAACCAGATTGTAATGCCTAATGAACTTGGGTTGTTGGCAAATACACTAGATAATATGATGGATTCGGTAGTAGAAAGGGGTAATGAACTTGATAAAATCAACAAGCAGCTAGTCCGTAAAGAAAAGCTGGCCACACTGGGGCAACTGGCTGGTGGCGTTGGACACGAACTGCGTAACCCTCTTGGTGTTATCAGTAATTCTATTTACTTTCTTAAAATGCTCCTTCCGGATGCAGACGAGAAGGTCAAGGAATATCATAACAGGATTAGTGCTGAAATAGAGCGCTCAACAGAGATAATTTCTGACCTTCTGGATTTCTCACGAACAAAACCCATCAATAGAGAAGAAGTACAATTTACTGATTTACTTGATAAGGCACTTGAAAGACTACCTGTCCCAAAAAATATAAAACTAAAGGCCGCCACACCTTCAGACTTATCCAATTTATTCGTTGATCCAAAGCAGATTGGTCAGGTGTTGCTTAATCTCCTAAGCAATGCTTATCAGGCGATGCCTGAAGGAGGTCTGCTTACAATCAGTGCTCTGGCAGATAAACAAAATGTAAATATTTCAATAGCAGATTCTGGTACCGGTATATCTTCAGAGAATATAGATAGTGTCTTTGAACCTCTTTTTACTACGAAGGCACGTGGCATTGGCCTTGGCCTGGCGTTATCCAAGGACTTGGTTACCGCTAATAATGGAAGTATCCAGGTCAAGAGTGAGGAAGGCAAGGGAGCAACATTCACCGTAACATTACCTATCGACAAGGATGCGCTATGAGCAAGAAACCTAGAGTTCTTATAGTTGATGATGATACACAGATATCCCTGACACTGAATGACATTTTAAGTTTATTAGGATATGAGGTGAGTACTGCCTCTACAGGCGGTGGGGCGATAGAAAACATGGAAAAGAATCAATTCGACTGCATTCTTTCCGATATAAAAATGTCTGGCATGAACGGAGTTGATTTATGTAAGGCTATCAAACAGGGCCATCCTGATCTCCCCGTTATACTAATGACTGCCTATACCCATGATGATCTTTGCGAACGAGGTCTGCAAGAAGGGGCTGCTAATATACTACAGAAACCATTGAATATGGATGAACTTTTAAAATTAATCTCTACGCTCACTAAGAAGGAGCACAATGGCCAGTAATTATGACATCCTCATTGTAGATGATGATATCCAGTTAGGGATAAGCCTTTGCGATATACTTACGCTAAAAGGGTATACGCTGATAGCAGTGGAAACCGGTAAGGAAGCCCTTAAACAAATAGATGCTGGAGTACCTGACGTAGCACTGATAGATCTAAAGCTTGAAGACATGTCGGGACTTGATCTTATCAGGAAGATAAAAGAGCTGCATCCAGCTACTGAATGCATTATGCTCACAGGGAACTCCTCAAATGAATCGGCCATAGATGCAGTTAACATAGGGGCATACGGCTACATGACAAAGCCGTATGATATTGAACAGCTAATGCAAATGATCAATGGGGCTATTAATAAACATGAATCAGATGAAATATTCAGGGTCATAAACGATACTGTTAATGATGCCATTATCATGGCTGATGGTAATAGTAAAATATTATATTGGAATAAGGCCGCGGAAAAGATTTTTGGTTATTCAGCAGAGAAAATAATCGGCAGAACATTACAAGAAACAATTATCCCCAAAAAATATCAAGAAGCTCACTCAGATTGCATGGATAAATTTAAAAACTCAGATGATGGCATAGTTGGGGGAAAGACTATGGAATTTTCCGCTATCAGGAAAGGTGGGACAGAGTTCCCGATAGAAATGTCTCTTTCTTCAGTTAAGAGGAAGGGACAATGGCAGGCAGTAAGTATTATAAGAGACATTACTGAGCGAAAGCAGGCTGAAGAGAAAGAGAAAATAGGTGTTGAAAAATTGAAATTGTCCTTAGATGGAATCATCAATGCCCTTGCATTGACAGTTGAACAGAGGGATCCTTATACGGCCGGCCATCAACAAAGGGTGAGTAAACTCGCATGTGCAATAGCAGGAGAGATGGGAATACCAGTGGATCAGATTGAAGGCATCCGCATGGCGGGAATTATACACGATATAGGGAAGATGCATATCCCCACGGAAATCCTTTGCAGACCGGGCAAGCTGACTAAGGACGAATTCAATATTGTGAGATCTCATGCCCAGGTCGGTTATGACATATTGAAGGGGATTGAATTTCCATGGCCTGTTGCTGATATTGTACATCAGCATCACGAAAAGATGGATGGTTCCGGATATCCAATGGGTTTGTCAAACGGTGACATCCTCATGGAAGCGAGGATATTATGTGTGGCTGACGTTGTAGAAGCTATGGCCTCACACAGACCCTACCGTCCGGCACTCGGCATGGACATGGCATTGGAGGAAATCTCTAAGGGAAAAGGAATCCATTTTGACGCAAATGTTGTGGATGCATGTTTGACTGTTATTAAGGAGAAAGAATTCGTTTTTGAGTAACTGAAATAATCTGAATTGGCATAACTCTTTTTTTGTTCTTAGTTCTTTCCACTTTATTTTAAACCATCCTCCCATAACAACATCTCACAAGTAATATCCTTGTGTTTCATGATGCTTAAGTTGCCCGACATTATAAAAAGAAGATTAGTGAACTAATGGAGTAAGTCTGCAGTACTCAAAATTTCTCTGAACACGACATAACTACTCATTAGTAGACGTTAAGAGTAAGTGTTAATAAGGAAAAGGCTTGTGGCAATAATTTATCATTAGTGGTGAAGAAATAACCGGAAAAGCAGAAAACTTCCCCATCTGTTTGAAAATAACAGGAATTTACACTATTGCTTCAGGCGTCACAGAAATACGCAACCCCACTGCATGAAGAACCTTTGCCAGTGTTTCCAGCCTGGGATTACCTTTTTTTGATAAGGTCTTGTACAGTTGTTCCCTGTTCAGATGAGTTTTTTTTGATAGAGATGTCATGCTTCCAACTCGCGCGTCAGCTACATCTTTTAAAGCGGCCGTAAACAGTTCCATGTCACCATCTGCAAGTATCTCTTCCAGGTACATAGCGGCAACTTTAGGATTTTTCAGCAATTCTTTACTCGTTTTATCGAATGATCTACTTACTTTTTTTGTCATGGTTTTGTCCTTTCTACATAATCCGCTAGATATTCTTTCACTTTGGTAATCGTTTTTTTCTGGTCTTTTTTAGTTGATCCAGCCAGAAGTAGAACCAGCTTTTTTCCTACAACAGTGTAGAAGATACGATAACCTGGACTGTAATGTTCGCGCATCTCAAAAATTCCCTTAGTGCCCTTGATATCTTTCCAATCTCCAAAGTCTCCAAAGGAAGCTCGCCTGATTCGTGCGCGAATTTTAGCTTGAGCCCTTTCATCCTTGAGGTTTAACAGCCATTCGCCGAATGGCGTCTTGCCGGTAATGGTCTCGTATTCCTCAACGTCGTATTGTTTCATGTCCATATAGTAGTTTATAAACTACTGCTTGTCAATTGTAATTCCTTACTAAAAGTACCTCTCAGATGCATACCTTACTGAACCTGACAGATTCGCTTATTATGAAAAATTTTAATTTGTGAATAAAATATTTCCGGCGGTAACAACATTTCATTTTTTGTCGTTATAATACTATAATGTTTTATGGGGGTATAACATATTTAGAGATTTTAACTTCAAACAAGAAATAGATGATAAAATAAGAATTGAAACTCTTAGTATTAAAAGTAGGTGAAACACCTCTGTTACTCTGTAAACATTTACTATATTGTATTTTATTTACGGTAAAACACCGTTTTACTTTTTTTTGAATTTGTATATTGTCGTTTTATAAATAAAAAAAAGGAAGACACAAGCGGCAACTTGTGTCCTCCATAACATTATTCCCATTCACCAATGAAAAAGAATAACAATAATAGCTTAGTTAAAAATAATAATATATCAACTACAAAAACCAGTGTTGAGTACGCCCACCAAGCGCACGCAAACACTGGTTTTTTTTTGGTTTCAGATTGGGAAGAACCCTATGACTTGATACTAAGAAACAACCGGAACACGATTTTTTAAGATGTTTAAAATCAAAGACTTACAAATTGGCAGTTTTTGACCGTTTTTATAGCCTTTTCAGGAGCAAAATTATGTGTAAATGTGCAGTGAAAAAAGAAGAAAAATCTAAAGTGATGACCGTTAAAAATAGCTGGAGACTTAGAGCACTTTGGCGTATCGAAAAATATATCCGTGAAATTGGCCAGGAGAAAAGAGCCAAAAGGATGGGTATATGTGGAAATACTATTTTTGTGAAAGTTAAGAAAACTGACCCAACCAATATTTTGTATGAACCGCAATTACGTTGTAAAGACAGAGTTTGTCCAGTGTGTAACTCATACCGAGCTTCTATTCTTTCTCGAAAGGTAGAAAAACTTGGTAAGAACATGGCAAACCCACATTTACTGACAGTAACGGCTAATACATTAAACAGGGATAGTTTAAAGACTGCTGTTGAGTGTTTTAAGAAATCAACAAGTTTGCTTAAGAAAGAGCGATCATGGTGGAAAAGGTATATTCGGGGAGGAGTTGAACATATAGAAATTACATACAAAGAAGAAACTGGCTGGCATGTTCACTCACATATGTTAGTTGATCTGGCTGTTGATCGTAAGGTTGAAAATATGCAGCTTACAGAGGATGGGTATTTTCTAGACCCACTTAAAATGGATTTTGAACATGTTCTCAAGAAAGTTGGTCTTGGCACTATCTCTGATATTAGACCAGTTACAGAAGGATACGGGAAAGAGATCTCAAAGTATTCTATGAAGTTTGGTCTTGATATTGATGAAGACAGGCTTAAGGAGATAATTGTTGATATGAAGGGTAAAAGGATGGTGTCAAGGTTTGGTAATTGTTACGGTCTTAAAGAGATTGAAGAGCTTACACCGCAAGAGGAAGATCAATATGAAACACTGGGAACCATTAAGGAGGTTGTTGACAAATGCTTTAAAGAGGATGGTGTTGATAGTGAACTGGTCGGGTATGCACTTGGGGCGGTAAAGATAGGTCTTATAGAGTTATGGTCAGCACACTATAAACCTGAACCTTTCCAAGGCGTGAAAAATGATTCATCCTAATATGATTTCTACTTCCCTGAGCCTTTAGTAAAAAAACGAAAAGGAAAATCACAAAACCCTTTTCATTTACGCTTTTTTTATAATGCTTTTAAACTATTGGTTTCTGGAAGTATATATAAACATGACAAAAATGCCTTATCTTTGGCATGATTTTTTATACTGTAAGAAATTTCAATATTGAAAATGAATTCACATAAATGCTTAGAATACATTGAGTCTTAGTATTTGTAATATGTTTTTTGCTCCAAGATGATCTTTATTCAAAAACTTTTTACAAATACGGCTATAACAAAAGGTGTTGAGGACTGTTAATAAAAATTATTGGAGAGTTTCATGGTAATGATATATAATGCTGCCGATAGCGACATACAGACGCGATCAGGCTTCGGGAAGGGAGATACATATGTTTAAACGAAGCGGTGTCTGGTGGGCGTGTATACGGCACAATGGGAGGAAGGTGCAGAGAAGCCTTGAAACCTCTGATAGAAAACTTGCAAAGGCCATAGAGTCGAAGGTAAGAACGGAGCTTGTTGAGGGTGTTTACTTTAATAAGCCTATCGGACGTGACAGGACATTCCCTCAGTTGGTTGTAAAGTTTATGAGGGAGCATGCACCTAAAGTCTCAGATAGTCAGCAGAGAAGTTATGCTACATCCTCAAAGCATCTTCTTAAATTCTTCGGAGAGATTGATCTGTTATCAATATCACCTAAGATGATATCAAGGTATAAGGTATTAAGAAGAGAGGCGGGGTTAAGACCTGCTACTATCAACCGAGAAATGGCTATGCTCTCAAAGGCTTTTAATCTGGCAATCAGAGAGTGGGAGTGGCTTGAGATAAATCCTGTGTCCAGAGTATCGAAAGAGAAGGAGGATAACGAGCGTGATAGGTGGCTCACAGTGGATGAAGAGGTGTGTCTACTAGAAAACAGTTCTGAGTGGCTCAGAGATATAATTCTTTTTAATCTTCATACCGGACTCAGGCAGGATGAACTTCTCTCTCTAACATGGGACAGGGTTGACGTGTTTCGTAAGACGATTCTTATAAAGGATACGAAGAATGGCAAGCCGAGAACGATTCCACTTAATAAGACTGCCCTTGATATCTTGGAGAGTAAAGCCAGAGTCATAAGTATCAGGAGTAAGATTGTTTTTCACAGTAAGTGTGGAACGAAGATTGACAAGCATAACTTAAGGAGAGCGTTCGTGATTGCAAAAGAGAGATCGGGTATTGAGGATTTTACATTTCACGGACTGCGTCACACCTTTGCAACTCGTCTGGCACATAGTGGAGTAGATCTCTATAAGATATCCAAGTTGCTCGGACACAAGGATATCAAAACGACTCAACGTTATGCTCATCATTGTCCTGACAGTCTACGAGATGGAGTTGATATATTAGAAGCTGACTACAATTTGACTACAGTGGGAAGAAAAGCAGCAATTTCAGGTGAAGGAAATTGTCATAAGTCTTTGGGGAATAAAGTGCGCCCTGAAGGATTCGAACCTTCGACCCACTGATTAAGAGACGTTAAAAGACCATTTTTACAATTTGCATGACTGCCTGATTTAGTGTCAATTGCGATACGATCAAATTAACGGTTAAAGTCTATTTTAGATATGAGAATTCTGTCATAAGTTCTTGTTTTTATGCTTGTCTTTATGTTGTTTTCGGTATATTTTACATATTTTCATGTTATTTATGGCATTAATTTATATCTGAGTGAGCCATTTAAATAACAAATACATAGCTGATTGGACTGGTTTTTCTATCACTTACCAACAACTATGATAGCTATCTGTTAACGTAGTGAACTATAAAAATTTTACTTTCAGTGATTTTGATTAATTGTAATGTTTCAGCTTTAAACGAAGAAATTAAGTTTGAAACTTTGCATTTTTTTGAGGGAAACCATTTTTTCTAATTTGTTCAAGTTAAGATTATGAAAGACATACGGATGAACAGGGGTGACAATTCGGGAGATCAGTACCTTGAGTGTGAGGAAGTTGAACTTCAGGAGGATAAATATGCCGGTATTATCAAGTTGAAAAAACCTCCGAGAAATTCTATCAGTTCCTGGTTAATAGATGCAATTTATAACAAGATAGATTCCTATGAGAACAATAGTAGAATTTCATCTATTATCATTACAAGCGGTATCAGAAGAGTCTTCTGTGATGGCGTAGATCAGGATGAACTGTTTGGATCGTGGATATCAGGGTTGGTAGCAGAAAAAAATTATGACAGATTCATAAGGGCCCATGAGATGTTTTTAGAGATTGAAAATTGCAGGAAGCCGCTTATTGCTGCTCTTAATGGCGTTACCATTGGCGCTGGCCTTGAGCTCGCATTATTATGTGATATTCGTATAGCATCAGAAATATCATTCTTCTGTCTACCGGAAGCAAAACCGGAGTTGGGTATTATTCCTGGTCTTGGAGGGACTATAAGACTGACAAAGGTAATTGGTGTTTCCAGGGCTAAAGAGATGTTGTTTTCCGGAAAAATGATCCGTGGGAAAACAGCATTGGAATGGGGCCTGGTTAAAACATTGGTACCTGCCAAAGAGGTGCTTAACGAGTCAATAGAGTTTGCTCGTAAACTGGCAAAAAATAATGACATTTCAATAGAGAACATGAAAAAATGTATAAATTATGCAGTTGACCATGATACAAGAAAGGGCATTGAATACGAAGTAGAACTTTTTGCTGAGATGATTCGGGTGAAGTTGGCAGAAAAGAACTCATCCGTCAGAACGGCTTAGTCAGACTGAAAGACACGGAGTTCGTTAAGCAAAACCTTTAAAGCGGTAATGTAAGAATCCTCAATACTTATATTATTGGTATTGTTCATAAGCATAGTAAAAGATCTCAAAATAGCTATTATTTCTTCATCTGAATAAAATCAAATTGAATCAGTCCTGAAGTATGGTTGTTTTCGGTATTATCTCTGCCTGTACATATTTTCTTCAATGAATCGAACTGGATCAGTAATCTACTCTAACACTCTTCAGCAATATCCGGATCCCATGTGTTAGGTACAATGAAGTGTGGCGTTTGAATTGTTGGATGCTCTAGTAGAGTCCTCCCAGCTTCTGTCATGAAATCATCTGGTAATTCGACCGTATTTTTTTGTATGTTTGCCCGCGATAACACGGTACCCGCTTGCGAGTCTCGATCCAGTATTTGAAAGACCACTTCAAGGTCAGTCGTAGGAATATCACAGTATTTGAAAACCTCTTCGATCGTCTGCTTTGGTAATGAGTTCAATTCCTTAAAACGAATGGCAAGCATAGGAACACCTTGCTGGTTAAGCTTTAGACAACATTCCATCACCGAAAGCCACATCAACATTCCCATATTTGCGATTGACAAAGGTACTCCCTTCTCAGAAAAGTGTTTATCAATTAAAGGCACAAGTGGACTCAACGAAGCCTGCATTGCTGCCAGGTACTCAGTGGAGTTGACATCATCCTGCACAAATGCACGAGCAGCAGATTTCAACCACGTTTCAGCATCGCGATACAAAAAGATATTTTTAGCACCGGGAAAGTGTTTGAACATAAGATCCGCTGTCTCGATGCCGAAGCTTCGGAATTTGATTGCCCACGTAAATGGAAGCGAGCTCTGCTTATGAGATTTACATAACACCTTCGTGCAACTTTGTAGTAGTTCACTGACTTCAGCATCATTTCCCCCATCCCATTCACGAATCGCCACAAGCTGAGTGTAAATATCCGGTTCAGACAAACTAACTATATTATCTACCTGATTAAGTGCCGTACTAAGCAATGTCGAGCCACTTCGCCCAACTGAATAGATCAGGATGAGGCATTTGCTGTCAAGGTGTATATCATTTGCTAGTCGATGAAGTTCCTCATAAGGTACGGCAAACAATCTTACCGCGCTTTCATACTGTGCCTGATAGTAGAAAGGGGCCTGTGAAAGATCAACGTCAGCATGGGTTTCCGCAAATATTGCACGTTTATATTCATGGTCTAAACAATAGAGGCTGATATTGGGGCTTTCAATCACGACTTGTGCATCAATTGTATCTCCTTCACTGAAATAAAAATCAGCCGGGCTAGTGATACCAAGATGATTTTTCCGTCTTCTGCTTTCAATATTCAAAATCCTTGCTTTCATACAAACCATCCTTATGAGCATAAAATTTAATCTATGGTGCTTTTATTATATTCGTATTGTCGTAATATTTCATTATAATCTACGCAAATGATTTGACCATTACGTTTCATTAACTACCCGTTATTTATCTTTTATCAGCGGATGATTAATATTCACCAGTAAATTCTTTGTCATGACGACTATAAATCAATCATATGACAGCATACGGCAACGGCATGTTGACTATATGTGGCAACTCATGCCTGAATACGTTAACAGGCTTCGATGGTCCCGTGCAGAAATCGAGGCAGAGCAGACACGTGCGTTACGCAGTTTACTGGACCATGCCAGGATGCACTCTCCCTGGCATAAAGATCGACTTGCCGGTATTAATCCTTCAACAGCAACGATTGCAGACCTGGACAAAGTACCTCCTATGACCAAGGAGGATCTCATGTCTAACTGGGATTCAATAGTTACAGACAAACGAGCCAAGCTGAAAGATGCAAATACTCATCTGTTGAACCTCAAGAGTGACGCCTATTTTTTGGATGAATACCATGTGATTTTATCCGGAGGCTCAAGTGGCGTTAGGGGCGCTTTTCTTTATGACTGGCATGGATGGGCTGTTTCTTACATCAGCCTTGTGCGTGGGTTTAATAACATTTTAATGAAGATATGCGATGACAACAAGTCGGCCATAGCATCAATTTCAGCCTATGTTGCCTCCCATGCATCAAGCGCACTATCCCATACATTTTCAAGTCATATTAATGAGATTGCACATATTCCGGTGACCCTTCCGATAGACGAGATTGTCAATGAGTTGAATCGTGTACGGCCGGCACTACTTCATTGTTTTCCAAATATCCTTTCACATTTATGTGCTGAATTTTTAGACGGAAAGTTACAATTTAATACTAAGGCAGTCTGGTGTACTTCAGAACCTCTGTTGCCTGGTGACAGGGAGTTGACGGAACGTACTTTGAAGGTGCCTGTGGTTAATACATGGTCAGCCAGTGAAGTTAACGGAGGCACGTTTCCCTGTATGAGTGGTGGTGGATTTCATATCAGTGAAGATGTATGTATAATTGAACCGGTAAACAACCACGGACAGCTTGTAGGAAGAGGTGAAAGGGCTGACAAGATTTACATGACGAACCTTTTTAACAAAGTCATGCCACTGATACGTTACGAAATTACCGATCAATTTAAAGTTCTTGAAGGATTATGTCCGTGCGGTTCCAGCTATTTAAAAGCAGAAGATGTTCTTGGCCGCACTGATGACTTGTTTGTTTACGACGGGAATATTATAGTACATCCTTTAAACTTCTACTCACCGTTATTTCAAGAACCTGATATCATGGAATTCCTGGTACGTCAAACAGAGCAGGGTGCTGATATAGATATTGTAGTAACAGGAAGTCCAGACTATAACAGGTTGGAAAAATCAATCAAATCAAACCTGTTTCAAGTTGGTTTAAAAAGTTCTAAAGTCAATATATACCCTGTAGAAAGCATCAAAAGGTCAAAAACCGGAAAACTGAAAAGGTTTGTCCCGCTTGCTGTAAACAAAAAATAGTTTCGTCGATAAGAGATTTTACTATAACAACACATCACGCTTTTATCTAAATCATTACTATTTCATTAGTACAATCAGCTTTGACTATCTCAAAAAATTGTTATCCATCTAAAGAATTATTAATTAGAGAATGAAAGTCATAATTGTCGCATTAGGAAGTTTAGGGGATAACTCTCCATTGGTTGCTATTGGTGCTGAATTACGTAAAAGAGGTTGTACGGTTACTGTCCTGGGGTGTGATTGGTATAAAGATTTGATCGTTAATGCAGGTTTGACATACCATTCCATTTTAAGCTCAGGGGAGGCCGAAAAGATCAGCAAAGAACCGTATTTATGGGACAGGGAAAAATCATTTTCGGTAATGGTCAATAGAATGTACGCTCCCACTACCTGGCCGGTTTTTGATTTTATCAAAGAACTATATGAACCGGGAAAGACCATAGTGGTTTCTTCTTTATTTATTTTTGGAGCTCGTCTTGCCCGGGAAGCATTGGGTGTACCTTTAGTGACCATCCGCATGTCTGCTTTTGCATTCTGGAATGTAGATAAAAAACAAAAGGCCGCATTCAACTGTGTGTTAAACCCTGTTTTGAATGAACTTTGTAAAAAAATTAACATCTGTCCGGACCAGGGCAGTCTTTACCATTGGATGTACTCTCCCGACAAAGTTATAGGGCTATTTCCTGATTGGTTTGAGAATTACAAAAGTAAATGGCCTTCACATATTAAGCTTACACATTTTCAATTCGTGGACGAAAAAAAGGAGGATAGTCTCCCGGCAGAACTTAAAGAATTTATTACAACAGGTGAGCCATCCATAGTTTTTACTCCGGGTTCCGTCATGAGAAATGCTAAAGATTTTTTTACAACATCTTTAGACGCTTGTTTGAGTCTGGGAATGCGCGGTATTTTCCTCAGCCCATACCGGGATCAAATCCCTCCTGATCTGCCTTCTTCTTTTCGACATTTCGATTTTATTCCATTAGATACATTACTACCATATTCATCAGGAATTGTTTATCACGGAGGAATTGGTACCTGTGCTCAAGGTTTAAGAGCAGGCATTCCACATCTGGTTACACCAATGAACCTTGAACAGTCTGATAATGCCGAGCGGTTAAAAAAGCTTGGTGTTGGTGACTCAATTAACAGGAATGATTATAATAAAACAACCGTGAGTAACAAACTTGAAAAGCTGTTAACCTCTAAAATCGTCCATGAGTGTTGTCTTAAGTTCAAAGGCAAGTTTGACAATTACCAAGGTATAACGGACACGTGTGATGAGATCATGTCTGTATTTAAATCAGAAAATTAGCACACGTAAGAAATGAGCTCTGATTAATTTTATTCTCTATAGCTCCTTTACTTTTCCATGAGATGTTTCTTCGCGATTCATTATTTAAAAATAACTTGTCAATAGGTCAGGTTTAAGCCTGGAAACTCCTGATAGGCGACGTTTATAAACTCTTTAGCATTTATACTAAGAAATAACGGGAACATAATGTTTTAAGATGTTGAAATACTGAGACTTACAATTTGGTAAATTTCAACCGTTTTTATAGCCTTTTCAGGAGTAAAATTATGTGTGAATGCGTAGTGAAAAAAGAGAAAAAATCCAGAGTTGTAACCGTTAAAAATAGCGGGAGGCTTAGAGTACTTTTTCGTATTGAAAAATATATCCATGAAATTGGTCAGGACTTCAGAGCCAAAAAGAGGGTTTTTTGAGTACATCAAATCTGCCGTAAGCCATTAAGGAAGAAAAAATTGGGGTACCAGGATTCGAACCCGGAGAATTGAACCAGAATCATAAAAAGGGTATTTTGACAATTTACATAACTGCCTGATTTAGTGTCTGTTATGTCGCTATCACATTAACTGACAATGGCTTATAAATTTATTTTTTTCCTGTTGATTCCTGTGGAGTTCTGCTGATTACGATGGAGTTGACTACGTTTTGACTACAATCTGACTACATTAAATACTTGTTCATATTTTTGCGGGTAAGGCGGGATATATTACAAAAACTAATATTCATTGTATATGGTGAGCAAATGGATGTTGGATTAATACTACACGCACAATGTAATTTACCTGAAAACCATCGACAATATTGACAAAAGTCTGGTTTGTTATCATTCCTCTATACACCATTCACATAGCAAGCGTAATCAGGTGGTAAATTTGAGGTGTTATTCCATCTCTTTACATCCAATTCTCTATTATTTCTTAATATTTCAATATATCGCTGGTTTTTATGATATTTTCTCAATTAAATGCAACTTAAGTTATGTTGAATTTCAGCTAATACAGTAGTAAAATCAAAAAAGAAAAAATAGCGACTATGTGCTGCATTGCTTCGGCGAATATTAAACGTAAAAGGAGGGCTATACCAATGAAGACATTAGTAAACACTGCAAACTCCCTTATCTCCCAAATGGTAAAAATTGTATTATTGACGGTGTTAGTAGCATCATTTACTTCGCCTGCATATACATATACCCAAAAGGAATTGTGGGAGCATCTTGATACAAAAACTCATATACTTTATAAGCGAGGACAATATACAGAGGCGGTCAATGTAGCTAAGGAAGTATTGAAGGTTGCAGAGGATACTTTTGGTTCTGAGCATCCCAATGTGGCTTTATCCCTGAACAATCTAGCTGTGCTTTATCGTGCACAGGGCAAATATGCCGAAGCTGAACCTCTTCTCAAGAGAGCACTGGAAATTTACGAAAAAGCCTTTGGGTCAGACAATCTCGATGTCGCAACATCCCTGAACAATCTAGCGGGTCTATATCGTGCACAGGGAAAATATGCCGAAGCTGAACCTCCTAACAAACGAGCACTGGCAATAAGGGAAAAAGCACTAGGTAAAGACCATCTTGATGTCGCAACATCCCTGAACAATCTAGCGGGTCTATATCATGTACAGGGCAAATATGCCGAAGCTGAACCTCTTCACAGACGTTCATTGGCAATAAGAGAAAAAGCTCTTGGTAAAGACCATCCTGATGTTGCTCAATCCCTGAACAATCTGGCAGAAGTTTATCAAAAACAGGGCAAATGTGTCGAAGCTGAACCTCTTCACAGACGTTCATTGGTAATAAGGGAAAAAGCTCTTGGTAAAGACCATCCCGATGTTGCCCAATCCCTGAACAATCTGGCAGAAGTTTATCAAGAGCAGGGCAAATGTGTCGAAGCTGAATCTCTTCACAAACGTTCATTGGTAATAAGGGAAAAAGCTCTTGGTAAAGACCATCCCGATGTTGCCCAATCCCTGAACAATCTGGCAGAAGTTTATCAAGAGCAGGGCAAATGTGTCGAAGCTGAATCTCTTCACAAACGTTCATTGGTAATAAGGGAAAAAGCTCTTGGTAAAGACCATCCCGATGTTGCCCAATCCCTGAACAATCTGGCAGAAGTTTATCAAGAGCAGGGCAAATATGCCGAAGCTGAGCATCTTTACAAACGGGCACTTGCAATAAGAGAAAAAACATTCGGAAATGACCATCCTGATGTTGCCCAATCCCTGAACTATCTGGCAGACGTTTATAAAGAACAGGGCAAATATACTGAGGCTGAGCTTCATCATCGGCGAGCACTGAAAATAGTTGAGAATGTACTTGGTAAAGACCATCCAAATATGGCTGCAGTCTTGGGCAATCTGGCAGGAGTTTATCAAGAACAGGGCAAATATGCCGAAGCTGAGCCTCTTTACAAACGGGCACTTGCAATAAGAGAAAAGGCTCTTGGAAAAGACCATCCTGATGTTGCCCAATCCTTGAACTATCTGGCAGAAGTTTATCAAGAGCAGGGTAAATATGCTGAAGCTGAGCCTCTTCACAAACGGGCACTTGCAATAAGAGAAAAAGCATTCGGAAAAGACCATCCTGATGTTGCCCAATCCTTGAACAATCTGGCAGAAGTTTATCAAGAACAGGGCAAATATGCCGAAGCTGAACCTCCTAACAAACGGGAACTGGCAATAAGGGAAAAAGCACTCGGTAAAGACCATCCCGATATAGCACTATCCCAGAGCAATCTGGCGATTGCTGATAAACCTGAATGGGTAGAAAGACCGGATTTACTTGAGGCTGAAAAACTTGTAAAAAATAAAGAAAAAGAATTGCTCGATGCTGAGAGTGCGTTAAACAATGCCAATGAATTTGCCGAACAGAAGGAGAAAGACCTTCGCAAAGCTGAACAAAAAGCAAGAAAGCTTGCAAGGAAAAAAGAGAAGCAAAGGCTTAAAGCTGAACATAAAGCCAATAAGCTTGCTGAACAGAAGGAAAGAGAATTTTCTGAACAGAAGGAAAAAGAATTACTCGATGCTGAGAGTGCATTAAACAATGCCAATGAACTTGCCGAACAGAAGGAGAAAGACCTTCGCAAAGCTGAACAAAAAGCAAGAAAGCTTGCAAGGAAAAAAGAGAAGCAAAGGCTTAAAGCTGAACATAAAGCCAATAAGCTTGCTGAACAGAAGGAAAGAGAATTTTCTGAACAGAAGGAAAAAGAATTACTCGATGCTGAGAGTGCATTAAACAATGCCAATGAACTTGCCGAACAGAAGGAGGAAGACCTTCGCAAAGCTGAACAAAAAGCAAGAAAGCTTGCAAGGAAAAAAGAGAAGCAAAGGCTTAAAGCTGAACATAAAGCCAATAAACTTGCTGAACGGAAGGAAAAAGAATTACTCGATGCTAAGAGTGCGTTAAACAATGCCAAAAAACTTGCTGAACAGAAGGAGGAAGAACTTCGCAAAGCTGAACAAGAAGCAAAAAAGCTTCGCCTTTAGCATAAAACAACAGTAACCCAACCAGGTAAAGTGTCAGTGGTAGTTGAAGGCGTAACCGACCCAGCAATAATTTCTGGAATTATGGATACATTAGAAAATTCAAGAATTACACCGTATTTTGTAGATCCAAATATTTCCAGATTGCTTGGTCATGAAGATGTTCAGACCACTCAAAAACGATATGCTCATCACTGTACTGAAAGTCTGAGGATTGGAGTTGATATTTTGATGCTGACTACGTTTGGTGAAAAAGAGGGTTTTTTGGGTGCTTCTAAATTGTCGTAAGTCGTTGAGAGAGAAAAAATTGGGGTACCAGGATTCGAACCCGGACAAATTGAACCAGAATCAATTGTGCTACCATTACACAATACCCCAATGAGTTTTCTATTTTATTTCATATCTCTTTAATATCAATAAAAAA